>VFSW01002607.1_pt1 | contig 27277 bp, 12 predicted proteins | sample 5358111 | NCBI WGS metagenome assembly VFSW01 (sample SAMN11554181, study PRJNA540505) | mine drainage metagenome | isolation source: sediment from site ElyBrook_90M | place: USA: Ely Copper Mine, Vershire, VT | collected 2017 | reverse complement strand
ATCAGTGGCCCACATCCAATGGAATCACCGGCCCACATCGACCGGAATACGCAATTACTACCACTTATGCCTGTCTTATCGAACCTATAACAGCATTTTAGGCTTACTAGGCAGTGGCGGACTTGAGAAGCTTAGATGGCACTTGCAGGCAGTTCGTCTTTGCCGTGCTCAATTTCGTGCAGGAAATATTCCAAATTAGTTCGCATCACCACATGAGGCTGCAACATCACAGAACCTCGCGAGTTCGTTCCTTCTCGGAGGATTCTATACATGGTTCGGAGGGCCAGTTCGCCTTGAACCAGGGGACGCTGATGCAGGGTGGCAGTGATTTCTCCTGAGCGGAGATAGGGAATCAACTGCGGAAAGACATCGGTCGTGATGAGCACGACCTTGCCCAGAAGGTTGCGCGATTTCAGCGCACTGATCACGGGCATCGAATTGACCGTGCTCACGTAATAGCCGACCAGATCCTTGTGTCGGTCAAGCAGTACCGCCGTCTTTTTACGTGCTTCTTCCTGCTCTTCGTGCGTCTCAGTAACCGGCAAGACCTCAAGGAAAGGGTAGGATTGCTGCAGCGCCTTTGTAAAAGCCTTGATCTTCTCCTTGTGTTCCCATGCGCGCAGGTCGCCAGTCTCGATTGCGACTTTCCCTTTCGTTTTGAGCACGCCGCCCATAATTCCTGCGGCCAAAGATCCGCTCATTCTTGGATCGATGGACACGCTAGGAATCTGTTCTGCGGCAGGAGCACCGGTAACAACAGCTACGACCTGAATGCCGTTTTGATGGGCTTCCTGAAGGCGGTTCTTCATTTGGGCTGGATGGCTGAACACCGAGATGATGCCATCGACTTTGGACTGACACGCCTCCTCAAATGCCTCAGCCTCACCGATGCCCAGTCTGGGGAAAGAACGATATTCAAGAACGACGGCAGTCTTTGCGTAGGCTTGATACTCTGCCTTGATTCCAGCCCGGACTTCGTCATAGAAGTCCTTGGTCTCATCCGGTAAATTAATCGAGATACGGAATCTCCGCTTCATGGCCAAGACACTGGCGGCGAGATTCACCTGATATCCCATGGATCTGGCCGCTTCGAGTACACGCTCCCTGGTGGCCGGATCGATCCGCGGCCTGCCGTGCAAGGCGCGGTCAACGGTCCCGATTGAAACTCCGAGAGATTTGGCTATATCGCTTATTTTGACCATATCGCGGAATGTTCCAGAAGCTTTCACTCAAGAATAGAGGTACCCGAAATCAAAAGGACAAAGAAAGAATGCCGATACACGAAAATGCAGCTTTCGAAGGACACTTCAAGCAAACCTGATTGCCCAATCCGATTCATTTTCTCACCGTCCCGCCGCCCACTTGCTAAGTCCTACATAAGTAGTCTGTGCTGTGCGCTGGGAGTTTTGTCCTGCGGACAGCGCGAATACGCAAAAGACTTTTCAAGCGTCTACGGAAGGGACTGACCCTGCTACGACAGCGCGAGGCAATTGAAAGTTTGTCGTCTCAGGCTGTACTACCTTTAACGCTTCTGGTATTCCTATCCCTGCTCTAACTTTCACGGGCCTTGCCAAAAGATTCGGCCGTTTCCCTATTTTTCATGAGCGAGCCTTTTGTTTGAACCAACAACAAACGAGGCGTGTCTTTTGAGAAGGTAAGGCTCGTTCGAGTATCGGAAGGTGATCTCAGTCCGAAACTGAACGAATCAAACGAATCATTTGAGTGCCATTTTGCCAGAGAAATGAAGCTTGAACAACCAGGAATCATTTTAGTCTACTTGAGCATCTTTCAGCGGTCAAAGGTCATTCGCTTGAGTGGGCATGATGTCAGACGGCTCTGCTGAAAGGCCACCTGTTTCTGGCTCGCCCTGACCGCTCTTAATTGGTGCGAGAGATTGATTTGGCATCCAGAGCATGTCCCTAAAAAGACCAAGCTTTTGTGCCGTAGACGGGATAGGTGGGATCTTGTTCTAGCTTGATCCGTGTACCGTAACACAGCGTCGAGTGCGGTTTAGGGAGAGCAGACATGACGAGTTTTCATGGTTGCCTGGCCGTTCAAGGGCCCGCGAATCAAGCCGCAGCGGGTTTGTGTTCTTCGGCACGAGTCAACAACCTCGTGTTACCAGACAGCCATCCCGCAATTGGCTGACTAGAGGTGGCATAGATAGGATGCGGATTGGATGGCTTGGGTTCGCCGGCGCACTGCTTGAGGAACAACAGTCGGCGCGCGCCGTTCGCCGCGATCGCACAACGCCACGCTGAACAGAAGCAGCGCCAGTACGATACACTTCAAGCCGTGGAGGGTGGTCTTTGCGTGTTCGCAGTCTGGTATGTGGTGTACTGGTAGCCATTCTTTCTATTCCGGGTGATTGCCGGGCGCAGCAGCCCCAACAGAACGGCATGGGCGGCATCGCCTCGGGCGTGGCGGCGGCGCCGGTTTACGACGAGCAGAGGCGGCCCATCACCGCCGGCGGGTTTGTCGACAAGGGCACAGTGGTCTTCGAGGACGTCACCAAGCAGGCGGGGCTCTCCGGCTGGCGTCACAAGATGGGCGCGCCGGAGAAGAAGTTTATTGTCGAAACGAACGGTTCGGGCGTAGGACTGATCGACTACGACAATGACGGCTGGCTGGATATTTATCTGGTCAACGGCTCGACCTTCGATGCGCTCGACGGAAAGGAAGAGCCGCCCCGTGCTGCCCTGTTCCACAACAACCACGATGGGACGTTTACCGATGTGGCGGCCAAGGCAGGCGTAACCAACGAACGCTGGGGTTACGGCGTTAGTGTAGCCGACTACGACAACGATGGCTGGCCAGATATTTATGTAGGCAACTACGGGAAGAACCGGCTTTACCACAACAACCACGATGGCACCTTTACCGATGTGGGGGAGAAGGCCGGTGTAGCGCTGGACAACTGGACGCCCGGCTCGGCTTGGGGCGACTACGACGGCGACGGGCTGCTGGACCTGTATGTCACCGGCTATGTGCACTATGACCGCGAGTTGGCCGCTGCTCTCTCAAAGGACTCGTCGAACGCCGCCTGCCTCTATCGCGGCGTGTCAGTGAACTGCGGACCGCGCGGATTGCCCGGCGAGCTCGACCACCTGTTCCACAACAACGGCGACGGGACCTTTACCGATGTGACTGTGAAAGCCGGAGTGGAAGACAAGTACCACTACTACGGTTTCACCGCGATCTTTGTGGACGTCAACGGCGACGGCAAGCCGGACCTGGTGGTGGGCAACGACTCGGAGCCCAACTTTCTCTATATCAATAAAGGGAATGGCACCTTTGAGGACGAAAGCTACGTCTCGGGAATCGGTCTGAACAAGGATGGGCGCGAGATTGCCTCGATGGGCATTGCCGCGGGCGATTACGAGAACAACGGCCTCGTGGACTTTTTCATCACCGATTTTGGCGACGATTACAAGGTGCTGTTCCACAACGACGGCGACGCAAGCTTTACCGACGTAAGCTATGACGCGGGCTATGCGCAGACCACCATTCCGTTTGTGGGGTGGGGCGACGGCTTCATCGACTACGACAACGACGGCTGGCTTGACCTGTTCGAGGCCGACGGCCACGTCTATCCCCAGGTGGACCAGCATGACTGGGGCACCACATTTGCCCAGCGTCCCCTGCTGTTCCACAACGTACCGAGTGGAGGCAAAGAGCGGCGGTTTGAATACGTTCCGCCGGTGAAGGGCTCCGGGCTGGCTATGGTGATTCCGGCGCGGGGAGCAGCTTTCGGCGACCTGTTCAACGACGGTAAGATCGATGTCATCATCAATCCCGTGGATGGGCCGCCGGTGTTGCTGAAGAACGTAAACCCCGACCATCACAACTGGGTGGAGATGCAATTGGTCGGCGGCCCGAAGAGCCCGCGCGACGCTACGTGCGCCACGGTCTACCTGAAGGCCAACGGATTGCGCATGCGCCAGGATGTACTAGCCAGCGGAAGCTACATCTCGTCGAACGACCGGCGCCTGCACTTCGGATTGGGCGACGCCACCGATGCAGGGACGGCGGAGATTCACTGGCCCTCCGGCGCCAAGGAGTTCGTAAAGCTGCCGGCGACGGACCGCATTTATACGATCACTGAGGGCAAAGGCATTACCAGCGCGCTGTGCGCAGGAAAGCCCTGCGCGGATTCAAAGGCCCCAGTTCCCGCCGCCGCAAAACCCGCGAAGCGATAGGCCATGGGGCCAGCGATACTCTGCTTGCCGTATAACCAACTTCCGCAAGGAGGCTTGGTGAACCCGTTCAACCTTTTTTCGCCCGTCCGCAGTTACTGCGCTCGCTGGTCTCCTGGTGGTGAGCGCCTGAGAGTGTGGGCGAATGCGCTACCTCTAGCTGCCACAGTATCTGAACGAACTCAGTGAGAATTCGCTGCGCAAACTGCACGGGACAGCGCTGTGGTATAAGAGAATCGCCTGATGAAGGATTTCGCACTGCTGCCGGCAGAGGATTTACACCGCCCAACATGCAGGAAGCTGGGAAGAGGTTCTTGGCATCCGAGTGTCGAATGCTACTGAGCGGTAAGCTGTTGTGAGTTTTTACGCAGAAAGATGGCCGTACTATGCTTCGTGTGAGCTGGGCTGCACTGATCATCGCTAGTGGTTTGATTGTTGCTCAGGGGCAACAAGCTAAGACGTCGATTGCATCGATAGAATCGCTGATTCGTTCCAAGCAGTACGATCAAGCCTTACAGGCCACTAGAACCGAGCTGCACCAGGTTCCCAACGATTTTCGACTGTGGACATTGGAGGGGATCATATTCTCCATCCAGGGCAGTAATACTGATGCGTTGGGTGCATTTGAAAAAGCACTGCGTCTCTCTCCCAACTACACTCCGGCGCTCAAGGGCGCAGTGCAGCTTCTCTATCAGGCGAGCGACAAGCGCGCGATACCATTGCTTGAAAGGATATTAAAAGCAGATCCACGCGATCAGACAGCGCATGAAATGCTTGCCATGCTTAACAAACAACAGGGCGACTGCCATGCTGCGATTGACCAGTTTCTGTTTAGTACGGAAGTGATCGGCACGCATCCTGCCTCACTGGAAGCATACGGCTACTGTTTGGCGCAGCTGGAACAATTTCAGAAGGCAATTCCCGTTTTTGAGCAGCTTGTTGCGCTGTTTCCGGATCGCACCTATCCCAAGTACGATCTTGCGGTGATCCTGGTCGCGGCGAAGCAAAACGACGCTGCAATCAAGATACTCGACCCTTTACTTACTGACGACCAGCAAGACCCGGACATTCTGAGTTTGGGTTCACAAGCTTATGAGGCTGTGGGGAATACTCCCAAAGCCGTATCGCTCCTGCGCCAAGCCATTGTTCTGAGTCCAACAACAGCAAGCTACTACGTTGCATTTGCAGCTCTCTGTCTGGATCATGACTCATTTCAGGTCGGAATTACGATGATCAATGCTGGTCTCCAGCGCATTCCCGGCGAAGCTTCTCTTTATCTTTCACGTGGGCTGCTTTATGCGCAGTTGGCGCAGTACGACAAGGCAGAAGCCGATTTCAACAAGGTGGAACAACTTGATGCAGGGCAGAGCCTAAGTGCCTATGCCGCTGATCTGACCGAGGTGCAGAAGAATAACCCAGCCCAGGCGCTATCCCACGTGCGACTGCAGCTTAAAGACCATCCGGACAGCCCGCTGTTGAATTATCTGCTGGCTGAGCTACTGATGAACCAGGCCCCTGCCGCAGGAAGCGAACCATTTAAAGAGGCAATGAAGGCAACGCTCCTGGCTGTGAAGCTGAAGCCGGATCTGTTTGGTGCGAGGGATCTTCTGGCCAGTATGTACATGCGATCCAACCAATATGCCCTTGCGATCGAACAAAGTCGGATTGCGCTTCAATTAGCCCCTTCCGACGAGACTGCGATGTATCACCTCATCATCTCGTTACGGCATTCCGGGCATAGCGATGAGCTTCAGCCGCTGGTCAAGCGTCTTTCGGAGTTGCATCAGCAATCACTCAAGCAGGAGACCGACAGGAAGCGCTTTAGACTGGTCGAGGGGACGCCTCCACCTCCGAAATAGAATGGCGAGTTGACTGGGTGGGGTTGCGTCTATCCCTTCATCCGGACTGCCGGACTGAGCAAAACAAGCTCATGTTCCGTCGCAGAGAAGCTGTAGGTGGTCCAACTCGACCAACCTGGAACCGCCTCTGGCCCCGCATTGCTAGCCAGATCGCAGATCCGTTAGCCGAGGTCTGACGGGCTCTTGCCGATTTATCGTCCCTCGGTCTCTTGTCTTACCCGGAAGCAGATTCCTACCATCACTGCTCACGCTCATCCCCGGCAGCATGGGATGTAGCAGGGCAGGTGGCCGCGGACTCAACTTCAAGATGCGTGCGACCATTACTCGTTTATTTTCAGCGTCTACCATTTCGATTGGCCGTCGAGTTTTCTTTAGTTCGGCGGCCAATTCCTTCAGTAAACGTTTCTCATTCTGAGGTGCAGGTACGGGAATAGGCTGGGAATACGGCTCTCCGGGGTCCGGATCAAAGAGGTCTCAGTGGCACGATGCTTGATGTGCTTTGATGTCGGCCAACATATCCAAATCAGAGGCGCTGTTTCGACCTGGAGTGTGCCCTCTATACTCTTATCCTCCGTTGAGCAGCTCCGATTGAGTGTCTCCCAAGGTGGATTCCGAAGTGGACTTTGATTATTCGCTTTACCATGACGATTGAGGGTGATCTGGTCTCACACTGGAGGGGCGAATCGGGTGCCCATTTTGCGTACTCATGCCTACTTTTCTGCCTCAATTCATAGACCTTGGCAGGGCTTGGAGGCATGCTGAAAAACACCTCAAAATATACCTTGACACCCGTTGTACGCCTTGAATATAGTTGCTCCCTACTGACTGCGTGCGCGTTACCGCGAAGCGTTGTTCAAGACAATGAGTGATTTGTACCAGTCGGCAAACGTTTGCTAGTAAACGCTTTGCCAAAGGAGACCAGGATGAAAAGCATAAGGCAATCAACGAGGATCTCAGTCCTTGTGATGCTCTTGTTGAGCCTGGGTGGATTGTCGGCATTTGCTCAGTTCTCAAGCGGAATTGAGGGAACGGCCCACGATACATCCGGAGCTGCAGTTGCAGGAGCCACGGTGACCGTCACGGATACCCGGCTAGGAGTGACGAAGACCACCACCACCAACGAGGCTGGCTATTTCCGCATTGACAGCATCGCAGCATCCACTTATACGGTGGAGATCCAGATGGCGGGCTTCAAGACCTGGCGGCAGTCGGCCCTTAGCCTCCAGGTCGGCGAGATAAGAACCCTTGCTCCTGCGCTGGAGGTTGGAGCAGTAGCCACCAACGTCACCGTCTCTGCTTCTGAAGCGGCGGTCAACCTGACAAGTGCGACAACCGGGTCCGTTATTGCAGAAAGCACTTTGCAGCAGACGCCGCTCACCGGCCAGAATGTCTTTGGACTAACGGCGTTGACGCCGGGTATGACGGGAAGCGCCGTCAACTCCGGTGATAACTACACGAATGAATACGCCATCAACATCAATGCTGCGGGACTGCGGCAGGAACAAAATGGGTACATGATCGATGGCGCGTACACCAACACCCCGTCGCGCGGCGGCGGCACGTCGATCTCTCCCAACCCTGAAATCGTGCAATCGATGAACGTCAGAACCAACAATTTCGATGCCGAGAAGGGAAGAAATGGCGGTGCAACTGTTGAAGTCTTCACCAAATCAGGCTCGAATGCTCTGCATGGCACCTTCGACTACTATTTCCTGAATGATTCGCTGAGCGCACGCACGGAATTTCAGAAAAGTGGTGTTCCGAAGTTTAGCCGCAACGAGTACAGCGGTACGATGGGTGGAGCCGCTATCAAGAACAAGCTGTTCTGGTTTGGCGCCATCGACATTCTTCGCTCCAGTGCTTCCAGCGGCTATCAGGCTACGGTAGAGACGCAGGATTTTTTCAACTGGGCTAAGACCAACTATCCAAATAACATCGCAACTCAGATCCTCGAGGCGACTCCGCCGCAAAACTATCCGACCAGCGGCTTTCAAACGGTCGCCCAGGTTCAAGCAAAGAACCCAGGCTACGCCCCGTACGACACGGTAGCGCTTTACCCCGCTAACTTGAATGCGGTTGGCACGGCGAATATCGCCTTCTCCATTCCAAAGAATGGATACCAGTGGAGCGCTCGCGCCGACTGGTATCTCGGTAAGAACGATCGCATCTATGCGGATGCGATACGAACCTCAGAGAACTCGCAGGGTACAACTGCGCGGCCCAAGGAATGGATCCCGTACTACGCCATTTCCGATTTCGGCAACGTCAACTGGACGCACACATTCTCTCCGCGTTTGCTGAATGAACTCAGCGTGAATGAAATTCGTCCGCAAGGCGCGAACGGGTCAGCCCCAACAGAGGCCATCCCTTACATCAACGTGACGGGTTTGCAAGGATTCGGAACCTGGGGCGCTGGCAACTTTATCCAAACCACAGTCGGCTGGCGCGATGTACTGAGCGCAGTTGTAAAGACGCACACGCTCAAGTTTGGATATGACGGCTTCAATATCCGTGAGAACGATCAGCAGAATAGCGCGTTCACTCGTCCAACCTACAACTTTGAAAATATTCTGGACTTTGTCCAGGATTTGTCGACTTCGGAGACGGGCACGCACGTGGATCTTACAACCCATGGGCAAGCACCGTATTCACGGCGCTACCGCGACCTCTACACGGGGTTCTTTGTGCAGGACGACTGGAAGGTTACGCCGAGACTCACAATCAACGCTGGTGTCCGCTACGATTCGATGGGTCACCTGTTTAATATCATCAGTCCCAAATTGACCCTATTGACGCTTGCGCAAGGTACAACGAGGCAGCAGCAGATTGCAGGCGCAGTGGCCGGCGCCGCCCCCAACGGACGGACCGATGTGCTGGATCACGTTGTGTGGGCTATCACCCCGCGCGTTGGTTTCTCCTGGGATATGTTTGGAAATGGCCGGACAGCGCTACGCGGCGGGATGGGTATGTTTGCCGATCAACCGCCGTATCTCCACATCACAGACGCCACGTCGGGCAACCTGCCGTACTATTACACCCCGTCCCTCAACGTGCGTCAGGGTGACCCCACTCCCACTTTCCAGCTTTGCTCGCCTCCCACGGGTTACACGGAAGTGTGCCCTGTGTTACCCACGAACAATGTCACGTTTGACTCGCGTGGCGGCATCCTGATCAATGGTGTGCCCAAGCGCTCGGGCCTCGGCGGATTCGACCCGAACTACAAGATGACTCAGGTAGAAGCCTGGACCTTGAGCGTGCAGCAGCAAATGAGCACCAACCTGATTGCGGAGGTCAATTACTCCGGAACAGCGGCCCATCACCTGCCGATTTATCAGAATACCAATCGCTTTGCTGGCGATTTGATCATCAACAAGAACAATCCGCAGTACCTCAATCCAAGCTTCGGCGCGATTGAGTACGGCACCTCCAACGGCAATTCCATCGGTCACGTTGCTTCTGCATCGCTAACCCGTCGCATGTCGAATGGGTTCACGCTGCGTGGAATCTACTCGTTTGCAAAGACTCTGGATGTCTACAGTACTGCGCAATCGCTGGATCAAGGATCGATCACAACCGTCACAAATATCATCCAGCCGGATAATTTCAAGGCACAGCGCGGACGGGCTGACTTTGACATCCATCAGCAGTTCACAGTTGATGGTGTGTGGACTGTGACTAATAACTACAACTCATTGCTAGCGAAGAATGTGCTTGGAGGATGGCAGTTCGGTGGCGTGTGGATCATGCAAACCGGACTACCGTTCACCGTGTACACCAACGCGGCTTTCCAGCCGGTCTTTGATGAAAGCGGTAATGTCGTGGGCAACACCGGCGGCGACTACAACGCAGACGGAACCAACTACGATGTGCCGAACGTACCTACTTTTGGTAGGCACTTGACTGGCAAGAAGAAGAAAGACTACCTGAATGGGCTCTTCGCGGCCTCTTCTTTCCCATCGCCCTCGTTGGGTATTGAAGGCAATCTCGGCCGAAATACCTACGATCAGCCGGGCTACAATAACATGAATTTCACCTTTGAAAAGTTCTTCGATGCTCCGTGGTTCTTCGGGGAGAAGATGAGGATCGAGGCAAAAGGTGAAGTCTTCAATCTGTTCAACCGCGCCAATCTTCTGGGGGTCGACTCGAATATGACGAGCGGAACCTTTGGACACTCAACGAATTCGCTGCCTGCGCGTAGTCTGCAGTTCCACCTGCGTGCCAGCTTCTAATTTGTCTGCATTTCGGTAACAGTGACGGATCGCCGGTGCTCCCCTTTGGGGGACTATCGGCGATCCGTTGTTACTTCGGATCCATGGTTGTTGAACATAGGGTCTGATTGATTCGAACGGCGCATGGATCCAGTGCGCCGTGAATTATGTCTGAATTGACAGCGAGAACGATCGGCTTGTGCGCGCCGCACAACTGGCGGTTTTCGAACGAGGTGCACATGATCATTGGTATGTCCTGGGCTTCCGCATCAGGAGTACTTACGAAGGCTCAAGAGTTTGCAAGGAATCTCCCCCGAGGGGTGGAGAGCGCGGAATTCAGACAGTGCATCAACGACATGGAATCGACAGGGAGCAGGCTCTGAGCGTAGGCTTGAGCGGTCTTTGAGAGGGTTTTCAGAAGGCTATCTAGGTGTCGTTCTACCGCATACCGGTTACGACTTCAAAGAGAGTTAAACGATGCGGTGAATGCGGCAGAGATGCTGTAGCTGGCCGTCGTGCTGTGGAATAAGGACGATGAGCATTCGACGCTGTCGCACGGCCGTTAGGCTGCCTGTGAACCTCATCAGGTTGCTTTCGTGGTGGGTTGTTGGAAGTATTTCATTGCTAAACCGGTGCCTGCTTTCGAGCGCGCACGAGGAGAGACTTCAGACATGAGGTGTTTTGTGAGTCGAAGCAGAATTCTGTTATGGGCGCTTGCAGTTCTTTTCGGTGGCGTGACTCTTCACGCCGAGAATCCGGGGGTGGTTCTTGATCGGAACGGCAGCACGATTGCACTAGAGCCCTATGCCCCAAACATTATTCGCGTGACCATGAGCACCCTGAAGGATCAGGCAACGGCCGAACCGGGATACGGGGTTGTGGCAAAACCCGCCGGGGCCGGATGGTCACATGACACGACGGCTCTGGGAGACACGTATAAGTCAGGTCGGATGACGGTGTTCATTGCGGCACCAGCTCCTCCGCGGCGCAGGCCGGATGGTTCGTTCTGGAAAGGGCCGATGAAGAACTTCAACGGTGCCGACCGCGGGCCCTACATGACGGTCACCGGTGCGGATGGCAAGCCTTTGCTGAACATGGAAGGCTGGGAAATGGGGGTGCTCAACGACAAAGATGGCAATCGTCTACTCGACAATGACCGGCGACCGGAAGATCCGCCGTTCTACCGGGTCGGTGCTACTTTCGCGTCTCCTGACGATGAGCATTATTATGGCCTGGGACAGAACCAGGAGGGTTTTCTCGACCACCGCGGGCATAAGGTCGAGTGCTGGGCTGATTATCAGTCAGCCGGTGGTCCAAGTTTCTGTGTACCCTTCCTGGTAACAAACAAGGGCTATGGTTTGCTTTGGGATAATCCATCTAAGACCGCGATTTTGCCGGGGTTCAATGAGCAAACAAAGTGGATTTCGCAGGTAGGCCAGAGAGTTTCCTTCTTTGTGGTAGCGGGTGCGACGACAGACGAGATCTATGCCGGATACAGGCTGCTGACTGGCGATACGCCAATGCTGCCTAAATGGGCGTATGGATTGATCCAGTGCAAACAGAGATATTCAACCCAGGCAGAGATGCTGGCAGTGGCCAAAGGATATCGCGAACGTCATCTGCCGATCGACATGCTTGTATTGGATTGGTTCTATTACACAGGAATGGGCCAGATGGACTTTATCAAGGAACAGTGGCCGGATCCTGCAGACATGAATCGCCAACTTCATGCCATGAACATCGAGACGATGATCAGCATCTGGCCGCGCTTCAAACCGGGAACGCGCTACTACGACACGGTGAAGCAGAACGGGTGGTTCCTGCATCATGCGGACGGCACGCCGGAGGATGGACTGCCGTACGATAGTCAGGGGTCGGACATCGACACCACCAACCCTGACGCCGCGAAGTGGTATTGGGGTGTGGTGCGGGACGACATTGCGAGCAAGGGGTTTGATTCTTTCTGGGCCGATGAGACCGAACCGGATCTGCCTCCAAATGGGAGCTACTTCAAGGTAGGGCCAGGAACGCAGTACTTCAATGTGTATCCGTACTTTCATACGGCAGCGTTTTATAACGGGATTCGTAAGGACTTGCCGAACCAGCGTGCGCTGATCCTATCTCGCGACGCATATCTTGGTGCACAGCATAACGGAGCAATCTTCTGGTCTTCCGATATCTTCCCCACCTGGGATGTGCTCAAGCGGCAGATTCCCACGGGCTTGGATGTAACAGCCTCGGGAATTGCATACTGGGGAAACGACATCGGCGGGTGGCAGGCACTGCCAAAATCCCATACGCCAGCGCATACACCGCTGATCGATCCCTCCGATGCGCGCGATAACGTCGGCGGATATGATGACTATCCGGAACTGTATGTTCGGTGGTACGAGTATGGCGTGTTTCAGCCAAACTTTAGAACACATGGCACCCGTCCACATAATGAAGTCTGGTCCTACGGCAAGCAGGCCGAACCAATTCTGGAGAAGTATCTCCGGCTGCGGTATGAGCTCATGCCGTATACCTACTCGCTCGGGTACTACACGCACAATACTGGGTCTCCATTTATGCGTGCACTGTTCATGGATTTTCCAAACGACCCCAAGGTTGCAGACATTGGCGATGAGTATATGTTCGGACCTGCGTTTCTGGTCGCACCAATAACGTCCCAAGGGCAAACCACGAAGAACGTCTATTTGCCTGCGGGAGCGGCTTGGTACAACTACTGGACGAACGAACGGTACGAGGGTGGGCAAACGATTGAGGTGAGCGCACCGATCGATACGATACCGCTTTTCGTGAAAGCGGGTTCGATTGTGCCGCTGGGGACAGAGATAGAAAGCACGCATGATAAGCAAAGCATCGCTCATGTGAAGGTTTATCCGGGAGTGGATGGGGATTTCACGCTTTACAGCGACGATGGGCTGACATACGCGTATGAAAAGGGAGACAGCCAGATCACGCACCTGCACTGGGACAACGCGACAAAGAAGCTGACGCAGACCGGAAACACGGCCTGGAGCGGTACGGGAATCGTGGAGGTGGTTTCGGGTCGGTAGGCCCCGATGCCGTCGCGGATTCTTGTCGCTTTTTCGTAAGCCGAATGCTCACGAAGTGGAATTTAACTTTATGGGCATGTTCCATATGTATTAGTGCCGGAAGGATGCAACACCTTCCGGAAACCATGGTAGAAGTCCGCTCAGGATTCTAAGTCGTGCCTACATGCTCTTGCATTGGGCACGACTTGGAACCGCGAAGGCCTCTGGCAGCATCTCCCCATCACAGAGGGTGATGCGGCCCGAAATGCAACTGCGACAACGCGGAGGCAGAAGTGATCAAATCATTTGCTCTCGGGGTGTTCTTGATCGGTGCCCAACTTGGCACACCAAACCACACCCCTCACCCACAGCTCGTCCATGACGTGCAGTCGATCATAGGCATTCCGAACTACAGCGGCTATGTTCAGCGTCTGAGGGAGTTAAACAGTGACATCGCATCCAAGGGTGTACATGAGTATCCCGGTGCGAGCGGGAAGCTGCTGACTGGCTATGCCTACGGTGAGTATTACGATTGGGATCTATATTTCGAAAACATCTATCTGTCCTATTACGGAATAGGCAAGTATAACTTCACGAATTTTAAGGTCTTTCTGGACCGCGAACAACCTGACGGCTTCGTGTCCCGAACACTGGGCATTACCTATCCCAGGCCGAAACAGATGTTCAAGCCGTTCCTCGCGCAGATTGCCGTGCTTGGCTCCAAGCAAAATGGCGATAGTTATGAATGGCTTCGTGCGCGTTACTACGAACGATTGCAGAAATACGTGCAGCGATGGTTTGCCTACGACACGGACGGGAATGGATTGCCTGTATGGAACAGTTCCGATGCGAGCGGCATGGATAACGAGCTTTCCCGGGCTGGGGATCTGGACTCCTATCAGGATGAAGGAGTCGATCTTGCCTGTGAACTGTATCGCGAGCTTCAAGCGATGGAGGTCATTGCCGGCAAGCTCGGAAAGGCGGAGGATGCAGCGATGTATGCGAAGCATGCATCCAAGCTGGCGAAGCAGATCAATATCGTCTTCTGGGACGACAAGGACGGTTTTTACTATGATCGCAATCAAAAGACGGGCAAGCAGATTCGTTTGAAGTCAATCGCCGGTTTTTTCCCTTTGTGGGCTGGGGTCGCTTCGCAGAAGCAGGCCGAGCGTCTTGTCCACGAGCACCTGCTCAACCCGGATGAATTTTGGTTGAAGTACCCCTTGGCCACCTATGCAAGAACCGAGCCAGATTTTTATGAAGGCAGCCGTGCGGGAGAATGTAATTGGCGTGGGCCTACCTGGATACCGACAAATTACATGGTCTTTCACGGCCTTATGCAATATGGCTACGAGAAAGTTGCCCGCGAGTTAGCCCTAAAGACCGTTCAGATGGCGCTCAACGAAAACGCGGCGACGAGGGAGTATTACAACTCTGACACCGGAAAGGGCAACGGCATGAATCCTTTTTGGGGTTGGTCATCTCTTGCTTATGTCATGCCTCTTGACTTGGCCCTGCACTATGATCCGATGGATCTCCATGGAAAGATTCAGCCACTCATTTCCGATGATCTGGGTGTCAAATTCGAGTAGCAATTGGGCTGTGCTCAGGGTGTTCTGTGTTGATCGCGGGACGTGAGTGGTCTGGACTATCAGGCGCGGTCCTGCATTTCGGAACTCATACCCTGAACGCAGGGTAGCCTCCAGATGATTCACTCTCTTGTTATGGGACAGGAGCACCAATCACAGAGGCCAATAGTGGAGGAAATTTAACCAGGACGGCGATGAGGATGTAATTCAGTACACGACCCATCGCAGTAGCTTGATAGGAGCACATCGATGAAAACCACTCTGTCCAGGCGTACATTTCTCGCTTCTGCCGCAGCTTCGATCGTCCCTGCCGCTGTTGGGCATGCACAGCCGAAGACCGCAGGACTGCTTTCGCTTTTCGCGGACGAGCCACAGGGCAAGCCGCAATCGATGTGGAAAGAGGCTGGCGTGATCGATGTGTCTCGTTCACCCTTCGCCAAGTTGAAAACGGTACCGGTGAGAGCGGTCACCATTCAGCAGGGATTTTGGTCGCAGCGGCGCAGAACGAACCTGTCAGCCAGCATTCCAAGCATGCATGATGAACTGGTGGCGCATGGGCGCATGGATAACTTTCTACGACTTGCCGGAGAGTCCTCCGCACCGCAGAGGGGTCCTGTATATTCGGACTCTGATATCTACAAGTGGACTGAAGCAGTTGGCTTCGCGCTGCAGACAGGCGAACAGCCCGAACTGCACAAGACCACTGACGCAATGATTCGCGAAGTCGTCGCGGCCCAGGAGCCGGGTGGATATCTGAACACGTATTTTGTCGGCGATAAAAAGCCCCAGAGGATGCTGTACCCGACGCAGGAAACAGGCCACGAGTTATACAACATAGGTCACCTGCTGCAGGGCGCGATTGCGTACTATCGGGCCACGGGAGATCGGACGCTGCTCGATGCCGGCATCCGCTTCATAGATCAATTCCTACTGCCCAATTACGGACCAGGAACGAACCAGAAAGCCATCGTCGCGGGACATCCGGAAATTGAGATGGCTCTGATCGAACTCTACCGTACAACCGGCAAGCACGAATATGTAGACCTGGCCGGCTATATTCTCCACGGAGACGAGAGAATTCCGTTGAGGCCGCAGCAGATCACCTACATGTTCTGCGGGATTCCTTTCACCTCGCGCACCAAGCTTGAAGGGCACGCAGTCCGGGCAATGTATGCGTGTTGCGGCGCTACGGACTACTACCTTGAGACGGGCGATGAGAGCTATTGGAAGACCTTGAATGTGCTGTGGGAGGATCTGACGGCGCATCAACTCTACGTCACTGGTGGCGTGGGAGCACGAGAAGCTGGCGAAGCATTTGGGGACGCCTACGAACTGCCAAATGCGCGCGCTTACGGTGAGAGCTGTGCAGCAATCGGCAACATGATGTGGAACTGGCGCATGCTTGCGGCCTCAGGGGAGGCGCGGTTCACCGACGTGATTGAGCGCGCGCTATACAACGGCATCAACTCTGGTATGTCGCTCGATGGCAGGATGTATTGCTATCGAAATCCGCTGGCCTTTGATCCCTCAGGCAACTCGAGCGACCGCCACGCTTTGGACGGCAATATCCGCAATCCTTGGTACGACACGACTTGTTGTCCTCCGAACCTGGAGCGAACTTTTGCGTCGCTGCCGGGGTACTTCTACAGCACAAGCTCCGATGGCGTGTATGTGCACCTCTACGACAACTCGGAAATGACCTGGCGCCTGCACGACGGAAACGGCCTGACGCTCCAACAACGAACGAATTATCCGTGGGACGGCGAGGTCAAGATAGCAGTTAGCCCTGAAAAGTCGAGCGAATTTGTCGTATACGTTCGTATACCAGGTTGGTCGACGAAGACCACGGTCAAGGTAAATGGTGAGCAAGTTAGCGGCGCGCAGCCCGGCAACTATCTTGCGATTCGCCGTCAATGGTCGGCGAACGACATGATTGAATTGGACTTCGATATGACGACTCGTCTGCTTAAGGCGAACCCAGCTGTGAATGAGGATCGAGGTAGGGTTGCCTTTCAGCGCGGTCCGATCGTCTTCTGCATGGAGCATCTGGACCAGATTGACCACGAGCACGGGATGGACATGACCTACTTCACGGCGCAGTTGGGCGCGAGCACGACCGATCACTTCGAGCCAAACCTGCTGGATGGTGTGATGGTCCTCGACCATCCAGGTACCATTGGCAAGGCAAAGGGGGATACGGGGCTCTACTATTCTGCTACAGCGCCCGAGAAAGTGGAGGAAGCTCCCACCACGCTGAAGCTGATTCCCTACTATGCCTGGGCCAACCGGGGTCCTGCTGGAATGCAAGTCTGGATTCCATATAGTCGGGTATAGTCCGTGCTTTGCCTCTATGTGTTGAAGGCCGGGACTTCCCCTGCGCCCCAAGGTTGCCCTTATGGATGAATCGTCAGCGCGGTGTCCCGGCTATCCGTACCGATTGGTGCGGGCTGTGCGGCTCAATAATTAACGTGCTCTTTCTTGTCGTACAAGGTGGGATTCTTATGACACAAAAAGCCACGCAGCGGTTGTGGCTTTGTAGCACAGCAATTGTGAAATCACTCTAATGTCGTTCGGTATCTGCGGGCGAGCTTTCTTCGACAATGGCCAGATCCCACGGCGCAAGCGTCAGCTCCTCCGCGCGGGCAACCGCTTTGCCGTCAAGCAGATTTGTGCCTGCGCGATAGGAGTAAGTCGCCTTGACCTCCACGCCGGAATAGTTGAAGTAGTAATACATGCGCTTGCCAAAACGGTTGACGCCGTGTTGAACGTGAACCGAGGCGGGCAGGCTTTGGTCGGGGTTGCTGAGGCCGGCTTTCTCTAGCGCGCCTTTTAGCACTGCAGTTTGCAGTTCGTCGGAGAGATAGGTGCCTTCGTAGAGCAGCGTGCCGGAGCCGAACTCATTCTCAGTAATAGCCGGCCACTTCCCGAAAAAAGGGTGATCGTAGTAAGCAATTGCCCTGGCATGCTCGGGCATGAGGAACTCGGCCCAATACTGGACCTTGTTGTTTTCACCCATGTGAAAGGGATCGCCCTTGAGCGCCAGTGGATGTTCGAGATTGGAGAACTCCTGGTAGTTGAATCCGGCGGCCTCACGCAGTGGTCCCGGCGCGCGTACCCAGCGCACGGCGGAGTTCTCGTTGGCGAATCCGCTCTTGAAGGTCATCACGACGTGGCCGCCGTTCTTTACGTAATCGGCGATCCGTTGCAACAAGGCGTCGTCCGCGATGTAGAGTGCGGGCACGATGACCAGCTTGTAGGCGGAGAAGTCCTGCGTGGCGGGGAAGACGAAGTCCGTGCCCACGTTGAGGTCGTAGAGCGACCGGTGCATCTGCCGGACCAGCGAGGCGTAATCTGCTGTGGAGGCGGTGAAGCTCCATTGCCCACCAGATGAAGTGAAGGGCATGAAGCTGATGGCGTTCAGCGAATCGCGGCTCCACAGAATTGCTACTTGGTTGTGAATCTGCAGTCCGACAAGGTGGGGGCCGATCTTCTGTAACTCATGCGCGGTGCGGCTCACTTCTGCGTAGGTGCGATTGGGCTCCAGATCGTGTGAGAGGATGCCTTTCCAATAAGTCTCCTGGTTGGCGGCGATCGAGGCCCAGTGCCAGTACTCCACCATGTCGGCGCCGTTGGAGAGATGGGTGTAGACGTCTTCGCGCAACTGACCGTCATAGGGCGGGAACTGAAAAGCCGAGGTCCAGTCTGTGGATTGGGCGTTGGTCTCTGTGACAAGAAAGTTCGAGTGCTTGAGCGAGCGCGTGAAGTCGCCTTGAATCGATTGTGTTGCGCCGTCGAAATGATCCTGGGTGCCGTGATAGATATTGTCGGCTGGTATGTCGAGGAACTCAGCAATGGCCTCTTCATTCACGTCGCGCTTCATCATACCGCCGTAGTCGGTGGTAACGAACTGGCGCGGCGCGGCGGCTTCGCGCACCAGGGCAGCCTGCCAGTGGAGGAAGTCGGTCACGCGCATCTGGCTCCAGCGGGACCACTCGAGTTTGTAGCCTGTGCTTTGCGCGCCGTCGCGAGTGGGCAGGTCTTCCCATGTGTGCAGATTCTGGCCCCAGTAATTAAGGAACCATGCCTTGCTGAGCGCTTCGGGTGAGCCGAATTTATTCTCCAAATAACGCTGGAAGCCGATGAAGACGTCAGGGTTGGCGGCGTCGTAGCTGGAAGTTTCGTTGTCCAATTGCCAGCCGATCACGGTGGGGTTGTCCTTGTAGTGCACGACGATGTGGCGGATGAGTCGCTCGGCATAAAAGCGGTAGGCGGGTGAATCGGTGTCCATGTTCTGGCGCATGCCATAGGTGCTTTGGACAGTGGGACCTCCAAAGGGGCTGTTGTTGAGGCGCTGGGCGAGAATCTCCGGATGCTGATGAGCCATCCATGCGGGGATGGAGTAAGTGGGCGTGCCCAGGATGACCTTGATGCCGGCCTTACCCATGGCGTCCACCACGCGGTCCATCCACGCGTACTCAAAGCGGCCGTCTTCCGGTTCCCACAGGCTCCAGGTGGACTCGCCCACGCGGACTACGTTGAGGCCGGCGGCTTTCATCAGTGCAATGTCCTTGTCCAGCCTGGCAGCCTGGTCACCGGGCATGTATTCGTTGTAGTAAGCCGCGCCGTAGAGCACGGTAGGGAAGTTCAAGTTCGGGCCTGCGGTGGTCGCTTGGGCATTGGGGGCGGTTTGTTGAGCTCCTGCCGCGGTGGTCAACAGTATGGCTATCACGAGGCGTCCAAGGAGGGATTCGTTTAGAACTCGCATACGCTGTCTTCCTTTCAATGCAAGCGCGTTTAAGCGCTGTCCACCGTCCAATGATTTCTGCTTGAATCCAGTCAGGATAAACCGGTTGCGGCTCACCGGATGACGACGTTGCCCTGTAGGGGCAGATCGCGCGAGGATGTTCCGGCCAGAATCTGGTAGGTCCCCGTCCGGTGCACCCATTTATGCGCCGAAGAATCGTAAGTAGAAAAGGTCTGGCCGTCCAGCATAAGGCTTACGGACTTCGTTCCTCCTGGCCCCAGCTGCACCTTGGCAAAGGCGCGCAGTTGATGAGGCGGCTCGTTATTCGCAACAGGATGCCCAACATAAACCTGCACCACTTCGGCGCCCTTTCGTTGCCCGGTATTGGTGACATCGAGCTTCACCTGCACCTTTGCAGACGCCACGCCGAATTTCAATGCCGTCTTAGCCGGCTCAACAATCAGGTGGCCGAGCCGGAACTTGGTATACGATAAGCCAAAACCAAACGGAAACAGAGGCTGCGTGTTCGTCGCGTCATACCAGCGATAGCCGACATTCATGCCCTCGCGATAGAGGGAACGGCCGCCCACGCCCGGCCACTGCTCCTTTTGTGAAGTGGGTATTTCGGTCGCGGTGCGAGGAAATGTCAACGGCAACTTTGCTGATGGGTTCACATCGCCGTACAAAATGGCGGCGAGTGCGTTGCCGCTTTCCTGCCCTGCATACCAGGCCTCGATAAGTCCGGCCACGTCACCCACCCATGGCATCAGGACGGGCCCGCCCGTATCCAGCACCACGATCGTCTTCTTGTTGGCGCGAGCCACGGTTGCAATCAGCGCATCCTGGTTGCCCGGTAACTCGAGGTCCGGACGGTCGGCTCCTTCGGTCTCTTCCGTGTGAACGAAAACGATGGCAATTTCTGCGCCCCTCGCTACGTTTGCGGCCACACTCAGATCTTTACCGTCCGTCGAGGACACCTTTGCATCCGCGCCGGCCCGATTGCGGATGCCATCAAGTGGACTGACGACATAGGGCGCGTTTGCGAGGGAACTGCCTCCGCCTTCCACCTTTGGAGATGTACTGCCTGCAGCTCCAATCACTGCGATGGATGCGGTTGCGGAGAGCGGAAGAATGCCCAGTTCGTTTTTCAAAAGGACCGTGCCTTGCTCTGCAACCATGCGGGAAAAAGTATCGTGTTCCGGACTGCGCGCATTTGCGCTCCATGATCCGGGCTGTGGCTTGTCAAACAGGCCCTGTCGAAACATGGGGACAAGGATATTACGCACGTGGCTATCTAAAACGGTCATGCTGACTTGGCCGCGCAACACGGCCGTTTTCAACTTGGCACCGAAGAACTCTTCGTCGGGCATCTGTTGATCGAGCCCATGATTAGCTGCGTCAACGGTGGAGTGGGTCGCTCCCCAGTCGCTCATCACCCAGCCGTCGAACTTCAACTGCTTTCTCAGAACATCGTTCAGCAGATACTCGCTCTCGCACGAGTAGACCCCGTTCGTCTTCACATAGGCACACATCACGGTGCCCACATGTCCATCCGCTATGGCCGCCGCAAATGGAGGCAGGTAAATCTCCTGCAGCGTCCTTTCGTCCACGCGAGAGTCTTCCTTAAAGCGGTTGCTTTCCTGGTTCATCGTCACGTACATATTGGCATCGGCAATGGGGCCCTGGCTCTGAATACCTTTGATCTCAGCAACCGCCATCTGGCTGTTAAAGTAGGGGTCCTCGCCGTAGCTCTCAAAGGTGCGTCCCCACTCCGGCACGCGCACAACATCGATGGAAGGGCCGAGCGCCACGTTGGTACCCTTGATCCACTGTTCCTGGCCAAGAACTTGTCCATAGGCATGCATTACCTCGGTATCCCAACCGGAAGCAGCGGTAATCGGAGCAGGCAAGAGGGTGACGTCGTGTGCGCCATTTCCCACGGCTGCGCGGCCATCCGCCAAAGTCAGCGCCGGAATGCCCAGCCGACGATTGGGCGGTACATATCCGACATATTCCTTCACCGGCAGGGGATCGACTCCATGCACCATTGTGATCTTCTCGTCGAGCGTCATTTTGCCGAGCAGAAGATTGGCTCGCTGCAGAGGAGAGAGCGACCGGTTCATCCACGGCCGCCGGGCGGGATGCTCCGTTTTCATGTCTGCTTTATCCGCAGACGAAACCGCGGCAGCTGCTGGGGAGGCATTTTGCGTATCCGCTACAGGCGGCGTGAAGAGACAAATACATACTGCGCTCAAAACAAGAAAAATGGTTCTGCCTGCTCCGTGGACGACTGGCTCGATCTTCATACGCGCATATCTCCCGATTAGATTGCCGGATAACCTATTTAGATCGCGGATTGTGTTGCTCATGGTTAGGATTGTGATCCCCTTATCGGCGCGTTGTTATCTCTGCTTTCGGCTTAACTTGAAATTACGCTTAGCCGGTAAACGTGTTGAGGCGCCTGGAGAGGAGCCCGATGCACCGTACTATCGCCAATGAATGTAGCTGACGCGTAGTATTCGACGATTGAGGTTGCAGATTCAAACGGGCCGAGTTGAGCCTCGTAGACGTGACGGCCAGCCAAGTGCGCCGGTTGATTTACCCAGTCGCTGCCTGAATCACGTCGCACATTCAGGTGCACTTCTGCTACGTCTTCGTTGCCCGGTACAACAAGAAAGATTCGAGCCGTGTCTCCGGTGGCCAACAGCGACGGCCGCGTGGGTATAAAAATGCGTGAGTCGCACGCCGACTTCGCGGTTGTGGCAGCGCCGTAAGCTCGATTGACCTCCGGTGGCAGCTCGCCCAGGAATTCTTTGATGGAGAGGCGCAGTCGCTCAAGCGCGATGCGGACAAACTTGTTCTGCATCGACGCAAGCTGTCCCTGGTCGTTGCGAGTACTGACGATGTTCTGGTAAATCAGCATCGTCTGGCGCACCAAAGGCGCCATCGTAAGCCAAAGAGGAACACCCTCACGCAGAATTAACTCTCGTGCTTCCGGTTCTTTTCCGTCGGAGCGTAGCTTTGTTGCCGTAGATAAGACGCCTCCTAACTCGTGCGCTAACTCAAATGCATCGCAGTAAGGAACCGTGAGATTGACAAAGCCGGAGAGATATCCAATGCGTTCCTTCTCGGTGGGAGAAGAAGCTTCCTCGGTAAGCTTACGAAAGTTTTCCGCAGTGCGCCGCTGCAAGGGAAGAACGGCGTTGTTAGGCTGGGTGATTTCGTAGTTGAAGGCTTCGCTGTAGTCGCCGGTAAGTTCGACGCGCTCTGCGTGCCCGTCTTTCCCGTATGTTCCCAGGAATGTCGAAGTGATTCTTCGATTCTGATCGCAATCGACAAGCAGCCCAGCCAACGTTCTGACCCGTCCATCAGCAGCTTGCACGGCACTGAAGTCCTGATAGTGATCGACGGCTGTCAGCGCGGGATTCCACGATGCACGCGAGAAATAGGTAGCCGTCGGGTCTACGATTCGGTGCCGCCAATGAATGCCCAACATTCCCTGGCACCCAAAATTCTGGGCCCGTTTCATGTCACTTTCAAAACGGCTGGCTCGGAACTGCGGAAACCACATAGAGGGGTCATCTTCAAGCCAGGGAATCGGCCAACGCTCACGGCTTTCCAGTTTGCCAAACTCCTCACTTACCGGATCCCATCCGAGCGTGTCGTTCAACGCGGCAAACACGATGTCACCGGGGAGCCGTTGGTGAAGAGACTGAAAGTTGCGGACGGCGCCGCCCCATCCGGCCAGGACGAGTTGTTTCTTGGGAGCATTTCTGCGCAGAAAGTCATGCGCCTGTTTGAAAGGAGTTACAGAAAGTGGGATGTTCTTTTTTCGGCTTTCCCAGTTAGCATCTTCATCTTCCCAGAGCCATACATAGTCAACCATCGGATAGCGCTCAAGAAGATCGGCGAGACGGCGCTCCAGCAGATCCTTGCCGGTGGTCGATTCGATGAGGCCACCTGGATGCGCTTTAGCTTCCGGGGGAAGTGCCTGCAAAATCTCGACCGGGTTGTGATACGGCTCAAAGCCAATACCCGTACGAATCCCCAGTGACGACGCATATGTGAGGGCCGAGCGCAGCATCTTCGTCGTGCGATCGGCAGTATCCCAGTTGTCGGAGGAAAGCCTGGTGGCATCTGCTCCAAAAGTCTCCCGGTCGAAGAACTGTGCTGCTCCCATCTTGAAAGTAGAAGTGCGCTGGGGAAGATAGCCCCAACTCCTCATGGTTGTGTCTTCAAGAGCCGCGCGGTGGCCGGCGCCCGCAAAGTCAAAGGAAAGGTAGGACTCTGCCAAGGGGTCGTTTTGCGTGTAAACATGCATGCCGAACATATTGAATCGCATGCGGAGCATGTTTGCGAAGTAAGCCTTGAAATCTTCCTCGTTATAGATGCTGATGCAGTTCAGAAAGTCCGGCCATGGCAACAGTCCACGCACTGCAAATCTAGGCGCGGCCGTCCACGGTTGTTGCGGCGCAGGCAGATGCAGTGAGGTGAGAGCGTCAAGAGGAAGGGTTTCTCCATCGATGCCAAAAACAACGCCCTGGCGTTCGAGGAAGTCGAAAACGGCATACAAAAGAGCCTGATCACTGGCGGCGCTAAAAATCACCTGCCGGTCGGTTGTGCTGATTTCATATTCTTCCTGTCCCTTAAACTTGTCCGGCTCAAGAGTAAGGATGCAATGAACGGTCCCCCCGCCTGCACGCGCCACATCGGCCAGGGCTACTTCAGGCGCAATTCTGAGAGCTTTCAGACCAGCCAAAAGCTCCGTTGCAGCGAGCCGTACTTGAACTCTATCGGGGGCCTTACTCTGGATCGTGATACGGCGAAGGGAGCCCTTCTTTCCCACTTCCTGGGCCTGCGCAAAGAGACTGCCCGTGGCGGCAAGTGTGCCAGCCTTCAAGAACCCCCTACGATCGATCATCCGCTTCTCCGTTCTGTCTTCTCTTGCACTTATCTTTCAGTAAGTCGCGGGCCATCACTTATGCTCGCAGCAGGCCATGTCGACTAAGACTGTATCGCACGCAGAGGGCTGTTGACTTGGTCGCGGAAAGTGTACCACCAGACATTCATAGATTGTTCTGCGTTCTATTGTGCATAGAAGTGATACGAGATGCAGGCAGGAAAGTCGGGTGCTTTTCCGCTTCACACCATCCCTGGCACGTCGGCGAAGTCGTTCGCAATGCGTGTTCCGGCACGGCGAGAATTCGATTCCACTCCTTACCCGCATGCGCGCATTTTTCGTTTCAGTGAAACGTAAAATGAACGAGGTCGTCCATCGCGCACCCAAGGAGCGTGCAAGGGATGCTCGTGGTTGAATAGAGCGGTCATTCGTGCTCTTGATGGATCTGTTCTGGCCGTGACGGAGCCGCTCCGCTCCTGTCCGGCAGCGGCGCAGTCTATGCTAAGTTTGGTAGCGCAGTGTCCGACTTTGCACAAACCGTCAAGCAGCAGGCCGACATCGTCAAGGTGATCGAGGGGTACATCCGTCTGCGCAAGGCGGGGGCGCAGAACTACTCCGGGCTGTGCCCGTTCCACAAAGAAAAGTCGCCATCGTTCTCAGTACACGCCGTGCGGCAGTTCTACCACTGCTTCGGCTGCGGGCAGTCGGGTGACGTATTCAGCTTTGTGGGCAAGATTGAGAATGTCACCTTCCCCGAAGCAGTGCGGATTGTGGCGCAGAAGTGCGGCATTCCACTGCCCAAGCGGGAGTTTTCGTCACCGGAGCAAGCGGCTGAAGCGCGCCAGCGGACCCGCCTGCTGGATCTGCACGAGACTACTGCTGCGTGGTTTGAGGAGCAGTTGCGCGGCCCCGAAGGCGCCGTGGCGCGCGAATATCTGGCAGGTCGCGGCCTGACGCCGGAGGGCATCAAGACCTTCCGCATCGGTTACGCGCCGGATAGCTTCCACGCCCTGCGCGACAGGCTCAGCGGCATGGCCGACGCTGAAACCCTGCGCGCCAGCGGTCTTTTCAGTTCAAAGGAGCAGGGCGACGGCAGCCAAGGGCCGCTCTACGACCGCTTTCGCAAACGGGTCATGTTCCCGATCGCCAACGAGAGCGGGCGGGTGATCGCCTTTACGGCGCGAACCCTCGAAAGTGGCGAAAAGGCCGGCCCCAAGTACATCAATTCGCCGGAGACACCGCTTTATTCGAAAGGCCAGGTGCTGTTCAACCTGGACAAGGCGCGCACCACGATTCGCCAGGCCGAGTTTGCCCTGCTTGTGGAAGGGCAGATGGACTGCATCAGCGTGTTTCTGCGTGGGATTCAGAACGTGATCGCCACGAGCGGCACGGCCTTTACCGAGCAGCAGGTAGCGCTGTTGCGCCGCCACACCTCGAATGTGGTGGTGAACTTTGATCCGGACGCAGCAGGGGCCAACGCCGCCGAAAAATCCGTCGCCCTGCTCACTGAAGAGGGCTTTGCGATCAAGATCGTTACGCTCGATGGGGGACTGGACCCCGACCGATTCATCCGCGAGCGGGGCGTCGAGGCTTACACGGCGGCGATACGCGGTGCACGCCGCCAGGCCGACTACCTGATCGAGCGCGCCCGGCAGCTTTTTCCCGGCGCCAGCGCGGAGCAGAAGGTGAAGGCCATGAACTACCTGCTGCCGCACATCCGGCGCATTCCGGAAAAGCTGGTGCGCGACCAGTTTGCCCACGATGCGGCGCAAAAGCTGGGCATCGATTCGGCGGTGCTGCGGGAGGAACTGCGGCAGGCTGCGTTGCGGCGTCGTGACCATATTGAAACGCGGTCCACGGCGCTCACCGAAGTGGAGCGGGTACTGCTGTGGGCACTGGCCATCACTGAGCCTGACCACGAGGAAGCGCGGCGGGCGGCCGCCGAGGCTGTTGCCCAGCAACCCATATGGTTTGATGGGCTTGGCGTGTTTCCCGCGCTGCTGGCCCTGGCAGGCAGACAGGCCCAGGACCCTATGGACGCGGTGGAGGACCCGGGGCAACGGGCGCTTTTGGCGGAAGCGCTGCTCGCTGAGATCGAACCTCCCTCGGCAGACACCGTACGGGGCTCCATTGTCAGCCTGCAGCAGCGGCAACTCGAGGGCAATTTGCGCGATCTGCGAGGGCAGATTGCTGAAGCTGAGCGCCGCGGTGACTTTGCCGAGTTGGCCGTGTTGACCCAGCGCAAGTTGGAACTGGACCGGGCACTGCGGCAACTGCAGAGCCAGCACCCGCCGAAGCGGTGAGATCGCGCCCGCCACAACTGCCTCCTTCCTTGCGTCCAATCAGCTCCTCAGGCGTCTAAAAAGATAAGGAACAGAGCGGGCAGGCGCGGTGAATCTGCCTGTGCCGGTCCAGGGCCTTTTGCAAGAGGGTCCGGAGGTATCCGACTTGGGCCTTGATTTTATTTTGGCGACGACGGGTGGACTGTGGTAATCTATTTATCTCTGTGAGGATGCGCGCCCCTTTGCCCCATACATGAGCTGCGGCTCGCGGGCGACCCAGGCGAAACCTGAAGCGCTGTCATCCTGTTCCGAGCGATTAACTGAGACCGCATATTTTTTGCGGAACTGCAGGTTTGCGTCCATGCGCTGCGAAGATTTCCATTTGGAGATTTTTTTGGTGCGCCATGGCACAAGCTTGGCACCTTTGCGCGAGAAGGTGCATAAACTGACTTGCGCTGGAG
>VFSW01002606.1_pt1 | contig 27279 bp, 24 predicted proteins | sample 5358111 | NCBI WGS metagenome assembly VFSW01 (sample SAMN11554181, study PRJNA540505) | mine drainage metagenome | isolation source: sediment from site ElyBrook_90M | place: USA: Ely Copper Mine, Vershire, VT | collected 2017 | reverse complement strand
CCACTCCATGGGTTTCCTCAGAAGCATCGCCTCTGGATTCCGAACCATGATTGGGGGTGAGATCACTCAAGTCACCAACCTCATTGAAGAGGGAAGAGCTACTGCGATAAGTCGCATGGAAAAAGAGGCGGCTGATAGAGGTGCTGTCGGCATTACTGGGGTTACCAGCGAGTTGATTTTCCATGAGGGCAATATCGAATTACTTTCCATTGGCTCCAGCCTGCACGGCAAAGATGCTCAGGGGGTTGAAAAACTAGGATTCAGTACTTCAAGTGATGGGCAGAATCTCTTTGCACAGATGGACGCCGGCTACCAACCCATCAAGTTTGTCTTCGGAAACGTTGCCTACTCCATCGGAGTGGCAAGCGGCATTCTAGGAACCCTTAAGACCTTGGCTCGTGGTGAAATCAAGGAGTTTTCAGAAATCTTCAACACCACGCGTCACCTCGCCCTTGAGAGAATCGAGAAAGAGGCCTGTAAGCATGGGGCCAACTCCATAGTCGGGATCAACACGATCATCCTGCCAAGTGGAGCCAACGGGATTAAAGAGATGCTCATGCTTGGAACGGCATCAACCAACCCGATTTTGCCCGATGGAGCGGTGGCCACAAGCGACCTTACCCCACAAGAAATGTGGAATCTCAACAAGATCGGCTATGTTCCTCAGAAGCTTCTCATTGGCACCTCAGTCTTTTCTCTTGGCCTCGTCGGGAATGTGACCTCCTTCCTAAAATCCTTCACCCAGGGAGAGATCCCGGAGCTTTCATCCCTTATCTACGAAGCCCGCGAAAACGCGCTTGGCATCATCAATGACCAGGCAAACTCCATTGGTGCTGATGAAGTCGTAGGAGTACGGACACATGTCTATCAGCTCGGCAGCGGCCTCATCGAATTCATGGCCATTGGAACAGCTGTTAAGAAAATTCAGGGAGTTGCAAACAAGAGCGACCAACTGCCTCCGCAAACCTTCACAGCCGATTACGAAACTTTTATCGATGTATCAGAGCGGAGTTTTGGGGTAAATCTCAATGCCCGTTAAAAAGCCATTGGGTCAATCATTGTCGTTTGGAGGCGTTATTTACTACCATCTTACGTCTCTCTCACATTTCGGGATTGCTCAATAGGTATTGATTGCTATTTTGTGAGGAGATAGAAAAGGATGCTTGCAGCGAGATTGGCGAGTTTTTTGGTATAGCAGTGAGTTTTACGACGGAGTCTTGCGAGATAGAGGCGCAAGCGGTTATTGTGGCTTTCGATGGTGAAGGTGTGAGCTTGTGCCTTGGAGATGATGCTCTCCATCAAAGATTATCCCGTAGGGATGCCAGAAGTCGGTGCAGAAGGTGATATGCGAGGAGTGAGGAAGCTGCGCATCCAGGCGGCGGGCCGTTTGGGTTCCACGATCGCCCAACGTCCACCCGCAGACTTTCTTGGTAGCACGATCAATAGCCCACCAGAGCCCATAAGCCGTTTTTTTGGCCAACACAAGTCCATAACTCGTCCAACCTCCACCCATTCCACTTCCTCTGGCTGGAGAGCGGCTAATGCCTTGCCTTCCACCTCTTCTCAAGCACCCAGTTCATTACCGCGTTATGACTGACTCCTACCAGCCTTTCGGTTGCCCTTAACCCCACTCCCTCAAGATAGTGTGCCAATGCACTAGCTCTCTTCGCCGGCTCCACTCTCCGATGATCCTTTTCTCCACTGGTCTTTCCACATCCACGGCAGAGCCATCTCTGTCTCCCATGGCGACTAGTTCCGTTTTTTACCACCACTTTGCTTCCACAATGCGGACATTTCATTTCTCCCCTCTAACAACTCTGCACTTTAATATCAATACCTATTGAGCAATCCCCCTATACGAGCGTCGGAGGGAATGCTCCATTAGAATCTTTTCACATGGGAACAATCATCTTTTGGATTATAGAAGCTAAATGTTCGGTCCTCACAATCGCACTCGAAATCCGCTAAAATTTCACCACCACCGCTATTGACATTTTCTTCCTGAATTTTCTTTTTGTGCTTTTGGATTGCCCGGCCGTTGCTGCGCATCCGTTGCGGGTGAATGGTGTTGTTAATCTCCTCCCTTGTGACAAGCCAGCAGCACATCTCCTCCAGTACAATCTATGAGCCGGGGACTGATCGGCTCTTGGCGGCGGTGAGTCATGGGAAGGATGAGTGGGATGAGAGAGGATGGGAAATTGTTGATTCGGGGTTTGGGAATAGGCAATTAGGAACTAACGATTTTCAGAAGTCGGAAGGCTGGCTTCTGACATCTGCTCACGCGCCACTCCTTTACTGATCCGCGACGAATTCTGCGATGCGCGTGGTAGCGATTTTTATCTGATTCATCGCGGCGGCGTAGCTGCAGCGGACATACCCCTCACCGCTTGGGCCGAAGGCCGTGCCGGGGACGACGGCGACCTTTTTCTTCTCGAGGAGTTGGAGGGAGAATTCTTTGCTGCTCAGGTTTGTGCCACGGATATCGGGGAAGACATAGAAGGCTCCTTTGGGGAGGTGGCAGGGTATGCCGGCCTCATTGAGTGAGGCGACGATGTAATTGCGACGCAGGCGGTATTCTTCCTTCATCCGTTCCTTGCTCCGCTCGCCATGTTCTAGGGCCTCGGTGGCGGCCTCCTGTGACATGGTTGAGGCACACATGATCGAGTATTGGTGAATTTTCATCATCGCCTCAATGATATCGGAAGGCCCACAGGCAAAGCCAATACGCCATCCGGTCATGGCAAAGGACTTGGAAAACCCATGCAGGAAGAGGACGCGATTCTTCATGCCGGGGAGTGCGGCGATAGAGTGATGGGCTAGGTCGTCATAGGTCAGCTCACTGTAGATCTCATCGGTGAGGACGAGGAGGTCATGTTTTACGGCAAAGGCCGCAATTTTTTCGAGTTCCTCGCACGGCATGACAGCTCCCGTGGGATTTGTCGGGAAATTCAGGAGTAGAATGCGCGTCCGAGGGGTGACAGCTTTTTCGAGATCGGAAGCACGCAGAACGAAGCTCTCCTCAAAGCGGGTTGTGACAGAAACCGCCTTTCCTCCTGCCAGCGCAATACTGGGACTGTAGGAGACATAACACGGTTCGTGATAGAGCACCTCATCGCCGGGGTTGAGCAGAGCACGGAGGGCGAGATCAATCGCTTCAGAGACCCCAGTAGTGACAATGATTTCATCATGGGGATTGTAAGCAACGGCAAAGTGTTTCTCGACATACTTTGCGATGGAACGGCGTAGGCGAAGGGTTCCGAGGTTGGAGGTGTAGCCGGTGTGTCCTTTCTCCAGCGAATAGATAGCCGCTTCACGGATATGCCAAGGAGTGACGAAATCAGGTTCGCCAATGCCAAGGGAAATCACCTCTTTCATCGACTGCACAATTTCAAAAAAATCGCGAATTCCCGAACGGGGAATATCGCGTACATGCGCAGCAATGCGTGAACTCATGAGTTTCTAAGGGATTGCCGAATCAGGGGGTGACCGAGAGACGCTCGGGAGCTTCTTCCAGGGCGTGGAATAACCCATTCTCCTTGTAGGTTTTCAGACGGAAGCGCGTTGTGCATGACTGCACAGCCTCAATGGTGCTGAGTTTGTCAGCAACAAATGAGGCCACCTCGCGCAGGTTACTCCCATCGACAATCACGAGCAGGTCATAGCCGCCGCTCATCAGATAGACGCTCTCCACCTCCTCAAACCCGGCAATGCGATTGGCAATACGGTCAAACCCTCCCTCGCGCTCGGGAGTAATGCGGACTTCAATCACAGCAGTGACGGCTTCAGCATCCCACTTCTCGCTGTTGATGACCGCATGATAGCCCAGAATGATTCCGTCGGCTTCTAATCGTGCAATACGGGTAGTCACTTCTGCCTCAGTCAGGCCAAGCTGTCGCGCAAGGTCGGCGTGCGATATTAAGGAATTCTGACGAAGGATGCGGATCAAGGAGTCCATAGCGTGTCAGTATTGCTACGGAAAAGCCGCATGGAAAGTCAGAAGGTCATGCAATACGCGCTGCATAGCAGAGACTCACTTGTAAAATTACTGTTTGTTGGTCACGACTCGAACTGTGCGACTGTGGTTTCTGTTTCTAAAGTTCATACAGTCTTATCAACCCAGCCCTTCAATCCAGGCCAGTGCCTTATCGTAGCTGCGGCGTTCTAGGTAGTGTCGAAATTGAGGGTCGAGTTCCTGTGCGGGAAGCCCGGCGATCAGCGTGTCGATTCGTTGGGAGATTTTCTGAAGTTGTGCGAGATGGCCTGCCTCATTTCGATCGCGGTGGGCATGGTCGGCAATGACGGCAAGACGCTGGCGGAAGGCTTCAGCCAAAATAGAGAAATTGTAACGAGGAATCATCGTTTAGGTTCCTGATTTCCAAGGGAGAACATTCTGTCCGTGTTGACGCAGGAGATGATCGCAGAGGACAAGGGAGGCCATTGCCTCAACCATCGGTACGGCGCGGGGCAGGACGCAGGCGTCATGGCGCCCCCTTGCCGCCAGTTCGGCAGGTTCGCCGGAGACTGTGACCGTCTGCTGAGGCTTGGCAATAGTAGCTGTCGGCTTGAAAGCGACACGAAAGAAAATGTGCTCACCATTGCTGATACCTCCCTGAATACCACCGGAGCGGTTTGTGGTTGTCTGGACGCGTCCTTCCTTAATGATGAAGGCATCGTTGTGCTCGCTTCCGGTGCGACGTGTTCCATCAAAGCCACTGCCGATTTCAAAGCCCTTTGTGGCGGGTAGGCTCATCATTGCCTTGGCAAGATCGGCTTCGAGTTTGTCAAAGACCGGTTCGCCAAGGGAGGTGGGCACACCGCGCATAACGCACTCGATAGTGCCTCCGATACTGTCGCCTTGGGAGCGAATTTCCTTGATGCGCGCGATCATTTTTTCTGCAGCCACAGGATCAGGGCATCGCACAGCTGTGGCATCGACCTCGGTCGTTGTCACTCGCTCGGCATCGACAGTGGAATCAATATCGTGAATCGTACGGACATAGGCAATAACGTCAAATTCAGGATGGAGGGTTTTGATGATTTTTTTTGCGATCACACCAGCGGCAACGCGGCCAATGGTTTCCCTCGCAGAAGAGCGGCCTCCCCCCTCCCAGTTTCTGATGCCATATTTGGTCTGATAGGTGTAGTCGGCATGCGCGGGACGGAACATTGTTTCCATCTCGGTGTAGGCGGAGGGACGGGCATCCTTGTTCTCGACGGCAATAAGAATTGGCGTGCCAAGTGTCTGTCCCTGAAAGACCCCCGAGAGAATGCGACATGTATCCGCCTCCTGACGTGGTGTGACGATATCACTCTGACCGGGTCGCCGCCGATCGAGTTCGACTTGAATTTCCTCAGGAGTGATAGGAAGGCGTGATGGACAACCATCAATGACGCATCCCACGCCGCCGCCATGAGATTCACCCCAGGTAGAGACGCGAAAGAGAGTGCCGAAAATGCTGGCCATAAGCGGGCAACGTAAGCAATACAGACGTCCAACTCACGCAAAATCAGCAGGCTTTCCTTTTGGCGGCTTTTTTCAAAAATGGCGGCGAGGACGACAGGGGGTGCTTGACGTGAGCATCCAGAGGTTTTATGCCATGAGGTTGAGCTAAAGATGGCATCCGCGTCCTACCCGTTCCCTTGAGTGGATTTTTAGGGAAAAAGTGCCGCGTCTGCTGTCGTAACAATCCATTTAACCTTCAGCAATTTTCACCTCCCATGTTTAAAAAACTTCTCGGATTCTTTTCCAGCGATATCGGCATCGATCTCGGTACCGCCAATACGCTAGTTTATGTCAAAGATCACGGCATAGTCCTGCGTGAGCCGTCGATTGTCGCCGTCAAGGCAGGCACCACCCAGGTGCTGGCCGTTGGTGAAGAGGCCAAGCGCATGCTCGGACGCACGCCGGGCAACATCACCGCAATCCGTCCTCTCAAGGATGGTGTCATTGCTGACTTTGAAATTACCGAGGCGATGCTGCGTCATTTCATTACTAGGGCGCATGGTCATCGGCGATTCGTCCGCCCCCGGGTTGTTATTGCTGTGCCAAGCGGTATCACCGAGGTTGAGAAGCGTGCTGTGAAGGATTCCGCCATGCATGCCGGAGCCCGTGAGGTCTATCTGATTGAGGAACCGATGGCTGCCGCAATCGGAGTCGGTCTTCCTGTCACCGATCCGGCTGGCAATATGATTGTCGATATCGGTGGTGGTACGACCGAGGTGGCGATCATTTCACTCGCAGGTATTGTTTTCAGCCGTAGCGTTCGTGTTGCAGGTGACGAGCTCGATGAGGCAATCGTTCAATATCTCAAGCGTGCCTACAATCTCATGATCGGCGAACGCACCTCTGAGGATATCAAGCTTCGCCTCGGCAGCGCCTATCCGCTGGAGAAGGAACTCAGCATGGAGGTCAAGGGACGCGATTTGGTTGCCGGTCTTCCCAAGACCATTACCATCACTTCTGAGGAGATCCGCGATGCCTTGATGGAGCCGGTCTCTCGGATTGTTGAGGCGGTTCGCATCACCTTGGAGCGTTGCCCTCCTGAACTCTCCTCTGATCTAGTGGATCGAGGGGTTGTCCTTGCTGGAGGAGGAGCTCTTCTGCGAGGACTTGATAAGCTCATTGCCAAAGAAACGGGTCTGCCAGTTCATGTTGCCGAGGATCCTCTGAGTGCTGTGGCTGAGGGGACCGGCAGAGCTCTGCAGGAGATTGAATTTTTGCGTGCTGTCGCGGCAACCGACCGACCAAGAGTCTAAAAAGAGTACAAAGAGACGCATCATCAGGGAACTTCAGTTTCCCATGAGTTCTCTTTTTTGATGCTCCCACTAAGGGTCTCTCAGGTATTCCACCAATGAAACGAATTCAGATTGCTATCCTTGCGCTGCTCTTTGCAGCGGCAGTGGCACTTTGCGTTCTCGGGACGGGAACATTAGCAAGCCTTCAATCTGGATTTCTCGAATTCCTCTCGCCTATTACCCGTTCTGGAAGTGCGGTCAAAAACAGCTTGGGCAGTCTTAGCAAGGATCTGATGACACTCGACGAACTTCAGTCGGAAGATACTCGGCTCCTTGCCGAGAATAAACAATTACGGGCGGAGAACAATGGTCTGCGCGATCTCCAGAAGGACAATGAGCATCTTCGGCGCATTCTTGGCTATCGCGAGCGCTCTTCTTTCCGCCTGATTCCAGCAGTGGTTCTCAGTCATGATGCGGAGGCTTGGTGGAGCACGATCAAGATCAACCGTGGTTCCAAGGATGGAATCGCTCCTGACATGCCGGTGATTACCGACCGAGGACTGGTAGGTAAGACAACGGCTGTTTCACGTGATATGACCGAAGTGATGCTTATCACGGATGAAAACTGCAAGGTGGCTGCTAAGGTTGAGGGGACAAAGGAGCAGGGTATCTGCGCCGGAGTCAGGGCTCCAGAGGGAGAACTCCAACTCGCATTTTTGAATAAACTGGCTGATCTTCAGCCTGGGCAGAAAGTTTATACGGCAGGCGTGAGCGGCGGGGTCTTCCCGTCTGGGATCGACCTTGGTGTAGTAAAAAGCTTTCACGCCCGCGAACTGGATGGTGAGGCCATCCTCGAACCATCTGCCGATCTCGGCAATCTCGAGGAAGTCTTTGTTATCACGGGTGCGAAATGAAAACGGCGAGAATTTTTCTTCTTCTCCTGATTCTCCTGCCACTTTCCGTGGCATTACAGGATCTGCTGCCATCGATCCCTCCTGCCCAAGAGAGAATCCTCCTCCTGCCAGTGATCTTCTGTTTTGGCGCGCTTGCCCTACCGCTCCTGCCGGCACTTTTTTTTGCCTTAATCGTCGCGCTTGTGCAGGGGCTTGTGCTGCTGCAGATTCAGTCAGGGCAGGCCGAATTTAGCCTTATTGCGCCAGTTGTTTTTTTCTTGAGTTGGAAGATTCTTCTCCAGATGGCCAGCGAAGCAACCCATGGTATGAGCTGGGAACTTCATGCTCTCAGCAGTGCGCTGGTGACAGTAACTCTGCTGGGTGGGGAGTTCCTGATCCTCTGCCTGAATCGGGGGGAAGTTCCTATTACGATGACGGTTGTGCTGCGCACAGGGATTCCTTCGATCATATCCCTATTGATTGCCGCTCTTCTTTATCTCCTATTGGGATCGTTAGTTCCCTTTGCTCCTGCCCAGATCCAGCAACTGAGGCTTGATGAATAAATCATGAAGCCACTCGATCACTCCAACCGCAAGCTGCTGATCATTGCTATATTGCTGACAACAGCCCTCCTTCTCTTGCTTTCCAGGATGTGGTACGTACAGATCTTCAAGGGCAAGGACTACAAGATTCGGGTCAGGGGCCACTCTCAGCTCACTGTCCGCCTCCCAGCGGTGCGTGGAGAAATTTGCGATCGGAAGGGTATTCCGCTGGTGGAAAACCGCGCCAGCATGGAGGTGGAGTTTTATCTTCCAGACATTGTACGGGCCTGGAGGGAGGAGCATGATTCCGTTCCCATCCTGGAATATAATGGGCTCGATCACGGGATGCCGACCAAGAAAAAGGAGGCTGATATTGTCAAAATTGTCAACGAATCCATTATCCCATATCTTGAGAAACTGGGGCTTGCCTGTGACTATAACACCCGCAAACTACAGGTGCATTTTCGTGACAATGCGGAAGTTCCTTTTGTCTATCGACAGGATCTCGACTTTGAAACCATGGCCCGCTTCAGCGAGAATAGTCTGAACCTGCCAGGCGTCACTGTGACGCTCAAGCCAGTACGCCATTATGTCTATGGAGCACTGGCTTCCCATCTCTTTGGGTATGTCGGTGTGCCCAAGGAGATTGATGAAGAGGAGGCCTCGCAGTTTAATTTTTACCAGCCTGATGTGGTTGGCAAGGCGCAGATTGAACAAGCCTATAATGATGAATTGCGCGGAACCTCCGGCACGCGCTTTCTCCAGCGTAATGCTCGGGGTGTCATCGATGGCGAGTCGTCACGTATTGAACCCAAGGCGGGAGCCAAGGTATTTCTGACCATTGATGCCCGGATCCAATATATCGTGGAAAAGGCCTTGCGTGTCGTGGGACGCGGTGCTGCCGTAGTTCTTGACCCTAACAATGGGGAGATTCTTGCGATGGCCTCGGTTCCCTCATTTGATCCGAATCAGTTCGTGCCCAGTATTTCCAAAACCGACTGGGAAAAACTCTCTCAGGATGAAACCGACCCGCTGATGAACCGCGCTATCAATGCCTACGCCCCCGGTTCCACATTCAAGCTTTGCACAGCACTGGCGGGTATTCGCGCGGGCATCGGGAACAAGGAATACGACTGCACGGGAGGGGTTCAATATGGAGATAAGTTTATGAAGTGCTGGGTACTGACCGCCAAACCGCCAATGCCGCCGCATGGTCATCAGGATCTCAGCACCGCGATTAAAAATTCCTGCAACGCCTATTTCTACCAATATGGTAACGCCGCAGGTATCGACCAGATCGATGCCGTTGGCACGATGCTTGGTTTGGGGACAAAGACGGATTTACCACTGAATAACGTCGCCACGGGCGTACTCCCTGGCCCCACTTGGCTGGCACAGAACTATCCGCGCGAGCGCTGGAGTCCTGGCTATACCGCCAATACCTCAATCGGTCAGGGATTTGTTCTAGCGACTCCACTCCAGATGTCCATCATCGGAGCAACCGTGGCCAATGGTGGAATCGTCTATCAGCCTCACTTGGTCAAAGAGGTCGTCGCGCAAGATGGCACTGTTTTGCAAGAAGAGCCCGTAAAGATACGTGCCGATATCACCAAGGAGGGAGGATTTACCGTTGAGCAGATCGAAAAAGTCCGCAAGGGGATGTGGAAGGTGGTCAACGATGACAATGGGACAGCCCGCAAGGCGCGCGTGAAAGATGTTGTTGTGGCAGGAAAGACTGGAACAGCGCAGTTCTGGCGCGGTCATGAAAAAGACAACCATACATGGTTTCTCTGCTTTGCCCCGTATGACCATCCGCGCTATGTGGTCTGTGTTTTTGTGCAGGGGGCAAAATCTGGAGGTTCTGTGCCGGCTCCCATTGCCGCAAAGATTTTAGAGCAAATCTTTGCCATGGAGAAAGGTCAGGAGGTCAAACTTGAGGCCCTTGATTCCGCTCCAGGCAGTTTCCAGCAAATTGCCGGTATCGATTTTACCAAGGATTTTCCCACTCTTTATGGGCCTGATACGGCCCCAGTGCCAGATGCTCCAGAAGAGGAGGCTGACACATCGCCCCATTCCAGTGCCTCCAATGCAGGTTCGACAGTAGCCAGGCCTGACATCAAAGAGGATGCAGACACACGTGGCCGTGCCAATAACAAGCCGCGCTCGCAAAACGGACTCCAAAAATTCTTCAACTTCTTTGGCGGAGGCCGCTCTGCCGTTCCCAAACAATCAAACTAAACAAGAACGCCACGCAATTTTCTAAACCCTCTGCCCCTAAACCCATTCCTGAAACTCTATTACCCCAAATATCCCATGAGCATTATCGATACCGTCAAACGCCTTCTCGGCGTCAAAAAATCAGGCCCTCGCATTGAAATCGTCGTCAGTTGCGAAAAGCTCGAAAAACGCGTTGCCCTCCTCGAGGATGGCCAACTGGAGGAGTATTCCATCGAGCGGGATAGCGAACGCAACATTGTCGGCGGCATCTTTAAGGGAAAGGTGCGCAATATCGAGCATGGCCTGAAGGCAATGTTCGTCGATATTGGTTTTGAGAAAAATGCCTTTCTCCATTTCTGGGATGCCATTCCCGCCGCACTCGACAGTGGAATTGAGGCCGTGCAACGCGCTGGCGGCCACGCTCCCTCAAAGAAGAAAATCGCCGCCAAGGACATCCCCTCGATTTACCCTGTGGGGAGCGATGTCATGGTGCAGGTCTCCAAGGGGCCAATTGGTACCAAGGGCCCCCGCATCACGACGAATATCTCGATGGCTGGCCGCTATATGGTACTTATGCCCTTCAACGACCAGTGCGGCATTTCACGGAAAATCGAGGACCTCAAGGAGCGCACGCGTCTCCGCAAGATCCTTACAGAACTCACGTTCCCTGAGGGAATGGGCATCATTATTCGTACAGCTGGAGAGGGACAGAAAGCACGTTTCTTTGTCCGCGACCTAGGCTTCCTTCTCGATCAATGGCGTGAAGTGGAAAAGGGGATGGCCGAAAAACCGTCTGCCAGTACGCTCATTCTGGAACCCGATCTCATCGAGCGCACCGTGCGCGATCTTCTGACTGAGAATGTTGATGCCGTCCATGTCGATGATCTCAAGGCTGCCGAACGGATGCAGGAACTGGTTGGACAGATTTCCAAGCGCGCCAAAAAGTCGATCCATCACTACAGCGGGCAGAAACCGATCTTTGACAACTTCAGCGTCCAAAGTCAGATCGACAATGCCTTCCTGCGCCAGGTCTGGCTCCCCTGTGGTGGCTACCTCGTCATTGATGAGACCGAGGCCATGATTGCTGTGGATGTGAATACGGGTCGCAACAAGGGGAGCAAGGATATGGACAAGACCATCTTCCAGACCAATATGGAAGCTACCGACGAGGTCGCCCGTCAGCTTCGACTCCGCAATATCGGCGGGCTCATCGTGGTTGATTTCATTGACATGAAAAATCGGAAGGATCAACAGGCTGTTTATCAGCGGATGCGTGATCGCCTCCACCGTGATAAGGCTCGTACCCATGTTCTCCCTATTTCAGCACTCGGTCTCATGGAGATGACCCGTCAGCGTGCCCAAGAAAGCCTTTCCAGTTCCCTCTATACGAATTGTTCCTACTGCCATGGTAAGGGTGTGGTGAAAAGCTCCATGAGCATGAGTGTCGAACTGCAACGCGTGCTTCACACTCTCATGAAGCGTCATCAGGAGGATGTCCATGAATTCCGTGTTACCGTCCATCCCGAACTGCTGAATCGCCTCAAAACCGAGGACGAGGAACTCCTCATCGACATCGAGCGGCGCTACGCTGCTCGTCTCACCTTCAAATCCGACCCCGCGCTGCATGTGGAGAAATTCCTCGTAGCGAATGCGCAGACTAATGAAGAACTCACCGTGTAGGCTTGTGCTTTTGGATGGAGATAAACGTCTATCTCCCTGATTTTGAGAATAAGTATCATCTGAGCATTGTTTTCCTATCTGCTGTATTTTTTTGTATTATACTTCTTTATACCGTAATCTATCCTGAATTATATAAGGTGCTTAATAGTAAAAATCCTCAGGAAAAACCTTGAAATACTGGGATTGCTCAATAAGTATCCTGCCTAGCTGGCTCAGATCACCGAGGTCATGTCAACCACTTTTTTGAATACAATCGCAATGTTTGCGGACTGTATCCACGCTGCTTCGCATATGCCGTTGAACACAGAAAATCTATTTGCCTCTGTCTCATGCCCTTTAGTCCATAATGTGCTACGGTAAGTGACACCGCCATCGTAGCCGTGAAAGAGACGATCAGTTGCAAATATGAAGGAAACCCTTTTGTTAGATGAAATCCGAGATAAGTGGTCAGCCCTGAGACTATACCAAGTAGAATTCCCGAGTATATGCCGTTGCGATAGCTGAAAGATTTGAACCTTTTACTCTCTTCAGGAGAGAGGTGATCTGCAATCTCCCTAACCTCATCTGATCTGAAAGGATACCAATGTGCAAAACCTGAATGCGTTGTCATACGAGCGCAATGTAGCAGCTCTCTGGCAATAACGACATTAAAAACGTGATGCAGAATTATCCAACCTATCTGCAATACAGTGAGGTGGAAAAACGTCTTATTCAATTCTCCTCGCCTGCATCTGAAGAGAAAAATGGTAATCACTAACTGTCGAAAGTTTGTAGTGGATTGCGTGAGGGGAAAATCTTTATCTCCCTTCACTCTCTAGCAGGCGTTGCATCCTCCTTGGAGTGAAGCCCTATTTCCTTGGTGGAAGACTCGGGAGGTTTGAGGAGTTGGCGGATGGCGTCGAAGACGATCTTGAACTGAGCCTCATAGCGATTTTTCAGAGCACCATCCTTGCGCACGGGAAAGGGGTCTGTTCCGCCGTATTAACGGTTCACCTGCAATTGGATTACCAATGAGTTGTTGACTGCTGAGTATCTGAAAGACATGCCTCCAAACGCCAAGACCTGAGTTCTATTTTGCGATGGTGCGGGAAGGCAATCCTGAGATCGTATCCCCCGGTAGGATGCCATGTTTGAGAAACCAGCCTTTTGCGACCTCGAGGGCATAGACGATGGAAGGAGAGATGCTGGAAACTGGTGTCTCGTCAAAGGACTTCATGTCATGGATTTCGAGAATTTTTCCCGAGGCGCTGATGTAGGCAACGGAAAGAGCTGACGGAGTATCCTTCATCCAGAAGGTGACAGGACGGGGTTGGGGAAAGACAAAGATCATTCCCTCTGCATCACTCAGACGGGCGTGACTCATGAGTCCTCGCTCACGTGAGGTATCATCAGCGGCAATCTGCGTCGAGAGGGTATTGGTGCCGAGGGTAAGTGTGGTTTTCGGGAGATCACGTTGAGGCTGCGGCGCGGATTGAAGCCGGGAGGAAATACCGAGCAGTAGCAAAGAGCATAAAAGCAATCGAGGCAGGCGATGACGTAGCATGGAGGATAAAAAAGGGCCGGGGATTGATCTTGGCAAGAGCGCAACGCAAGGAATGAAGATTTTTTCATTCAAAAAATCTTGCCTTCGCCATTTATTTTTCTACCGTTGGCCCTCGTGTTCGTCCCTAGGGCGGACGATCACAATCACCCGATGTCGAACTTTTTTCCCCGATGGGCCAATTGGTTGCCTCTCCAGCTCCTTATTTGCGTGCTGGTGATCGGCGCACCCGTGACGCTCGGGATCTGGTATTATTTCACGCCAAAATATACACGCGTTGGCTATCAGCCTGACCAGCCCGTTCCTTTCTCTCACGCCTTGCATGTGAAGCAGCTCGGAATGGACTGTCGCTATTGCCACAGCTTTGTTGAAGTTGCGGCCCACTCGAATCTCCCGACCACCCAGACCTGTATCAATTGCCACGGTGAAGGCAAAATTCTCGGTAGCAGCCCTCGCCTTGCTCCTGTGCGTGAGAGCTGGAAGACCGGGCTACCGATTCCCTGGGTGCAGATTCATCGTTTGCCCGACTACGCCTACTTTAATCATGCCGTTCATGTGAATCGTGGCGTGAGCTGCTATAGCTGCCATGGCGCAGTGAATGAAATGAATCAAGTTTATGAGGCGCAGTCGTTGAGTATGAAGTGGTGTCTCGACTGTCACCGTGCACCGGAAAATCACCTGCGCCCCTCTTCGGAAGTCTTCAATATGTCCTGGCATCCCGGCTCATTCTCCGAACAGTTGAAGCTCGGAACAAAGCTCAAGGAAGAGGGGAAGGTCAATCCTCCCCTGACGTGCGGAGGATGCCACCGATGAAAAAGATTTTTTCCCATCCACCGCGTGATACGCGGCCGATTCTCTGGAGAACTCAGGGAGAACGTGAAAACTCTGTGGCCTTCCGTGACGATCTCGCCCGTGAATTCACTCCCGGCTCAGGGCATCTGAGCGAGGAAGAAAATCTGGGTCTCTCGCGCCGGAATTTTGTCCGACTCATGGGAGCAGCCACAGCCTTGACTGGTGTTGGCCTCACAGGTTGCCGCCGTCCCGAGGCGCATCTTGTGCCCTTTGCCAAGAGTGCCGAGTGGGCGATCCCCGGCAAGTTTCTCTATTATGCCAGTGCTATGCCGACTCCGGCAGGAGCCGTTCCACTGACCATCACCACGACTGATGGCCGTCCTACAAAGATCGAGGGAAATCCGCTTCATCCGATCAGCAACGGTGCCACCGATGCCTTTGCCCAAGCCTCGATCCTTGATCTCTATGATCCGAATCGCTCCAAGGAAATTCTCAAGGATTCTGTCAAGGTCTCCCGCAGCGATCTCGATGCGCTGATCGCCAGGATCCGTGCCACTTTCGGCATGAATGGAGGTGAAGGTCTTGCCGTTCTGGCGGGGAAAGAAAATTCGCCACCCCTTGACCGACTCCGCGCTCTGCTGGCCAAGCAATTTCCCAAAATGCTCTGGGTGGAGGACGAGGCGATTTCTTCACAGGGAACCGATGATCTCTTTCACCGTGCTATCGAAGCCGGAGCCCGGACAGTCTATGATTTTGAAAAAGCTGATGTGATTCTTTCGCTCAGTAGTGATTTTCTAAATCCTTCGGAAAGTGGGCTGGGTTTTGCCAAGGGCTTTGCCAAGCGTCGCAATCCTGGGCAGAAGATGAACCGCCTCTATGTGGCGGAAAATCATTTTTCCCTCACCGGCGGAATGGCCGATCATCGCCTCCGCGTTCGTGCAAGCGACATGGTGGATTTTACAGCAGCTCTTGCGAAGGTCATTGCGGCGAAAACTAGTAACGCTGATCTCAAGGCACTGGGCGATGCTTTCAAGAGTGGGGGTGCTTCTTTTGACCCTGCATGGATCAATGGCGTGGCCGATGATCTGATTACTGCCAAGGGAAAGAGCATCGTCATTGCGGGTGCCCAGCAACCAGTTGCTGTTCAAGCTCTCGCACTCAGCATCAACGCTGCCCTAGGCAATCTCGGCTCGACGATTTCCGTTGCTCAGACGACAACAAACCCAATCAAGGGAATTGCTGATCTTTGTAAATTTCTCAATACGAGCTCGATCAAAACCCTGCTCATCCTCGGCGGCAATCCCGCTTACACGGCTCCCCCTAAACTCGATTTTCCAAATCTGCTAGCCCGTGTTCCTGAGACGCTCCATCTCTCCCCGTTTGTCGATGAGACCAGTAAGGTGACGCACTGGCATGTGCCTGCTGCCCATTATTTGGAAAGCTGGGGCGATACGCGCTCGGTCGATGGAACGATCTGTTCCATCCAGCCGATGATCCTTCCTCTCTGGAACGGCGTTTCGGCAATAGAAATTCTCGCAGCTCTTGCGGGCGAGAAAGTGGATGGCCCTTCGGCTGTCCGGACGACTTTCAATGGGTATTCCAAGGATGCTTCCGATGGGGCGTGGCAGACCTTCCTGCGCAACGGTTTTGCTGATGGAACAGCATGGCGACTTTCCACACCAGTATTCAATCAGTCTCAGGCACTCGGTCTGATTCAGACTGCCGAGCTTATAGATGCAAGTGCCTTCGAACTCGTCTTTCTTCCTAGTTCCAGCGTCGGTGATGGCCGCTATGCGGGGAATTCCTGGCTTCAGGAGACGCCGGATTTTGTCACCAAGCTTGTCTGGGATAACGCTGCACTCTTCAGTCCCGCTGATGCCGTCAAGCTCGGAATCAAGGATGGCGATATGGTGAATCTCAGTGCTGGCGACCGTTCGGTGGAAATCGCCGTGCTCGTAGTGCCAGGTCATGCCGATGGCTCCATCAGTGCCGCCCTCGGTTATGGACGGCATGGCGTTTCTCATGTGATGGAGAAGGTTGGTTTCGATGTCTATCCATTGCGCGATTCTTCGGCACGCTGCTTCCGCACAGGGGTGAAAGCAGAAAAGATTCTGGGAAACTATGTTTTTGCCCGCACGCAGGAGCATCAGAATATGGAAGGGCGAGACATCGCCCGCGAAGGAACGCAGGAGCAGTTCCAGAAACAGCCGGAATTTGCCTCCGAAATGGATGGGGAGCTTCCTGCTCCGGTTTCGATTTATCCGAATCCTCCGCTCACTTCCGATCTTCAGTGGGGGCTCTCGGTCGATCTGAATTCCTGCATCGGCTGCAATGCCTGCATCGTTGCCTGTCAGGCAGAAAATAATATCCCTGTGGTTGGCAAGGATCAGGTGCGCCGTGGTCGTGATATGGCATGGATCCGTATTGATCGTTGGTTTGCCAGTGCTGATCATGGCGAAGAAAACGTTGAGATGATTCCGATGGCGGTCATGTGTCAACAGTGCGAGAGTGCCCCGTGCGAGGCTGTCTGTCCCGTTAATGCCACTGTGCATAGTGAGGAAGGGCTGAATCTGATGGCCTACAACCGCTGCATCGGCACACGGTATTGTGCCAATAACTGCCCTTGGAAGGTGCGCCGTTTTAACTATTTTGACTATAATGAGCGCCCGCTCGATCAGCTTTACTACGGCCCGCTGGCCCCGAAGGGAATGGCCGATAGCCTCAAGATGTCCAAGAACCCGAATGTCACCGTGCGGATGCGCGGGGTGAGGGAGAAGTGTACATTCTGTATTCAACGCATTGAAGAGGCGAAAATTGGACGCGCTGTGCAGGCCGGAGCGAGCGATGTGACGAAAGTGCCGATGCCACTCTTCAAGAGTGCTTGCCAGCAGGCTTGTCCTTCAGAGTCGATAGTTTTTGGCAATATCGCCGATCCTGAGAGCGCAATCTCTAAGCTCAAGCGTGACCCTCGCACCTACTCCTCGCTGAATTATCTCCACACGCGCCCACGCGTGACCTACATGGCACGGATTCGCAACCCCAATCCGGTGATGCCCGGCGCCGATTTCGTCGGTGCTGCCAATCGGCATCCTGAGCACTCTGCATCACTCTAAGGAATGTCCACACTTTCTGCTAAATCTGCCGCTCAGAGCCTAGAATCTTCCGATTTGGAGATTCTCGCACGTCCGCCGCAGGTGCTCAATCACCGAGGCCCTCACTGGGTAACGGATGCCGTCTGCTCGATTGTCGAATCCAAGACGCCTCTCTGGTGGTATGCCGCGTTCTTGGTTTCAGGAACTTTTGCAACGATTGGCGGAGTCTGTATTCTTTACATGATTCTCACCGGTGTCGGTGTCTGGGGATCGAATAGCCCTTGCTTCTGGGCATGGGATATCACGAACTTTATTTTCTGGGTCAGCATGGCCCATGCAGGATCAATGATTTCGGCTCTCCTTTTCCTGACACGCCAGAAATGGAGTATTGCGATTTCCCGTTCCGCCGAGGCGATGACGGTCTTTGCGATTGTCTGTGCGGGTGTTTATCCCGCCATTCATATTGGACGCCTCTGGTTTGTTTGGTTTCTTGTCCCTGTCCCGAACAGCTACGGAATGTGGCCGAATTTCGCAAGCCCTCTTCTCTGGGATGTTTTTGCCGTCAGCAGCTATCTCACCGTTTCCTCTCTCTTCTGGTTTGCCGGAATGATTCCAGATCTCGCCGTGCTGCGTGATCGCGCTACGACCAAGATTCGGAAATTTGCCTATGGCCTCCTTTCGTTTGGCTGGCTCGGCACCGCGCGTCAGTGGCGGCATTATGAGATGATGTATGTGCTGCTGGCAGGGCTGACCTCAGTGCTTGTTGTGACGGTGACCACGATTGTTTCCTCGGATTGCGCTACATCGGTAGTGCCCGGGTGGCACGCCACGATCTTTCCCTTCTACTTCATGGTCGGCGCCGTCTATAGCGGAAGTGCCGCTGTGTTGACGCTGCTCATTCCGCTCCGGCAAATCTATCCGCAGTTGAAGGATCTCATCACCCCTTCCCATCTCGATAAGGTTGCCAAGATGCTGCTGCTCATGGGCTCCTGCGTGGGCTATGTCTATGTGTTTGAGCTTTTTACGGCATGGTATAGTGCGAACCCTTTCGAGCGTGGGGCCTTTTGGGAGCGGTTCACGGGGAACTATAGTTGGTACGCCATTACTTGCCTATCGATCAATCTGACAATGCCTCAGCTCTTCTGGTTTAAAAGGGTTCGTCAATGCCTGCCGCTTGTTTTCATCCTCGCGATCCTCTGCAATATCGGCATGTGGTTTGAGCGATTCATGATTGTGACGAGCACGCTGACTCATGATTTTCTCCCCTCTTCCTGGGGTGGATTTCATGCAACCCTCGTCGATATTCTGACCGCGACGGGAACAGTAGGAATTTTCTTCACCCTCTTCCTGCTATTTATCCGTTTTGCTCCGATTGTGAACATGAGCGAGCTCAAGGCTTCTCTGCCGGGATCACAACCACATCCTGTCCAAGCCGAGGGAGGGAGTCACTCATGAGCCATCATCTTGCGAAAGACACAGGGCATAACCTGCCCATGCACAAGGAGCATCAGCTTCCCATAGCAGGCTCCAAGGAGGCTCCTCTTTATGGCCTAGGAGCGCGTTTTGAATCGCCCGAGGCTCTTGTGAAAGCCGCTTCAACACTTCAAGAGAAAGGATTTCGTTGTTTTGAAAGCTACACACCTTATCCCCTGCATGGGTTAGCTCAGGTCATGTGCCTGCCAAAGTCGATGCTTAGCCTGATTGTGTTGGGTGGCGGCATCTCAGCGGTGGTGATTGCTCTCTTGCTGCAAATGATTCCGAGTACATTGTTCTATCCGCTGGTGGTCAACGCCAAGCCGACGAATTTTTCAGCTCTCCCTCTCTATATGCCGATTACGGTGGCCCTGACGCTGATGATTGCCGCCGTCACCGCCGTTACGGGAATGATTCTGCTTGGTGGGATGCCTCGCCTGAATCATCCGATGTTCTCCTGGGATCTTTTTGAGTGCGGTGCTTCACGTAGTTTTTTCATTGCTATCGAGGTACGCGATCCAAAATTCACTATGGCTGCCGTGACGGAACTGCTTCACAATCTGGGAGCCCTCGATGTCACGGCTATTCATGAGGAAGGCGACGGGGAAGTCTTCCTATCCCCCAAGGAATTACCTCACAGGAGTAATTGATTTATGGCCTTGCTTCGCTACTTCTTTCTCCTGCTCACGTTTGTGGTTCTGCTGGTGATCGCCATGGCTGGACTGCGAGATACCTCTTTTCTGAGTCATAAGACAAAGAGACCCCCTCTTGAATTTTTCCCTGACATGGTGCGTCAGGATAAGGTGAAGGCGCAGGCCCCGAACGATTTCTTTGCCGATGGACGCGGTGCTCGTGAGGCGATTCATGGCACGGTTCCTCTTGGCTATACCGAGCCAGCGGCACGGGTCTCTGCAACTCATGGTGCCGTCATGGAAGGGGCTTATAACGTCGTACTCTTTGCGGGTCAGGAGGATTACGCTGACACGGGTAAGAGCGGGACGAATTGGGGGAATGGCCTTCCCTTCACCGCAACGCTCGCCACATTAGAACGGGGGCGTGAACGCTATCAGATCCAGTGCGCGGTCTGTCACGGTGCCACCGGTCTCGGCAACGGGATTGCCACGAAGTATGGCCTGGTCGGCGTGGCCAATCTGCATCAGCAGCGCCTGCGCGACATGAGCGATGGGGAGATTTACAACACGCTTGTCAACGGCAAGAACACGATGCTTGGCTATGGGGCCACCATTCAGGTGCCCGACCGCTGGGCGATCATCGCCTACATTCGAGCCTTGCAGCTCTCCCAGCATGTGACTAGCGCTGATCTTCCTTCCGACGCGACGCCAGCTCCTCAGGGAGCTGGCGGAACCAACGCAGCGGCCACTCCTGCCCAACCATGAGTAACGAGAAGACTTCACTCCCTGCGCCCGAGACGTTCGACTACAAGCATGTCGGGGGCCGTTTTGTCGGCCTCTGCGGCGTTGCCGCCGTCACGCTCCTGCTTTCGCTGCTTTTCGGGCTGCATGATCCCAGGCAGTTTGCCTTTTCCTGGCTCTTTTCGGGATGCTTCTTTTTCACGCTGATGATCGGCTCGCTCTTCTGGGTGGTCATTCATCACGCGGTCGATTCTGCATGGAGTGTTGGTATCCGTCGTCAGCTCGAAAATATTTCCTGCCTGCTGCCGCTCTTGGCGGTGCTGCTGCTCCCCCTTTTGATTGTAGCTCCACAGCTCTGGAACTGGATGGAGTCCCCCGCTCAAAATCGCGAGCTGGCAGAAAAAGCTGCCTTCTTGAATAGTGATTTCTTTTGGGTGCGGACGGTCTTGTATTTTGTGCTCTTCGGAACAGTCGCTGCACTCTTCCGTCATCATTCACTAGCTCAGGATCGTGATGGCGCAGCCATTCATACCATTCGTAATCGCCGCATTGCCTTTTTTATCATTCCCGTTGGAGCCATCGCGCTCACCTTCTGGTCGTGTGACTGGATCATGAGTCTGAACATCCACTGGTCTTCCACGATTTGGGGTATCTATATTTTTGCTGGTTCGGTGGTTGGCTCTCTGAGTTTAATCATTCTGCTTGCGAATGCGCTCCGCTCGGCGGGGTACTTAAAAAAGGTGCTGACCTCCCAGCATAATTATGCGCTCGGCAAGTTCCTCCTCGCCTTCACTCTCTTCTGGGCTTGGATCGCCTTTGTCCAGTATATGCTGATCTGGTATGCCAACATTCCGGAAGAGACCGCCTATTATACACTTCGCACGAACGGCTCGTGGAAAATTCTGGGCATCCTGCTCGTCGTCGGGCATTTCTTTGTTCCCTTTCTCCTCCTGCTTATTCGCGCTCCAAAAGCAAGTGCTTCTTTTCTTGGTTTGGTAGCCGGATGGATGTTGGCAATGCATCTACTCGATATCTACCTGATGATTCTCCCTGTACTGCATCCCGAGGGATTCCATCCTGCGGTGCTGGATGTCATCGCCGTGATTGCCATCGGAAGCACTCTCGGTGCCGTTTTCCTGAAGCGCCTGGGAGATTCCCCACTTTGGCCTGCACGTGACCCCCGTCTGGCGGAAGCCGTCAACTATATCGACTGATGAGCCATCACGACGCCACACACGCACCATCTCCCTCGGACTGCCGTTTCCTGCTGACAGCGGGGGTGCTATTCCTGCTGCTGCTCGCGGTGGTCGGCTCCATGCTACTGACTCGCTCCGGTTCTGCCACAGAAACGGAGGATGCGGAAAGCGCCGCTCTCCGGATGAAGAATCTGGCCGAACTTCAGGCCGCCGACACAGCCCTGCTCAACAGCACGGAGGCGGATGACGGGTTTGATGGTGGTCATATTCCGATCAGCCGTGCGATGGAGTTGGTAATTCCTTCTCTGAATACCAAGTCGGTTGGCGCCCCCAACCAGAAGCAGCCATGAGCGCAAACCTTTTTCCCTGTCATTATTCTTGTGGAGAGTCCGCCGGAGACATCGACTCCCGCGCACTCGATCACTCCCTGCGCCTTCCCGTCCTTGCACTCTTCGGCAGCGCGATCCACTGGCTGGTCATTGCGGGTCTGTTTTAGGTGGTTATTTCGTTCCTGCTTGTCGCGCCTAATTTCCCGGCCTGTCTTTCGGGGGTCAGTTTTCTGACCTATGGCCGCCTGGCTCCGATTGCCCGCGATCTCTTCCTCTATGGCTGGGCTTCGCAGGCGGCGCTTGCCGCTGGGATCTGGCTGACGGCTCGGCTCGCGGGTCGCCCACTTTCCGGTTGTGCTTCGGGAGGATCGCTCCACGCGACGCTCATCGTCAGTGCCACGGTGCTCTGGAATCTGGCCATTCTGCTCGGTTCGCTCGCACTTCTCGCGGGATATAGCACCGGTGTGGAGTGGCTCGAGTATCCCAACTGGGCTTCGACTATGCTCTTTCTGGCATTCCTCCTGATTGGCATCTGGGCAGTATTGCTCTTTGACCGTCGCGTTAACGAACAGCCTGAAGTGGCTCAATGGTATTTAGTGGCTGGGTTCTGTTCTTTCCCTTGGATCTACGGAACGGCCAATCTATTGCTCACATGGAAACCGATTCAGGCATCGGCTCAGGGGCCGATTGCCGCGTGGTTCCACGGAAGCTTTCTGGCGCTCTGGTTGCTTCCCATCGCTCTGGCAGCCATCTATGCTTTAACGCCCCGCATTCTCGGGGCTCATCTCCACCGCAGGAACTTGGCGACGCTCGGGTTCTGGGGCCTCCTGCTGTTCGGGGGATGGAATGGGATTGCCGGTCTGCTGGGCGGTCCGATTCCCGCCTGGATGACTGCCGCCGGAGTGGTTTCCAGTGTGCTCTTCCTGATTCCAGTCGTGATCATTGCCATCAATCTTCTCGGCATGGTCCTCAAAAAAGCTCCTGAGGAACGACAGGATCTCTCGCTCCGATTCTTGGTCATGGGGGCCTATTCCCTGCTTGTGCTCGCCCTGGTGGGAGCTGCGGCTTCCTGGCCCGACATCAGCGGGGTGCTCCGCTTTACGGGAGTGACGGAGGCGAGTACTCAGCTCTGGATTCTCGGAGCTATTTCATTTCCCCTCTTTGGCGTGATTTACGAGGCCTTCCCTCACCTGCTCGGTCGCGACTGCTGGTGCAAGAGACTTCAGGCGCGTCACTATTGGCTGAGCATTGCCGGGTTCTGGTTCCTGGTCGGGGTGCTGATCGCGGATGGATTTTTCACCGGAATCGCGCTGAGTGATGCCACCGTCTCCTTCCTGAACATTATCTCGTATTCCTTTCCATTCCATGTCCTAGAGTTTGTAGCGGAATTGATTTTCTTTGCCGCCTCCGCCTTGCTGGGAGTCAATGTCACACGCGCCCTGATGGGCGAGTACCTCTTCCCGAAACGCTAACCGTATGCACCGCCTTCCGTCACTGCTCAGCGGCATCTTTCTTGTTTTTCTGACTTCCTGGGTCGGTTTTGTGGCCTATCCGGCGCTTCAGCTTGGCCGTCTGACCCCTGTGATCGATGCCGACGCAGGAACCTCGCTGCCTCCCGTTCTTGGAGGGCAGGCCATCGCAGGACAACGTATCTATGCGAGTGAGGGGTGTGTCTCCTGCCATAGTCAACAGGTGCGCCAGACGAGTGTCACCCGTTCGGATATTGCACGCGGTTGGGGTGTGCGTCCCTCGGTGGCCCGCGATTATCTGCGGGAGAGTACAGCATTCTTAGGCTCTAGCCGCCTCGGCCCAGATCTTGCAAATGTTGGAGCGCGTCTCCCTGATGCTGCATGGCACTATAGCCATCTCTATGCGCCCGCCTCCACATCAGAAGGCCCGCTGATGCCTTAATCACGTTATCTGGTTGTTCTCCACAGGATTCAGGGAGAGCGTTCTGCCGAGGCGCTCGATCTGACAGGGAAATTTGCTCCCAAAGAGGGCTATGAAGTTCTCCCAACTGCCGAGGCTAGAAACCTAGTCGCTTATCTGCTCTCACTTCGCCATGATTATCCGCTGCCCGAAGCCGGTTCTGTGAAGAATGCTTCAGCAACGCCTTCCCATTAGCCAATAACGAGCCGTGAATCACCATCACTCACCTTCTCCCCAGGATGAGGGAGACTCTTCCACAATTACCCATCGCCCGCTCTCCCCTTGGCTTGTCGGGGCCTTCATCGTTACTCTGTTCTGGGGAGGCTTTTATCTGGCCTTCAACAGCGGCGGCTTCCGTCAGGATGTCTATGAGAGCAATGCCGTGAACTGGGCCGGTGGAGGAGCTATCGCAGCAGCAACTCCTGATCCCAAAGTTGTCGGGAAACGGCTTTACAGCCAAAATTGCGTGGTTTGCCACCAGGCCACAGGGCTTGGTATTGCCGGCCAATTTCCTCCGCTTGCAGCCAGCGAGTGGGTTCTTTCCGAAGGGAGTCATGCGGATAATCAGCTTGTGCTCCTGATGCTGAACGGCCATCAGGGTTCCATGCAGGTGAAGGATCAGTCCTACAACAATGCCATGCCGCAGTGGAAGCAACTCTCCGACGATCAGATCGCGGCCATTCTGACCTACATCCGCTCGGATTGGGGCAATAATGCCCCAGTCATTGATCCGGCGTTCGTCGCACAGATTCGTAAGAGTGACGGCGCCCAGAGTGATCCCTGGACACAGGCCCAACTGCTGGCTGTTCCGCCGGTGAAGGATGCCGGGGCTCCGGCCAAATGACACACACCATGATCACCGTGCTTTTTTCCCGTAGGTTTCTTTCTAGGATCATCCCCGGAGTCCTATTGCTGCTCTTGGCCGTGCCCGCGATGGCGGAACAGCGCGCCGGAAACATTTATGGTCTCCCTCCCTGCGTTACCGTCAGTGGCGAACAGAGTGATTTCATTTTCCGCATCATCTTCTGGTTGACAACAGGCGTCTTTGTTCTCGTCCAGGGAACCTACATCACCTATCTGATCAAATATCGTTACCAACCCGGCGTGAAGGCTCATTACAGCCACGGAAACAGCACGCTGGAAGTCGTCTGGACAACGCTGCCGACGATTATTTTCCTCGCGCTGGCTATTTATAGTAATCGTGTCTGGGATGAGATCCATCGTCCGGCTCCGGCCAATGCTCTGACCATTGATGTTTCTGCCTATCAGTTTGGCTGGCAGCTGCGTTATCCTGGAGTGAGCGGTACTCTCTCTCCCGCTGACGTAAAAAAGATCTCGGTACAGAATCCCTTCGGCACCGATGCCTCAGACCCACGAACGGCGCAGGATGTCATTTCCCCGGATCTCGTAATCCCTGTGGGCCGCCCTATTCATGTGCTCCTTCACTCACGGGATGTCATTCACTCCTTTTATGTGCCAGAGTTTCGCATCTATCAGGATTGTGTGCCTGGTCGCACCATTGAGTGGGTGTGGTTTCAGGCTACCCGCATAGGAGACTTCCAGCTCGCATGCAACCAACTCTGCGGCACAGGACATTATAATATGAAGGCTCCTATTCACATTCTCTCCGAAGAAAATTTTGCGAAATGGCTCACCTCCCGTCAGCAGAAAAATGCCACAACTTTTTCACCCACATCTGCCAAGACCCCTGACAAGGGGGCTGCCTTGACCTCTTCTACAACCAAGCCTAACTTGTAAATTCATGAGCGCGTCGATTGCCCCTCTTTCTCCCCTTGCTGCGACCCCATCGGAAGTACATGGGGGAGATCATCCAGACCATTCTCACGATCATGGGAAGAAAGGGTTGGCGCACTATATCTGGAATACCGATCACAAGGTGATTGCCATGCAATTCCTGTTCTCCTCGCTCGTCTATCTTGCTCTTGGGGGAGCTATGGCACTGGCGATGCGCTGGCAGCTCGCTTTTCCGGGCCATCCCATTCCCATCTTAGGCCACCTTCTTCCCTCAACTATTGTGAGTGATGATGGAGCCCTCCTTCCCGGAGGATACAATATGCTCGTAACGATGCATGGAACGCTTCTTGTCTTCTTTGTGGCCATGCCAGTTTTGATCGGTGTTTTCGGCAATTTTCTGATTCCGCTGAAAATTGGAGCCGGAGATATGGCTTTTCCAGCGATTAATGAGGTGAGCTTCTGGCTCTTTTTTTTATCTGGATTGGTCATGCTCGCTGCCTTTTTTGTTCATGGGGGTGCTCCGGGAACTGGTTGGACGGCTTATGCTCCACTCAGTAGCAATGGATCCTATAATGGCACGCCGCTTGGACAGACTCTCTGGTGTACGGCTCTCTTCATCAATGGACTCTCCTCACTGACGGGTGCGGTGAATTATATTACGACCGTTATTACCATGCGTGCGCCAGGCATGACGATGTTTAGGATGCCATTGCCTGTCTGGGCTATTTTTTTCACAGCGATCCTACTGATTATTGCGATACCTGTGCTCTCCGCCGCCGCCGCGCTGATTATTTTTGATTTGAACTTCGGCACCAGCTTTTACCGTCCCGCAGGGGGAGGTCAGCCGATTCTCTGGCAGCATCTCTTCTGGTTTTTTGGCCATCCCGAGGTCTATATTCTGATTCTTCCGGCGATGGGCTTCACTTCGGAAATTCTGGCGGTCTTTTCCCGTAAGCCGGTTTTTGGATACAAGGCGATGATTTATGCAATGGGAATTCTCGGCGGTTTAGGATTTCTCGTCTGGGGACATCACATGTATGTCAGCGGCATGAATCTCTGGCTAAGCGCCGCCTTTTCCGTCTCGACCATGGTCATTGCGGTGCCGAGCGCGATCAAGACCTTTAACTGGATGGGAACGATCTGGCGCGGCTCGATCCACTATACGGTGCCGATGGCCTTTGCCGTGGCCTTTGTTTCGATGTTCGTAATCGGTGGATTAAGCGGAATCTTCATGGCTTCCACACCAGTCGATCTCTTTGTCCATCATACCTACTTTATCGTGGCCCACTTCCACTACGTCCTCTTTGGTGGCTCCGCTTTCTCCGTCTTTGCAGCGATCTATTTTTGGTTTCCCAAAATGTCGGGCCGGATGTTCAACAATACCTTAGGTTGGATTCATTTCTGGATGACGCTTGTTTTCTTCAATCTCACCTTCTTTCCGATGCACAATCTCGGACTAGCGGGCATGATGCGCCGTATTGCTGACCCGACTGTCTATGACTGCCTGCGGCAGGTGCAGCCGCTTAATGTGGTCTGTACGATTGGCGCGATGGGGTTAGGTCTCTCCGCCATCCCTTTTTTTATCAACATGTTCTGGAGTATGAAAAACGGCCCTAAGGCTCCGGCTAATCCATGGAATTCCACCACGCTGGAGTGGACGTTGGAGTATCCGATTCAGCATGGCAATTTTCCTGTAACGCCAACGGTTTACCACGGCCCCTATGAATATAGCG
>VFSW01002605.1_pt1 | contig 27284 bp, 26 predicted proteins | sample 5358111 | NCBI WGS metagenome assembly VFSW01 (sample SAMN11554181, study PRJNA540505) | mine drainage metagenome | isolation source: sediment from site ElyBrook_90M | place: USA: Ely Copper Mine, Vershire, VT | collected 2017 | reverse complement strand
AGCTCTCGTAGGTGACGATAATTGCTCGCACCAGGATATCGCCAAGCGGTAAGCCGGATTCCAGCGCAATGCGGGCGGATTCCAGCCGGTTCAGCGAGACGATTTTGGCCGAGAGTTTGGTGACATCGACATTATTGGCCGCCAGCGTGGCGAGCGCCCCGTGGTCGGCGGCAAACTGCGCCTGCATCGCTTGCACCTGGGCGGTCAGCAGGGTGAGTTTTTCGCCAAGGTCGGCCTGCACGCTCACGCTGTCAGGCGCTGGCTGGGCGCGGTTGGCCTGCGCCTGTACGGCGTTGAGCTGGGCTTGCAGCACCGCAATTTGCGCGTTGGCGGCCACCGAGGCGGTTTGGTGCAGGGTCCATAAATAGCCCTCGCCGCCAGCTAAAACGCAAAACCCCAGCACGCCGATCAGCGGCCAAAGGCTGGTGCGTGGCTTGGGGGGCTTCACGGGCACAGCCACGGCAGGGTTTGGTGCAGGTTTCGGCGCAGGTTTTGCAACCGATGCCGGCGCGGGAACGGCGGCGGAGTCCGGGGCAGTTGGGGGGTCAATGTCAGTCATGTCAGATATGCCAATAAATCCGCTTCGGTTGGCGCTAATGCGACACGGATTTTTGTCCAGGGCAAGTCACCCAATGCAGCGGCCACCGCCGGGCTAAGCGCCAGGGCGGTGACATTGGCGGTATTTGGCGGGTTTAGCTTGATAAAGGCGCGGGCGGATTCCGCGGAGTAAAATAATGCGGTCTCAATCGAGCCGTCCTGCAGGGCGGCGCGGACGGTGGGCGGCAACGCGCGGGTCGGGGTGGCGGCATAAAGAGTGCGCCGGATGATGGTGAGTCCGGCTTTTCGCAGGTGCTGCGCCAGGGCCAAGCCATGCCGGGCACCCACCGCCAGCAGGTAGCTGCCCGGCTGGCGGTGCGCGATGATCAGGGCGGCCAGGTCCTTGGCATCGCCGCTGGCGCTGATGACTGAGTTGAATCCGGCGGTCCGCAGCCGCCCGGCGGTAGCATCACCGACGCAAAAAATTGGCGTGTTACGGTAACGTTGCGGTAGTGCGGGAATCACCTGGCTGCTGGTGACGATGATGGCGGCGGGATTTTCCGGCAGTTCGGGCGCATGGCGGGTGATGGTGAGGCACGGCGCCACTACAGGCTGATACCCCATGCCGGTGAGACGCGCGGCGGTAATGGACGCGCCCGGTTCCGGGCGGGTGACCAGAATTTTCAAATGTCGAAAATATCCGGTGGGCTGTCGGCTTTCAGCGAAGCCCCGAGAGCGGCGCCCATTTGCTCGGCGTTTTCCTTCGGCCCGGTGGCGGTGCGTTTCAGCAGAAAGCTGCCATCGGCACGGGCCACCAACCCGGTGAGTTGCAGAGTGTCATTATCAAGGAGCCGGGCATACCCGCCGATCGGGGTACGGCATGAACCATCGAGGGCGGCCAGTAAGGCGCGCTCGGCGGTGGCAACAGCTTTGGCCTCGGGGTCCTCAATGCCGGCGAGCATGGCGCACAGCTCGGTATCAGCGGTGCGGACCGTAATGCCAACAATGCCCTGGCACGCAGAAGGCACCATGGTCGTGGCGTCGAGCACGATGCTGGCGCGGTGATGCAGCCCAAGGCGGCGCAAGCCGGCGTAGGCCAGTAAAGTGGCGGCCATTTCACCGGAGTCCACTTTGCCAAGCCGGGTACCGACATTGCCGCGCAACAGCACAAAATTTAAATCCGGGCGGGCGTGCTTAAGCTGGGCCTGGCGGCGGACCGAGGCGGAGCCGATGGTGGCCCCGTGGGGTAGCGATGCGTAGGGGGCGGCGGGGTCGCTGTCGGTATGGCTGCTGGGCAGAATCAAAACATCGCGGGCGTCTTCGCGCTTCAGGGTGCAGGCGAGGGTTATGCCCGGGGGCAGGGTGGTTTCCAGATCCTTCAGCGAGTGCACCGCGAAATCGATCCGCCCGGCCGCTAATGATTCATGGATTTCCTTGGCGAACAGGCCCTTGCCGCCGATTTCAGCGAGCGGGCGGTCCTGCACCACGTCGCCGGTGGTGTTGATTATATGCTCCTCAAACACATCCATCCCCTTCAGCACCGGGCAAAAATGCCGCAGGATTTGCAGGAAATTGGCGGTTTGGGCGCGCGCCAGCGGTGAACCGCGGGTGCCGACCTTGAGGGGGAGCGAGCGCCGGTGCGGCGCCACGAGGGGTTTTACGGAATTCACCCGCGTGCTCTAGAGCTTACGGCATGGAAAGAAAAGTCATGAATGCAAATGGTGCGGCTGCTGGGCCTGTGCTGGGCATTGAAAGCAGTTGCGATGAGACGGCGGCGGCGGTTTTAGCCCTGGATGGCCGGGTCATGGCCGAGCGGGTTTTAACCCAGTTGGCCGACCATGCGGCCTTTGGTGGCGTGGTGCCGGAAATTGCGGCGCGCGCGCATCTGGCGGCGTTGGGAACATTGGTTGCCGAAGCGATGGCCGAGGCGGGTGTTGGGTTCGCTGATTTAAGCGCGATTGCCGCCACCGCCGGGCCGGGGTTGATCGGCGGGCTGCTGGTAGGCACTGGCTTTGCCAAAGGTGCTGCGCTGGCGTCGGGGGTTTCATACCTCGCGATCAACCACCTTGAAGCGCACGCGCTGACCGCCAGGCTACCGGGGCTGGCGGCGAACCCGCCGGAATTTCCGTATTTATTATTACTCGTATCGGGCGGGCATTGTCAGTGCGTGGCGGTGGAAGGGGTTGGCTGTTACCGGCGCCTGGGCAGCACGCTCGATGATGCTGTGGGTGAGGCGTTTGATAAAACCGCGAAATTGCTGGGGTTGCCATACCCGGGTGGTCCGGCGCTTGAGGCGATTGCCAGGGAGGGCACACCGCGATTTGATCTGCCGCGGCCACTGTTACGGCGTGAGGGTTGCGATTTTTCATTCTCCGGCTTGAAGACCGCCGTTGTGCAACTGGTGGCAGGCTATGGTGCCGGCGCATTGCCGCGCCAGGTGGCGGCCGACATGGCGGCGAGTTTTCAGGCGGCGGTGGCCGATATCATGGCCGACCGGTTAGGCCATGCGCTGGCGATGCTGCCGGGGGCGACGGCGGTGGTCATTGCGGGCGGCGTGGCCTCGAACCAGGCGATCCGTTTGCGGTTGGCCGAGGTTGCGCTGGTGCATGGTAAGGCGTTGGTCGCGCCGCCGCTGCGGCTATGCACCGATAACGCGGTGATGGTGGCCTGGGCTGGAATTGAAAGACTAAAGGCGGGGTTTGTGAGTACGCTGGCCGCGCCGTGTCGGCCACGCTGGCCGTTGGCAGACATATGAATTACCGCCACGCCTTCCACGCCGGGAATTTTGCCGATTGCGTGAAACATGCACTGTTCATCGTCATCCTCAGCGCGATGCAGCGTAAGGCCAAGCCGCTGCTGGTGCTCGATACCCATGCGGGCATCGGGCGGTATGATTTGTCGGGCCAGGAGGCGCAGAAAACCGGTGAATGGCGCGATGGTGTTGCCAAAGTGCTGGCGGCGCACCCGGCTGTGTTGGCTTCATATATCACCATGATTGAAAGCCTCGGACTCTACCCTGGTTCACCGCTGATCGCGGCGGCGATGCTGCGGGACACCGACAGGCTGATTTGCTGTGAATTGCACAAGGAGGATGCGCCGTTGCTGCGCCGGGCGATGATGGGCCGAGCCAATGTGGCGGTGCATGAGCGCGATGGCTATGCTGCCTTGCGAGCGTTTTTGCCGCCGCCGGAAAAACGGGCATTCGTGCTGATCGACCCGCCGTTTGAGCGGGTAAACGAGTTTTTGACTCTTCAGGAAAGTCTGCTTGCGGCGTATGAAAAATTCAAAACTGGGGTGTATGTCGTTTGGTATCCCATCAAGCACCGCGCGCCGGTGAGGGATTTTTTTGCCGGGTTGAAGCTGAGCAAACTGCGCGATGTGGTAAATGTGGAGTTTTTATTGCGCGAACCACTGGACCCAACCCGGTTAAACGGTTGCGGGTTGTTGGTGGTGAACCCGCCGTTCGGGTTTGAGGCTGATGCCTTGCCGATAGTGCAGGCTCTTGTTGAGGTTTTAGACGGCAGCGGATGCGCGGTGGAAAGATTGATCGATGAATAGATTTAAAATCGGCGTGCTGGGGGCGGGTGCCTGGGGTACGGCACTGGCGGTGCTGGCGGCTAAACATGGAGCACCGGTGGCGCTGTGGGCGCGTGATGCCAACCGTGCCGCGATGATCGAGTCAGCGCGGGAGACCCCGCGTCTGCCGGGGATAAAGTTACCACCTTCATTGCGGGTGAGCGGCGATTATCCTGCCGTGGATATTTTGCTGCTATGCGTGCCGATGCAACATTTGCGAGAGACCTTGCGCGGCCTGCCGCCGCAGCGCGGGACTTTGGTTTTATGCTGCAAGGGCCTTGAACTTGGTACCGGTTTGTTGCCGCCTGAAGTGTTGGAAGCGGTTTTGCCAGGCCAGAAGATGGCGGTTTTGACAGGACCGAATTTTGCCCATGAAATTGCTGCCGGGCTACCGGCCGCGAGCGTGCTGGCCAGCGCTGATGCCCCCTTGCGGGCCGCCTTGATCAACGCGCTGCGCAGCGACACGTTGCGGCTCTATGGCAGTGCCGATGTGATGGGTGCGGCGCTGGGCGGTGCTGCCAAAAATGTTATCGCCATCGCTGCCGGTGTGGTGATGGGGGCAGGTTTAGGTGAAAATGCCCGCGCGGCGTTGATCACTCGGGGTATTGCGGAGATCGCCCGGCTGGCGGCGGCGCTTGGTGGTAAGGCTGAGACGATCTCAGGATTATCAGGTCTGGGTGATTTACTGTTGACGTGTACGGGGATGAGCAGCCGGAATTACTCGCTGGGGCTGGCGTTAGGAAAAGGCGAGACCCTGGGCACAATTTTACAAAGCCGTACCAGCGTGACCGAAGGTGTTGCCACTGCCCCGGCGCTGCTGGCGCGCGCCCAGCAAGCCGATGTTGAGATGCCGATTACCGAGGCGGTGGCAGCCTTGCTGGCGGGTGAGTCCGGTGTGCGTGAAACCATGCGGACACTGATGGGCCGGGCGCTGAAGGACGAATAGTTTTTACAAACTCGCCAGCATCAGCCTTTCAAATTCCGTTACGCTCAAAGTTTCGGCGCGGCGTTCGGGGTTGATGTCCGCGCGTTTGAGTAACGCCTCGCCGCCCATGCCGCGCAACGCGCCGCGCAGCATTTTGCGGCGCTGGCCGAAGGCGGCGGCGGTGAGACGCTCCATGGCCTTGAAATGTTCCGCCGGCGGCTGAACGGATTTAGGAAACAGCCGGACGATGGCGGAATCCACCTTCGGTGGCGGCGAGAAAGCGCCGGCGGGAACATGCATCGCGATATCGATGTCGCACAGCCATTGCGCCAGCACTGAGAGCCTTCCGTAGGCGCTGCTGTTGGGGGTGGCGGCGATGCGTTCGGCGACTTCCAACTGGAACATCAACACCATGAATTGATATGCGCCCGCTTGCGCCAGCCATTTGATCAGCAGCGGCGTGCCGACATTGTAAGGTAGGTTGGCGACGATGCCGCGCGGTGCGGCGCTGAGGGTGGTGAGGTCGAGCTGCATGGCGTCGGCTTCAAGCACGCTTAGGCGCGAACACTGGCTGGCGAGCTGGCTGGTGGCGGCCACCGCCCGCGGGTCGATCTCTACCGCCAGCACGCTGGCCGCGTCGCTGGCCAGCAAGGCGCGGGTCAGCCCGCCGGGGCCGGGGCCGATTTCGATGAGATTGACCCCGGCCAGCGGGGCGGTTCTGGCGATGCGTTCCAGCAAATGCGGGTCGAGCAAAAAATGCTGGCCGAGGGATTTATCGGCGCGCAAATCGAAGGCTGCAATAATATCACGCAATGGTGGTAATTTTGTGGGCAGGTGTGGCGTCATTGCGCTTGTTAGCCTGTGGGGGGACATGGCAACAAGGCTCACATGCTTGAGCAGGCTAAAATTGATGACGCGCCGCCAAAGCCCCATAATAAGTTTGGGGACTGGGTGATGCACGCGCCGCAGACATTCCGAGCCCTGGTGCGCGCCGACGAGATTTGGCTGGCCTTGTTATCGGCGGTGGTTGGGATTCTGGCAGGTTGTGGGGTGGCGCTGATCGATACGGCCACCAGCCTGATGCACACCAAGTTATTTGCTTTGCCAAGCGGCCAGGGACTTTCAGAGTCGGCGGCCGTGGCACCGCTTCGGGCTATTTTTGTGCCGGTGCTGGGCGGGGCGGTGTTGGGGGTTTCGTTGTGGTCGCTCACCAAATTCCGCCCGAAGCCGTTGGTGGACCCCGTGGAGGCGAATGCCCTTTACGGTGGCCGGGTTTCATTGACCGATAGCGTGATTGTGGCGCTGCAAACCACCTGGTCGAACGGGGTAGGCGCCTCGGTGGGTATGGAAGCCGGCTTTGCCCAGATCGGCGCGGGTATTGCTTCGCGCCTGGGGCGCAGCTTCCGGTTGCGGCGCAACGATTTGCGCGTGCTGGTGGGGGCTGGCGCGGCAGCGGCCATTGGCGGCGCGTTTAACGCCCCGTTGTGCGGCGCGTTTTACGGCATTGAATTGATCATCGGCGTATATTCGATCACCACTTTACCCTTTGTGGTGATCGCGGCGTTGGCGGGTACATTAACCACCCAGATTTTATTGGGCGGTACGCCGCCCTTAAATGTAACGCTGCCGTTGGACGTGCCAAGCTCGGCTTATCCGATGGTGCTTTTGCTTGGTATTTTGTCGGGCCTGGCTGGGATCGTGATCATGCGGGGCGTGACGGCGATTGAATCCGGGTTCCGGCGGTCTGGTATCCCCATTTGGGTGCGCCCCATTTTGGGCGGCATGGTGGTAGGATTATTGGGGTGGGTCACGCCCAAGGCGTTGTCGTCAGGTCATTCGGCATTGCATGCTGACATTGGGGTCACATTTCCGTTTTTCATACTGCTGATGTTTTTCGTCCTCAAAGCGGTGGCTTCGGCTTTTTCTATCGGGTCGGGATTCCGTGGGGGCTTGTTCTTTGCCTCGTTATTTCTGGGCGCGTTGTTTGGCAAACTGTTCGCGGGATTGTTACTGCTGGCGCCGGGGTTTGATACGATGCCGGTGGGATTTTATGCGGTTGTGGGCATGAGTGCGCTAGCGACATCGGTCGTGGGTGGGCCAATGACTATGACGTTTTTGGCGCTGGAAAGTACCCAGAATTTCAACGTAACGATGGCGGTGCTGGCGGCCTCGATTGCCTCAGCCATCACGGTGCGTAGATTGTTTGGTTACTCTTTTGCAACGTGGCGTTTTCATTTGCGTGGCGAGACCATTCGCAGTGCTGCAGATATAGGTTGGATCAACAGCCTGACCGTGGGGCGAATGATGCGCCCGGTGCAGGCGGTGGTGCAGCAGGAAATGGCGCTGGAGGCCTTTCGGCGGGAATACCCGTTAGGCGCCACACAGCGTGTGGTGGTTACCAATGAACATAATGCCTATGTTGGTATCGCTTACCCGGCGGAGGCGTATGGCCTGGCGACCGATGTGGGGCGGGTGGCAGATATCCTTCACCATGGCGATGATTTTTTATTGCCGAGCATGACGGTCAAGGAAGCCATTGCCGCCTTCGAGACCGCCGAAGCGGATTCATTAGCTGTTTTGGATTCCACGGCAACCCGAAATGTGATCGGGCTGCTAACAGAGCAATACGCGCTGCGCCGGTACAACGAGCAGCTTGACCGCCGGCGGCGGGAGTTATCGGGCGAGATTTAAGAGTTTTCGTTTGTATAATTAAATATAAAAATATTATTTTTGATACGCATATTTATACCTCAGGGCGGAAAGTTGTGATTAGTGTCAATAAAATAAATTTATGTCTATAAAATAACCTGTAGTTGCCGATTGTCCCGCCGATTGACCACGAAACCCTTAAAGTTTTGTTAGTTTTCGCATCATTTTTCTTGCCATTTTTGCATCGCACAGTTAGGAGGTAATGGCTAGGAATTTAGGAGTTGTTAATGGTGCAATCGATCACAGTCATCGGGGGGACTAATGCTGGTCACCTGACTGGATTGGTGCCTGTGCCACTTGATAATGCCAGCCCGTCGGGGTTTGTGAGCAGCCTGCAGGCGCTTCTGGGCAGTAATACTAAAGGAACTGGTTATTCCGACTCAGTTAATTCTGGCGCGTTGTTCCTGAGTAATTTGAATGTTGTTGGCCAAAACGGGGCCATCGCGTTTGGCGCCAATAATACAGCTGTTCCGGGTATTTTGGAGCTGACCAATACCGATGCCAATGGATCGGTTCAATCTGGTTCGGCGAGTATCGTTGGGGTTGTACCGGTTAACTACAGTACGCTGATCGTGCAGGCGCCTGGCGATGAGACGATTTCGGGCAATGGCGCCAGCAATATGCTGGCCATCTTTGGTAAACAAAGCTCGGTGAATTATTACACCAATGGCGGCAGTGGAACAGTCATTGCGGGCGGATCTGGCGACTATGTTGGGTTAACAGGTAACCCATGGCAGTTTGTGGGTTCAACTGACGGTGGTGATACAGTGCTGGCTTCGGCGGCCGGATCATCTGTTTCAGTTTATGGTGTTGGCCTGAATACCTCAGGATACGGTGGTATTGCGAGTAACGTGGTCGGCATCGGTGCCAACAATGTTACGGTTAGCTCGTATGGTCCTAATGATCTGGTCGAAACATTCAACGATGGCACCGGCGTAATTTCGATGTATGGCGGCGGTAACGTGCTGGTGAATGGTGGCGCTACGACCGTTTATGCGATGGCTAGCAGCACTGCGGTCAACGCTTTTTTCGAAAACGATGGCGGGGAACTGGTATTCATCAATCAAAGTGCTGCGGCTGCGACGGTTTCCGGCGGTATCAACGGTGCTATCGGCGGCAATGTCACGGCCTTTGGTGGGGCCGGTGGCGGTGTGTACGTAGGCGGTGTTGCTGGTAATAACTCACTGGTTGGTGGTACCGGTATGGTAACGCTGTATGGTGGTGGTGCCAATACATACATGCTGGCAGCGGGTACTGTAACGGGCGGTACCAACGCCTTGTTTGCCAACAGTCCAGGCAGCGTCACAATGATTGGCGCTGCCGGATCAAGCAATAACCAGTTCACGGGCAGCACTGGCTCGCTTGTCGTATCTACCAATGGCTCAGGGTATCAAAACTACTTTGTTGGTTCTACTGGCCAGGAAAGTTTCACAGGTTCCACAGTATCTGGGGCGCATAACACTTACTATTTCCTACAGGACAGTACCGGTAGTGGCGCGGACGTTATCACGAACTTCAACTTTAACAGCGACTATATTAACATCAATCCGTTCAGCAATTCTGGTGGTCAAAACACCGGCGGCGTAAGCATCGCGGGCATCTCTCAGAATTTTGGTTCGGGTGGTGGCGTTGAATTGTTTCTGTCAAACCAGACGACCATCAAGCTTTATGGCGTGTCACTGACAGCGGCCGACGCGCAAACAGCTAGAGGCGGCGTTTACGGCTTCTAACGCTCCTTAACGTTAAAGTTGCTGAGAATTCTCCGTTTTAGCGTTTTCTATTTAGACCGAGCCGTGGCAAAATGCTGTTCACGGCTGGGCGAGACGTGTCGTCCCTCACGCGTTTGGAAACCTTTAAAGACGTCGGGACTCTACACATGTCGCGCCTCAATAATTTGCTGACCTGGCTTTCATCAAAACGGCGACTTATAAGTATTTTTTTGCTTTGCGCTTCCCCCTTGGGAATATTCATGGTTGTTGCGACGCCGCTTGGATCGTCACCCGACGAGCCATCACACATGGCGCGAGCTGAGGGCTTGATACGTGGCGTCATTCTCGCCGAGCGAAAGCCGATCACTGACCCTGAAACTGGAAAACCGAAGATGCTGACAGGGTTTTTAGTAGATGCGGGGATGTTCGGCGTGTCATTTCCGAAAACCGAATGGATAGATAACCGCCCTGTTGTTACGCAACAGGACTATGAGGCGGTGCGTAATGAGCCGATCCGGCATGATCTTGTGTTCGCGTTAATCCCAAACACTGCAACCTACTTTCCGGCCGCGTACGTTCCGGCCGCTTTCGGCCTCGCGGTCGGTGTGGCGACCAACGCGACACCGTTTCAGTGCATGATATTGGCACGCTTGGGCATGCTGCTTGCGTTCTTGGCTCTGGGGGCATTGGCGATATGGATCGCTGCCTATGGAGAGGCGCTTATCATAACAGTCTTGCTGATGCCGATGACGCTGAATCTAGCCGGCTCCATGAATCAAGATGGCGTGCTGATTGCCACGACATGTTTGTGCGCGGCCGCACTGACAGCCTGCCGTGATGGACGGCCATGGACCCGGACCGTTGCCCTGACAGCAATGTTTGTATTACTGTCAGCTAAACCAGCTTATGTGCCCTTACTGCCAGTGGTTGTGCTGCCGCTGGCACGTGCCGGATTTTGGCGGCGGGTTGCGCAAATGATGGCGGTCGCCATACCTGTCTTGATTTGGTTGGCTTTGATTGCCGCCTTCGTGATTGTGCCTTTTGGCACAGCTCCGTATCATCCAGGTCCGCTTTATACGGGGGATCGGAATACTGTGTTCACTACCTGGGATGCTGCGGCAAATGTCCATGTTTTGCTCGCCCAACCGGATCGTTTTATCACCCTGCCGCTGCGGACACTGCAAGCCTGGCACACTAGTTTTGAAAATCAAATGGTGGGTATGCTGGGTGCCCCTGGCCTGTGGCTGTCTGCATCGTATTACCATCTCTGGGAAACAGCACTTTTGATACCAGCTCTCGGGCTGGTGTTTGCACCGCGACCTGCCGCGCTTCCTGGTCAGAAGATGCTGGTCGATAATTTGTTCACTTGGCTTTTGATCATCCTAAGCTTCTGGCTGATTTTTATTGTCGCTTATGTTGATTGGACCGATGTAGGCGCAGCCGAAGTATGGGGCGTCCAAGGGCGCTATTTTCTAGTATTGCTGCCGTTCCTTCTGTTTGCTGTACCGGGTTGGCAAACCCGCTACCAGTTGCCGGCGATTGCACCGGCGATTCCCGCCATTGGGCTTGGGCTATTCGACCTTGGCTACTTGCCATCCAAATTAATAGCTTTTTATTATCTGCATTAGCGGTTCGCCGGATAATTTGTCTGGGTCAAGTCATGCGGCGTAACATCCCAAGCCAAAGAACAAGGGCCGGTTTTACGTATCAGGGCCACTGAACCTTCAAAACCAACCGCATATTCCTCGTGCGCTTTACCTGGCCGCCATATATGCGGCAGCACATATTGCTCAAAATCCATTGCGCGCTCGAGAATCTCAAAGCCAGTTTTTTCGTTAAAGAGCGCGTCCCAGGCAGTGTCAGAAAAACGCCAAAAGTCCCACGGTTGATCATGCATTGCCAGGGTCTGATGCGAAAATATCAGCCCCAAGCCGCCCGGTTTAAGGATTTTATTCATCTGGACAGCGACCGCCCAGGGCATAGATAAATGTTCAAAAGTGCTGACCGAATAGACCGCATCAAAGCTCTCCGGCGCAAACAACTTGGACATTTCATGTGCATCGCCCACGACATCCACGTTCTCACCCGGCAGGATATCCAGAACAATGCATTCAGAATCGCCGAACAAAGCACTGAGATCGTTTTTGCTTCGGTTGCGTCCGCCAATATCGAGAATTCGTACCCCGGGCCGGTTGGTCATTCGGAGGAATTTATTCATCATCACGGAGGGCGGGTGCAGCGGGATGCGAAGCCGGTCGCGGCATAGGGCTTCGAGCGTCGCCCGACCGGTCCAGCCACTTTCGGTTGTGAATTCAAGTGAGGCAGTCTCGTTAAAAATTTCCTCGTTCTTCAAAATTTGCACGCAAAAGCCTTTGCCTGGACCGAATGACGCCACCACTCCCCCATGATCAATACCAACTTTTGAGAACGAAGCGATTAGTTCGTCATTGATCATTTTGACGGCAGTCAGACGGTCTGACGGGTGATGAAACCAGCCTTGCACACGAACCGAATTGAAAAATTTGGTCGCAGAGTCGACCATGAACTGGTATTCACCGATTTTCATAAGATATTGTTCTCACAAGCAGGACCGATATGAATTGGTCCTACAATAGTAAAGCAGTCAAGACAAATACGTTCCGGCTTTGGCAGACGGCAGCAGACCGCTGGGATCAGGCGTTACAACGTGATGGCTTGGTGCTGCTAGATGATGTGATATAAAGGTGCAGGCCGCAGCAAAACATCGGGTGGAAACGGCGGCGGGCCGATGCCATTGAACGGGGAACGAGGGACTTTGGATGAGCGTCGAACTTACGATCGTCATGCCTTGCTTGAATGAAGCGGAGACGCTCGAAATCTGTATTCTGAAAGCGCAAGCGTTTCTCGACCGCGCGGGCATCTCAGGGGAAATCCTCATCGGTGATAATGGCTCGACTGACGGATCGCAGGACATCGCCCGGCGCTGCGGAGCACGCGTGGTCGATGTTGGGGTTAAGGGCTATGGTGCTGCCATATACGGTGCCGTGATGGAGGCGCGGGGTCGCTACTGCATAATGGGCGATTCTGATGACAGCTATGATTTCTGTCGGCTTGAATTGTTCGTCGAAAAGCTGCGTGGCGGCACCGATCTCGTCATGGGCAACCGATTCTTAGGAGGAATTGCCCCCGAGGCTATGCCTTGGCAGAACCGGTATATCGGAAACCCTATTTTATCAGGCATAGGCCGGCTTTTGTTTCGCTGCCCGGTGCGTGATTTTCATTGTGGCTTGAGAGGGTTTTCCAGAGAAGCATTTCTGCAGATGAGGCTCCGCACCGTCGGGATGGAATTTGCATCTGAAATGATTATCAAGGCGACCATCCTGAACATGAAGATAGCCGAGGTACCAACAACATTGGCGCCTGATGGCAGGTCGCGACCGCCACATCTGCGGCCGTATAGAGATGGCTGGCGGCATTTGCGCTTCATGTTGCTTTTCAGTCCGAACTGGCTGCTGTTATATCCCGGTCTGATGTTAATGCTGGCTGGCGTTGCGCTCGGCGTAACATTGGTGGTGCATCCGATCCGGATCGGATCGGTACGGCTAAGCATTGATACGCTGATTTATTGCGCTAGCATGATTGAAATGGGATTCCAGTCAGTCTTGTTCGCCTTGCTGTCGCGGTCATATGCGGCCCAGGAAGGGTTGATCCCAAGATCACGTCAAACAGCGTGGGTGGATCGCATCGTTTCGCTCGAGCGGGGTTTAGTGCTGGGTATTGTACTAATTGTCGCGGGGCTCTTGATGCTCACACATGCGCTGACCGCGTGGTCGAATACCGGCTTCGGAAATCTTGATGTAGAGCAAGTCACGCGCACGGTGGTCGGCTCATCTCTGTGCCTATGTTTGGGTTTTGAAGTCATACTCTCTAGCTTGCTGCTAAGCACGTTCAGATTATCCTTGCGTGGTACAACATAATGGTCGGGCAATGGCGAGGCTTCACTTGGTGTTTATATCGGATCGCTGGGCAACCTGCTTACAAAAAAGCGGACTGAGCTAATGGCATTCGGCAATATTACCGTAAAGGCGTGTCCCGCTAGTTTGGGGACTGCCTTTTGTGCCGTGCGTCGCTGGCTGCTGGTACCGCTTTGGTGGCTGTCTGCAAAGCCTCGGATGGTCATGCTGTTTTTGCTGTGTGCTGGGCCTGTTGGTGTCTCAATGGTGTTCTTAACGCCGCCAGGCCAAGTTCCTGACGAGCCGGCGCACATGGCACGAGCGGCGGCTTTAATACATGGAGCGATTTTGCCCATACGAAAGCTGAGCGTGGATGCCGCAACCGGCCAGCAGACCTTGCTCTCAGGCGTGCAGGTCGATACCGGCCTGTTCAGCGAATCTTTTGGCCGGATGGGCGACAAAAATAATCCTCATAGTGTGACGCTGGGCGATTACTGGGCCTCGCGAAACGTTCCATCCAATCACAAGCTGGAATTCGCCAATATTCCCAATACCGGCACATATTTTCCAGCAACCTATCTGCCGGCGGCCATTGGAATGGCTGTTGGGATCGCCTTCAATGTCGACCCTTATACATGTATGGCCCTCGGGCGGTTCAGTATGCTGGTGGCGTTTCTAGCACTAGGAGCAGCGTGCCTCGCAATTACGGCCTATGGCGAAGCTTTGCTGATGGCGGTGCTAATTTTACCAATGACGCTGAATCTTGCGGGGTCTTTAAACCAAGACGGCCTGCTCATCTCAATGTCTGCGTTATGTGCGGCTATATTTACAAAAGACCCGTCGAGACACCCGAGGTTGCGTTGGCTGGGATTGCTGCTCCTTGCGCTAATTTTGGGTTCCAAGCCACCTTATATGGCTTTGTTGGGTTTGGCTTTGCTGCCCCTGCGGGCGCCCGGGCTCTGGCGGCGAGCGCTCGCTATGCTGATTACTGCCCTTCCGGTTCTCTTTTGGATTGGCCTTATTTTAGCGTTCGCCGTGATTCCATTGGGATCGGCGGCCTACCAGCCCGGGCCCTTGTATCAGGGAGATCCGCACACCGTGTTCCACCAATTCAGCCCGTCCGACAATCTCAATATATTGCTCAATCAACCTTTCCGCTTGGTCAGCATGCCGTGGCAGTTATTTGTGCAATCGGGGGTGCTCATTGGCAAGGAAATGATCGGTATTCTCGGCTGGCTGCAATTGATTTTCCCGGACAAATTTTATTCCGCTTGGTCGATCGCTTTGTCGATTGCCTTGCTGGGTTTGGTATTTACCAAGCGGACCCCCGAAGGTGGAGTGAGCGCGCCAATTATTACAGGCACCTACGTTTTGACACTTATAATCAGTAGCCTTTGGGCGGTCATAATTGTCTGTTACATTGATTTCACATTTGTGGGCCAAGCCGATATTGGCGGTCTGCAGGGGCGGTATCTTCTGGTTCTGATGCCGTTTGTCACGTTGGCCATCCCGGTTTGGCGGAGCCGTTGCGCGGTTCCCGCAATCGTACCCGCCCTACCCGCTATCGCGTTGGGATTTTATGACATTGGATACCTGCCGCTCAAAACAGTGGCATTTTTCTATATGCACTGAGCATAACGCGAAATCCAAGAGCCCAGGAAGGCTGCCGTCGGCAAGCCAACCGGGCCTTCGATGCTTGGTTAAATCGCCAGCAGCAGCCGGCGGGGGTCTTCCAGGCTTTCCTTCACGCGGACCAGGAACGAAACCGCCTCGCGGCCGTCGATGATGCGGTGGTCGTAGGAGACGGCCAGGTACATCATTGGGCGGATTTCCACCTTGCCGGCGATCGCCACCGGACGGTCCTGGATTTTGTGCATGCCTAAAATGGCCGATTGCGGCGGGTTCAAAATCGGGGTGCTCATCAGGGAGCCGTACACGCCGCCATTGGTGATCGAGAAGGTGCCGCCGGAGAGTTGTTCCAGCTTCAGCGTGCCCTCCTTGGCGGCTTTGGCAAAGCCAGCGATAGCGGCTTCGATTTGCGCGATGCTCATCTGGTCGGCATCACGGATCACCGGTACCACCAAGCCATTCGCGCCGCCGACGGCGATGCCCATGTGAACGAAGTTTTTGTAAACAATATCGTCACCGTCGATCTCGGCATTCACCGCCGGGAATTCAGCGAGGGCGGCACACACGGCTTTTACAAAAAAGCCGTTGAAACCAAGGCGCACGCCTTTATGCTTTTTCTCGAAGGCGTCCTTATATTCGGCGCGTAAACCCATAATCGCGCTCATGTCCACCTCGTTGAAGGTGGTCAGCATGGCAGCGGTGTTCTGGGCTTCCTTCAGGCGCGAGGCGATGGTTTTGCGCAGGCGTGTCATTTTCACGCGCTCTTCGCGGGCCTCGGTGGCGCGCGGCGCTTTGGCAGCGGCGGGTACGGCGGCCGGGGTGGGCTTGTTCACAAAGGCCAGCACATCGCCCTTGGAGATACGGCCATCCTTGGCGGTGCCCGCGCCGATTTCAGCGGCGCTCAGGTTTTTTTCTTCCATCAGCTTAGCGGCTGCGGGCAGCGGCGCAACACCGGGCCGTGCCACCGGGCCGGGCGCAGTTTGCTGGGCATGGACGCCTGGTGAAGCCACCGTGGCAGGCTTGGCCGCTACCGGCGCCGCGGCGGCGGTAGCCGCTCCAGCACCACCAATCCGCCCGAGCACTGCACCGATTTCAACTTCACTGCCTTCAGGGATGATGATTTCAGAAATGACGCCAGCTTCCGGGGCGTTGATTTCCACGGTCACTTTGTCAGTTTCCAACTCCACCAGAGGCTCATCAGCGGCTACATTATCGCCGACCTTTTTCATCCAGCGGGCGATGGTGGCAGTGGTGACACTTTCGCCAAGCGTCGGAACGGTAATGTCGGCGGCCATGGGGTGCTCCTTAAGCAACGGTCAAACTTCAGTCGTATTGGAAAGCCGTGGAAAACCGCTCGCGCGGCCTTGACGGGGTAGGGGTTACACCGACAGCGCCTCGTTCACCAGTGCAGCCTGTTCGGCGGTATGAACTTTGGCAAGGCCGGTGGCCGGGCTGGCAGCGGCGGTACGGCCAACGTAGCGTGGGCGCTTGGCGGCATTGTCCAGGCACACCAGCACGCTTTCAATCCGCCGGTCCAGGAAGGTCCAGGCACCGTTATTTTCGGGCTCTTCCTGGCACCACACCACATCGGCGTTTTTGTAAGCCTCGATGGCGGCTTTCAGGGATTTGGCGGGGAACGGATAAAGCTGTTCCATCCGCACGATCGCCACATCCTTGATGCCACGCTCGCGGCGCTCGGCCAGCAGGTCGTAATAAACTTTGCCGGTGCACAGCACCACGCGCTTCACTTTTTCAGGGGCCACCAGATCATCAGTCTCGGGGATAACGAATTTGAAGCCGGAGCCGTTGGTGAATTCATGCAAGGATGAAACCGCCAGCTTGTGACGCAGCAGCGATTTGGGTGTCATCACAATCAGCGGCTTGCGGAAGTTGCGCTTCAACTGGCGGCGCAGCGCATGGTAGTAATTGGCAGGCGTGGTGAGGTTGCACACGCTCATGTTGCGCTCGGCGCAAAGCTGCAAATAGCGCTCCAGACGGGCGGAGGAATGTTCCGGACCCTGGCCCTCGTTACCGTGGGGCAGCAGCATGGTAAGGCCACACATACGCAACCATTTGGTCTCGCCGCTGGCGATAAACTGGTCGATAATCACCTGTGCACCGTTGGCGAAATCGCCAAATTGCGCTTCCCACAGCACCAGCACACTGGGGTCGGCGAGGGCGTAGCCATATTCAAAGCCCAGCACGCCGGCTTCTGAGAGCAGGGAGTTGAAAATTTCGATATTCGGCTGGCCAGGCTTGATGTTATTGAGGGGGGTGTATTCGTTCTGGTTGGTCTGGTCGATGAGCACCGCATGGCGGTGGCTGAAGGTGCCGCGCTGGCAATCTTCACCTGAAAGGCGCACGCGGTGGCCATCGAGCATCAGGGTGCCAAACGCTAATGCTTCGCCAGTCGCCCAGTCGATGCCCTCGCCAGTGTCGAACATGGCCTGCTTGGCTTCAAGCTGGCGCAGGATTTTCGGGTTGAGGTCGAAGTTTTCCGGCGGGCGGGCTAGCGCGGCGCCAACTTCCTTCAGTTGTTCCAAGGGAGCCGCGGTAGCTTCTTCGGTTTGCTCGTCCTCATCGGCGGCCTGATTCAAGCCAGCCCAATGGCCTTCCAGCCAGTCGGCTTTGTTCGGCTTGTAGGATTGCGCGCCTTTATAAGCGTCTTCCAGCTTCTGGTTATAAGTGTCGGTGATGTCCTTCACCTGTGCCTCGGTCACGCTACCTTCGGCGATGAGGCGTTTGGCATATAGCGCCTGGGTGGTGGGCAGCGCTTTGATGGCCTTGTACATCACCGGCTGGGTGAATGCTGGTTCGTCGTTTTCATTGTGACCATGGCGGCGGTAGCAAACCAGGTCGATCACCACGTCAACGGCAAACTCCATCCGGAATTCAGTGGCAAGGTGCGCTGCGAACACCACCGCTTCGGGGTCGTCACCGTTCACATGCAAGATCGGGGATTGCACGGCCTTGGCGACGTCGGTGCAATACAGGCCGGAGAAAGCGTGGGCCGGCACGGTGGTGAAACCGATCTGGTTGTTGACCACCAGGTGGATCGAGCCGCCGGTGCGGTAGCCAATGAGCTGGCTCATCGCCAGGGTCTCATAAACCAGGCCTTGGCCGGCGAAGGCGGCGTCGCCGTGCATCACAATGGCCATGGCGGATTTGCGGGATTTGTCGCCCACCATATCCAGCCGGGCGCGGATTTTGCCGACCACCACCGGGTCTACCGCTTCCAGATGCGACGGGTTGGGTTGCAGCGAGAGATGCACCTGATTGCCGTTGATGGTGATGTCGGTGGAGGTGCCGAGATGATATTTGACGTCGCCGGAGCCTTGCACGTCGTTTGGCTTGGCGCTCTCGCCTCCGAACTCACTGAACAGAGCGGTGAGCGGCTTTTGCACAATGTTAACCAGGGTATTCAGGCGGCCACGGTGCGGCATCCCGATGGCGATTTCCTTCACGCCATGGTTGGCAGCGGTCTCGATGATACCGTGCAGGGCGGGGATGGTGCTCTCACCGCCTTCAAGGCCGAAGCGCTTGGTGCCGACATAGCGGCGCTGGCAGAAGGTCTCGAAACTGTCAGCTTCAGTAAGTTGGCTCAGGATTTTGGCTTTCTCGTCCTTATTGAACGCCTTGGCCCAAGGGGCACCTTCGATGCGGCGCTGAATCCAGGATTTTTGCGCGGGGTCCTGGATATGCATGAATTCCACGCCGATCGGCCCGCAATAGGAGGCACGTACGGTCGCAAGAATTTCCCGCATGGTAGCGGTCTCAAACCCCAGGACGCCGTCGATGAAGATCGGGCGGTCCATGTCTTCGTCGCCGAAGCCATAGGTTTTGGGGTCAAGCTCGGAATAATAACGCGGGGATTTCAGGCCCAGCGGGTCGAGTTGGGCTTCAAGATGGCCGCGTACGCGATACACCCGGATCAACATCAAAGCGCGGATTGAATCGAGCGTGGCGGCGCGGGTGTCGGCGGTGGGGGGCTTGGCGGGTTTGGCGGCCGGCGTTGCCTCGCTTTCAAACTCCAGAGGGCGGGGGGCCCATGAGGCCCCGATGGCATCGGTCAGGACCGATTTAGCTTCATCGTTGAGCGCCGAGAACAGGCTGGCAAAATCCGGGTCCACGGAATCGGGGGCAGAAATCCACTTGGCATAGAGCTGGGCGATAAACTGGGCGTTCGCCCCATTCATGGCAGTCGCTAACACATCGAAGCCGGGCATTTAGACCTATCCTCTAAAAATTTTGGCACACCAAACATTAAAACGGCGGCGAGCTACATAAGCCACACCGCCGTTCTTGCCGTGGTCTCGCGTGGTAGGGCTGGGTTGTTTTTTCTGCATAACCCTACCTTAAGAAATACTTAAAACAGTAACATGCCGTGATCTTAGCAGCCCGGTTGAGAGTCGTCCTGCGGGTTAATTTTCCCGTCATTCCCCTGTGGAGGTAATGACGGGATGCGGGTTTTAGCCCCGCAGCGCCTTCACCATGGTGCTGCCAAGAGCTGCTGGGCTATCGGCAATGTGAATGCCGGCTTCCAGCATGGCGGCAGTTTTGGCTTGCGCCGTGTCCTTGCCACCGGAAATAACGGCGCCGGCATGGCCCATGCGGCGGCCCGGAGGGGCGGTTACACCGGCGATGAAGCCGACGATGGGTTTTTTGATTTTGTGGCGGCGCAGGAATTCAGCCGCGTCGATCTCCGACGGGCCGCCGATTTCGCCGATCATGATGATCGCCTGGGTCTCGTCATCGTGCAGGAACATCTCCAGCACTTCGATGAAATCCAGCCCCTTGACCGGGTCACCACCGATGCCGACGCAGGTGGACTGGCCGAGGCCGGCTGCCGTGGTCTGCGCGACAGCTTCATAGGTCAGCGTGCCGGAGCGGGAAACAATGCCGATGGAACCACGCTTGTGAATGTGGCCTGGCATGATGCCGATTTTGCATTCGTCGGGGGTGATCACGCCGGGGCAGTTCGGGCCGACCAGCAGGGACTTGGAGCCAGACAAAGCGCGCTTGACGCGCACCATGTCGAGCACCGGGATGCCTTCGGTGATGCAGACGATCAGCTCGATGCCGGCATCGATGGCTTCCAGGATGGAGTCAGCGGCGAACGGGGGCGGCACATAGATGGCCGAGGCATTGGCGCCGGTTTTGGCGCGGGCTTCACCGACCGTGTTGAACACCGGCAGGTCCAGATGCTTCTGGCCGCCCTTGCCGGGGGTGACGCCGCCGACAACTTTGGTGCCGTAGGCGAGGGCTTGTTCAGAGTGGAAGGTGCCTTGCGCGCCGGTGAAACCCTGCGTGATGACCTTGGTGTTTTGATGAACGAGAATGGCCATTACGCAGCTTCCTTTACGGCTTTAACGATTTTTTCAGCGGCGTCAGCCAGATTGTCAGCCGAAATGATCGGCAGGCCGGACTTCGCCATAATGTCCTTGCCCAACTGCACGTTGGTGCCTTCGAGGCGGACAACCAGCGGCACCGAGAGTGAAACTTCGCGGGCAGCGGCGATGACGCCTTCCGCGATCACGTCGCAGCGCATGATGCCGCCGAAGATGTTGACGAGGATGCCTTCAACATTCGGGTCGGAGAGGATGATTTTGAACGCCGCAGTCACGCGTTCCTTGGTGGCGCCGCCGCCGACATCGAGGAAGTTGGCAGGCTCAGCGCCGTACAATTTAATGATGTCCATGGTGGCCATGGCGAGGCCCGCACCGTTGACCATGCAGCCGATCGAACCGTCGAGCGCCACATAATTCAGGCTGTGCTTGGTGGCTTCCAGTTCCTTCGGGTCTTCTTCGCCTTCATCGCGCAGCGCCTCGATGGCTTCATGGCGATACAGCGCGTTGTCGTCGAAGGATACTTTGGCATCCAGCGCGATGATCTCACCGGCGCCGGTGACCACCAGCGGGTTGATTTCGATGGTGGCGCAATCCAGGGCCACGAACGCCTTATACATGGCGTCCACAAACTTGCCGAACGTGGCAATTTGCTTGCCTTCAAGGCCGAGACCAAACGCCAGCTTGCGGGCGTGGAAGGCGGAGATGCCGGAGGCCGGGTCAACCGGCGCGCGCAGGATTTTCTCGGGGTGGTGTTCGGCCACTTCCTCGATTTCCATGCCGCCTTCAACGGAGGCGATGATGACCACTTCGGAGACCGAACGGTCGATGAGGAGCGAGAGGTAAAGCTCGCGCTTGATGTCGCAGCCGGATTCTACATAGACGCGGCGGACCAGACGGCCGGCTGGGCCGGTCTGCTTGGTGATCAGCGTGTGGCCGATCATCGCTTCCGCGGCTTCGCGCACTTCATCAAGCGACTTGGCAAGGCGAACGCCGCCTTTGCCTTCCGGGGCGTCTTTGAATTTGCCAGCGCCGCGGCCACCCGCGTGAATTTGTGACTTTACCACATAAATCGGGCCAGGTAGCTTTTTGGCAGCTTCCACTGCTTCATCAGGGGTCCACGCGATATGGCCGTCTAAAACGGCGACGCCGTAGGTTTTGAGCAATTCCTTGCCCTGATATTCATGTATGTTCATGTGGGAGTGGCCTACCTGTTCTGAGAGTTGGTTGAAGATCAGACGCGAAAGGTTTTGGGCGTGCTACTCCAAACGTGAATAACCAGCAAGCAGCCATTGTGCGCTGCGCCATAGGCTCAACTTGACAAAAGTTTCACTTTGGCGGGCGGAAAAAATAAGTTCACCTGCCGCCCAATTTCATAGGCGGCGGCGTCACCGGCGCGGATAATGATGGTGACCGGCTCCGGCATTGCGCAACTCAGGCGTAAATCGCGGCCCTGTTCGCGGATGCCGGTGATCATGGCGGGCCGACCCGAGGGGGCGATCTGGATGTCCTCGGCCCGGATGGTGCAAGTGGCAGCGTTCTGCGGCCAGAAATTCTGATAGCCGAGCAGTTGCGCGGCGGCGATGCTGGCGGGGTTGTCGAATAAATGCCGGGGCGTGCCCTGCTGGATGACTTTATCCTCGGCCAGCAGCACCACCCAGTCGGCCAGGGCGGCGATGGCGGGATCGTGGGTGGCGGCCAGGGCGGGGATTCCGGTGGCGTCGATGGTATCGATCAGTTGTGCCAGAACCTCGTCGCGGGTGGCGGCATCAAGGGCGGCGGAGGGCTCGTCGAGCAACAGCAGTTGCGGACGGCGGGCCAAAGCCCGGGCCAGGCCGACACGCTGGGCCTCACCGCCAGAAATTTTAGCGCCGTTGCGGGTGGCGAGATGTCCTATGTTAAGGTCGTCGAGATGGGCTTGGGCGCGTTGCAGGCGGTCTGGCCCGGTAAGTGCGAAAGCAGCGTTTTCGAGCACGCTCAGATGCGGGAACAAGGCGGCACCTTGTGGCAGATACCCAATCGGGCGGTCCTGCGGCGGCAGCCCGCCCCAGGGCGTGCCGGTGGCCGGCAACAGCCCGGCCAGGGCTTTGAGCAATGAGGTTTTGCCGGCACCTGAGCGGCCGAGCAGGGCGGTAAAGCCACGCACCTCAAATTGGGCGCTGAGCGCCACCGGGCTGGCCAGGGTATAGTTGATCAGGAGCGTCACGCTCCCTGGTTACTGTGGGGCGGTACGGCTACGCAAACCCAGCCACAGCGGCAGCGGCAAGGCTACCACCAGAAACACCGCCAGTAGGGGAAATACGGCGCTGATACCTTGGTCTTGCAAATCCACCCATAGCCGTACCGGCAAGCCTTGTGGGAAATAAGCGATGATCAGGACGATGCCGAACTCGCCCATGGCCCTGACCCACGCCAGCGCCAGCGCCGCCGCCAATCCGCGTTGCGCCAATGGCAATGTGACGCGGAAAAATAGCGGCAGGCCAGCGACGCCCAGTGTGCGGGACACGTCTTCCAACTCGCCAGGCACCTGCGCCAGGGCGGCGCGCGCGGCGATGACATAGGTGGGCAGGGCGGCGTAAAGAGCCGCCAGTACGAAGGCGGCCGGCGTGTTGGTGAGCATTAGTCCGATATTGGCCAAGGCGGCCCCCACCGGCGCGGCGGGGCCGTAAAATGCCGCCAATAATATGCCAATCGCCAAGGTGGGCATCAGCATCGGGATCAGCACCAGCGCTTCAGCCAGGCCGCTGGTGCGGGTTTTGCGGCGGGCAAGATAAAGTGCGAGAGGCGTGCCGAATAAAGCAATAAACCCGAGCGCGATGATGCCGCCGAGGAGTGAGGTGGTAACGGCGCGGATATCATCGGCAGACAAACCGGTATTTGACCAGTTACCGCCACTGAGCAGGCCAAATAACGGGACAGTCAGGAAGCCGAGGGTCAACAGAATGCTAACGGGAACGGCAAAGCCAAGCAGACGCAAAAAAAGCTGCCCGCGCACACGGGGGCGCGCGCGGGCATAAGTTGTAGGAATTTTATCGAGAGGCGGCTGATTGTTCAGATTTTTGGCCCTTTGGCTGGCCCGTAGCCATATTCAGCAAAAATGGCCTGACCGGTTTTGCTTGCCAGGAAATTCACGAAGCCCTGTGCCGCCAACGGGTTGGTGGCGTTCTTCAGTGCCGCTGCATAGAACACCAGCAGGCCTGGGTGCAGGGTTTTGGTGACACCCTTGGCGGTGACGGTGAGGGCGGCTTTGCTGTACCAGTCCTTGGCTTTGCTGGGATCGGAGAAATTGATCTCGGCCGGCAATGCGATGAACGGCAGCTTTTGCGAGACCACGGCGCTCTGATAGCTGAGCGTGGCGTCGATCTGGCCTTCCTGCAGGCGCGATAGCAATGAGGGTTCGGTGAAAATTTGCGCCTCATTCACATCTGCCCCGGCGATAGCTTTGGCGAGGCCAGGTTGCTTATAAAACAGCTCTGCCAGTTGCAGCGTGTAGAGCACGTACTGACCTTGCGGGTCGGTATTAGGGTCGGTGCGGCCAAAGCGGAAACCCGGTTCACGCAGGATTTTGGTCCAGTCGGCACCCTTGGCCTTGGCGATGGCGGCAGCGAATTTAGACGTGGGGGCGTAGGCCAGCACAATCTGGGTGCTTGCCACCGGGATGCCCTGCCCTTTATCAACCAGGCCCGCTTCCTCAACAGCTTTCATCGGCGCGGGTGAGACCGGGATGAACACGTCCGCCATCATGGTTTTGGCCGAGAGCAAATGCGCCAGCGCCATCGCGGCCTGGCCGATGCCCTGATATTGTGTGCCGGATTTCGCTTGGTAAGCAGGGCCCACACCCTCATCCATCACCACGCCCATTGAGCCGGCGAAGGCGACGGTGAATTTACCATCAGCCGCCTTGTCGTCAGCTTGGGCCCACGGCAGGCCGGTGGCCATGAGTGCTGAGCTGGCGGCGAGCAAGGTACGGCGGGATATTTGCATTTTTGGACCCTCAATATGTTTGCATAGCGATATCGCCATTCAAACATATCGTCAACGGCGCTGGTTCATGCTTGGCTGGGTCATGTCCAAATTTGTCCAGCGCACCAGTCTGCATATCCGTGTCATCACCGAGGGTGGGGTGGTGTTCGGCTGGGGGCGGGCGGATTTGCTGAGCCATATCGCCAATACCGGCTCGATCGCGGCGGCGGGACGGCAGATGGGGATGAGCTACAAACGGGCCTGGGCGCTGGTTGAGGCGTTGAATCATGCATTTCAAACCCCGTTGGTGGAAGCGGCAAAAGGCGGGGCAGGTGGCGGCGGCGCGCACCTCACGCCGCTGGGGCTGGAGATGCTGGCAGCCTACCGGGAGATTGAAATTGTTGCGGCCGAAGCCGGGGCCGCTGCCCTGGAAAAAATCGGTGCAGCATTGAAGCCCTGATCGGTTCCCGGCGACGCTAAAACGCTGTACGAGTTTATTATGCTGACCGATTTACCTAACATGCTCACCCTTTCGCGCATCGCCGTTATTCCGGTGATTGTTCTGCTGGTGGCGATTGGTGCGCCCTGGTCGGCGCTGACGGCTTCATTATTGTTCGGGGCGGCGGGTATTACTGATTATCTGGATGGCCGTTTGGCGCGTGACATGATGCAGCTTTCGGATTTTGGCCGGATGCTGGACCCGATTGCCGATAAGCTGCTGATTGGCGCAACCTTGATGGCGTTGGTGGGGTTTGGGCATCTGCCAGGTTTAGGCATTTACCCGGCAATCGTCATCATGCTGCGAGAAATTCTGGTGAGCGGCTTGCGTGAATATCTGGCGGAAATCCGGGTGGGGCTGCCGGTGACCAAGCTGGCAAAATGGAAGACCGGCGTGCAGATGGTGGCATTGGGCTTGCTGCTGGCCGGGAATGAAGGGGCCAAGTTGGTGTGGTTGGGATGGCTGCCGATGGATTGGATTGGCGCGACATTATTGTGGACAGCCGCTGTACTGACCCTGGTAACCGGGTGGGATTACCTGAATGCCGGTTTGCGGCATGTGACGACCACCAAGCCGGTTGCGTAAGTAAATTATGAAAGTTTTGGGGATTGTGGGCTGGTCCGGCAGCGGCAAAACCACCTTGCTGACCGCCATGATCGGCTGCCTGCGGGCGCGGGGGCTTCGTGTTTCCACCGTCAAGCACGCTCATCACGCCATTGAAATGGATCAGCCGGGTAAGGATTCCTACCGCCACCGCCATGCCGGTGCGTCGGAGACGATTCTGGCCAATGCGGCGCGGTTTGCGTTGTTCAGTGAGCATCGAGATGCCCCGGAGCCCGGCCTGGGCACTTTACTGGCCAGGTTGGCGCCGGTTGATATTGTGCTGGTTGAAGGCTTCAAGAGCTACGACTTCCCGAAGTTGGAGGTTTATCGGCCGCAACTGGGCAAGGCACCGCTGTGGAGGGATATGAATGTGATGGCGGTCGCCTCCGATGCCGCCTTGTCGAATTGTCCGGTACCGGTGCTTGACCTTAATAAGCCAGATGATGTGACGTATTTTGTATTATCCCGGCTTGGGTTAGAAACCGGCGTGTCGACGTGACGGGAGAGTTTGATTTGCGGCAAGTTTTGGTTCTGGCGTCATTGCTTTTGCTCGGCGCGTGCAGCAGCGAACGGCAATTCAGCATGGATTCGATATGGCCGTTCGGCAACCCGAACGGGCCGGTTGCGTACGGTGAAACCGCGCAGCGGGCGCTGGGCAATGCGCCGCCGGTCACGCCGATTGCGCCACAGGCCGGCAACGTGTGGCCAGGCCCGGTAAGGCCGGTGCCCACCATCGCCGATCAGCAAAAGCAGATGAACCAGCCGCTCGGTGAAGCCTATACGCCGTCATTGCCCTCGCCGTATCCGCCAGGGGTTATACCGCCGACCAATGCCGATTTGAGCGGCGTAAATTTTTCGGCTTCCCCCGGTGCCGTCGCCACCAAAATTGAACCAAAATAATGAAGCTGCTGTATTTTGCCTGGCTGCGTGAAAAAATTGGCCTTTCCGAAGAAGACGTGATGCTGCCTGAAAATTTGCGGAGTGTTGCGGATTTGGTGGAATGGTTGCGCGGGCGCGGGCCGGGCTATCAGGCGGCGTTTGCGCAGACCAAACTGGTGCGCTGTGCGATTGATCAGGATTTTGCGCAAGCTGATTCCAGCATCGCAGGGGCCACGGAAATTGCGTTTTTTCCACCGGTGACGGGGGGATAATGCCGCGGATTATCGTTCAGCAGAAGGATTTTGATACCGGTGCCGAACTGGCACGGTTGAATGCGGGCGATGTTGGCGGGATCAGCAGTTTTATTGGCGTGGTGCGCGGTGAGGGCAAAATTACGGCCTTACATCTGGAGCATTACCCCGCCATGACCGAGCGGGCGCTCATGAAAATTGCCGATGAGGCGATGGCACGCTGGCCGCTCAGTGATTGCACCATCATCCACCGGGTTGGCACATTGCATCCGGGCGACAATATTGTGTTTGTGGCAGCTGCTAGCGCACATCGCGATGCAGCGTTGCGGGCCACGGCTTTTTTGATCGACTGGTTGAAAACCTCGGCCCCCTTTTGGAAGCGTGAGGATTTTGTCGGCGGTGATACGGCCTGGGTAGCGGCGCGCGAGGCGGATGAAGCGGTTGCGGCGGCGTGGGTTAAATAGTTTTATTGAGAGTCGCGTAAACGATAAAAATGATTTTTGAGGAGTAACGACATGGCCACTAAATCACGTCACCCTGAGACATTGGCTTTGCACGCCGGTTGGCGGGCGGATGCCACCACCGGCTCGGTGGCGGTGCCGATCCATCAGACCACATCATATCAGTTCAACAGCCCGGAACATGCGGCGAATTTATTTGCGCTGAAGGAATTCGGCAATATTTACACCCGCATCATGAACCCCACCACGGCGGTGCTGGAAGAGCG
>VFSW01002604.1_pt1 | contig 27289 bp, 48 predicted proteins | sample 5358111 | NCBI WGS metagenome assembly VFSW01 (sample SAMN11554181, study PRJNA540505) | mine drainage metagenome | isolation source: sediment from site ElyBrook_90M | place: USA: Ely Copper Mine, Vershire, VT | collected 2017 | reverse complement strand
GGGTGCGTATCTCCGGGGTGCGTATCTCGAGGATGCGAATCTCCGGGGTGCGTTAGGCATCACGCCTAAAGTCCTGCAAATACTAGGTTCCCGCCATGCGCTGATTGTCTGTGAATACGGGACTCTCCGCATCGGCTGCCGCCGCGACTCTCTTGAATGGTGGGAAGAACACTACAAGGCTGTCGGCAAAACCGAAGGCTACTCAAAAGAAGAAATCGCGGAGTACGGGGAGCACATCGCCTCAGCCCGCAAGTTCATGAAGCGGTACGAACTACTCACGGCACCAACCGAGAAAAAAGAGGCTACCCATGCAAAATAAAGAATTTACGAACTCCCACGACTATGCCCATGCCATGAAACTGGTCGCTGACTTCCTGCTGTCGAAGCCAGCATTCAATCTTCCCGATTACGAAGATGGGTTTTCCGCAAAACTCTACTACTACGCCGATAAGGCTGGGTTCCTAGCGGCAGCCCGCGCACTCGGCGGCGTTAAAAACGTGACAGATGAGCGGTATTTCTGTCTAACCAACAAACTCCCACGGTCGCAATTCTCAATCTCGGCAGAGCGATCCGCTGTCTGCCGCCTAATCGAGCCAGCCAAGCCAGCCATGTACGACTGCGAGCCATTACTCAGTCAGACCGAAGAACAGGAGCTTAGTCATGCCGAGTGACGCCCACCCCCTCTACTCCGAGTACGAAACTGGCGAGCTCCATCCGGCCTATTGCGCCTGCGCCGATTGCCGTGGCGAGGAAGCCGACGAGGACGCGCAATGAAGATGTTTGTGGTCTGGAGTCTCAGTCGCGGCATGGTCGATCCGCCCGAAGAACTGGACGTCTTGACCACGACGGAGGCGCGGCTTGAGAAGGCTCGATTAGAGCGGGAGATCATGGGTTCTTCTTTAAGAACAGGGGTCGTAGGTGAGGAGAAAACTCGGATAACGCGGAATCAATTCTCCATCTCGATGAGTGTGCACAGTTTATGAATTTCAACATTTCTGGAAAACGCGGCGAACTTCTGAGGAAGAGCCCACGAAAAACCGAGGCAATTGAAAAGATGCTGGCGGTGATGAACCACATCGACTGCTCAGCCTTAGAGGCGTGTTGGAAGTGGCCGGAGGGCTTGACCAGGGAAGGGTATGGGCGGATTGGGCAGTGGGGCGGGGACCGTAAACCGTTTTTTGTTCATCGGCTGTCGTTCGAATTCCACAAGGGGATGATCCCGTATCGCTCAGTGGTAATGCACTCCTGCGATACGCCAGCGTGTTTTAACCCGAAGCACTTGTTCCTTGGAAGCTACTCGGACAATTCGCAGGACATGGTACGCAAGGGTAGGCAGCGAAAACAGGCAAATACACCGCAGATCGTCGAAAAGAAACTGCCGGCCACGGAGCGTGTTTCGCCGGCAAAGCTCAAGAAGCTCATGGAATCAGTAACCGCACTTGCTCAACGGAAGGTTATGCCGGGAGGACCGAAATGAACGTGCGACCTGGAATGTATCGAAGCTGGACGGAATTAGCCGATCACGTCATCACCTTGGGGTGTTGGGTACTTGTGTTCGTCGGCATGGCGTTCTGGATTTACAAAGTTTGGGAGGCGTACTCGAAAGGGCTGCTGCCATGAGTACCGCGCGTCGACAGTTGGCTGCCGCCTTACTAGATGCGGCTAAAGCATTACAAAAGCGATTAAAAACCTGCCCGCTTTGCAAGACTGAGTTTTTTGCGAACCGCAGGTTAGATCAAATCTACTGCTCGATGAAATGCAGACAGGCCAAATATGAACGCACTCCAAAACGCCGCGAAGCACAGCGCAAACGTGCAAACGAGTATTACCACAACGTAGTAAAACCCTTGCATTCGTTGCGCAAAGAAGTTGACTCATTGAAGCATGAAATTCTGACCGGGCAAAAGCGGCTGCCGCTGGAGTCCATCTTGGACGAAACCGCAAAGGCTATCAATGCCGGGCTGCTGGACAAAGACGGCGTCACGGTCACAGCGAGAGTCAGCAAATGAAATCCAAGCTGCGCCAAAACGAACGCTGCCCCCTTCATGCCGGGACGTTCTGGTGTGAATGCAAAGGGCCGCGTCCGAACCAAAGAAAGAAGCCGCTACGCTCTCGGCTCTCTCGTGGAAAGCCTGTTAATTGGCGCTATATGGGCTCGGGTGTTTGGCAGATTCCAGACGATACCCACCCACGTCTCTACCGGGAATTCAGGAATGCCGAATCCTTGCGCCGTGTGATGAACCAGAAAATCACAGACCAAGATGGCCGCTGCGGAATCTGCGGAGACAAGTTCATCAACTACGCAGAGATCACCTGGGATCACATCGAGCCCAAGGGAATGGGTGGAGCGCAGCGGGACGACCATCCCGACAACATCCAGGCGGCGCATCACTGGCCGTGCAACGTCGACAAAGGCTCAAAGCGCGCATGAGCCCCGAACTCTACTACTGCTCCAACTGTGAAAGGACGAGAGAACTCAATGTCCACGGGAACTGTGCAAATTGCGGATCGCAAGCCGTTGTCAGCCGAGAAACCGACTACCTCGTACTACGTGGAAGTGCTCATCAAGTCACAGGACGGCAAAGAGCTGCTCACGCATACCGAGTGGTGCGCCGATTTAAAGAGCGCCATCGCCGCATTTAACGATGCGGCCAAACAGTTATCAGCATTTTAGGAACAGAAATGGCTTACGGAACCGGAACTCGAAGCTACAACCGTTCAATGGAAGCGCGGACGCTAAAGGAAGAACGCGCCAAAGCGACACAGGCATATATCGCCAGCAAGCCCATGACGATAGAGATTCCAGTTCCCTGTCGCTGTATGTGGTCGCAGTATCCGCACCTGAACCATGAGGCACTTTATAGCTCTAGCAATTGGAGCGCAAGAAAACGCAGTTAGGAGGCGAGAGGCCATGAATACACAGTTGACCATTCCCGAGGCAGCCCCATTTGAGAAGCCGCCACAAGTTCCGACGCCGATGCACCTGATTGAACTCGCGGTCGAGAAGGGCGCGGACGCTGACCAACTGGCGAAGCTGATGGAGCTGCAACTTAAGTGGGAAGCCAATGAAGCCCGCAAAGCTTTTATCGCGGCAATGCAATTGTTCCGGGCCAATCAGCCAGAAATCAACAAAACCAAGCATGTGAGCTTCGCCAACAAAGACGGCAAGCAGACCGACTACGACCATGCCGAGCTGCACGTCATCACCGAACTGATCACCAACGCGCTCAAGGCCGTGGGAATTATTCACTCGTGGAAAACCTCTGATGCCGGCGGCAAAGTCACCGTGACCTGCGTACTCACTCACGAGATGGGGCATTCCGAGGAAGCCGCGACCCTATCAGGACCTTCCGACACCTCTGGCGGAAAGAACAACATTCAGGCCATCGGGTCAACCGTCACCTACCTGCAGCGCTACACGCTTCTTTCCGCAACTGGGCTAGCGGCTAAAGGCATGGATGACGACGGCAAATCCGAGGGGCTGCCTGAGAACGCCATCATGGACTACGTCATTCAGATGCAGGACGCCAGTTCCTTCCCTGACCTGCAAACCTACTTCCGCGAATGCTATACGAAATCGAAAACCGCTAACGATCCAGAAGCGCAGGGCCGATTCGTCAAGGTTTACGAGCAGCGCAAGCGGGAGCTGCGGGAGTCGCGACAATGAACGCCGCCGAACTGGAACAAGGAACGCAAGAGTGGATCAACGCGCGATTAGGGTTTGTCACTGCCTCGCGTATTGGTGACGTTTTGTCGAAACCGCGCAAGGGACAGCCGGAATCAACTGGTCGTAGAAACTACCGCGCCGAATTGATTGCGGAAATTCTGAGCGGCAAACAGGGCGAAAACTACATAAGTTGGGACATGCAGCGCGGGACCGAGTTGGAACCATTTGCCCGCGTCGAATACGAAATGCAGACAAATACTATCGTGGACAAAGTGGGATTCATTGTCCATCCCAAGATTCCACGATGCGGAGCCTCACCAGATGGAGCAATCGGCGCCGATGGGCTTGTCCAATTCAAAGCTCCCAAGACAGCTATTCATCTTGACTACATCATGGCAGGAATGGTGCCAGCCGAGTACCGGCCGCAGATGCTTTTAGAGATGGCGGTCACCGGGCGCAAGTGGAATGACTTCTGCTCCTACGATCCGCGACTCACCGGCTATGAATTGTTCATCGTCAGATTGCAGAGAAACGACGCCGAGATTGCGGAAATGGAACTGGAGATCGCTAAATTCAATGCCGAAGTGGACAAGATGATCGCGGCCCTTCCGCCGGCGGGAAAGACGGCACTCGAGCACCAATTGGAAAAGTCACTCAACATCACCGATGAGGATGTGCCGTTTTGATGCTGACCCGCGCCTGCTCTGGATGCCGGAAGAAGAAACTGGCTGGCTTATTCGCCCCGAGCGAACTGAAGAAGAACACGCCGCACTGCCGGGAGTGCTGCAAATTGATTCGCAAGAAGTACGCGGTTGGCCAGATACGCGCCCCACGGGGCAGATCGTGGAGAAATCAGACCATATGAGCGGCCAGCAATTCAATATCGACTATACCGGCAAGGTTCCGCCAGAAGCGCAAGCCAAGATTGCAGACGGAATGAAACGAGCTGACGACAGCGCTGATTATTTTTGGAAGCGCATGGTCGATGGGTGCGTTCTGGCAGCAGCTAGGAGACTGGCGGAATTGACGGTTGACGATGTACTCGCAGAACTGGAAAAGATTCCTAGCTGCCCGTCGACGCACAACCTTGCGGCGCTGGGACCGGCAATGAACCGTGCAGCAAAGGACCGGATCGTAGTTGCGACCGAGGGATTCCGGCGCAGCGCGAGGCCAGAGAAGCACGGGAACTTACAACGGATTTGGCGCAGTCGTTACTACGGGGAAAAATGAGTTCAGCACTCTGCAGTTGCGGCATGGAGCTTGGGACAGGGCCAGAGAATCCAGCAGACTTTGCGATATTTCATCTGATGGCAGGGCACCAATTGATGACCAGCGATTCACAATATGCACAGTTTATTCAGGGCAAGTCTCAGGATGATAGCCGCTATGGGTTTGATCCCACCTGGATTCCTGACTTTCTGTTTCCCTTCCAGCAGCACTTAGTTGAATGGGCTGTGCGCAAAGGCCGAGCCGCCATCTTTGCCGACTGCGGCTTGGGTAAGACTCCAATGCAGTTAGTTTGGGCCGAGAACATTGTCCGCCGCGAGAATAAGCCGGTTCTGATAATCACGCCGCTTGCGGTATCGGCCCAGACCATCAGCGAAGCGGCGAAATTTTCGATTGATTGCCGCCGGTCCTCCGATGGGAAGATTCCCCTCGGTCACAAGATTATCGTTACCAACTACGAACGGCTGCGCCATTTCAACCCGAATGATTTTATCGGCGCGTGCTGCGATGAATCTAGCATCCTGAAATCATTTGACGGTGTACGCCGGTCAGAGATTACCGAGTTCATGCGCAAGCTGCCCTATCGCCTGCTGGATACAGCCACGGCTGCCCCGAATGACTACATCGAATTGGGAACGTCGAGCGAAGCCCTTGGGCATTTAGGCCACATGGACATGCTGAATCGGTTCTTCAAGAACGACCAGAACAATTCTGCCAGCGGGCGCAAATACGACGAGATCATCAAGTGGCGATTTAAGGGTCATGCCGAAATTCCCTTCTGGCGTTGGGTGTGCTCGTGGGCCCGGGCGATTCGGCGGCCATCCGACTTAGGATTTGCCGATGATGCGTTCATCCTCCCCGAATTGCGCGAGCGCCAGCACTTAGTCAAAACCGACTCCCTGCCCGAGGGCATGTTATTCCCCTTGCCTGCTATCGGCATGAAAGAGCAGCGCGAGGAACGTCGCCGGACCATCACGGAACGCTGCGAGAAGGTCGCCTCGCTGATTGATTCCGAAGCAACCCTCATCTGGTGCCACTTAAACCAAGAGGGCGACCTGCTGGAAAAGATTATTCCTGATGGCGTGCAAGTCAGTGGCGACGATAGCGACGAAGCCAAAGAGGAAAAGTTTCTCGGGTTCGTATCCGGGGCAATTCGCAACCTGATTACTAAGCCAAAAATAGGCGCATGGGGCTTGAACTTCCAGCACTGCGCGCACGAGACGTTCTTCCCTTCCCACTCTTTTGAGCAGTATTACCAAGGCGTGCGCCGCTGCTGGCGTTTCGGGCAAAAGCGGCCCGTAACCGTGGACATTGTGACCACCGAAGGCGAGCGCGACGTTATGGCCAATCTACAACGCAAGGCCGCAGCCGCCGACACCATGTTTTCCAACCTAGTAGCGGAGATGAATCGCGCTATGCATTTAGACCGAGGCACAGTCTATCCGCACCAAGAAGAGGTTCCCGCATGGCTGTAATCGAACAGAAAATCACGGATCGCTACGCCATCTACAACGGTGACTGTATTGAGGTCATGGGATCGCTGCCGAACAACTGCCTACATCTTTCGGTTTATTCGCCGCCGTTCGGCGGGCTGTACAACTACTCATCCAACGACCGGGATCTGTCCAATTGCACCGACTACGAGAAGTTCTTCGCGCACTATTCCTTTGTGGTTCGTGAGCTGTTCCGCTTGACCATGCCCGGGCGAATGACGGCGGTTCACTGCATGGATGTGCCCTCGGGCAATTGCGGAGTAGACCACCTGCGCGATTTCCCCGGCGACATTATTCGGCTGCACGAGGCTGAAGGGTTTAACTACATCGCCCGCTACTCAATTTGGAAAGAGCCGCTGGCCGTTCGTAACCGGACAATGGCAAAGAACCTCGCGCATAAAACCATTGTTGACGATTCCTCGCGCTGCTCCGTGGCCTCAGCCGACTACTTGCTGGTCTTTCGGCGCAAGGGCATGAACCAGGTTCCGATTGCTCACCCTAACGGACTGATGGCCTATGCCGGGGAGCGCAGGATGCCAGCCGAACTCTTGAAGTATCGCGGATGGAAGGGCAATCAAATCGAGAACCGCTTCTCTCACTGGATTTGGCGGCAGTACGCCTCAGCCTTCTGGGATGACATTCGAATAGGGCGGGTCCTGCCCTACAAGCCAGCCAAAGACAAGGACGACGAAAAGCACGTACACCCGTTGCAGTTAGACGTGATCGAACGCTGCCTAGTGCTCTGGTCCAACCCGAGCGAAACGGCATTCACGCCATTTATGGGAGTTGGGTCAGAAGTGTACGCGGCGCTGCGCAATGGGCGAAAGGCGCTAGGAGTGGAGCTGAAGCCGAGCTACTACCAGCAAGCGGCCAGAAACGTAGAGGCAGCCGTCAACATGCCAGCGGATTCCGAGCAAGGCAGTTTGATCGAGCTGGCCGAAGCCGTATCCGACTAATGCTGTGTCACCACCAGGGGGAGCGGAGGAAATGTCGACTGAGCGTAGTTCTAGAATTGATGTACGCAATCCGTTGCTGTCCCTACCCTCCGCTGTCGCTATTCGCGATCTTCCCGAGGATGCGCGGCTTGCACTACGTGGCCTGTTGCTAGAATTGGGGCGCGATGCTGCCGTTCGTGCCGAGAAATGCTGGCGCAAATCCAAGGGTCCAATGGCCGCGTACTGGAAGGCTGTTTCGGTTTATGCAAAGCATGCCGCGAAATTGACAAGGTGAATCCAGTCCCGGTGTAAATGGGGAGCGTGGAGGTACGCGCTACGGGAGGGAGCTAATGGCGAAACACGTAGGGCCGATGACCGCAATCCGCGCAATAGAAAGCCTTGTTGATGACGACTTCATGGAAGACATAGCGATGCGCGAGTCTGTGCTTCGTGGTCGAAATCGCGAAATGGCTAGAAGATTGCGGATGATCTACCGCTTCAGTCATTCAGTAAATATAGATCATCCATGCTATCGGGTTCACACTGACTGGCGGCGACAGACTAGGGAACGGGCAGAACTGGCTGCCGAGCCGGAACTGGGAGGGAGCTAATGGCGAAGCGGATTCAGCGCAAGAGGACGAAGGGCTGGAAGATGCCAGAGGGTGCGGTTATTGTCACTCGCCCTGGTAGGTTTGGCAATCCGTTCAAGGTCGGAGGTTGGTTCGCCTTGGACGCAATGGGGATGAGTTATTGTCAGGCAATGGAGGGATTTCAGGACGAGCGATTTACGCTTATCGAAAACGCGGAGCAGGCCGTGAAAATGTTCCGACAATATCGCAGTAAGTATAGGCTTACACCTTCGGAACTGGCAGAGCTTCGCGGGAAAGATTTGGCATGTTTTTGCCGACTCGATCAGCCGTGTCATGCGGATGTACTTCTGGAAATTGCCAATGCCGAGCCAGCCGGGGAGGATGACTGATGGCCGCTGAATATGGTGACTGCGTAAATTGCGGGCAAGCCAATCTAAGACCAGAACTGATTACGTTATCGGGATCAGTGCGCGGTGAAGCATATAACGTTTCGATGCCTGGATTGGTATGTCCACGCTGCGCATATCAAACAGTTGAGGGTGAAGCCATGCCGGAGTTCGGCCGCCTGCTGGCCGACGAGTATCGCAAGGCTCACAAATTAGCGAACGGCGGGGAGGAATCCTGATGCCCGCTAAACGCCACTTTCTGTTCTTCCATCGCTGGGGAAAGTGGGAGGATGGCGGTGAATTCCGAACGTACTGGCGTACTGATGCCATCGGTATACCGCTTGCTCCTGTGGAACAGACGGCGGTCTCAAATATATTCGTTGTACAGCACAGCCGATGTGAGGTTTGCAACGCATTGAGAACGCGGAGGGTGAAGCAATGACTGAGCCTGACGTACTGAGCAGAGAGTGGAGCGATCGTGCGGTATTTTCATGGGCAGCGCTTCCAGCCGAGAATCGCCCATCGTTGCCTGAATTCGTCCGCTCCATTCAGGTGCAGACGCTGCTGGCGGCGGCTAAGGACATTGAGACCGATGCTGCCGAACGAGATGCACTCATATATACGGGCTGGTTGCGCGAGCTGGCGGAGGGGCTGAAACCATGAGTCCAGAAGAGGCGAGACGGCTAAATCCTGGCGACTTAATTAAACGGTTAACTGATGGTGGTTTCTATATTGTCGAGTCAGTTGACGCTAATGGAGTGGCAACATGCACAAAAGCTATGACGTTTCAGTGGGATGAAGAGAGTGGCAATTGGAGGCAACCATGAAGCCGATTGAGCCGCTCCGGTCGATTCTGGATGTTCGGATGATCTGCGATATTTGCGGTGCGCCGTGCCGAGCCGGAGATTGTGAGCCGGACGTTGACGGCGAGGGCTCACTTGGGTGTCCGGTGCCGGATTGTGGAGGGGTATTACATGAAGCCGATTGAGCCGTTACCCGTTGGCCTATACGCGCTACTGATGGAGTTTCGGCAGGCCGATTCGCAGTCGGCAGTGAATCGCGCCACGGAGAAGATTGCCGCGTTTCTGGCCGCCCCTGACCACTCGGAGCTGGTGGAGGCGGCCACGCGAATCGTGAAATGGCTTGATCGTTTAGCCGCTGCCGCCGAAGAACGCGCCAAGGATACGCGGTTTATCACATTGTCGGAAGCCAACGCCGCCGATGCCAAAAACTACCGAGCAACCGCCGCAGACCTGCGTGCCGCGCTGAAGAAGAAGAAGGAGGACTGAGAGATGCCTATGCAATGCTGTAAAGACAAGTGGCCGACGATTCCAGACGATGAGCCAGTGTTTGTCATTCGGGGCAAAGATTTACTGGCTATCCCTAACGTGCAGGACTGGATGGAACGAGCAAGAAAAGCTAGCGTCAATGCCGACAAGATGAAGGCTGTCCAGATGCACTTAGATGCCATCATTGAATTTCAGGAGTCCCATCCCGAACGCTGCAAAATACCGGACTAGGACGCGCTGAAGGGAGCGAAATGACCAAGATAGGTATCGGAGTTCGCAAGAATGCAGACGAAACTTGGCGAGAATGCGTCATCCGTTACGCCAGTGCTCAGGGACTTGAGAATGAGTGCCTTGACCTGTTCGATAGAGATGTCAAAGATGGCATTCCTGAGGATCGTGCTGCGCTAGATAGCCTGAATGATTGGGATTGCGCTGAATTATTCGTAGACGGGGAGCCACGCCCATGAACCGCGAGCCGACAAAGCAGCCCAAAGATTTTTGGGATTACGTTCCCAAGCCTACTCTCTGGAGCCGTATCAAGGACGTTTTGGGAACGCTGAAAATGATTGTTAAGGGAGGGCCGAAATGCTGAGCCGACCACCGATTGAGCAGATCGAACAACGCGCCGAGCAAATGTTAGATGGGCTTATTAGCCAAGTGGAGTATGAAGCGGTGCTGGCCCTCTGCGCCTACGTCAAGGAGCTGGAGCGGCGAGGGCAGCACGACACAGTTCACTGCCCGTTTTGTGATTCTGGTTTGACGCTATCGGAAAAGGAAGTGTCGGTTATAGTCGAGCTATCTATGCGGCAACAAATCAGCCCCGAAAAGGTTTGGCATCAAGCTCTGGCCGTTTATCAAATGCATCTTATGGGAGCACCGGATTTAGGGACGCTGGCCGACTCTCCCTCCCCCAGCACGCTGCAGTCGGAACGTCGCAAGGTTCACGCCAATCAAGTACACGACACGGATGGTACAGCTTACTGGCTAGACAGGGAATATGTTTGGCATCTAGACCATCGCAATCGGCGCACAGAAGTAGCTAAGTTGCAGGATGGTCTCTATTGGGCCGTAGGAGAACTCACGTGGTTGCCGGAACGCCGCAAGGGTGAGCGGCGTTTAAGAATCACTCAAGTGTCCTTATCAAATAGATCAGCGTCACAGATGCGACACTTTGGTTCGGATCGTCGCCAGCCCGCGCCTCCCGCCATGCAGAGCCTCTCGAACGAGGAACGTAAAGGGTTGGAAGCGATAGCCGCAACCTACAGCGACAAGCCTCCAGTGTTCGATCAAGCCGAATGCGATGCCGTAGTCGCCGCGAATCTACAGGAGCCAATCTTGCCAAAGGTTATACCCGCCACGCCCAGCGAGCCAGCGCCGCCCCGCACGCTACCTGGACACTGCGCTGAGTGCGGAATTAGTGCCAACGTAACCTATGTCAAGACCGCTGCCGGGTTCAAGAAGGTGTGTTTAACTTGCGCTGATCTAATGAAGGCTGCAGGCAAGTTGATAGAGCCAGACAGGGTAATGGCCGCAGCCCCGCCCGCTCCCCCGGTAGCCGTTATGCATGACTCGCAAGTTTGTCCTGATTGCGGGAAAGCATGGTATGCCTGTGGATGCAATGCCGATCCGTCAGTACAAAATTCAGCGGCGGCTCCCCCATCCAGCCAGCGGGAGGGAGGACCAACAGATTGCTGTGGCGAGCGCCCCCACAAAGCTGATTGTCCTGAATGCCTGCTCCAAATGCAGCAATTTATTTGGATTGGAACAGACGATTCTTGGTTTAAGCGCAACCGTGAACGTATTTGGGACGTGATGCGAAAGCACGCCTCCCACGTATCCGCCTCCGAACGGGGAGAGCATGTCCAACAGATTTGCCAGATGAGCGACGACATCGCCTCGATTGTCTCAACTCACCGCTCAGATTGGACATGGAGCGATGTGGTGTCGGATGTTGCCGCCCTACGCGCCGAGGTCGAACGTCTTAAACGTGAGTGGGCAATCATGGCAAGAGCAGTAGGTAATTGGCGCGACTTCGGCGGCCCACCTAACCCCGAAACAGATCAGACTGAACGTGATTGGGCACATGCGGCATGGTGCATTGTAGAGTGCGAACGGCTCAAGGGGGAGCTGAAAAACGAGCAATCCAGCCATCAAAATACCGCGAATGAATGCGCGGAGTTGACCAAGTGGGCTGAAACCGCCAAGGCCGAGCGCGACCAGACGCGGCAGGCGCTACGGATTCACGGAATGCACGACTCTAGCTGTCCATCATCCAATGCACTTGATGGGCAAGCATGGAAAGCTGGCGACGAATCCACCTGCACCTGTGGGTTAAAGAAAGCGCTGGGCTTTGGTACAAACCAATGATTAATCGTAATTACAACAAAGTTTACATGGCCGGTAGGCTTTGCACACAGGTAATGCTATCCGGGTTTAGTGGAGACATTTGTATTCACCTTATTCCGCAGTTGAGTATAGCAGTCAATGGACGATTCTGGTGTGCTGTTGGCCTAGAGTGGTTGTTCGGAACGATCAATTTCGGATGGGCTCGAAGAGTCTTTGTGGAAAATGAACAAGCCCGTCAAAAGAATATACGAGAAGCCGCGAATAAACTTGGCATTACGAAAAGACAAGAGGAATTACGGTGGCGTGGATGGTAGCCGTCCTGGGCTTCGCGCCGGGGAAGAAATGAGCCGCTACTGGTTGATGGTGGCCAATTGCTGGCGGCTGCGCTTTACCCGGGCCGAAGCGCCTTGTTGGAAGGGCGAAGTGCAACTCGGGCCATTCGTACTTGGATGGGCAGTAGAAGGCTTCGAGCCGGGGAAGGAGCAGTAAATGAGCGCAACAGCTATACAGCCAGTCAGGGTAGACGAGAAGCGCAACCGATTCATCTACTACAGCATTATCACGTGGGACAATAATCCTGCTGGCATGGTGCAGATGTACCTCAGAAGGCTCCGCATCTTTGGCGGATTAGCGGACTCTTATAGCCCTGTAGCCATCGACCTAGTTGATGACGACGATTCGATAGGCGAAACCGTCATGCTTACCAGAAAAGGCTTCGAGTACCTTCGCCGCAAATTGCATTTTCTACGCGAGGAGGTAGAATGATGGACTACCAAAAGGAAGCGGCGGAACTGCTGGACGTTGCCGGGAGGATTGATAGCGGGCATATCGACGCTGCCGCATGGCTCCGCGCCCACGACGCACGGCTGCTGCGGGAATGCGAGGAAATTCCCGACGAGTGGGATCGCGCCTATTCATTGGAGATTTTTAACGATGTAACAATTGCGGATTATGGGAAGGCTGAGGCCGAGAACTTTGTTTCCCGGTGGAGTGGAAAGGTGGGCCGCCATCTATCGGGCCTAATACGGCGGCAATTGCGAGAGAGGGCTACGGCCATCGAGGAGGGCAAATCGTGAGTCAGTGGATCCTCGCTGAACTGCCTCACCAGGCGTTACGGATATTTGCGGGCGCAGCGCGATTAACGCCACTACTCCTAGTAATACTCCTGCAATTGTTAGTGCCGTCCCCACATTCATTTTCTTGGCTGGTACAGTCTGAGTGGGTGCAGTGGGTACTTTTTTGGGCTTTGATTCTGGCCGTGGCTTATGGTTCTTACGCCACTTCGGTGATTTTTTGGACATGAATTCACGCGATTAGCAAACGGTTCGCACACACTACCGGATATTTGAGCCATACGGCGGGGCACTGGAGGACAAGCAATGAAAGCAATTCATCGAGTTTACACAGTTAAGGAAGCTCGTTTATGGTGGCAAAAACTCGTCATTGATATTGCCGAAGCCGAGATCGCCAATGAACTTAAAGCGGCGCGGGGACTTATCGCGATGGGAGAAGTTCGGCTCGCACAAACCGATTGCTTGGTCGCCGTCCAACGAATTGCCCAGAAAACAGTAAAAAACCTTGCGCTATGAAGGACTCCCAATGAAGCTCCCCCTGCTGCTCACTCTCCTGCTGGGAGGGTGCGGCGGGAAGCCGCAAAAGTCGCTGACCGAGATGGTTCCCCAGGCCAAGATCGGGCCGAACGGCGAGGTCGTCATTCCGTACAACTACTTCGAGGGCGCTATCACCTTCTCCCTGCCCTTTACATGCAAGGTGGGACAGATGATGATCGTTAGCGATAACAAGGTATTCCAGTGCGTCAAGTCGGGCGAGGTATGGGGCGAATCGCCGCCATCTGCGCCCCGTCCCATCCCACCAGAGCTGAGGAGCCGATGAAGACCGACAAGTATGGCTGGACTCTGGCTGTCGATTGGATGAGGAAAATATTCTTCCGCCGGGAACCTGCCGCCGCACGTCCTGATGAGTGGGGACAGAAAGCCTACCAGGAAGAAGACTGGGCAGAAGCTGACGATCCAGAAAGGCCGAACCGATGAATCTTTACTGCGTAGTATGCCGGGGAGAGATACCCGAGAAGAGGGCTTGGCGGGGTTCGCACTTTTGCGGTCAGCAATGCCACTCCAGCTATCGCAAGCAGAGACGAAGCTGGAGGGCTTCTAAGGCGTGCAGGATGTGCGGGAGGGGGGATTGATGCAACTAGGCCGAAACGACCGCAGCATGGTGCGGTGCGCAGTGAGCAACCGGCAACGTAGTTACTGCTTTGATTGCGGGTTGTGGATAAGAGCCAGGATTGCCATAATCCCGCCCAGGACGGCTCCGACATTGGGATGCGAGGCCAATACCCCTCCGACTGCGGTTTGGACAGGTTGAGTCTGCAAAAGTAGGGTTGCGATAGCTACTACCCCGCCGACGACTTTCGTGAGTGTTTTCATTTTTATTCCTTCCTCAATTTGATCGACTGCCGAACTTGCCTTGGAAAATAGCTTGATTTTCTGAATGAAGTTCATGGCTTCAGCTTTGCCAGCGCGTAGTTGATGCGGTCGTAAACCGTGCCCAGTTCGAGCATGAGATCGTTACGCCGATTAGGGTCTTTCTCTTCGCGGGCGAGGGCGATGGCCGATTCTACTTCCTTGCGGGCCGCGAGAAGATGGTCGCGCATCAGGCCGTAATATCCTGGTCAGTGATGTAGGTGATGTCGCCGCTTTCCACGTTGAGGAAGCGGTCAGAGCTTTTGGCGATTGCTTCCCTGACAGAGCGCGGCATGATGATGCAGCCCTCTGAGGCCGTGCCAGGTTCCTTCACCGAATCCCCGTGAATCAGGAAGCCATCGCGCCCGAACATCTGGTTGATTGGATACGGAGTCAATCTCAGGCAGAACGGCCCATGATCGTCAGAGTTGAACGGGTCACCGATAGAGTAGGCTCCTGGTGGAATCGGGCCGCGTTCCCGCAAATTTACCATCAGTGGGTTGTTTTTGCAGATTCCCTTCCCTGAATAGCCGACTGATTCGCAATGCCCGCCTTGATCGAACAACTCGCCGGTCTTGATTAGGTAAAGCCAGCTCATGTAACCCACTCACTGACTGCCGGATTCTCGCTGAGATCACCGGCCATGTTCGTGCCTCAAGTCCCTGGACTCCTGATCGTGCTGGTCCTCGATACGCGAGACCCTCTTGTCGATATTTTCTAAGGCTTCCGTCAGTCGAGTGGTAACTTTGAGAAATTCCGCCGCTTGCTCTTGGGCCCATTGTTCATGTGCTGCGACCTCCAACTGGAGTTGCAGGACTGCCTCTTTGACAACCTTGTTATCCGCCCGCGCATAGAAGAAAGCACTCGATATGCCAGCGAAGAAAAGGATAGTTCGAATTACGTCAGCGATAGTCAAGCTCCCATTAACGTCAAATATCTGAGACATGTGCATGGCGCTGTAGTAAACCAATCCAAACGGGAGTGCCATCATGTAAATCACGAGCTTGATGACCCGCTGCTGCTCATTTCCCGGTTGTGGTAGCAGCCGCACGCTGCTCCTCCGTCCATGGGTCGCGCGGTAGGGGGCTCTGTTTTAGGTATGCGACACCGAACTTGATGCCGGTGAGGAGCCCGAGCACGGCAATCGTCAGCAGAGTTTTGTGCAGCCCTGGCCCGATATTGAAGGTTTCCGGCGCCATGATAATCAGGGCAATTCCACTGTCAACCGCGCCGGCAAATCCACCGATGACCGCCGCCAGTAATCCGTAGGCCCAATGCTTCCAGTCCATAGTTCCCTCCCTACCCGCAAAGTCTGAACCAAGCAACCGTCTGAGGAATGTGCTGCACTGCTTCTGTGGCCGGAAAGACTGCGCTGGTAAGCCAGCGAACGATCTTGCTGTTTGGGGCTCCGCGTCGAATGAAGTAGGACGCCGCGAATGTCGCTCCCCAGATTGACAGGTTCACTGCGAAGTATCGTTTGGTCCTGAATCCGCCGTCCGTCTTGCGCCAAAATTCATTGGCTTCAAAGGCGCATGGATGCTCGCCCGTTCCTGCCCATTTGGAGCTGACATATCCATCGGCAATGATCGAGCCCAGCGCGATGCCGTGACCCACATACAAGTCCCATGATGGTGCATTGGGCAATTCTTCCGAGCACGCCCTTGGCTCAAAGGCGAGGACCGCCAGCAGGACAATAATCAATGTGACCAACTGAGGAGTGTTGAGGTTCACTGGCAGGGCTGGCCGACACCGAGAAATGGAATCTGTAACCTTACTTCGGTAGGGCTGACGTAAGTGATAGAAGCCGGCTTAAACCCACCCATGCACCACTTGGTGTCAGGCGTAAACCATCCCTTGCCTCTCACGGTAATGACCTCACCTGGGAACGGGTGGTCGTTGCTGACGGTAATCGCATAAGCAGGGTCTTGTGCGGCTGAGATGTTCTTCGGCGGATGAGGCTGGGCGCTGACGAAAGCCACCCAGCCCATCGCGAGAGAGCCTACCCCCCCGAGTATTAACTCTCGCCATCCGACTCCGTAAGGAAGTTTCATTGACCTTTGGGATTGCCCGGTTTGCCCGGCTTGACCTGCACGTTGATCGGCAGCGTATCGCTCTCCACTGTCGCCCCAGCACCGTCTAGCGCTTGTGCCACGATCGTGAATGAGGCCGTGCCATAGGAATTCACGTTAGCCGCAGAGCTGATCCCCACCACGTCAGTCACATTCGCGCCTGTGGGATTGGAGACCGACTTGACCAGTGTCTTATTCTGGGCAGCGTCCAGTGCATAAATGGCAAATCCCTTGACGCAGTTGGACGTGCGCGTGGCGGTGCATGCGGGATCGAGAGAATACTGGTAATCCCATGTGAAGGTGACCGAGGCAGCACAGGCAAATTGCGCCATGCTGAAAAGTAGTGCGAGAGTGAGAAGTAACCGCTTCATTTGCATCCGACTCCTAAAAGAGTTCTGTAAACCACGCACCCGCCAGCCGCAGGAGTTTCCATGAAGGCAGACGTAAGCGTAACAAGCGCTGATCCACTGCTAGAATCCAGCCAAACTGGGGTATAGCTTCCTGTCAATCCATAGGCCAAGGATGCTCCAGCATTGGCTCCGGGGGAAATGTCACCACCTGTAGTGAAATCGTCAGCAGCTTTGGGATTCTGGGTAATAGAATTGGCAGTCTGCACCGATGCGGCAATAAACTCTTTTGTGCCAGCCGCCGTAACTGCGTTGCCGGTATCGGTGGTGCCTGAACCGGTCTGATTCGAAGTCACGCAAGCATCCTTAATTGGCGTCGTAAAGCCGCCCACTTCCCAGTACCAACCTTCTTTTGTCCAAGTCCCGGCTGAGCAGCTATAGGTAATCGTGATAGTGGTTTTGCCGCTTGTCGATGAAGCTAGATACCAAGCATCAATGCTCTTGGCTCCATTGACGGCACGGCAGGATGATGCCTGAGTAAAAGCGTTCGTCCCGTCGCTGACGCCTGTTACTGTGCAGGTGTTTTCATTCTCGGCATGTACCAGAAGAAGATGCGCACTGCCGGTGGATGTCACCGTAATCGGGAGCGTGTTAGCGTTCGCTGTACGGTCTCCATTGGCTTCAGTCGCATGAGCCACAAGACAAATGCTCGTAGAGCTGCACCTGGATAAAATCTCGACTACCGCTGTCAGCCAAGTTGCGCTTATCGTGACGCAGGTTGTGTCTGCCCACCCTGTAACCGCTGCGTTAGTATCGGCTGATGCTACGGCGGGGGCTATCCCGCCAGAGGTCACGTTGGTCATACCGCTGGGATTGCAAGGAGTCGCTGCACTGTCAGCGGCGAAGCCAGCTACCCACGATGCGCCGTCAGCGTGAATCATGATCAGCGCCGGATAGTCCATCGAAATACTGGCCTTGGCTTGGTTGGTAGCGACATTCCCAATGCCGTTGCGGACGCAATCTGCTGTTGATGTAACCGAAGCACCAGAATAAGAGTGCCCGATAACTGCAGAAGCATTTGTCCAGGTTCCTGAGCCAGTGTCAGAGCCGGAACTGGACATGTTGCAGCCGACTCGGATTGATCCGGTAACGCCGCCAGCCGAAGTCGCAAGAGTCGTTATTGAAGTCCATCCGGCAGGCAAGGACGGTGCCGTGGTCGAGCCGTTGCGGTAAGCGAACATGATCTTCAAGCTGCCAGTAGCGGTAGCGCCGAACGTGCAGCTCGTGCTAGCACCGTTGACGCAACTGCCATCACGGGAAATCGCGCCCCATGAAGGCACCGCGCACAGCAAGCCGAGAATAAAGAGGATACTCTTCATTCCTACAAGCCTTTGTAGCCGCTGCACGAGCAGATCACGTTCGCGCCCGTGGTCACGGGCTGGCAGTTGATCGCCGTGGCTGCCGTGCCTTTGAGCGGGGTCGGAAAACTAGCTGACGCACCGCCGCCTGCCGCTGCCGCGTAGGCTTCCCAAATGATCGTTGAGCCGTCAAGAATCTTTACGAAGGTTCCCACTGTCGCGTGCGAATTGGTCACGGTGCAGCTTGTCAAATAGTTGCGCAAAGAGCCGCCAGCCGAGGCGATTGTCGAGGTTGAAGTTGTATCGGTGATCGCCGCTGTCGTACCCATCACGAAGTTCTCAGGATTCGCATAGGGCAGAGTGATCAGCTTGCCCACTAGATCGGCCACTAGCTGAACTTTGCGAGCCGTCGTAGCCGCGGAGTTTTCAGAACTGACTGCCTGAGCGCCAAGATTCACCGGGTTATCGGTGATCGCTACGTTTGTTGCGGTAGTGCCGCCGACGCCGACTGATCCTGCTGTGCCTCCGGTGACGGTATTCGTGCCGCCCACTTGCTTGAGGTTGGTATCGACTTGGTTCGTTATTGACGTAACGGCGGTAATTGTCCCGCTAACGGGGACGACTGTTCCGCTGGCAATGCCTTGAATGGTCACGACCCCGGTTGCAGCCGAGCCTGCCGTGCCGCCGCCGGCCACGATCCAAGGCGATGTTCCCTGATTTACCGTCCCGATAACCTTAGTGGTTTCAGCGGCCAGCGTGGCCGCCGCCTGTACCGCAAACGTGCCTGTGTTTGTCACGGCTTGCGATGGCGGGGCTTGTACGGAAGCACTGATCTGCTTCGCCACCTGCATTAAAGTAATGGCCGTGGTGTCCGTAGCGGTCGACTTAGCATCGGCCTTCGCGCCCAAGGTGACATCGGCTCCGTCTGCAATAGTTGCCGCAGCCTGAGTCGCGAACGTTCCTGTTCCTACTACAGTGGCGTTAAGATTTGAGGCTGTGGCTTGAGTAACTGCCGTAGTGCTGCCGCTGTCAATAACCGCGTGCAGATTTGTCCCGGTGGCCTGCGTTACAGCAGTAGTACTCCCAGAGTCAATCACTGCATGAAGATTGGTTCCTGTCGCCTGCGTTACTGCGGTAGTCGAACCGGAATCGATGATCGAGTGGCCGGAATCGACAATGACATTTAACGCCCCCGAGCCATCGGTTACGGTCACGGTTCCACTAATAGGAACTGGCGTTGCCCTGAGTTGAGCATCGGTCAAAGGGCCGGTGACTGCGACAGATGCCGACGAATCGACAATGACATGCTGAGGAGCTGTAAACGAGATTACCCAAGGACTTGTGCCCTGAGTTGCTGCAAAAGTCGTGTTGCTGATCGTCAAGGTGCCAGAGTCGATAATGGCGTGCTGGGCCGAGGACCAGGCCACTAGCATGTTGTGACTGGAATCGACCGCCGCATAGGTCATGTTGCCGCTGAGGTAGAAGCCTGCCGCGGTTCCGGTAGCAGGAAACGCCGCGCCGAAAGTGGACGATGTTCCGCCAGATCCGCCGTTGGTCAGGTAGACCTTAATGGCGTTGGTTCCCGAATCCGCGCCAATAGGGGTTCCGCCCAACTTGATTTGATTGACGATGACCGGGCTGCCCTGCGCGTGCGCCGTCGCCGCCAAAACGATCAGCCCAATCAGTAACAAAACAATGCCCACCGCAAAGCCCAAGGCCCAGCGCGTGAACCGTTGCCAGTTGTTTTCCCAATGCCCGGCCAGCAGTGCACGATTAACCGCCTCTTCCTGCTCTTGCCGCATCAATTCTCGAATCAGCGCCTCCGCTCCTCGCGTTACCGCTTCCGCCATTTTGTCGATTGCCTCCGTGGTCTTGTCCTGGTGCCGTCCGAGCCCAACCATCAGCTCGCCATGCTGTTCCAGTAATTGTCGAGAGTTGGACTCGTGCTGCTCGGCGGCCTGCTTTTTGATTTCCGGCAATGTGACCTGAAGCGCTTTGCGCAAGCCCAAGTGCACGGCTTGGGTTTGCTTGGCGATCTGCAGATCAACGCCGCGCTGTTGTACTGCCGCGGGCAGCCCGTAGTGCTTCCAGATGAGAAATTCTTCGGCCACATCCCGCAGATGGGCCGGGCTCGCGTGTCGGTAGGATGGGCTGAGGGAGACTTGCGCGATTTCAGCGATTATTTCCGCCTCGTCGATGACATAGCCGCCTTCCGGCATGACCATGCCCTGAATTTCCAAGTGGGCTAGTACTTTGGCTGAAGGAATCATGGTCCGAGCTCGATCACATCGAAGTAAACGGAAGCGCCAGCGGTCTTCAGGTAGCAGACGGGAAGCCCATTATTGAAGCAGGCTTGCGTGCCGGTAGGAATCGGGTACATCGTGCCGGCCGGAACGGAGACAGGCCCATCGGTAGAAAGCGGCGCCGCGATCAAATAGTCCACCGTGCCGGCCTGATTGGTTTCCTGAATGCGGATTTCGCGCGCGTAGCGTGTGGCGTAGATCGGCACCCATGCCGAACTGCCGACAAGTACAGGGGCTTGCGTATAGGGAGGCATGAGTGTTGGCTTTTTACTGGAGTCGCGTGGCCGTCGAATAGAGCTGGTAGGTTCCAGTGCCGGTTGTGCAGGCCGTGTACGTGGTCGAATAATTGATCACCGCGGCGGCGCTGCGGATTGTGGTTTCCCATTCCTGCTTGGTTCCGACCGCACCCAGGGCTAGGCTGGTAGTCTGCGATTGCGCTCCGGTGGCATCAGTCCATGAATAAACGATGTCAACATTGCCAGGTCCTGGGATGGCACAGGTCACCGTCGAAACAGCATAGCTTTTAATGGAGTAGGTCCCAGTGCTGGAGGCGACCAAAGGAGTAGTGCCAATGGATGCAGTCTGGGCCGTAACTGCTACCGAGCCGACTATTCCACCAGTTTTGACCCAATAATCAGCAAATGTATTGTCACAGCAGTAATAGCTAAATCCGCCTGAGGTTACCTGCTGGCCCCAGATGCCGGGATCGGTAAGTGTGGCTGGAACGGGAGCCTGTCCACCAATCAATAATCCTGAGTTGTAAGGGTCAATGTCGTCGCCGCCCTGCCCCACTCGCCCATAGGTATATGTAGCAATGGGAATCTTTAATCCGTCAAATGTTTGATACCTTGGGGCCGTGGTCACCAATGGCTGATGGAGTCCAATTCCATTGTACCGAGCAACCGTAATGCCAGTTCCCACATTGGCATCCCCGCTGATAACCACATTGCCAGGAGTGTGGAGAAGCTGAACGTCGCCCAAGCAAAACCCGGTAACCTCACAAGTGGCATAAGAGGAAAGCACCGTCGCTGGGTTAAAGGTGATAGAAATTGCCCCAACGCCGCTACTGATCGAGCATTCCGACTGCGCGTGCGAAGACCCGAAAGCCTGATTCGCTGTGCCGTTTGGAGCCCCGGACATATGACCCGTAGAGTTTCCCGACTTGACTAGCAGGTAATAAGTAAATGCTCCCCATGCTTGGTTGGCCGTACAGGGAATGGTTACGGTGTAGGTTGCGGCTCCGTCGTCATTGGCAGTTCCAAGTGGAAGCGGGACGGTCGAATAGGCCGCGTACCCACCAGCCCCGACCATCGTGTAATAAAATTGGCGATGATTTCCACCCGAGTTGTGGAAGATCGGAAAGGCGTTTCCATTGACCTGCGCGGCCCCACCCTCAATAACATACGGCCCGGTGAAAATTTCATCGGCGCACCCCTGATAGCCGAGCGGGTTGTAAGCTCCGCAGCCTTCGTAATAGTTATCTTTGACGGTGATCTTTGCGCCCAGATTGTCTTGTGCCCGAACCGCGAATTGGGCGACGTTCTGGAAAATGTTCCCGGTGACGATATGCCCACCGTTACCGCTCGGCATGTCGACGCCATTGCATCCCACCGTTGCCGTGCTCTGACAGGAGATGTAATTGTCGTAAATGTGAGCAATCGCCCCACCTGCAATATAAAATGCCGAGGCTTGCACCGAACTGGTCATTGCGAAGCAGCATTCGACGCGATTCCGCTGGTAAATCCCCTGCTGGTCATTGTTGCTGTAAACGAAATGTCCCCAGACAGCCGTGCTGATGTGAAACCAAGCAAACACGTCCTCGACGACCGTTCCCTGGGCGCTGTCGTAGAAAAGATTAGGCGTTCCTGTTCCGCAAGCCCTAAACCATCCACCAGACCAGCGCGTATTGATGACTTTGTTGACGTTCCCGGTGTCCCCGATAACGATGGCGTCTGCCGCATTCGCGCAAGTGTCAAATCCCGCCCCGTAAGCGCGTATCGTGAGATTGGTTAAGTAGCCGGAATTGGCGACAGTTCCCTTGAGAGTGATCGTGCTGCTTAGTTTGTAACTGTCCGGCCATGCGGTTGAAGGGATCGAAAGACACCCGCCGCCGGGGTATTGGCTTGTCGCTAAATCGTCAATCGCCGCTTGGATTATTGGCGCATTGTCAGTCGTTCCATCGGCAACTAGTCCGGCGATAGGTGGGCAGTCTCCATTCGTTCCTACGGCAAACTTTGTGCCGTTAAAAATCAGTGAGTCTCCCGTAACAGCTCCAGTAGGATCAATCTGGAGTCCATTCACCTTTAGCGTGGTGAATGCTCCGCTATTGGGAGTCGTGCTGCCGATTGTCCCGGGCGTGGCCCACGGGATTGTGCCAGTGACGTTCTGTGCTGAGATATTGTCCTGAGTCCATACGATTGAGCCGGTAGCGCAACTGGTATCGGAGCCCGGTGTGCGCAAAACGAACTTGTACGATCGCGGCCCGAGATAGATGGTCGCCATGCCCACGGAATCAAGAATGACCGGATTGGTATTCGAGGTTCCCGCCTGATTGGAATAGGTCGCGCTAGGCGTGGTCGAGCCAGCTAAGTAGGTACAGACTTTGTATGACGCAGCCGGAGTGGCGTTGTCAAAGAACTGAAGTTTCGGGACCGGAGAGCGCACATTTTGGGCGTGCGCCTTGGATGACAGCAAGCAAACGGCGAGCAGACAAATCCAGATCACGCTGAACCAGGCGAGGATTCGCTCAAAGGTGCGCTGAGTCATGTTGGCTTTTTGGGGGTGTTTTCGCCGGTTTTTAGCCGTTGTTTCGCTTCTTCACTGAATGGTTACTTGTTTCTGGAAAGCAAGCAGGGGAGACTTTACCGATGTTGGAGATGCTTGTCTTTTCGCTGCTGCTTCTGCCTGCCGAGCCGTCAAAGCCGTGCGTCATTGCGAAAATTCATCAAAAGACTGGCGCTGATAAGTGGCGTTGGACCGTGCCGCGCCCGTTCGAATACGTGGAAGGCGAGTTCCCTGCTGCCGCGAAGTTTCGCCATGAGATCAGCGATAAGAACGTCCGCGAAATCAAACAAAATGGCGGGCGCTTCGTGGTTCTGCAAGACTCCTACACGCTGGATGAGCTAAAAGACGCTGGGCTGCAATGCGCACGCCAGGAGCAATAAATGGAGCTTGTGATTTTTGTATCTGGCGTCATCGCGGTGGTGTTTCTGTTTGATCCGCTGTGCTCATGTCTCGAACGACTGCCGGGGCGGCTACTCCGATTCTTGCGAGTAGGCCCAAAGTCATCTTCACGTCGCCCTTAGCGACAGCATCAGCGATGCGATCCTTAACAATGGCCGACGCCGTTCTCCATGCTGGAGTTCGCATCGCATAGCCGAGTCCGGCCACCATCGCAGTGATTGCCGCCCCTTCCAGTCCGACACTCCCGGCTGGCACTCCCGCAGCATGAGCAATCGCTGGAGCTGATCCTGCGACCGTTCCAACGGCGAGCGGCCCCAATGTCCGCACCAGTCCACCTTCTTGCCCTGTCTTTCGAAGTGCTGATGCCTTAACAACTTTCTGCACATCAAGCCACAAGCTGATTTCTTTATTGAGGGCAGCGACATCGGGCGAGGCGGAACTCATAATCTGGCGGATTGAATTGGCGGCGGCCCGCTGCGCATTCAGCGCATATTTGGTTGTCAGATCAGCTCCGCCATAACCACCAGCCGATGCAACGGGATCATCGAAAATAGATTTCAACTTGCGCAGTGAATCGGGGGAGATGTCGGGCCCATACTGCTGCACGATGTCCTGAACGCCGTTGATGGCATCCACCGCTTGCGGATTGGCGATTTTCCCTTGAACAATGTATTTCGACTTGAGGTTCTGCAAATCCTGCAAAATTTGCCAGCCTGAGCCTTGAGTCGCGCTGACAGGGGTTGCCGAGTATGCAGCATCAAGAGCAGGTTTTACCGCAGCAGCCGCCGCGCCAGCTTGTTGATTGATTTCTGGCAGAGTACCGTGCACGCCGCGATCAATTAGTTCTGGTGTTACCTTCTCTGCGATGGCTTTGTTCTTTGCCGTCGTTGGCGAAAGTGCACGTTCGTATTGAGAGATGGCAGCACGACGCAGCGGAGGCGCTAGGCGACCAATGCCTTCAGTCGCTCCTTGGATCGCCCCCTGCACGGCACCCTCAACAGCAATTCCCTTTGCGGCCTCGCCTGATGTTTCTGGAGCATCATATCCGAGTCCACGCGCAGCCAATTGACGTGCGGATTCTCCCGCAGCCCCGCCCAAGGCTGCCCCGCCAACCGTTCCCGCTGGGCCGGCTGCTGCCCCAGCAATTGAGCCCACGGTCGCACCAGCGGCAGGAAGTAACTCCGTCGCCCCATGAACCGTTTGCCAAAGTTTCTCTCGAAACCAAGGAGCGCTGAATGTCTCTGGAGCTGCGCGGACGGCATTTGGAGTCTTGACGTAATGAGTCTTGACGGCCTCAGCGATCTGCTCATTCGACATCGAGGCCGGAAAGTCCACATCTCCGACGCCTGGAACTTCGACGGTTTGATATTGTTCCGCCATTTACCTTTCTTCGATCTGGCCAGTTGAAGGATTGAACACCTTGCGACTTGTTCCGCCCCGTGCTGGCTGGCCGCCGCCTTCGCCATTTAGCCGCTGCGCATACTCGGGATCAAGCTTTGCGCGGGCCCTCTTGGCAGCATCGGAAACATTCGGCATGGGAGCTTGGTATGCTTTACTTGGAGCAGCGTTCGCCCATTTCTGCTCGAGCTCATCGAACTTGACGCCCATCGCACTTGCTTGCTCGGTGATCGCGGCGTCACGATTCAGCAGCCCGCCAAGCGTTGACTTCTTGGAACCGATGGCTTCATTGGTTTTCGGCTCACCATAGAACGTCACCAATTCATCGGCTACAGTATCGAGCAAGTTCTGGTAAGCCTTATTTGCTGCCGTGCCGGGAATTCGTACTGTAGTCGGATTCTTATCGTTGATGTCTTTCAATTGTGCCAGATGCTGCATGGCTACAGCACCGGCATTCAACTGCTTGCTGTCTGGGCCGGAAGTAAAAGAGCGATAGGCGTCGGTATAGCTTTTTACTTTGGATGAATCGAAGCGGGAATACTTTTCCGCCACTGCTTGCAGAATCGTTGGATTTCTGGAAAGGATCATATCCAGGCGACTGATCGCCATCTTCCCGGTTCCGATTTCATCGACTAGCTTTTGGCCTGCGCTGGTCATGCCAGCGGAACTACCGGACGCGCCGCCTTGCCCCGCTCCCGATAATCCAGACGGGCCGCTTACGTTCGTACTCTTTAGCCCAAACGCATCACTGCTGCTTGTGAACTTGCGCTGGGATGCTTCATAAGCTCTCGCGTTGTTCATTTCCTCTGGCGATACAGGCTGTTTATTGGCGATCTTCTGCAGCGTGGAGCGGTAGGCGAGCTCGCCGGTTCCAGTCTCAGCCTTTGTTTTGGCCGTATTCGCTTCTGACGCTGCTTGCGCTGCTTTGGGAGTTGCCAACTGCTGTTCTTTCACAGCATCGTCGAGCGCTTTCGCGTGACCTTTCACGCCAGCGCCTAACAGTGCAAATGCTTCGTCGCCGGGATACTGTGGCGGAACTTGCGACACATCAACGCCAGATTGCTGTAGCGATTGCAACTGCTGCTGATAAACCTGCGCCCGCTGTTCGGGCAGAGCTTTCGCGACGGCTTCATGCGCTCCCTGCATCAGGTCTGACTCTTGAATGGCTCGTTCGCCTCTGGTTTTAAGTAGCTCAAGTGCCTGTTTTTGCTGCTGAATTGACGCCTCTTTCAATTTAATCAAAGCGCCGGGATCAGCACCATATTTCGCGGCCAGAGGACCGGCCTTATCCAGATCACCGCCAGCCTCGGTGTAGGCTTTCATCATGGCCTGCTGGCTTTTGAGCGCCATCTGCTGCTGCTGGAGTCCGACTTGTCCGGACTGATTTGCTAGCTGCTCATTGGCGAGCTGCTGCTGCTGCAACTTCTGCTGCCCTGCCATTGAGCGCAGTTGCAGAGCTTTGCTCACGATATCGGAAGGGTCCTGCGGTGGTCGAACAGAGAGCGCGGGAAGAGGTATGCTACCCATTAGACATTAATCCCTGTCGGCTGCGCGCCGCCCTTTCTAAGAAGTGCTGCCATGACTGCCAAATTGCTTAGTCCGCCGAGTGCTCCACTCCACGCGTTTGCCCCGCCAACGTAACCAGAAGCCCGCGCTGCGCCTGCATTTTGCGCGGCTGCGCCCTGTTGTGCTGCGGTATTCAGCAGGATGTTGGTATTGCTTGCGGCTGTATTCTGTCCTGCTTGACTCAACTGCTGCGCGGCGGTTTGGCCGACTCCTGAAATTGCTCCGAGGCGGTTGAACGTATTGGTATTGTCGTTTTGCTTGATGTTGTAGCGCTGCTGGAATTCATTCATTGCCCGCTGGTAGACGTTGCCGTATTCGTTAGAGGCATAATCTTGCCCGTAGCGCTCAAGGGCTTTGCCTGTTCCACCTGAGAACAGCGTCCCTTTGGCGGCTGCGCTACGCTCCAGTGCCTGCTGGCCTTGCTGGAGCCGGAACGCATAGCCGGGATCGTTCTGCTCGGTTACATCGGTAGGAGCCTTGAATTGTTCTCCGAATGGAGCCAGTAGTGACCCGGGCGCACCCAGGGAAGGATTGACCAGCGACTGAAGTTGCTGAGTTGTGGTAAGCGAAGCAGGAGCGGCAGGAGAGGCCTCTGCTGGTAATCCTACGTCTCCAGCAGTTTGCCCATCATTTCCGCTGAATCCTGAAT
>VFSW01002603.1_pt1 | contig 27292 bp, 28 predicted proteins | sample 5358111 | NCBI WGS metagenome assembly VFSW01 (sample SAMN11554181, study PRJNA540505) | mine drainage metagenome | isolation source: sediment from site ElyBrook_90M | place: USA: Ely Copper Mine, Vershire, VT | collected 2017 | reverse complement strand
GCTCCCATAGCTCAGTGGATAGAGCACCGGCCTCCGGAGCCGGGTGCGGGCGTTCGAGTCGCCCTGGGAGCACCCATAGAAGCGGGCGTCGAATAAGCATCGGCGCCCGCTCTTGTTTTGCGCCGTGCGCCTGGCGTGCTGTGAGCAAGGAGCGGCTTGGCGGCGTAGTCTCTGATGGCGACGCAAGATCGTGGCGCCGGGCATCGGGCAGGCGCAGAGCCGCCAGAGAGCGAGCGGGAAAGCATGCCAGCAGGCGATGACGCGCAGGGAGGGGCAGCGAGCGCCTTGAGCGAGGCGCAGGAGCGCGCCGCCATCGCGCACAGCCAACGCGGTGACAGGAGCGCATTCAATATGCTGGTGATACGCTACCAGGCAGAGGCCTATGGCGTTGCGCGCCGTATGCTAGGCGACACTGAGGCGGCGGCGGATGTCACGCAGGACGCCTTCTTCTCCGCATTTCGCAATATCCGCTCCTTGCGCGGAATGTCGTTTCGCGCCTGGCTACTGCGCATTGTCAGCAATGGCTGCTATGATTACTGGCGCGCCCAGCGCCGCAGGCCCTCCGAATCACTGGATGCGCTGCTGGAAGGCGGCGAGGATGCCTCCGGCGCCGCTGGCGTTGACCCCGCTCTGGGACGAGCGCTCGCTGATGAATCCTGGAATCCAGAGGGCGCGGCGCTGCGCGTGGAAATGATTGCGGCCATCGAAGCGGCGCTCTTGCGATTGGCCGCCGAGCAGCGACTCGTTCTCGTCCTCAGTGACATTCAGGGATTATCCTACGAGGAAATCGCGCGTGTCGCCGACGTTCCGCTGGGAACAGTCAAGTCGCGCCTGGCCCGCGCGCGTGCGCGTCTGCGCGAGGCGCTCGCGGAGCAACCGGAACTTTTCTCGCGTGGTGAGCGTCGTGATGTCAGGGGCGAGTAGGCAGGTCAGCCAGTGGGAAGCGATACGCGCGTGATACATCCAGATTGGGAAGATCAGCGAGAGCGGCTCTCCGCCTACCTTGACGGTGAACTCTCCGCGAACGAGCGAGCGGCGCTCGACGCGCATCTGCCGGGGTGCGTCGAATGCCAGCGCGAGTTGGCCGCGCTCAGCCAGATGCGCGCGCTGCTCCATGCGCTCCCCACGCCGACGCTGCCCCGCTCGTTCACTCTGCCCACCGCGCCAGCCATGCCGCCCAGACGCGCCTATCCCCGCTGGACACGCGCTGCCCAGGCGCTCGGCGGCATTGCGGCAATGATCGGCATGGGGCTGCTCATCACCTCCGCGCTCCCGCACTTCGGCAGTCAACACAGCTTTGGCGGAGCGACCAATGCAGCGGCGCCTGCCCAACATTCCTATGTCAGCACAACAGCGGGAGCCTCTACTGCTCCAAGTCCCACACGCCCAGCCAAAGGCAATGTGGCGCTAACCCCGCCGCCTGTGACGCCGACGGCAGGCGCGTCAGGCGCCTCAACCGTCTATGCTCCAATAATTCCATCTATCAGCGTGGAACCTGCTTCCCAGCCATTTCCGGTCATTCCAGTCTCCGGCCTGACACTACTGGTGGGAGGAGCGGCGGCGGTTACGGCAGGCAGTGTGGCGCGACGGCGTGCGCGGCGCGCCGACCTGTCGGATGGGTAGTAAACGCTAGCGCATTAGCGTGCGAAAACAACATCCGCGTCACCTGTCGTGACACGCTCGCCGCGCTGATTATTGATCCATAGCTCGACGCGCTGTTGCCCCTGACTGGCTGCGCCAAGCGCGCCAGCGCAGGTGAGTGTGTCACCGGGACGTACCATCGCCTGGAAGCGCACACGTAACCGTTTCACCCAGCCACCACGCTCTGGCTGCGCGGCGAGCCAGCTCGTCAGCGACTGGCCAAGAAACGCCATACTCAACATCCCATGCGCGATGGTTCCCTCCAGGCCGACACCCCGCGCCGCTACTGGATCGAGATGGATGGGATTGTGGTCGCCACTGACATCGGCATAGGCGTTGATCTGTTCCTGCGTGACATGCTTCGTAAGGTCAGGGATGCGCTCTCCCTCTGGATCGGGAGCCTGCTTGCCCGCAGTGGTCTCACCATCACCACCCGGCGTCATATCGCGCACAATGACGATAGCTTTGCCAGTGGCAGGATTCTGGCCATTGGGCGCCTCGCAGACCTGCTGCAAGGTGATGATCGCCATCCCATCAGCGCGGCGCGACTGGCGCACAGCCGCGACGACATAGCGCACACTGATCTGATCGCCGACGACCAGTGGTCGCTCATAGAAATACTCCTGCTCGCCATGCAAGACCTGCGTATGAACAGGATCGAGTCCGGCTTCGGAGAAAGCGATGTGGAAGCGCGTGATGAATGTAGGTTGAGCGGGTATACCGCGATAGCCAGCGGCGCGCGCGGCAGCCTCGTCGCGGAAGATTGGGTTGGCGTCGCCGACGGCCTCAGCGAACTGGCGGACATCTTCCGCTATGATGACGCCCGCCTGTGGCGCCGTCTCGTGGCCTATCTCTGGTAGGGTGGGTGGCATCGCGTGCTTTCCTCCTGCGCTGGCGCCAACGACGTATCGCGCGGGCGTATGCTACACCAGTATGTCGCCATACTGCCAGCTTTCTGGCGTAGATGGCGACGCTACACTGTCGCTGGCTCGCGCTCAGGCTCCCAGCGAAGATCAGGCTTGCGCGCCGCGAGTGTCTGATCGAGACGACCCACGGGTGTGTTGTGAGGCGCCTCCAGAATGATGCTGGGATTCTCCCGCGCCTCCCGCGCGATCTGCTTCATTACAGCGATGAAGCTGTCGAGCGTCTCGCGTGTCTCCGTCTCGGTCGGCTCGATCATCATCGCCTCATGCACGATTAGCGGGAAGTAAATAGTAGGTGGGTGCATGCCGAAGTCGAGAATGCGCTTGGCGATGTCGAGCGCGGACACGCCCAGCTTCTTCTGGCGGTCGGCGGAGAACACAAACTCATGCATGCAGGCGCGATTGAAGGGTAGATCATACTCCTCCTCCAGGGCGCGCATTATGTAGTTCGCGTTCAGCACTGCGGATTCACTCACCAGACGCAGCCCATCCGGGCCATTGCTGCGGATGTAGGTGTAGGCGCGCGCCAGCACGAGGAAATTGCCATTGTTCGCGCGGACACGGCCAATGGACTGTGGGCCTGCATCCTCCCAGAAGTAGCCAGACTCATCCTTCGCGGGCAGCGGACCCGGCAGGAAGGGGACGAGGTGCGGAGCGACGCCGATTGGGCCTGCGCCAGGGCCACCACCACCATGCGGCGTGCTCATCGTCTTGTGCAGATTCAGGTGAACGACATCGAATCCCATGTCGCCTGGCCGTGTGATGCCCATGATAGCGTTGGCGTTCGCTCCATCATAGTAGAGTTGCCCACCAGCGTCATGCACCCGCTGGGCGATCTCAACAATGTTCTCATCGAAGAGGCCGAGCGTATTCGGGTTGGTCATCATCAGTGCGGCAATCTGGCCGGGGTGTTTGGCCAGCGTCTCCTCGAGGTGGGCCAGATCCACGCCGCCGCGCTCGTTGGACTTCAGCTCGACGGTGGTGTAGTCAGCCAGGGTCGCGCTGGCCGGATTCGTGCCATGCGCGCCATCCGGGATGAGCACAATGGTTCGCTTGGTGTCGTTCCGGCTCTCATGGTAGGCCTTGATGATCATCAAGCCGGTGATCTCGCCATGCGCGCCTGCCGACGGCTGCAACGTGACTCGCGCCATGCCCGCCACTTCGGCGATATACTGCTCCAGTTCGTAGAGCAGCCGGATCGCTCCCTGCGCGAGGCTGTCATCCACCAATGGGTGAATGCGCGCGAATCCGGGCAGAGAGGCCATATCCTCATTGATCTTGGGGTTGTACTTCATCGTGCACGACCCCAGCGGGTAAAAGCCGAGGTCTACGCCGAAGTTGCGCTGTGAGAGCCGCGTGTAGTGGCGCACGACCTCGATCTCGCTCACTTCGGGCAGCGGCGCTGGGTCCGTGCGCAGGAAGCTGGCTGGAATCAGTTGATCTAGTGGGCGCTCTGGCACATCCAGCTCTGGCAGAATCGGGATGGCGCGCCCAGGCGCTCCCTTCTCGAAAATTAGCGTTTCTGTGCTCATTGGGCAGCCCCCACGATCTCTTCTAGCGCAGAGACGAGTGTGTCAATGTCCTCACGTGTTCGCGCCTCTGTCACACAGTACAGCGCGGTGTTCTCCATCTCAGGATAGTCGCGGCTCAGATCATAGCCCCCGATCACGCCCCGGTCGCGTAGTTCGGCGTTGAGTTGCTGGGTGGGAATGGGGCAGCGCACCACGAATTCGTCGTAGAACGGGCTATCGAACGCAAGCGAGAATCCAGGGACAGCGCAGATCGCCTGCTGCGCATAGTGCGACTTGCGCAAGCATTGCGCGCCAAGCTCCGCGAAACCCTGCTTGCCGAGCGCGGCGAGATACACCGTGGTGAAGATCGCCAGCAACTCCTGATTCGTGCAGATGTTGCTGGTGGCGCGCTCGCGGCGAATGTGCTGCTCGCGGGTCTGGAGTGTGAGCACATAGCCTGTCTGGCCACGGTCATCCATGGTCTTGCCGACGATACGCCCTGGCATGCGGCGGACATACTCGTTGCGGGTGGCGAACAAGCCAAGCGCTGGGCCACCATAACCGATAGGATTGCCAAGGCTCGTGCCCTCGGCAGCGACAATGTCTGCGCCATAAGCGCCTGGCGGCTCCAGCGCGCCCAGTGAAGCTGGCTCAGTGATGGCCACAACGAAGAGCGCCTTTGTCTCATGGACAAGCTTCTCGATGGTATGGACATCCTCCAGCGCGCCAAAGAAGTTGGGATGCTGGATGATGACCGCCTTGGTGTCGCGGCTGAGCGCCGCGCGCAATTCGCTGGCTGAGGTAACGCCGCCCTCCAGGCCGATCTCGCGGACGCCGAAGCCGCGTGTATGCGCGTAGGTGCGTAGCGTCGCGCGGTACTGCGGGTCGAGCGCGCGTGAGACGATGACCTCGCCCCTTCCACCCGGCCCGACCGCCATCAACGCCGCCTCGACCACTGAGGTCGAGCCGTCATAGAGAGAGGCGTTAGCGACTTCCATCCCCGTGATCTGACACACCATCGTCTGGAATTCGTAGGTTGCCTGGAGCATTCCCTGGCTGAATTCCGGCTGATAGGGGGTATACGAGGTGTAGAACTCAGCACGCTTCACAAGATGCGGCACGATGCTTGGCTGGACGTGGTCATAGCTGCCCGCGCCCAGAAAGGAGATATAGTGGTCAAGGTCGGCGTTCAGCTCGGCCATGCCCGTCAGCGCGCGGCGCACATCGGTCTCGCGCAGCGCCGCTGGCAAATCCAGGGGGCGTTTCAATCGCACCGCATCCGGGATCGGCGTTAGCAGATCCTCGATCGTCGTAGCCCCTATCGCCCGGAGCATCGCTTCTCGCTCGGCGGGTGTGTTCGGGACGTAGCTCATGCTCTCATCTGCCCTTGCTAGCGCATATAGCCTCGCGAACGCGCTTCGTGTGGCGCTCGCGCAACGCTGCCCAGGTCACATGGGATACGCGCCTGGGTATCTCTTGTATTATACAGATCCCCAACGCACCGTGCGCAGCGGTGGCCGGTTCTTCAGCGGTGAATGGCATAGTGGCGCTTAGTGTAGCGAATTGGCATAGGTCTCATAGGCGGCGGCGTCCATGAGCTGCTCCAGCTCAGAGGGATCGTTGATCTGGATCTTGAGCATCCAGCCGTCCCCGTAAGGCGCGCTATTGATGATTTCCGCCTCATCGCGTAGCGTCTCATTGACAGCGATCAGCAGGCCGCTGACGGGCGTGAAGAGCTCAGAGGTCGCCTTCACCGACTCGACATCACCATAGTGTTGCCCCGCCTTGAAGATGCGCTGACCAACATCGTTCCAGGGAAGATCGAGATAGACAACATCACCAAGCTCCTGTTGAGCATATTGTGAAATGCCAATAGTTGCGATGTCGCCATCGAGGCGTACCCATTCATGGGTCTTGGCAAATTTCAGATTCGCAGTCTGGTCATCGGTGGCCATGTGGTTTCCCTCTTCCCGGTGATGGAACGTCAGCATGTCAGCGCAGGCCAGCGTCGCTGCGCTGGCAGATCTGGCGGGCTTTTTTGATGAGCTAGCGCGGGCGCTTGTAGAACGGCAAAGGAACAATCTTCGCTGGAACCTGCCTGCCGCGAATTTCGATGGCGACAACGCTCCCTGGAGCAGTCTCGCCACTCAGCACATAGCCCATGCCAATCGGTTTGCCCAGGCTCGGAGCCATTGCGCCGCTCGTCAGCGCGCCAATTGGGGCGCCGTCGCGCAGAATCGGGTAGGTAGCGCGTGGCACACCGCGATCAGTCAGTTCGATACCGACGAGTTTACGGCGCAGACCCTGCGCTTTTTCCTCCAGCAGCACATCGCGACCGATGAAGTCCACGCCTTTGTCCAGCTTGACCGTCCAGCCAAGTCCGGCTTCGAGCGGCGTGATCGCCTCCGTCAGCTCATGATCGTAGAGACAATAGCCTGCCTCCAGCCGCAGCGTATCGCGGGCGCCCAGGCCTGCAGGGAGCAGCCCTTCCGGCTTGCCAGCCTCCAGCAGCGCATCCCACAGATCGCCGGTTTGCTCGGCGAAGCAATACAGCTCGAAGCCATCTTCACCAGTGTAGCCAGTGCGCGAGATGATGCACAATTTGCCAGCGACATGGCCCTGCTGGGAGTGGTAATAGGCGATCCCGTCGAGCGGGGTCTGTGTCAATGGCTGAAGGATCGCCTGCGCGCGTGGTCCCTGGAGCGCAATGAGGCCCGTCTGAGCAGAGATATTCGTGACCTTCAGCTGCTCACGTCCTGCGGCATGCTCGTTGAACCAGGCCCAATCTTTCTCCATCGTGCCAGCGTTGACGACGACCATATAGAAACCCTCGCCACGGCGATAGATGATGAGGTCGTCGAGCGTGCCGCCATCTGGCCGGAGGATCTGCGTGTAGAGCGCCTGGTCATTTGCCAGGCGGGCGACATTGTTGGGGACGAGCCATTGCAAGAAATCAAGCGCGCCTGCGCCTTCGACAAGAAACTCGCCCATATGGCAGACATCGAAGAGGCCTGCGCGCTCGCGGACAGAGCGATGTTCTTCGAGGATGCCACTGTACTGGACAGGCATCTCCCAGCCACCAAATTCGACGAGGCGCGCGCCCAACGCGCGGTGCCGCTCATAGAGCGGTGTGCGCAGGAGCTGCTGCGGTGAAGCTCCTGATGCTGAATCTACACTCATGTCATCCTCTGCTATTAAGTGGCTTCCTCCGCCGCGATACACCAGCGCCAGTGGCCCGCTTCAATTCTAGACGGGCGAAGCGGACTTGTCCAGCGTGTCCTCTTGCGTAGCAGGGAATCGAAGATGATCACGGATGCGCTACAGCAGCAGCGCCATCGTCAGCAGATCCAGATACTCGCCATTGCGTAGCAGAGCGCGCTGGAGCAGCCCCTCACGCGCGAAGCCTAGCCGCTCATAGAGGTGAACCGCTGAGGTGTTGCGCGTCAACACTTCGAGTTCCAGTCGTGTGATGAAGCCTGTCTCGCGCGCCCAGGTGATCGCCTGCTCCATCAGCGCGCGACCAATACCACGACCGCGCCACGCGCTCGTGACACTCAGGCCGACGCTCGCGCGGTGCCGAATGGCGCGGCGGCGCTTGCCATCCACCATCACGTGGCCAATTACATGGGATAGGTCGGCTTCTGGCGCAGCGACGAAGCACGCCCAGTCTGGGCGCATCCCCTGCTCCACCAGAAATTCACGCTGCTGCTGCTCAGTCAGAATGAACTCGCTTGGCTCGGACAGCAAATTGTTGATTGGCTCCGCAATAACGCTTCTGCGGTGTGCGATGAAACTCGCGGCGTCATCGGGGTGGACAGGGCGAATGCTCCAGCCTGGCGCATCTGTCACCATCAGACTCAGACCTCATCCGGCGCGAGGTTGGCGAAAGGAAGCTGGAGGCCCGGGCGTACGTCGAGGTCGAGGCTGCTCCGCTCGCCCAGCGCCAGATGGAAGTAGGCGGCGGCGCCGATCATCGCGGCATTATCAGTGCAGAGGGCGACCGGCGGGAAGCGCAGCGGGATGTCGCGTCGCGCCAGGTCGCGCAGCAGCCGCTCGCGCAGCGCGAGGTTCGCCGCGACGCCGCCCGCCAGCGCGACCTGGCGCACACCAAGCTCCACCGCCGCGCGCACCGTTTTGGTCGCTAGCACATCTACGACGGCCTCCTGAAACGCAGCGGCGACATCGGGAATCGAGACGCCTGCGCCTGCGCCAATCGCCTCACCTGCGCGGCGATAGCGGCTCGCCCCATGCGCCGCCACCTGATCGTGACCACCTTGTGTCACCTCCAGCACAGCGGTCTTGAGGCCACTGAAGCTGAAATCATAGGTTCCACGCATCCAGGCGCGCGGCAGTGTGTAGGGGTTGGGGGCCGTTTCGTCCCGCTCGGCGGCGGCGCGTTGAATCGCCGGGCCACCGGGGTAGCCCAGGCCCAGCAGTCGCGCTACTTTGTCGAAGGCTTCGCCAGAGGCATCGTCGCGCGTCTGGCCGAGCAATTCGTAGTGGCCGTGGCGGGGAATGTGCACCAGCTCAGTATGAGCGCCGGAGACGACCAGCGCCAGCAGAGGAAAGAGCGGATCGCCATCCCATTCCGCCAGCCCGTCGCCAGGATGGTACGCAAGCGGCGCCTCACCAGTGGGTCGCAACCAGTTGGCATAGATATGCGCTTCTAGGTGGTTGACGCCGATAAATGGCAGATCACGCGCGAAAGCGAGAGCTTTGCCGCCCGCCAGCCCGACCAGCAGTGAGCCAGCAAGGCCAGGGCCATAGGTTGCGGCGATGGCTTCGATCGAGTCCCATGTGACGCCAGCTTCGGCCAGGGCGGATTCGATGACGGGAATGAGAGCGCTGAGTTGCTGGCGTGAGGCTACTTCTGGCACGACACCGCCATAGCGCTCGTGAATGCTCGCTTGCGACGCGACGACATTCGCGTGGATGATCCGTCCATCCTCGATGATGGCCGCGCCAGTCTCATCGCAGGAACTCTCAATCGCCAGGATGCGCATACGCTCTAGCCTTTGTCAGGTTTCCCACCTGGTGGTGGAGAGAAAATCGAATTGAGGAGAGCCTCATTGGCCGACGCCGTCAGCGGGAAGCGTCGGGTTCTCTTCGGCTTCCAGTCTGGCGAGCAGGCGACTGCGCAGTTCGGCGAAGCGCTCACGATACTCTTCGCTGGTGATATTGTCGGTAGACATCACATAGGCGTCCTCGTGGTCATCGCTGTAATATCGTCTGCGCACACCAGCCTGGCTGAAACCATATTTGCGGTACAGATTCTGGGCGATAGCGTTCGAGACACGCACCTCCAGCGTCACATAGCGCGCGTGCACAGTGTACGCGATACCAATGAGCGAGGAGAGCATCAGCTCACCAACGCCACGCCCGCGATAGTCGGGGTGGGTGGCGATGGTCGTGATATGCGCCTCGTTGACCATGTGCCAGAGGCCCGAAAAAGCGACGATGTTGGCGATTTCTGGCGAGATGACTGGCGGAACACGCACAGGTAGCAGTGAGAGCGGAAAGGGCTTGCGCTGCTCCTCGCGTGAAAGGGCAGATGGCTCTGGCGGTGAAAGCCAGGTGTCGCGCACGACAATGTAGTGCGCCATGCGGTTTTCCAGGAGTTCGCGACGATAGGCGCTCGGTGGCCACGGCGTCGAGTAGGCGAGGCGCTCGATCTCGACGACGCGCGGTAGATCGGCCATCGTCATCTCATCCACTCTATAGCGCACGCGCCTCCTCCTCTCCATCTGACCGCGCAGCTTCTGTTCGTGGCTGCGTCTCCGCCGGAACGCCGTCGCGCGCGCCAATGGCGCGGACGCTGGTTGTGATCGCTGGTCTGCGCAGATAAAGCGGCTCCAGCGTATGGGGATCATCGGCGTCGCCATGTTGCGCGCGTGCGCTGGCAAGCTCGGCAAGCCACGCGCCCCGTCGCCCCGCCAATGGCGAGGTGAAGCGCGCACGCTCGCCGAGGGCCTGCGCCAACGTCTCGCGTGTCGTGTCGCGCCATTCGCCGATAAACACGACACGCTCGCTGATCTGCGCGGCCAGATCGTGCGGCGCGATGATGTGATAGGCGCTCACGCCATCGGAGGCGCCTTGCTCGCCGCGCGCCTCTGCGCTCGTGACAGGCGCCCAGCCTTGCGCCTCCGCCGCTGGTTGATAGCAGGCGGCGTAGACTTCACCGCGTCCCGCTTCGAGCAGCGACCAGATGGGATCGGCGGTCAGCCGTGCGCCCCACGCGCAGATATCCAGCGTAGGGATGCCGTAGAGTGGAATATTCAGCGCAAAGGCGAGGGTCTTCGCAGTGGCGAGCGCGACCCGTACGCCGTTGAAGGAACCTGGCCCAAGCGCGACGGCGATGCCATCGAGCCGCCCCATTGTGACGCCCTGCTCCATGAGCAGCCAGCGTGCGCGCTCCAGTGTTTCGGAGCCGTGCCGCTGGCCGACTCGCCAGTTGAGTTCGGCGAGCAGGATGGGGCCGTCCGCGAGGGCGAGGCTGGCGAAATTGGTGGAGGTGTCTATCGCGAGCAACATCTGCCTATGACTTCTCCTTTGCGCCAGTCGCGCTCAGCGCCGCGCGCAACCAGGCGGAACGCAGCGCCGCGCCGCGCAGGCCAGCGCATGTCACTTCGAGAAGCCTGTCCTCTGCGCTCGATGACGCATCCGCCTGCAGGCGAATGCGCAGGTAATTGGTCGGCCAGGGCGCATTCGACCTATCCGCTGGCTCGCCACGCTCGGCCCACTCGATGACACAGACGCCATCTCCGGCGAAGTATTCCTCGAAGCCTAGCGCGTAGATCTCGTCTGGCGTCTCGATGCGGTACAGGTCGAAGTGGTAGAGCGGTAGCCTGCCGACATACTCTTTCAGGATGGTGAATGTCGGGCTATTGATGACTTTGCGAACATCCAGTCCTGCGCCGATACCCTGCGTGAGCGCTGTTTTCCCGGCGCCAAGCTCGCCTTCGAGCAGCACACAGTCCCCAGGCTGGAGCAGCGCGCCCAGCGCCACGCCCAGGTGGCGTGTCTGCTCGACGCTGCCACTATGCAGGACTGCGACCGATTCGCGCTGCTCTCCCGAAGAGTGTGCGCTCGTATCATGCCCCGACATATCCATCCACTTCGCTTGCGCGCTCGCTTGTCATTGGCTGCGTTGCAATTACGCGCCATAGTAGATTATAGCACCGTCTCCACGAGCGCCAGACGCTCGCCTTGCGCGTATCCGCCTGTTTATTGGGTACGATGAGTCGCAGCCCAATCCCAGATCATCCTGGCAGGCAATGATACAGCGTGAGAAAGTTAGCTGAGACGCGCGCCGCAGGATGAGCAGAAGCGCGCGGAGGTGGGCAAATGTGCGCTACAGGTCGGGCAGATCTTCTCCGGGCCAGTCACACTCACGCTGTACGGCGCCGCGCCCGGTTGGTATTTCTCCGACTGGATGGTCTGAATAGCGGTTTGCGCGCGCTTGACTTCATCCTCCATCGCGGCCAGACGGTCGGCGATGGCTTTGAGCTGGGGCTGCATCGTTTCGCTGCGCCGCGCGAGATCGCTCACGATCCCCGCAAGCTGGTCGAGCAGCGCCGAACGCTCGCGCTGAAGTAAGCCAAGTTCTCGTTGAATCGCGCTAATGCGCTGGGTTTTCTCCGCCTCCCAGGCGGCTCGGCTCATCATGGCGCCAGCTGCGCGCCTGGCGCTGCCGAACATATCCTGCATGAATTTCTCCTCGCCGCTGTGGCTCCTCAGCAGATTCGCAGTCGAAGGGCTGAATGTTCTTCTCACTCACTGGGCATGATGGCCGCTGGATAATGGCGAATCTCCGCGTGCGCGCCGCCCGCGGTCAGTCGTATAGCCACGACATCGAGCCGGTACGGGCGTTGCTCGGCGTCTGTCTCCATGAGATACGTCTGCAACGTCTGGATGAGCTTCCGCTGCTTGGATCGCGTGACTGCTTCCTCCGGCTCGCCCATCGCTATGCCGCTGCGTGTCTTGACCTCGACGCCAATGATCTCGCCATCGCGCTCGGCAATCAGATCGAGCTCGCCGCAGGGACGCCGCCAGTTTCGTTCGAGAATCGCATAGCCGCGCTGCTGAAGCCATGCGGCGGCCAGATCTTCGCCATGCCTGCCAATAGCCCCACCACGCCGTCGCGCCGCCGCAGCGCGTTGCTCCGCATCGCTCGCCATGCGCTCCTCCTCTGCACACTGATACGTTGCGCTGGGCTGAAAGTGGCGCCAGGTGGCGTCACAGTCAATCTAGCGCACAGTGTAGCACTCTCGCAGGGGCCGCCGGGGAGTCACGAGCGGAGAGCGTGTGGCGTGTATGCTATAGGTGGATGCGGCAGCGCATGCGGAGGCAGCGCAGAGGGATAGAAAGGGAAACAGATGAGCGCAGAGAAGAGGACACTGGTCTTTGTGCATGGGTCGGGAGATTCAGCGCAGGTCTGGGAGCCGCTGATTGCGCGACTGCCAGAGGTTGAGTCGGTCGCCCTCGATCTTCCTGGCCACGGCGCGTTGGTGGGTCAGTCGGGCGACCCGGAGACGACAGTGCGCGACTATGCCGTTTTCGTGCGCGATGAAATCATGCGGCGAGATCTGACCCAGCCAACGCTGGTGGGACATTCGCTGGGTGGAGCGATTGCGCTGCAAGTCGCGCTGGAGTGGCCCGCGCTGGTCAGCCGACTGGCGCTGATTGGGTCGGGCGCGCGGCTACGTGTCGCGCCTGCGTTTCTTGCCGAGGCCCGCGACGCTGGCCCCTACGGTGTGCCTGCCGTCACGCGGATGGCCTTCGCGCCAGAGCATGCGGCGCAGGCGGATGTCTATCAGGCGCAACGAGCGCCTACCGCTCCCGGCGCCCTCTTTCTGGATCTGGCGGCCTGCGACCACTTCGATGTCTTGGCGGAGGTCGAGCGCATTACGCAGCCAACGCTCCTCGTGGTTGGCGCGGAAGACCGCATGACGCCGCCAAAGTATGCTGAGTATCTGCATGCGCGACTGCGAGAGAGCGTGCTGGTCGTCATTGCTGACGCGGGCCACTATGCGCAGATCGAGCAGCCACAGGCGGTAGCTGACGCGCTCAGCGCATGGCTGGCCTGAGCCATCTCGCCCTGCTCATGTTCAGGCAGCGGCGGCGGCTTTCGCATAGGCGCTATTGGGCGCCAGGATGCCGATAGCGGCGAGCAGCTGCGAATCGCCAGATGCGATGAGCTGCTTCTGATTAACATTGGTCTCGTTGGCGACCAGCGGTGAGAGCGGCGCGATAGTGGCGGCCAGCGCAACAGGAACGTCGGGCGTATAGCCCTTGCCGTAGATGGACTCGCCATTGGGCAGCAGGAACTCCTGTGTACCCAGCACCAGCGCCGATCCGTCGGCGAGCATGAAGGTCTGCAAGACGGTTCCCGTGCCAAATGTCGTTTGTCCAACGACATGGACTGATGGACGGTTGATGTGGATGGCGCCGGTCGTGATCTCTGCCGCGCTGGCGGTGTTGCCATCCACCAGAATCACCAGTGGCATGGTGGTCGCAACGCCATTGGGTAGCACTGGCACCGTACTCTGGCTGGTGCGTGTTTTCTCAATCAGCACGTTTCGCCCTGAGCCACTCTGGATGAACTCGCTCGCTACAGCCTGCGCCTGGTCTAGATAGCCGCCAGGGTTGCCACGCAGGTCGAGGATGATTCCAGTCGCGTTCTGCGCCTTCGCCTGCGTCAGCGCCTTGCGGATCTCCGTGTCAGCGTTCGCGGAGAATTGCGTCAGCTCGATATCTACCAGCCCTGTACCGGGAATGTTATACGTGGTGACAGTGGGAACAGTGAACGGCGCGCGCGTTAGTGTGACAGTAAACGACTTCGCTGGAGTCGTCGTGGGTCGTGTGATGCCCAGCGTAACCTGCGTGCCTGCCTTGCCCGTAATCAGTGGGCGCGCCTGATCAATCGTGTAGCCCTTGAGGCTCTTGCCATCAACGCTCACGATGAGATCACCAGGTTTTAGCCCACCTTTATAGGCGGCGGAGCCGGGAAAGACCTCGTCAATGCGAATTGGCTTGACGCCACCACCGCTCAGTGAGACCCCGATACCGACGATGCTTTGATCCTGGAGTTGCTGATTTTCCTGTGCGAACTGCTCCGGCGTCTCGAAGCGGCTATGGCCAGTGTCGCCGAGGGAGTTGACCATCGCGGTGATGGCGGCGTATGCCATCTGTTGCTGGTTGATGCGGCTGGTGACGACGAAGTTGTTGTTGATGTCCACCCAGGCTTGATGAATCAGCAACTCATTAGATGATGTGATATAGCGCCCCTGATTGACATAGGCGTTGCCAAACCAGCCAGCGCTGAAAGCGATGAGGACGAGCAGTGATGTGACCACCATCTGCGAGAGCGCGCCATTGGCGACGCTACGACGCTGCCGCTCCGCATCGCTTTGCGTGATCTGAGGCGGCATTGCGGGCGGCTCAGAGGGACGGTTGTCAGTAATCACGACAGCCTCCGTTGCGCGCTGGAAGCCTCATCGCTGAGCCTTGCGCGGTAAATTGACGAGCGCGACGTGGGCGCGGCTGGCATCCATGACGATGCGACGTGGCGTCGCGACAATAGCATCTCTAATCGTAAGGGTGAGCGGTCGGCAGCGTCAAGCCGCTACCGACCGCTCCAAGCTGCTCTTCAGGTTTCCCACTCATCGTGTACGCGCGTGGGCGCTCCTGTGTTGTACCGCTGACGCCCTGCGCGCGAAAGGGCCTAATGCTGCGCGATGTAGACGTTAGGCCAGTTGATGTCTACCATCAGCCCAATGGAGTTGAAGCCAAACCCGTTGACGTAAGCGCGCTGCCTCCAGTAGATCTTCGCCTGCTGGTAGGGAATCCACGCAGACTGATCTACAACAATCTGCTCCGCCTGGTTATACATCTGCATGCGCTTCACAGGATCAGGCTCGACATCGGCATTCTTGAGCAGCGTGTCGAGATTGGGGAGGCTAAGACCCTCAGAGTTATAGCCAGCTCCGGTTGAGAACTGGATGGAGAGCCAGTCCTGCGGATCCGGGTAGTCAGCGATCCAGGCGATTTCCCAGATCGAGGCCGGGTTCTGTGTGGCGGGCTTGGTCACGAGACCGACAAGCGTGGGCTGGAACGAGACCAGCTTGACTTTGACGTTGAGCGAGAGCGCGCTCGACCACTCTTGCGCCGCGAGTTGGGCAATCTGCACGTTGGCGGAAGATTCCTGCGGCGTGTAGATATCTATCTCCTGCGGCGCATCCCCTGTGATGTACGCGCAATAGTCCGGAGCGCCAAAGGTTCCAGGCGCGGGACAGTTCGCTTGCGCCTGTTTGAGCAGCGAGATCGCGGCGGGAATATTTCCGGTGAGCGATTGCGTGCCATCGGGAGGTGGATTGGTCAACCCGACGTTGAAGCCCGGCATGCCTTCTGGCACGATGTGATTGGTGGGAATCGCGCCACCATTCTCCACGCGGTCAACGAGGATTTGCTTGTTGAGCGCGAGGTCGAACGCTTGCCGTACCTGCAAGTTATCGAATGGCGGCTGGTGCAGGTTGAGGCCGAAGTAATCGGTCTCGAGCGTCGGCACACTATGGAAGTCGCTCTGGCCGCGCGCGAAAGAGTACTGGCTGGTCGGCACATCGGTATAATCGAACGCGCCAGAGCGATAGTTGCTATATTCCGAGTCTACACTGGCGATGGCCGGGCGCATGACCTTCTCACTGGTGAGTTGTTGTCCAAACGCCTTCTCCCAGTAGGGATTCGGCACGAACGTCATCTGAGTGCCATCGCCATAGCTCTGCACCTTGAATGGGCCTGAGGTCCCGCCTTTGTCAAGATGATCAACCCAAAGACCGCCCGCATAGTTGGGATCCTCGACAAACGACTTTTCGAGCACGTCGGAAGTCGAGTAGGTGAGCGCTTCGAGGAAGAAGCTGACGGGCTTGTCGAGCCGGATGCGCAAGGTTTGCGCGTCGAGGACATTCAGACCCTTTCGTGGATCATCACCATTGGCGATCATGGTGCTGATAGCGCCATTGTAGCGATCCATCGCGCCGATGATGTGGCCGAGATAGGTCGGGCCGGCCTGGTTACACAGACCATTGGCGTTATAGGTCTTGGCGCTCGCTACCGGACAGAGATTAGGGTCGAGCGCGCGATCAATGCTATAGGCGAAATCTTCCGCCGTGATGGGCTTGCCATCGCTGAAGAACAGGTTGGGGCGCAGATGAAACGTGTAGATCGTTCCTGTAGAGTCCACATCCCAACGTAGCGCAGCGTCTGGCTGCACCGTGAGCGACGGGGAAAATGTCACCAGATTGGTGTAGATCATGGAGATTGATCCAGTATCAATCAGCGAACTGACTTCCGCCGGATCAAAGACTTCATTATGACCGAACACGCCTGCGCTGGTAACATAGGGCCAGGTAAACGTCTGGTTTGCGGCGTGCGTAGCGTTCGATGAAGGCGCCCCAAATCCGCTGCTGCAGGCGGAGAGCGTGAGCGCGAGAGCGCTGAGCGCCAGCGCCAGTGTGCGTGTGGCGGTGGTTCCAGCGCGATGTCTGGCCTGCAAGGCTCCGCGCGTCTTTCGGAAAAGTGCCTTTATCCCGCGCATGCGTGGTGAACCCTCCCCAGCCCGACTGGGCGGCGCGCGACGAGTACAGATCTGCCCAGGATTTGGAATCATAGCGTGATTCTTGCTGGAGCGCCGCTGTCTCGCGCAATGGGTGATATGAGTCTGATCGGTTGGTCGTGCGCTGACGCTACCTGTGAGCGACATGCCACGCGATTGTACGCAAGCGCGCGGGGGATGTCAATCGTGCTAGGCTGCTAGTCATATCCATTCATCACCTTGTGTCTACTTTCCGCACTGTCGCCAGCCATCTCCAGCGGCGTTGTGCGTGTGGTTCGCGCGGGCCAGGGAGCGATGCGCCTGCATTCGCCGACACTTCACCAGCCTGAATCCATTCTGCACAAGACTTGACAGAAGAGCGCAATAGCGTGTAAACTAAATTTTAGAGAGCTAAAAATTAGAGTTTGAGGTATTGTCATGGCTCCTGATCTCCGCGAACTATCGCCGCGAGCGGTAGATTGCCTCAAGGTCGTCTACAAGTTGCGTGAGCGGGGTGATCGTGTCTCCACATCGGCGATGCGCGAGCGACTGGCTGCGCTGGAGCCGAGTGGGCAACTCAGTGACGCCAGCGTAACGCAGCTTTTCAAGTGGCTCAGCGAGCATGGCTACCTGAGTCATACGCCCTATCGCGGCGTGGAGTTGACCGAGGCGGGCTTGCAGGTTGCACTGGAACTGGTGCGACATCATCGCTTGCTCGAACTCTTCCTCACGCAGGGGATGGGCGATTCGTGGGATATGGTGGATGCGGAAGCAGAGCGCCTGGAGCATGTCATCTCAGAGGAATTCGAGGATCGCATGGATGCCATGCTTGGCTTCCCGACAGTGGATCCACATGGCGATCCCATTCCCAGTAAGTCAGGCGAAGTGACGCCGCTGGTCACGAAGCCACTTCTGGAACTGGAGCCGGGCGCTGAGGCAGTAGTGCGGCGGGTGAGCGATGACGACGCCGACATCCTGCGCTATCTCGCATCACTTGGCATCGCGCCGGGAACGCAGGTGCGACTGCTCGAACGCGCCCAATTCGGTGGGCCGCTGCGGTTGCAGGTGGGCGAAGGTGATTCGTCAGTCGAGCGGGCAGTCGGGCCACAGCTGGCGGCAGGCATACGGGTGGGAGCGCCCGATTCCTGACACCGTGGCTGGATTGCCCGCAAGGGATCATTACTGGTAGTGCGATTGGCGAGTATGAGCGGGGGCAATATGGATGCTGGAATGCGAAGCGCGACGAAGGCCGCGCTCGTGCGACACTCAGCGCGCTATACCGGCTCGCTGCTTGGAGCAGTTAGCATTGCTCGCACAGTAAAGCATGCCCTGCGGGAATTAGCTTCTTCAGGGCGCTGGACCTTGCGCGGAGTGCTGCCATTTCTAGGGCCAGCGTTCATTGCCGCCGTCGCCTATGTTGACCCTGGTAACTTCGCCACCAATATCCAGGCAGGCTCCGCTTATGGCTATACGCTGCTCTGGGTAATTCTAGCGGCGAACCTCGTCGCGATACTGCTCCAGACGCTGTCTGCCAAGGTTGGCATCGCCACGGGCAAGAATCTTCCACAGCTCTGCCATGACTATCTGCCTCGTCCAGTCAACATTCTGCTCTGGGTCGTCGCCGAGATCGCCGCAATGGCGACTGACCTGGCGGAGTTTCTTGGCGCAGCGATAGGCTTCAACCTACTGCTACATGTGCCAATGCTTGTTGCGGGCCTGATGACGGGTATCGTTACCTTCGGCATCCTTGGACTCCAGCGCTTTGGCTTCCGGCCGCTAGAAATCGTGATCGGCGCGCTGATAGGCGTGATCGCGGTAAGCTATATTGTCGAGGCGGTGATGGCGCGTCCAGACATGCGCCAGATCGCATTGCATTCCGTCATTCCACAATTCGGCGGAGCGGGCGGCGCGCTACTGGCGGTGGGCATCCTCGGCGCCACGGTTATGCCACACGTCATCTACCTGCATTCAGCGCTGACTCAATCGCGCATCCCGCTACGACATGTCGCCGACATGCGCAAGATCTTCAAGCTGGAGCAGCTTGATATCTGGATGGCGCTGGGCCTGGCTGGACTGGTCAACGGAGCGATGCTCGTTGTCGCCGCCGCTGTCTTCTACTCGACAGGACACATCCATATCGCGCAGATCGAAGAAGCGGCGCGCACGCTCACACCACTGCTTGGCGGCGCAGCGACAACGATATTCGCGCTTGCGCTGCTGGCGTCTGGCCTCTCATCTTCGACGGTTGGGACGATGGCTGGGCAAATCGTCATGGGCGGATTCCTGGGCTGGCGCATACCGGTGCTGGTACGCCGCCTACTGACGATGGCGCCAGCGCTGGTGGTGATCGCCTTGGGATGGAACCCGACCTATACGCTGGTGGTAAGCCAGGTAGTGCTGAGCTTCGCGCTGCCCTTCGCGATTGCGCCATTGATCGTGTTCACCAGTCGGGCCGATATCATGGGCGCTCTGGTCAACCGCGCGTGGACACGCCGTCTTGGTTGGGCGGTGATGGCGGCCATCGTCCTGCTGAATCTATTCCTGCTCTGGCAGACGTTTACTACTATGGCCTAGGTCGAGCGAGCTGGCGATTTTGGGGGGCCACCGCTGGGCAGTGGTGGAGATCAACAGCGCATGGTTGATGAAGCGCACCTGTTGACGCGCGGCCAGCGCATCGAGCCGATCCATGGCGCGCACCGAACATGTACCACGCATCCTCGTGTTCCTGGCTGTGCGCTGGGAGATCTGACGCATTCATGTTAATACACCCCGCGCGTAGTATTATCCATCTTCTGTCATCTTAGGAGCGGGCGGCGACACCTGTAGACGCGCGGCTGCTCGAAACACTGAACGTATCGCTATTCTTGCGATCGGTTAATTACACCGTTGGTTTGGCAATGAGTGTGAATTCTTCCCACATCGTCCCAAGATGACAGAAGAGAGGCAAGATCTGCTGGTACGATTGAACACGCAGGCGCATGAAATGCGGGAATGCGGGTAATCGTGTGATCTGACAAATTATTCATATCATTCAGTATTGACTGAAACTTCTGATAGATGTACAGTTCGTATAGCGAGGTTGTGTAAGCGGGTAGAGAGCGAGAACGCGCGATGGCTGACCCAGGGCGATTGACCGAGAAGCAGCGTGAATTCATCGAGAGTATGGGGATATTTTTCGAGCATTATGGCATGCCGCGTCTCGTCGGGCGTCTGATGGGTCTGCTGATGCTCGTCGAGCGCCCGCTGACATTGGATGACATGGCCCAGGCGCTCCTCGTCTCACGCGCCTCGATCTCCACCAATATCCGCATCGCGCTGGCGAATGGCTTTGCTGTGCGAGTGGGGATTCCTGGCGACCGTCGCGACTACTATCGTTACAGCGACGCCGCCTGGGAGCGGCGCATGATGCTGATAGCCGAGGTATCGAAAGCGACGCTTCTGATGGCCGAGCACGGCCTGGCTGTGCTCGACCCCGACGATGTGAGCGCGCGGGCGCGGCTGGAAGAGATGGCTGACTACTGTTACTTCTCAATCGAGGAAGCGCACACCATGATGGAGCGCTGGCGCGCGCGCAAAATGCTCGCCCGCGCGAAGCCTGTAGCGCATGCGGCGGCTACGTCCACGCTCAGCCGCATGCAGCCAGGCGCGCGCGCGAATATCCATGGTGACACTGGTCACGACGACCACAACGACCACAACGACCATAATAGCGCCTAGCGCGTTGGCATGTGGCATAGCGTGGAGGCGCGCAACGTGCGCGTAGCGCGACTGGTCAGCGCCAGCCGCGACGGAGAGGTATGCTGGTATGAATATGGCAAAGGTATCATCGGCGTCAACGGCCGCGCGTGCAGCCACCGCAACGGCGGTGATCGCGCAGGTTGAGAACCTGACCAAGCGCTATGGCTCGCAACGCGGCGTAGACGACGTATCGTTTGAGATCGCCGACGGCGAGGTCTTTGGCTTCCTGGGGCCGAACGGCGCGGGCAAGACGACCACCCTCCGCACGCTGATGGGCTTGCTGCGACCGACGGCGGGGCGCGCTACCATAGGTGGGCTGGATTGCTGGACACAGGCGCCTGAGGCAAAGCGACTGGTGGGCTATCTCCCCGGCGAGTTCAGCTTCGACCCGCGCATGACCGGCGCACAGATTCTCACCTACCTCGCCAATCTGCGCGGCGGTGTGGATCAGGCCTACCTCACACGCCTGGTCGAGCGGCTGGAGCTGGATCCCACGCGCCGCTTCCGCGACTATTCGCGCGGCAACAAGCAGAAAGTCGGGCTGGCGCAGGCGTTCATGGGCAAGCCGCGCCTGCTGATCCTCGATGAGCCGACCAGTGGCCTCGACCCACTCAATCAGCAGGAGTTCTACAAGATGGTGGCGGAGGTGCGCGCCGAGGGCCGCTCGATCTTCCTCTCATCGCACATCCTGCCGGAAGTCGAGCATACCTGCGATCGCGTGGGCATCATTCGCGAGGGGCGACTGGTGAAGGTTGGCGGAGTTGGCGAGCTGAAAGACCTGCGCCAGCGTGTGCTGGAAGCGCAGTTCAGCGGTCCGGCGGAGGCGGCGTGGTTCTCCGGGCTACCCGGCGTCGTCTCCGTGACGACCGATGGGCCGAATACCGCGCGCGTGACACTGAAAGGCGACATGGCCGAATCGCTACGCGTCGCGGTGGAGCATGGCGCGATGAACGTGATGACGCATGAGCCGAGCCTCGAAGACATCTTCCTGCGATTCTATGAGCCAGACAGCAAGCCTGTCGCCTAGCGCGCCTCTCATGGGGCGAGACGACGACGACCTGACACGGTGAGAGGACAGGTGAGCGCATAATGGCGACAATGGCGACACGTCCCGCGACAGTGAGCGCGAGTTGGGTCTATCGCGCGATCTGGAGCAAAACACTGCGCGGCTACCGGTTGGCTATTCTGGCCTGGGGCATCGGCATGGGCCTGCTGCTGATGGCGACCGCCGCCGCTTCCCCCTCAGTGGCGACAGCGGCGGGTCAACTTTCGAGCGTCACACAGAGTTTCAGCTTCTTCGGCGATCCGGTAGCCCTTGGCACGCCGCAGGGCTACATCACGTTCAAGTTTCTTGGGCTGCTGCCGCTCCTCCTGGGCATCTGGACGGCCATCGCTGGCGCACACCTGACACGCGGTGATGAGGAGAGCGGCGCGCTCGATCTGGTGCTGGGCGAGCCAGTGAGCCGGGCGCAACTGCTGGGGCAAAAGATCATCGCCTTCGCCATTGGGATTATCCTGATCGGCGCGCTGATCACGCTGGGCCTGATGTTGGGGCTGGCATCGGCGAAGCTCCCGGCGGATGTCGGCGGGTCGCTGCTGGCGGGCGTGAATATCATCCTGACCTCGTTCGTCTATGGAGCGCTGGGACTATTCTTCTCTCAGTTCACGCGCACCGCTGGCGCGGCGGCGGGTCTGGCGGGCGGATATATGGCGCTCGACTTCGTGGTAGCAGGCGCGATGCGCTCCAGTAATGGCCCGGCGTGGATCTCGGGGCTGACGATCAACTACTACTCAGAGCTGAGCAAACCGATCATTTCTACGTATGGCGCCAACCCCGGAGCGTTGCTCGTGCTGCTGGCGATCAGCCTCGTGCTGGTGGCCGCAAGTCTGTGGCTCTTCGTGCGGCGCGACGCTGGCGATATCGTCAGGGTGTGACCGCAGGCGAGCGCAGCGACGCTACGCCAGACGCAGGTGGCGACGGCGACAGCGATGAGGAGCGCGCGCAACGATATCTCACTGCGCGGCGTGATGGCGCGCGGGCTGGCGGCCAACTGGCTCTCTATCTTCTGGTGGATCGTCGGCATCGGCATCTATGGCGTCTATGGCGTCTTCATCGCGAAGTCAGCCGAGCAGATCGTGGCGAAAGCCTTCCAGAGCAGCGCGGTTCTGACGGCGCTCTTTAGTGGCTCGAACCTGGCGACCAATAACGGCTTTATCGCGGCGATTGAGTTTACCTTCATGCCGTTCGTTGTCACTCTTGCGGCGATGTTCTTCGCCATCAACTGGGCGCAGGATCTCGACCGGGGCTGGCTCGAAACGACACTGAGCGAGCCACTGCCACGCTGGCGGTTGCCGCTGGAGCGCTTCATGACGGTGATCGCCGGTGTGGTGGCGCTGGGCGCGATCACATGGCTTGCGCCGCTGCTGGGTGGAGCGCTCAGCGGCTTTAGCCTGAAGAGCAGCGAGCTGGCCAGCGCCGGGCTGGGGATGATTCCGCTGGGGCTGTTGACTGGCGCGCTGGTCTATGCGCTGGCGGGCCGACTCAGCAGTGGGGTGATTCTCGGCCTGGTGGGCGGCCTGGTGTCGCTCTCGTTCGTCCTCGAACTGCTACGCAGCATCCTCAAGACGCCTGACTGGATGATGAATCTCTCGATCTTCCATCTCTACGGCGAGCCAATGTCGAACGGCATCAACTGGGACGGCTCCCTGGTCATGCTGGCGCTGGCGGCGATCCTGCTTGGGGTCGGCGTCGTGCGCTTCATGCGCGATGATCTGCGCCAGTAATCGCTGGAAACGTCAACATGCGCAGGGGAGTGACAGCGCAATGCTTGCAGTGTCACTCCCCTGGCGCGATTGGGCGCGATTGGCGGAAGCGGACGCGCCTATGGCGCTATGGATGGCTGGCGCCGCCGCCACCTTTCGTTGTGGACTTCCCGTGGCTCAAGCCAGACTTCCCCGGCGCGCCTGCCGCTGCGCCATGTCCAGCGGCGCCATTCCCGTTGCCAGCGGAACTATGTCCCTGCCCCGCGCCAGGTGTTGCGTTCGCATGGCTGTTGCTGGCGCTCTGGTGGAGTTTGCGCTGCTGCTGGCCGTGCTGCTGCGCAAAGGCAGAGACACACTGGCCAATGCCATGCTCGCCTGCTGTGAGATCCGCTTTGCAGGCTCGTACCTGCGCCGCAACCTTCTGGCCAAATGCGCCCTGCGCCGCTGCGGCTGTGACTCCGACAGCCCCCGCGCTGCCAGCGAGCGCTACGCCAAGTAGCAGGAGCGCGGCGAGTTTTGCTTTCGCCGCCGCCGCTATCGCCCCCAGTGTGATGTGCATAGAATGTTCCCCCCTTGCGCGCCGCAGAGTGCGCTCAACCGATCAGCGTGGCGCTCGTCGGCGCTGATGTTCATCTCAATTCATGAGCAAGAAGGGAAAATGCGCCGTTTCGTTATGGGCGCAGGGCGCAGACGCCACATAATTGAGTCTGATCTCAACTTTTTACGCGCCTTCGCCGTACACTACGATATGCACGGCAGCAAGTCCGGACATTTCGCCGGACGCAGCGCGAGCGTACAGTGAACCAGGTAGAAGGAGCGCAGGGTAGATGAGTGTGAGCGCGGACGTCAAGCCATTCGACCAGATTCCCTTGATCGAACTTCCCGAGGACTACCAGACGCGCACGGGGCCGTTCCTCGCGGAGATGTATCGTCAGCATGGGCCGATCTTCCGCGCCACTTTCTTCGGCGCAAATGTCGTATATCTGGTTGGGCCAGAGGCGAACCGCTTCGTCTTGCAGACACACCGGCTGACGTTTTCGCACCACGGCGGCTGGAGCGAGCTATTTGGCGTGGATAGAATCTTTGGCGATGGGCTGCTCTCGATGGACGGGCCAGAGCATGACGCGCACCGCCGCCTGATGAATCCAGCCTTCGCAATCTCCTACATGGATCGCTACATCCCATTGATGAACCGCATCATTCGCGAGCGCATCGCGACCTGGGGCGAGCGTGGTGAGGTGGATGTCTACGAGGAGGCGCGCAAGATCACCTTCGATGTCGCCGCTGAGGCGCTGACGGGCCTGCGCGCTGGGCCTGAGGTAGACCACTTCCGCGACATCTTCAGCCAGATGCTGATGCTGGGCATGGTGGCCCGTAGCCCTGAGGAGTGGGAGACGCGCATGGATAGCCTGCGCGCCGAGCTGGATAGCCTGATTCGCCCCAAGATCGCCGAGCGACGCGCACACCCCACCGACGATATCCTCGGCCTGCTGGTGACGGCCACAGACAGCGAGGGGCGCCCGCTGAGCGACGAGCGCATCATCGCCCACGACAACATCTTGCTGGTCGCGGGACATGAGACCTCGACGAGCCTGGCGTCCTGGCTGCTCTATGAACTGACCCAGCAGCCGGAGATTTCGCGGCGTGTCGTGGAGGAACAGCTTGCGCTGCTCGGCCCGACCGCTGACCCGACGCACAACGACATCAAGCGAATGAAGTACCTCGATCTCGTGCTGCTGGAGGCTGAGCGTGTCTATCCGCCAGTGAGCAATGGCCCACGCGGTGTGGTCGAGGATTTCGACTTCGCGGGCTACCATGTGCCGGCGGGAACCTATGCCTTCTACTCCATCGCCGCGTCGCACCTGCTGCCAGAGTCCTTCGAGCAGCCGGAGCGCTTCGATCCGCAGCGTTTCGCCGCGCCACGTGAGGAGCACAAGCGCACGCCTTATGCGCTCATCGGCTTCGGCGGCGGCCCGCGCATCTGTATCGGTATCAACTTCGCCAAGGTCGAGATCAAAGCGCTCATCTCGCAGGCGCTTCGCCGCTACGATCTTGAGGCTGTTCCCGATCAGCAGTTGGTGCAGTTCTACCGCGTGACGGCCGTGCCGCTCTTTGGCATTCGCCTGCGCGTGCGTGAGCGCGCCGCCAGGTAACCTGTGCGCCCCGCCAGGGGGAGACAGAGGCGCCCACCCAGACATTGAGCCAGGGCGGGCGCCTCTTTCGTATCGCTGGGACGGCTCAAAATGCGGGAGCTTTGAGCGCGACCGCCTTACGCAGCGACTCCAGATCGCGACCCGTGTAGTGGAGTTCGGCGGCGAGCCGTGCGACCTCGCGCATGTTACCGAAGTAGGTCATCTGCATGTCGAGCGCCATCAGCATGCCCAGCAGTAGCGCCTCGGGCAATGCCTCGCGCTCGATACTGGAGAGTGGCCGCGCGCGGGTGTAACTGGCGACTGTCGCGCGCAGCAGCGGTGGTCGCCGGTCGCCCAATCCCCAGGCAAAGTCGAAGAGCGCAGTATCGAAGTGGGCGCGCTCGAAATCGAGGATCCCAGAGATACTGGAACTGATCGCATCTCCCCGCCAGAGCACATTCGACGAGACGAAATCACCGTGGACGACCATCTTGGGCAGCGCTGGGTAGAGCTCGGCGAAGTAGCGTCGCGCGAGGCGATCACGCACGTAGCCCAGCAGGTCAGCAGGCAGATCGGGATGTGGCTGCCAGCCTTCGAGCACACGATCAACCGTATCAATCGTCCAGGCGGACCAGGGGCCAAACGGCTCGCCTTCAGGAGTAAATCCCTCCAGCGCGGCGTGCAGCGCGCCCAGTGTCTCGGCGGCCTTCGGGCGCCCCCACATCCACTCGCGCTCATTAGCGTGGTGGCCTTCCAGCGCGTGATAGAGCGCCCAGTAAGAATCGCCGACGCGCGTGAAGCTGGCGCCATCATGGTCGGGCGCGATGCGTGGCGCAGGCAGCCCTTCCTCGATCACATGCTGGTGGATGCTATGCGCATAGGTGATGGATTCTGGAGGAAACCAGGGGTGAAACTGCTTGAGGAAATAGCGTTTCGTTCCCGCGATGACCTGCCAGAAGTGTGCGCGTGGGCGCTGTGAATCCGTCGAGCTGGGCTTTGACACCTGCCAGTTTGTCAACGGATAGCGCTGGAGCGCCTCAGTGACCAGGTCAGTGGCGTGCCATTCTTCGAGCGTGAGCGCCTCGCCAGCTAACCCTAGCTCTTCAGCGCATGATTCGCACCCAATGAGTTCGCCCGCCGGATTCACCACCAGCTCTTGCAAGACATGATGACAATGCGGACAGGTGAGTGGCGCTTCCGCATCCGGAGACAGTGGCGCAGTCATACCTTCTCCTTAAATAGGACTCGAAACATGGGACGCATGCGCAAGCGCATAGGACAGGCTCCCCAGAATCAATCGCCTGCGACAGACAGCGCTCATCGTCTGAAAATAGCTGCAGCCCGATTCGGGTATGGACTGGCGCCAGACGCTGGGAACGTCAGTCCATACCCGATTCTGGACAATATGACGCGCACATCCATATATCTGGCATCCTGCAAGATACATCGTTGCGCATGGTCGCCAGGAACAGACAGGTGAGGCATGTGCGGCATACTGCGGACGCGCTCGCGCAGGTGAGCGCGTTGTGGGATTGAGTATAGCTGTGCTGCGCTGACCTGTCTATCTCCATGGGACGCATGGACTAGCCTGGATTTCTGTGTGTCGCCCCATACTGGCGATCACCTGAACAAAGGATTGTCCATCTCTATGTGCATTTTGGCATATATGCGCACGTCATATCCAGCGGTAAGTGCGACAGCCCCGGGATCCTCGCAAGAGTCTGCGAGGATTGACAAATCTCCCACCCTCTGGACAATGCCCGACTATGACCGTATACTAAGAACAAATGTTCCATATGCATTTGGAACAGCGTGACCTGTGAGATGACATCGCAGTGTGTGTCAGGCGCTCTGGCGCTCTCCCACGACGCCAGCGGAACGAGGAGTGTGCGACATGACCTGGTTTATCCCTATTGCGGTGATGTATGACGAACAGAGTGGCGCCACGCAGAGGGGCATCGAGTCCTTCGGCTGGCGCTCCACTGGAAACGAGGG
>VFSW01002602.1_pt1 | contig 27295 bp, 16 predicted proteins | sample 5358111 | NCBI WGS metagenome assembly VFSW01 (sample SAMN11554181, study PRJNA540505) | mine drainage metagenome | isolation source: sediment from site ElyBrook_90M | place: USA: Ely Copper Mine, Vershire, VT | collected 2017 | reverse complement strand
GCTCGACGGAGTCGGGCTGCTCGGCGCACATGCGCCGCAACTCGCGCGCGGCGATTGGCGTGGTGTATAAATTCTAGAGATTTTCGCGTAAAAAACCGATGACGCGGCCGGCCTTGACGACGCCGGCCATGCGGCCCCGAGGGGTGACTACGGCCGTGGTGCTGGCCGCCGCGATCGTTGGATGATCGTTCTGAAGCTGCGCAGCGGTTTGCCGCGCCAATCGAGGGTGATAAAGAAAAGCAGGCTGTGCTCTGTCTTATGTCACTTGCTGGTCCCCGGCGGCAGGTGACATACCGTGACGGGGAGGTGCTCGCGCACCTAAGCAAACTCCGGTTGAGGACCGTCGCAGGCGGGCAGGCCGCCATGCACTGATTATCGCGCCGAGGCGACGGTTTCCCCAGCCGCATCCAGAAAGAACGGCCCGGACAGCGCGCATCTGCGGCTGGAGATGGAACCGGCGGCAGCCCGCTATCGTACCTCTGCATTGAGGGTGGATTCGGGAGGGAGAATCGACGATGGCCGTTTTTTGTCCAAGCTGCGGAACCGGGTTGCCAATGAGCGCGAGGTTCTGTTCCAAATGTGGCGCGACCGTTCCTGTCGCCGCGGCCGCTCCCGGCAGACCGCTGATCCGGCCGCGCGCGGGACGCGTGATTGCCGGTGTCTGCATGAGCATGGCCCAGGCCTATGGCTGGGATGTGGCGGTGGTGCGCATCGTCGCCGTGGTCGGGCTCTGCTGCACCGGCGGTCTGGTGGCCGTGGCCTACTTGGCAGGCTGGATCGGCATTCCAGAAGAGCCGCTCATCTTGCCGTAAGCGTATCTTGAAAACTATGAACGTTACATATTTATCCGATGGGGCAAAGCTGGCCTATCGCGACAGCGGAACCGGCCAGCCCGTGGTCTTTCTTCATCCCACTCCGCTTGATGGGGAATACTGGCAACCTCTGACCGAAGACCTGACCGGAGTGCGCGCCATTGTGCCCGACCTGCGCGGACACGGCAACTCGGAGTTGGGCGTCCTGCCGAGGGGCGGATTTGCGGCTGTTCCCGATGTTCCAGTGCTGTCCATGGCCAGGCTGGGCGCGGACATTCTCGCCCTCCTCGATCATCTTCATCTGCCGCAGGTGGTCTTGGCGGGCTGCTCCATCGGCGGCAACGTGCTGTTGGAAGTCTGGCGTCAGGCGCCCCGGCGAGTGCGCGGACTGGCCTTTGTCTGCGCCAAGCCGCAACCGGACGCCGAAGCCAACCTGGCCCAGCGCATTGCCGCCATCGCCCAGGCCCGCGCCGGAGGCCGCGAGGCTTTTTTCGACAAAGCTGCCCAAACCCTGATCGGCGCAACGGCCCGCGCACGCCATCCGGAGATCGTGGTCCAGTTGCGCGCCCGCATGACCATGACCGCGGAGGCCCTGGCAGCCGTGCAAGCCGGCCTGGCCACGCGGCCTGACTCGGTGCCCACTGTCGCCGCCATTTCGGTCCCGGTCCTGGCCATTGCCGGTGGCGAGGACCCCGCAGCCACGCCCGCGCAGATGGAAGCCTTCCAGGCCGCGCCCGGCGGCTGCGAGTTCCATCTGCTGCCCGACGCCGGCCACTTTGCGGCCTGTGAGCAGCCGCAAAAGGTCTCCGCGCTGATGGCCCAGTGGTTGCGGCAACTCGAAGCCTGAAGCCTGCGCGCTGCCAGGGCCTGTTCACACTACCCGGTGAGTGGCGCGGCTGGCGAGAGACTGGGGTAGTGGGTCAGTTTGAATGAAATGTCCCTCAAGGGCTAAAGCCCGCGGTCATTTTGCAAGGTGTATGTACGGGCTGAAGCCCGTACCCTTCAAACTGAAGCCCGTACCCTTCAAACTGACCCACTGCGAGAAACTGGCCAGACGAGGCGGAGGCTGATATTATGGAAGCGGGGAATCTCTTCACCATGAATTGGAGCAGGAAAGGCGCGTTGCTGATGCTGGCCGTTGTGGTCCTATGGACTGCGATGCCGGCCTCTGCCTGTCTGCTCGGAGCGCAGCCGGCGGGGCAATCTGCCTGCTGCCGGGGCATGGCGCGGGATTGCCCGATGCGCGGAATGAGCATGGATGCACCGTGCTGCCAGTTCCACGGCGGGAACGCCGCTGCCGCCCCGGTCTCTTCGTTTCCCTCCCAGCGCGTGCAGAGGTTGATCTTTGTGACGCATCAGGCTGGCCTGGAAGCGCCCACTGCTGCTGCCAGCGCGGGTTGGCGCAATGCCCTGAAAGCGCCGCCGCCCAAGACCCCGCCAGGCAGCGTCTCCCAACTCCGCATTTAAAACTCCTTCCTTCGCAGGCTGAAGCTGTGCCTTCATGCGTCTTTGCGCGCCACTGTGCGTTGCGGATGCACGTCCTGGCTGTGCGTTGTATCTCCGTTGGAGCGAGAAATGAAATCCATTATTGCAGTACTTTGTGTTTTGGCGGGCACGCTGCTCGCCGCTGTTTGCCCAGCGCAAACGCCTGCCGGGAGCGATGTCCTGGCGGGCTATGCGCCCTTCTTTCAGGCCGCGCCACCAGCCGATGCATCCGTGCCCGCTCTGACTCTGGACGATGTGGAACGGATGGCGCTGGCGCGGAACCCGGAGATCGAGGTGGCGGCCCGGCGCGTGGCCGCGATGGAAGCGCATGTTCCCGTTGCCGGCGCGCTGGACGACCCGGCGGCGATGTACCGCGGATGGGGAATCCCATTGCAGCAGCCCTGGAATTTCAACAACGCCCAGAACATGTTCAGCATCAGCCAGACCTTTCCCGGCAGCGGCAAACGGGCACTGCGGATGAGTATGGCCGAGTCGGATGTGGAGGTGGCCAAGGCGCAGCTTGACGAGGTGCGGCTGGAGGTCCGGGTGCGCGTACACAAGGCCTTCGACGATCTGCTGCTGGCCGGCGACGAGATGCGGATTCACGATCAGCACGTGGGCATCGCGCGGCAGGCGATTGCCGAGGCGCGCATCAAATACACCGTGGGCAAAACTCCGCAGCAGGACGTGCTGAAGGCGCAGGTAGCGCTGACGGCTCTGGCCGAGCACATGATTCGCTTTGACCACGACGCCGATCTGGCGCGGGCGCGGCTGAACACGCTGCTGGGCCGCGCGCCCGATACGCCGCTCCACGTGAGCGGCGATTTCGCGCTCCAGACGGCGCTGCCGGCGGCGCAAACACTCGACAAGATCGCGCTCCAGTCGCGCCCCGGCCTGATGGCCGCCGCGCAGGCCGCCGAGCGGAGCCACAAGGAGCAGGCGTTGGCCAAGAAGGCGTACGTGCCGGACTTCACGGTGTCTACCGGCTACATGCTGATGCCGGCCGGCACCAATATGCGCAACGACTACATGGTGGAAGGATCGATGAATCTGCCCTGGCTGAACCACCGCAAGCACGACGCGGAGATTGCCGAGGCAACGGCGCAAGCCAGCGAGCAGGATACAGAACTGGCCTCGCAACGCAATGCCGCATTCGGAGAGATTCAGGAAGCGCTGGTGGAGGCGCAGGCCGCGCAACGGCTGGCGCGGATGTATCACGACCAATTGCTCCCGCAGGCTGAAGCCACACTGCAATCGAGCGCCATCGCCTACGAGAACGACAAGACAAGCCTTCTGGATCTTCTGGACAGCCAGATGGAGGTGATCAATGTCGAGCTTGCCTGGATCAATGCGGTCGCCGATTTCGACACGCGCCTAGCGGATCTGGAACTGGCCACCGGCACTCCACTTGACCCGCACGATTTGCCCACAACGGAGGTGAAACCATGAAGACGCGCACCTATCAGATTGCTTTGGCGGCGGCTGTGACCGCTTGTATTCTTCTTGTCGCCGTGCTGGCGGTTGTGCTTCTGCATCCCGGACATGCAACCCCGGCGTCGGCTTTCGATCCGGTGGTGGCGCGCGGGCCGCAGACGGCCGCGCAGCCCGCGCCCTCCGGCAGCACGGCAGCCGGAGACGAGCCAGCGCTGGCTCCCGTGCAATTGTCCTCGCAGCGATTGCAGGAGATCGGCGTAACCACGGCGACTGTGGAGCGCAAGCAAGTCAACGACAATCTGAGTGTTCCCGGCAATGTGGACATTGACGAAGCGAAGCTCTCCTATGTGCAGACGCGCTTTCCGGGATGGATTCAGAATGTCTTTGCGAATGCGACGTACCAATACGTGCGCAAGGGGCAGCCGCTTTTCACTATTTACAGTCCCGACCTGGTCAGCGGCGAACAGGAGGTTTTGCTGGCGCGGCAAAATCAGAAGGCATTTGCGCCCAACGCGATGGGCATGGCCGCAGAGGAAAGCGGCTGGCTGCAGCGCGCCGCCGAGGAGCGGCTGCGGCAGTTTGGCGTACCCGAACAGGCGATTGCCGACCTGGAGAAGAGCGGCAAGGTGCAGCATGACATGGCCGTCGAATCGCCGGCTTCCGGCTACATCACCGAGCGCAATGCCCTGCCCAACGCATACGTGCAGCCGGATACGAAGCTCTACACGATTGCCGATCTGGCCACGGTATGGGTCTACGCCAACGTCTTTCAGGACGACGTGGGCCGCCTGAAACCGGGCGACTCCGCGCAGGTTACGGTGGACGCCTATCCCGGACGAAACTTCAACGGCCGCGTCGATCAGATCCTTCCGCAGGTGGACCCAACCACGCGCACCGTGCGCGTGCGACTGGTATTCCGCAACCCTGGCGTTGTGCTCAAACCGGGTATGTACGTCAATGTCGCCATCGCGGTTCCGCTGGGGCGGCAGTTGGTTGTACCGGCCTCCGCGGTGTTGCAGGCCGGTTCGCGGGCCATCGCTTTCATCAATCACGGCAATGGCTATCTGGAGCCGCGCACGATTCAGGTTGGGCAGCAGCTCGACGATTCGGTGATTGTTCTCAGCGGACTCAAGGCCGGCGAGAAAGTTGTCAGCTCGGCCAACTTCCTGGTGGACTCGGAGGCGCAGCTTCAGGCGGCGATGGGCTCCTTTACGCCTTTGCCACAGCAGTCCGCGACGGCAACCGGCAGCGCGCAGACAGTGCAGATCGAGTTGAGCACGCAGCCTTCTCCTCCGCATGTGGGCGCAAACACCGTGAGCGTGAAGCTGACCGGATCAGACGGAAAACCAGTCACAGGAGCGCAGGTGACGGCGACGTTCTTCATGCCGGCCATGCCCGCAATGGGCATGGCGGCCAGCCGCGCGGTGGCCACGCTGGCCGACAAGGGCAACGGGACGTATGATGGCCCGCTGCAACTGGTGTCGGGCGGCACATGGAAGGTGACCGTGACTGTGCAGCGCGGCGGCCAGACGATTGCCACCAAGCAGCTGAGCGTTGACACCGCGGGAGGCATGTGATGATCTCGAAAATCATTGCGTGGTGCGCGCGCAACCCGTTTCTCGTTTTTGCGGGAGCCATTCTTCTGGCGGTCTCCGGCTATTGGAGCATGCGGCGCGTACCGCTGGACGCGCTGCCCGACATCAGCGACGTGCAGGTTATTATCCACACGCCGTGGTCCGGCGAGCCGCCCAATGTGATTGAAGACCAGGTGACCTACCCGATCGTCACCGCACTGCTCTCGGCGCCCAACGTCAAGAACGTGCGCGCGCAAACCATGTTCGGCGACTCCTATATCTTTGTCGTCTTTCAGGATGGCACTGACCTATATTGGGCGCGATCGCGGGTGACCGAATACTTGCAGCAGATTGCCGGCAAGCTCCCAGCCGGCGTGCATCCGGCCATCGGTCCGGACGCCACCGGCGCGGGCTGGGTCTACGAGTACGCCCTCGTGGATCGCAGCCACACGCACAGCCTGGCCGACTTGCGCACTTTGCAGGACTGGTACTTGCGCTACCAGCTTGAAACCGTTCCCGGCGTCGCGGAGGTGGCCAGCATCGGCGGATTTGTGCGCCAGTATCAGGTCAACCTCGATCCGAAAAAACTGTTCTCGTACGGCATCTCCGCCTCCACCGTGATCGACCGCGTTCGGCAAAGCACCAACGAAGTGGGCGGCGACGTGCTGGACATGAACGGAGCCGAGTACATGATCCGCGGCCTCTGTTATCTGAAGTCGCTCTCCGACCTGGAAAATGTTGCGGTCGCAACCAAGAACGGAACGCCGGTGCTGGTGAAGGATCTGGGCACAGTTTCCTTTGGCCCGGACGAGCGGCGCGGCGCGGCCGAGTGGCAGGGGCAGGGCGAGACCGTGGGCGGCATCGTGGTGATGCGCTACGGCATGAATGCGCTCAACGTGATTGACGGCGTCAAGGCCAAGTTCAAGGAGATCGCGCCCTCGCTGCCCGCGGGCGTTGAGATCGTGACCGGCTACGACCGCTCCTGGCTCATCAATCAATCCATTCACACGCTGAAGCGCGACCTCATCGCCGAGGCTATCATCGTCAGCTTCGTCAGCATTGCCTTTCTCTTTCACTTTCGTTCGGCGCTGGTGCCCATCCTGACGCTGCCCATCGCTGTATTGGCTGCGTTCATTCCCATGTACTACCTCCACGTCAGCTCCAACATCATGTCGCTGGGCGGCCTGGCGCTGGCCGTCGGCGTGCTCATCGATGCCGGAATTGTCATGGTGGAAAACGGCTACCGCCATCTGGCCGAGCGCACGGATGTGCCGACCGAAGCGGAGCGGCGGCGCATCCTGGTCGGCGCGGCGCAGCAGGTGGGGCCTGCGTTGTTTTACTCGCTCATCATCATTGTGGTTTCTTTTCTGCCGGTCTTTCTGCTGGAGGCGCAGGAGGGTCGAATGTTCCGCCCGCTGGCCTGGACCAAGTCGCTGGCGCTCATCTTCTCGTCGCTGCTTTCCATCACGCTGGTGCCGGCGCTCATGCCGTTTTGCCTGCGCGGCAAGCTACGCCCGGAATCGCAAAACCCCGCTGCCCGCATCACCCAGGCCATCTATCTTCCCGTGCTGTGCTGGAGCCTCAAGCATTGGAAGCTGGTCATCGTGCTGAATCTGGCCTTCCTGGCCGCGACCATTCCACTCTACTTTCGATTGGGCTCCCAGTTCATGCCCGCGCTCTATGAAGGCTCCGCGCTCTATATGCCCAGCGCGCTGCCCGGCATCTCCATGCCCCAGGCGGTCGCGCTCATGCAGGAGCAGGATCGGATCATCCGATCATTTCCCGAGGTCGAGACGGTCTTCGGCACCGTGGGACGTTCGGATTCGGCTACGGATAACGCGCCTCTCGATATGTACGACACCACCATCATGCTGAAGCCGCGCAGTCAATGGCGTCCCGGCATGAACTACGTAAAGCTGATCCACGACATGGATGAGAAGCTCCAGTTTCCGGGCCTCACCAACTCCTGGACCATGCCGGTGGAGAATCGGCTGGACATGGAGTTGACCGGCATCAAGACCCCGGTGGGCATCAAGATCCAGGGGCCGGATCTGGCGCGCATCGAAGACATCGGCGCGCAAATGCAACAGATACTATCCGGCCTGCCGGAGACCAACTCCGTCTTTGCGGAGCGCGTCGCGCAGGGCTTCTATCTCAATGTAGAGGTGAACCGGCCCGCGGCCGCGCGCTACGGCCTCTCCGTGGCCGATGTGCAGCAGGTCATTACTTCCGAGATCGGCGGAGCGGACATTGCGCAGAACGTGGAAGGCCGCGAGCGCTTTCCCATCGCCGTGCGCTATCAGCGCGATTTTCGCGATCATCCCGAAGACCTGTCCAAGGCACTGATCCCGACTCCCTCCGGCGAGCAGATTCCCGTCAGTGAAGTGGCGCGCGTGTACTACTCGCGCGGACCCTCTATGATCCGCGACGAAGACGGCGCGCTGACCGGCTACGTCTATCTCAATCTGAATACGAACGATTATGGGGGCTTTGTGGATCGCGCCAATCAGGCATTGCACCAGAAGCTGGCGCTGCCGGCCGGCTACACCTGGCGCTGGGCCGGAGAATACGAGTTCGAGATGCGCGCCAAGCAGCGGCTGAAAATCATTCTTCCCATCGTCTTTTTCGTAATCTTCCTGCTTCTCTATCTGGTTTTCAAATCGGCTCTTGAGGCCGCGGTGCTCATTTTGCCCACGCTCTACGCCATGTCCGGAGGGCTGCTGTTGCAGTGGGCGCTCGGCTATAACTTCAGCGTCGCCGTGTGGGTGGGCTACATCGCGCTGTTCGGCATCGCCGTCGAAACCGGCGTGGTGATGGTGGTGTATCTGAATGATGCCTACCAGCGCCGCCTTGCCGAGGACGCGCCAATGACGGAAGCCGCGCTTGTCGATGCGGTCATGGAAGGCGCGGTGCAGCGGTTGCGGCCCAAGCTGATGACGGTGGCCGCGGTCATCCTCAGTCTAGCGCCCATTCTCTGGGAAACCGGCATCGGCTCCGACGTGATGAAGCCCATCGCTGCGCCCATCGTGGGCGGAATGATCACCTCAACCATTCACGTTCTGATTCTCGTACCGGTGTTTTTCCTGCTCATCAAGCGCGGCGCTCTGCGCCGGAGCCTGCCTGCCGCGGAACAAGACTAACGAGGCGCGTGATGAAAACGCACGAGTGAACTGTGATTACTTGCGGGTCTGTGCTGACAGGCCGGCAAGCATGGTGAAAGCCTTCAGGGCCTGTTTACACTACCCGAGCGGATGGCCGGGCAGTGTGAACAGGCCCTGGTTGGCGTCAGAGAGACAAAATGCTACGCCAGGTTTCGCGGGACTCAATGCATCCGCATCCCGGCGCTGACTTCAACTGCTGCAGCAGCATGGCTCATCCGCGCAAATTGAGATCCGCTCGTTCAGAATCAGTAGATTCACGATTTTGAAACACGGCTTTCATCAAACAGCACATTTGCTTCCGCATACTGACGGAATAACCACTCGTCTTCCCCGGCTGGTTCTCTTCAAACCCGGTTACAGAGACTATGGCTCATTCCGACAAAACCCGGCGCAGTTTTTCGTCTGCGGCGATCTGCGCACTGACCTTGAGCCTCGCTGTATTCCTTTGGGGAACCGAATATAAGCTTTCGCTCTACATTCTGTCCAGCCAGAGCCATGCAAAAGTTCCGACAGCCAAGCTGCTTGCGCCGGAAGAGAGTACGGTTGAATCAGCCAGCGCCCTTGATGCAGATGCAAGTCTGAGGCCCGCCACTCCGCACTTCTCCTTCATCTTGATTTATGCCAGAGGCGAGCATGCGTCTCCACACGCGCGGCCGATACGGCGCGAAGATCAACGCAGCCGATCTGCATCTCCGGCGCGGAGCGCCAGTTTTATCCACTTTGCATCTCGCCCACCTCCCGCTTTCATCGCACATCTGCAATCGAACTGATCTCATCCAGGCAGCGCTCAGTTTTCGGTCCATCGCGCCAGTCCGTGTGACAGATACATCGTCTTTGTGAGCGCCTGGCCAGTTCCTCTGCATTCACACGACCCCGGTTCGGGAAGCGCAGCGTTCGCTGACGCACAAACCCGGCGGGCTGTGGAAGCCAATATCTTTGTCTTCGCTGCTGTCCAAATCGGGCGTGCGGAGCCATGCAATCTTTAACTACCCCTTTCAGGAGGTTTATCCCATGCGGAAGTTTCGATTTCTTGTATTCATCAGTCTGATTCTCTTTGCCGGTCATTGCACTGGCTGGGCGGCTGATACAGCAAACATTCAAGGCAAGGTGGTCGACATCACGGGAGCTGTAATTCGCAACGCGGCTGTCTCGCTAACCGATTTGACAACCAACACAATGACCCACACGACGACGAATGCAGTGGGCCAGTTTGTTTTCAGCAATGTGCTTGCCGGGCCAAAGATTCTCAGCATCGAAAAGTCGGGATTCGAGTCTTTCACGCAGCGGATCTCGCCGGCGACACAGCACTCCATCACTGCCACTCTCCAGGTGGCGGCGCTGAACGACAGCGTGATCGTGCGCGGCACGGTTGACCCCGAAGCCAGCCCGGTACCCACCCGCGAGGACGTTATGGTGATGCCGGAAACGGTGCGCGTGCTCGACCGCAAGCAACTGGATGCGGCTGGCCCGGTGGCCGGCGGCGCGCAGATGCTGCAAGCTACACCCGGCACAAACGTGGTCGGCTATGGAGAGACAGGCGGAACGAAATATACGGTCCTCTTGAACGGAATCCAACAGGGATGGGCGGGCGAGGCGACAAGTTTCACGGCTCCGGGATCGCTGGGCATCACGTATGACGGCATTCCGGTGGCTGACCCGGCGACCGGTTTGTGGCAATCGGCCACCATGCCGCAGAACCTGGTGATTCAGGATGTGCAGGTGACCTACGGACCCGGCGAAGCGGCTGATCGTTGGTACACCGACGAAGGCGGCCGCGTGGAGTTTACGCCGATTCAGCCGACCGTGGACCGGCACCTGAGCGCTGCCGTTACGGATGGCCCTTACGGCCAGCAGAACTTCGCATTTGTGGGCAACACCGGCAAGTTCAAAGGATGGTCCACTGTGCTGGGCGGCGGCCTGGGCCGCGGCGACGACTTTCGCCAGGCTCCCGACGGCTTTGGCAACCACACCCAGAACGGCTCGGTCTACGGCAAGACCGTCAAGACCTTCTCGGCGGGAAGTTTTGCCTTCGGCGCCCTTTACGCGAAGGGCGGCGGCTATCGCCCCCCTGTCATTCCCACCACCGACGTGGGCCTCGTCGAACCCACCAGCGGCGTCCATTTCAGCCAGGCCACAAGCGGTTTCTTCAGCGACCTGCCTTACGCCGACTACAACAAATACGACACCAACGAAATGTTCATGACCTATGCGCGTCAGAGAATCCATCTGGGCCCCACATCCACGCTCGAAAATTCGGCATGGTACACCCACATTCGCCGCTTTCACCGGCGCAACGAGGACGCACTCGCCGGCAGCGATCAGGTGGACGAATGGAACAACCCGCACAGCGAGATGTTTGGCGACCGGATCGGCTTTACTCAGGTTCTCCCTTACAACACTGTTCAGTTCGGCGGCTACCTGATTCACGAAATCTATAACTCGCACAATCTTTTCTATAACCCCGACGATGGAGGAAATGGCGCCAAGCAGATTGTCGGCGTCGGATCGAAGTTCCGCTCAGGATACTTCCAGCAGGACAATGTAACGTTCTTTGCCCAGGATGATATTCACCCCATTCCGCAGATTCACATCGTCCCCAGCGTGCGCTTCGATGGGTTCTCCACCAGCTACAGCGATCAGGCGGCGCGCGATTTCACCTTCGCCGCGAGCACGTACTTTACCCAAGCAAGCAAGACCAGCCCAATGGTTGCGTCTAACTATCCTGTCTATCAGACTCACTGCTCTCTGTACTCCCAGGGCAAGGATACCCAAGGTAACTATATCGATCCATATCACAATCTCTGGGGAAATCCAGCCTATGCAACCGATGGCGGCGACCAGGCAAAGGACCAGGGGTCAATGTGCGGAGAGCATGAAAGCCGCTCGGCCATTGAGCCGGGCATCGACGCTTCCGTGATGCCGTATGAATGGCTGACAATCTATGGCGGCTATGACACCACCTACCGCAGCCCCGCGCTGGGCGGCGGCGGCGGCATGTTCCAGGGCGTGAACCCGAGCTACTACATCCTGGCGAAAGGCGCCTACGCTCAATTCGGCGGCAAGGTTCATTTCACCAACGCGCCAGTGCTCAGGAACTTCATCGCCGGAGTGAATTACTTCCACAACGATTACACGAACCAGGAAATTGACGTGGAAACAGCGCTGAGCGTGGAAGAGACCAGCGGCGGCAACTCCACTTATCACGGCGTGGATGCCTTCTTTGACGCCGACCCACGCAGCAACATTCACTTCTTCTTCAACTTCGCGGCAGAAGCAGCGGATTTCACAACCTACGTTACGGGTGGCCCCATCTCAGAGTGCGGCAAGACGTCCAATCCCACTGGCCTAGCTGATGGATGCGGGTACTACAACAACCTCCCGGTGTCGTATGTCCCGAATGTAACTGTGAATACGGGAGTCTATTACGGAATTCAGCACAACGGCCATACGATCATCGAGCCGCGTTTCTGGCTGGAGACGACCGGCACGCAACACCTGTGGACAAACTGCGGGACTTTGACGAACGGGTCTTGCCAGGGCAACGGAGGACCCGCCACGCAGACCATGCCGTCCTACACGACAGCGAACCTTTCCTTCAACGCGCCCATCACCTTCCACAAACAGTCATTCAACCTGCGGGTCGATATGATGAACATCGGAAATTTGCAATACAACGAATACGAGTACATCTCCAGCGGCGGCTATTTTTCGTCGCTCTACCCAACGGCGAACTACCCCCAGGGCTACATCAATGCCTATCCGGGGGCTCCACGCACCATTTACGGCACCATTACCTATCAATTCTGACGGTGTTGATGGCGAGCGCAGAGCGGGGAGTTTCGGCCGCTCTGCGCTCACCCGTTTTTCGCGGTTCGTCTTCAACAATCAGGATGCGCATTGCGAGTACCTTCCCGCCTGAGCGCAAACCGCGTAGAAGATGCACGGGCCATGTGCGAATTCATCGCACGTTCACGCTGGCCTGCATTTGCGCGCTGGCCTTGGATACTTTTCACATGCCTGTAAAGAACCCTTCACGAAATCAGAGTAGGTTAGCGTCAGTTGATGCTCACCGTCCGCGGTGTTGAAGCTGCGCAGATTCCTACCTCGCTGTTGAAGGAGAACCATGTCAATTCAGGCCATTATCGTATCGCTCATCCTCGCTCTGTTTGTTGTCCCGCCAATGAAAGGCGCCGAATCAAGCGCCGTCAGTTATTCCGATGGAAACGGCAATGTAAGTGGAACTGTCAAAGACAAGACCGGCTCGGTGCTGCAGGGCGCGCGGATCGTGCTGCAACCCATGGAGGCTACTACAGCTACAAATGCCGAAGGCGCATTCCTGCTCCGCAATGTTGAACCGGGAACTTACACGGTGACGATTTCTTACGTCGGATTCGCCACGTCCGTCCAGACGGTTGTGGTTGCCGCGGATAAAACGACGCAGCTTGATGCAACGCTGACAGTCAGTTCGGCCAGCCAGAATATCGTGGTGAACGCCAATCTGGAAGGCGATGCGGCCGCAATCAATGAGCAGCGGGTGTCGGAGAACATCTTGAATGTTCAAACCGCCGCGCAGATCATGAGCCTGCCGAACGCGAATATCGGGGATGCTCTGGGACGTCTGCCGGGCGTGACGCTGGTACGCAACGAAGGGCAAGCGCAGTATGTGCAGATTCGCGGAACCGAGCCTCGCCTCAGCAATACCACCATTGATGGCATCGAGGTTCCTGGCGAAGATCCGCAGGTGCGGCAAGTTGACATGGAAGTGATCCCCGCCGACCTTGTCGGGAGCCTCGAGATCAACAAGACGCTCTCCGCGAACCAGCCTGGCGACGCTATCGGCGGGTCGGTCAACATGACCGTAAAGCAGGCTACGGGCAAGCGGCCCACGCTGTCCATGCAAAGCACGGGAGGCTACACGACAATTGACACCGGCCAGCCCGAGTTTCTCGATACCGCGACGGCCGGGATGCGTTTCGGCGCGGAAAAGCGCTGGGGCGCCATGCTGAGTTATAGCTACGACTTGAACGATCTGGGCACCGACGACGTGGAGCCCTCGCCGGACCTGGACGGCAATGGAAACCCGACCTTCGATGATGCCAATATTCAGGAGTACTTCTACAACCAGACCCGCTGGGGCTTTGGCGGCAGCCTGGATTATAAGCTGAACGAAGGCTCTGATCTGTATATGCATGGCCTGCTCTCAAACTACAAAGACTTCGGCCAGAAGTTCACCTATGATATAGGGGTCGGAAGCAACGGCCCTGCTGAGACAGGAGGCAACGCCAAGTACAGCACCAGCGTGCGCCGACCTGACTATCAAATCGCTTTGGTGACGATGGGCGGCAACCAGATATTCGTTCACTCCTATGCCAAGTACGAGATTGCCGCGGCGCGTTCGCGCTTCGGCAACGCGGCTGGCAATCCAGGCGCGGATTTTATCCCCGTCCCAGGCAGTAACCTCGACAACCTGAATACGTGCGCGTACGATCCGTCGATCACCGTGAGCATATACCGGCCTCAATATTCCGGATGCACTACGCCCGGCGCATCGGTTTACGATCCAACGCAGTACCAGTTGAACGACATCAATCTCACCTCCGGACAGGCGACGCAGATCAACTTGCAGGGCGGCGCGGCCATGGGAATCGACTATCATCTCGGTTCGCTTACTTCGACACTGGAGTTCGGCGGCCTATTCCGCAATGAACACAAGGGGCAAGATGCGTATTCTCCCACCTACGATAACTTTACCGGCGCAGCTCCGCTCATGACCCAGTTTACGACCAGCTTTACGAACCCATCTTTTTATGGTGGAAGCTATCAAATGGGCCCGGTCACGAGCTTTGACCTGATTACGAAATGGCTCACCGCAAATCCGGGCGATCTTCCACTGGACGAGGCGGCAACCCATCTGAACTCGGATGCCGGAAATTACAACCTACAGGAGAGGGTTACGGCCGGCTACATCATGAATACGCTGGATCTTACCTCCAGGCTCCATTTGCAGACCGGGGTGCGCATTGAGGTCACCAACACGTCGAACACTGGGTACCTTGTGACAGACGATGTCAACGGAAACTATCTTTCCACGACTCCGGTACACGCCAGTAACTCCTACGTGAACCCGTTGCCAAGTGTGCAGCTTCGCTATAACATCGATCAGAATTCCGACATTCGCGCCGTCTACGGGCGCGGCGTCTCGCGGCCGGACCCGTACCAGATTGTCCCCTACGAAACGCTGGATGAATCGGTGAATCCGAATGCGGTCAATATCGGCAATCCCGCCCTGGTGGCCGAGCACGCCAACGACTATGACGTCCTTTATGAAAGGTTTCTGCCCTCGGTGGGCATGCTGGAGGCTGGCTACTTCTACAAGCAGATTACCTTGCCCATTTTCACCCAGGAGAGAAGAGTCCCAAACCCATTTCCAACCGGAACCACTTCGCTAGCCGATTTGACACAGGAAGTGAACGGAGATCACGCGTACGTGCAGGGAATTGAATTGGCATACCAGCAGCACCTGACCTTTCTTCCCGGCGTGCTGGCGGGAGCGCGGATCGACGCCAACTTCACCTATACGGAATCGAAGAACTACAACTTGACCGGCCGCGCGGACACGCCTCGCCTGGTGGGGCAGGCGCCAGTTTCCTGGAACATCGGGCCGGCTTACGCCACCAAGCGCGCGTCGGTGACCATGGGTATCTCTCACAACGGCGCAAACATTGATGCATACCAGTATCAGGGCACGGGGCTCTATGCCGTAGGCGGCGGCGTCAATGGTCCGTTCGGTGATAACTATTCCTATTCGCATACGCAGGTGGATTCGCAAGCCAGTTATTACCTCGGTAAAGGCTTTACCGTCATCGCTGACGGACAGAACATGAACAATGCCGTGTTCGGCTTCTACAACGGGAGCACTCAATATATGACCCAGCGCGAGTATTACAAGCCGATGTATTCTGGCGGCATTCGCTGGACGCCGCATCACGAGCAGTAGTGCCTCATCCTTTGCTGTACGAATCTGCCGTGGCTCGTCTACGCTGGTAGGCGCCACGGCAGTCCATTGCTTCCGTCCATCCAACCTGAACGGGCTGCAGGTCTCATCGAAGCACCGCCCGGGAGAGACTCGATGAAAAGAATTGCAATCACCCTCGCTCTTATTCTGCTTTGCGGGTTCTCCGCCAACGCACAGCCGGCCTCACCGCTGACCCTGCAACGGACCATCGCTCTGCCAGGCGTGCATGGAAAATTCGACCATTTTGCCATCGACCTGACAGGGCGCCGTTTATTTGCCTCGGCCGGCGGCAATCACTCTGTGTTAGTTATCGACCTGAAGACGAATAAAGTGGTTCAAAGCATCGCCGGTCTCAAAAAACCGCACGGACTGGCCTGGGTTGCGGCTACCGGCAGCCTGTATGTTTCGGACGGTGTGCTGGGAGAACTCCGAGTTTACTCCGGAACTCCGCTCGCTCTTGCCGGGAAGATCGCGCTCTCGGAAGACGCAGATGACATGGCCTATGACCCGGCCGCGCACATGCTGTATGTCGGGCACGGCGGCAGCGATGCCGGCCATCCGGGGAAAGTCGCCGTGGTGGATGTTCGCACCTTTAAGCTGGTAGCCGACCTTGCGACAGCGACGCATCCCGAAGCAGTGGAGATCGATCCTGAAGGTCAGCGCGTCTTTGCCAACATTGCGGATTCGAACGAGGTAGATGTAATCGACGCGACCAGCAAAGACATCACCGCGCAGTGGAAGCTGACCAGAGCCGCCGAGAATGTGCCCATGGCTTTTGATGGCGATCATCAGTTGCTGTATGTCGCCTGCCGGAAGCCGGGAATGCTGATTGCGCTGGATGCCGCGACGGGCAAGGAAGTTGCAAGCGCGCCCGCCGCGGGCAAGGCTGACGATCTGTTTTACGATCCGGCGCTCGGGCGCGTATATGTGATTGCCGGCGCAGGCGAAGTGGACACCTATCAGGTGAGCAAGGCAAAGATGCTGCGGCCGCTCGGCGTTTTACCCACCGTGGCCGGCGCCAAGACGGGCCTGCTTGTCCCATCGCAGAATCTGCTTTATCTGGGCGTGCCCGGCAGCGGCTCGGGGTCCGCGGAGATCCGGGTTTACGCAACTTTTGCAAGCCGGAGGAAACAATGAAGCGGCTTGATTTCGTCGATCTTCTTTCTGCCACGCTCTGTCTTTTTCTTGGCTCAGGGTGCGCTCTTTCCGCGCAGATGCCGGTCCCGGCAAAGGGCGTGGCCGCGGCGGGCGCTAAGCTGAAGTTCGTGGTCATCGTCAGCCGTCACGGCGTACGCTCACCCGGCGGGAAGCTGGACCAGCTCAATCGATACTCACGGCAGCCGTGGCCGCAGTGGAGCGTTCCTCCCGATTACCTGACCGCGCATGGCGCGCAACTCATGACGCTTTTCGGCGCCTATGACCGCGAAAAATTGGCAGCGCAAGGGTTGCTGGCGCCGAGCGGCTGTGCGGATGCCCCTGAGATCACCATCGTTGCCGACTCCGACCAGCGCACACGCGAGACGGGCAAGGCTCTGGCCGCGGGGCTGATGCCGGGCTGCGTCCTTGAAGTCCGCTCACGTCCCGAAGGAACCCTCGATCCGTTGTTTCATCCCTTGAAGGGCGGCATCGGCCATGCCGACAAACTGCTGGCCACAGCGGCGCTTTCCGGCCGCATCGGCGCCGACCCGGAGGGGCTGACGGAAGACTATCGCCCGCAGCTTGAGGCGCTCGAAGAGGTTCTGAATAGTTGCCCTGTGGGCGCCAACTGCGCGGACACAAAAACGGCTGCTCCGGCATCCCTCTTCTCCATTCCATCTTCCATTGCGCCGGGAAGCGGCGATCACCTGGTCGAGCTGCGCTCGCCGCTCGGCGTGGCCTCCAGCATGGCGGAAGATATGCTGCTCGAATACTGCGAAGGCATGCCTGCGGCAAACGTGGGCTGGGGCCGGGTGGACATTCACCAACTGCGCGAGATTCTTCAACTCCACACGGCCAGCGAAGATATCAGCCGGCGCACCAGTTACATTGCCCGCGCACAGGCTTCCAATCTTCTCTTCCACACACTGCAGACCATGCGTCAGGCGGTGGATGCGAAGCCGGCCGCCGGCGCGCTCGGCAAGCCCGGCGACAGGCTGCTCATCCTCGTCGGTCACGATACAAATCTTGCCAACATCGCAGGAGCGATGGGCCTGAACTGGCTCATTGATGGCCGCCGCGACGATACGCCCCCCGGCGGGGCGCTGGTTTTTGAGTTATGGAAGAAGCGCGGCGTGCGGCAGTACTCTGTGCGCGTCTACTACACCGCGCAAACCCTCGATCAGATGCGCAACGGCACGCAGCTAAGTCTCGCCAATCCTCCTGAACGCGTTCCTGTGTTTCTGCCGGGTTGTAGCCAGGCCGATTCTTCCTGCTCATGGAAGGCATTCCAACAGGCTCTTGATGCGGAGATCGACTCAACGTATGTGAAGTGATCGCTCTGTTCACCGAGTGTTCATGATTCGTTTAACCGTAACCATCTTCGCCATCACTGCGACGATCAGCGCGAATGGAGACAGCGGAGCCGACCCGAACAAACTGGTGAAGGTGACCGATCGCTTGAGTGATACAACTTTGCCAAGGGGAGATGATCGCCTGGGGCGCTTCGCAACCATAGTCTGGACAGCGGTCGGCCGGACATCGAGATGTTTTGAGAAGCCTGGGTTGGTCTCTCTATACTTGATGCATGGCGAATGCTCCGGTTTGCGGATGGACGTTGGAAGAGGCGGCGCGCGGGCGCGGGGCGCTGCGCATTGCCGGCGTGGACGAGGTGGGGCGCGGGCCGCTCTTCGGGCCGGTGGTGGCCGCGGCCGTGATCCTGCAAAAGGGCTGCCACCTGCATGGCCTGAACGACTCAAAAAAACTGACGGGAAAAAAGCGCGCGGAGCTGGACGTGGAGATCCGCGCCAACGCAGTGAGCTGGGCCATCGCCGCGGTGGACGCGGAGACCATCGACCGCATCAACATCCGTCAGGCATCGCTCGAGGCCATGCGCCGCGCCGTGGAGCAACTGGCTCTGAGCCCGGATTTTCTGCTCATCGACGGGCGCGACATGATCGACTGGCAGTGCCCGCAGCAGGCTGTCATTCACGGTGACGCAACCAGCTTTTCGATTGCCGCGGCCTCGGTGCTGGCCAAGGTGCATCGCGACCGGCTGCTGGTGGAGCTGGACCTGGAGTTTCCCGGCTACGGGCTGGCGCGGCACAAGGGCTACCCCTCGCCCGCGCACCTGGAGGCTCTGGAGCGGCTGGGCCCGACGCCGCTGCACCGCAAGAGCTTTCATCCGGTGGCGCAGGCGCTGCTCAGCTTTGAATGAGGCATCTGCTCAGGGAGTGTCGGCGCGGGGCTTGCGACGTTGCATCCAGCTTTGCACCGGGCGCGCGGCCAGCAGCACAGCGAAGATGACGGTCATGGTGACGGGCGTGAGCACGCCGGGCTTGACCTGCCACCAGTAGTGAACGATGCCGCAGACGGCGGCCGCGTAGATCAGCTTGTGCAGCCGGTTCCAGCGTTTGCCGCCCAGTTTGCGGATAGCCCAGTTGGTGGAGGTGGCGGCCAGCGGCAGCAGCAGAAGCCATGCGGCCAGGCCGACGGTGATGAAGCGGCGGCGGGCGATGTCAGTGGTCATGGTGTTCAGATCGAAGCCCGCATAAAGAGCGACGTACGTGGCCAGATGCAGCGTGGCGTAGAAAAAGGCGAAGAGGCCCAGCAGACGTCGAAATCTGATCAGCCAGTTCAACCGCGGCGAAAGCCGGCGCAGTGGGGTGATGGCCAGTGTGATGGCTAGCAGGCGCAGCGTGGCCAGGCCGGTGGCGAAGGTGATGGCGGCGGTCTGATCCGCGCCCAGGTTGTCGGTGGCAGCGCCCCAGACGAGCCAGCCGAGCGGCGCCAGGCAGGCTATCCAGACGAGAATCTTGAGGGTGATAAGGGTGGGTCTTTTCATGGGCCTCTAGTGAGCCGGAGTTAGCCGCTCACCCCGCTGAGCACGCTGACTCCGCCTCAGTAATACTTGCGCAGGTTCATGCCCGCGTACATGGAGGCGACCTGATCCCCGTAGCCGTTGAACATGAGGGTGGTGCGGCGCTGGGCGTAGAAGGGCAAGCCAATGCGCCGCTCGGTGGCCTGGCTCCAACGGGGATGGTCCACCTTGGGATTGACGTTGGAGTAGAAGCCGTATTCCTCAGGCGACTGATCGTTCCAGGTGGTGGGCGGCTGGCGCTCCACAAAGCGCACGGTGACGATGGACTTGGCGGATTTGAAGCCGTACTTCCAGGGCACCACGATGCGCACCGGCGCGCCATCCTGATTGGGCAGCACCTGGCCATAGAGTCCGAAGGTGAGCAGGGTGAGCGGGTTCATGGCTTCGTCCATGCGCAGGCCCTCGGAGTAAGGCCAGTTGATGGTGCTTTCCCCGGCCCACTTCTCCACGCGCGAGTCGTAGTAGGAGAGGAACTGCACGTACTTGGCGCTGGGCAGCGGGTCGCACTGGCGGATGAACTCCGACAGCGAGTAGCCCACCCAGGGAATGACCATGCTCCAGGCCTCGACGCAGCGATGGCGATAGACGCGATCCTCGAGCGGACGCAGCTTGAGCAGAGTGTCGATGTCGAAGACTTTCTGCTCTTTCACCTGGCCCTCCACGCGCACTCTCCAGGGACGGGTGGGCAGGCCGCCGGCATTTTTCGCGGGCTGATCCTTGTTCACGCCGAACTCGTAGAAGTTGTTGTAGTGGGTAATGTCCTCAAAGCTGGTGAGCTGCTCGCCGGTGGTGGTGAGGGGGCTGTAGACGGTCTGGAGCTGCGCGGCGGCCAGTACGCTGGCGCGCGGCGAAATGACCTCGTCCAGCCGTTCGGCGCCCAATGCGGCCACGCTGGCTGCCGCGGCGGTGGAGGCGGCTCTGCGCAGGAAGCGGCGGCGGTTCATGTAGCGGTCGTACTCGGCGCGGGGAGTGATCTCCGAAGACGGAATGTCGGGCGGTTTGCCGATGAGCATGATGTGACCTCGCACGGGGAAGTGCTGATTGCATTCATTAGACACGAACAGGGGCTGGTCGTTTCAGGATTTTGAGGAGATTGTTTGAACTATTTTGAGGGCGCGTGCGGCCACTGTCCGAGGCTGCGGGCGCGGACGAGATAAATCACGGTGCCCACGACGGCGATGGCGGCGGCGACTTCCAGGCCGCCGAGGGCATGGCTGCGGCTGACCAGCAGGAAGGTGAAACCGGCGATGGCGGCCACGGGCGGCAGCGGATAGAGCGGCATCTTGAAAGGTCGCGCCAGTTCAGGCCGCTGCACGCGCAGCAGGATGACGCCGACGTGCTGCAAGAGGAATTGCAGCAGGATGCGGGTGATGACCAGCATGGTGATGACCTGGGCGAGCGAAAAAAAGCAGAAGGCGGCGGCCACCAGGCCCAGGGCGGTCAGTGAGCGGTGGGGAATGCCGTGGCGGGGATGCAGGGCGGCGAAATAACGGAAGTAGTTGCCGTCGCGGGCGGCGGCATAGGGTACGCGGGAGTATCCCAGCAGCAGGGAGAAGACCGAGGCGAAGGCGGTCCAGATGATGAGCGCGGCCATCAGGCGTCCGGCGGTGCGGCCAAAGGCGGAGTTGGCAATGTCGGCCACCAGTTGCAGGCGAGGCGCGGCGTCAGCGGAGAGGTGCGCGGCGGCGTCGCGTAGCGAATGCGGCGCGGATATGGAAGACAGCACGGCCAGGTTCATCGCGACATAAAACCCGGCGACAAGGAGGACCGACAACAGAATGGAGCGCGGAATAGTCTTTTCCGGCCTGCGCACCTCGCCGCCCAGGAAGCAGATGTTGTAGTAGCCCCAATAACAATACGTGGTCAGCAGCGTGGCCTGCGCCAGCCCGCCCAGCGTCGTGGCAAGCGAGAGCGGTGGCGAGGCCGGCAACAGCCAGCCGCCGCTGGCCGCGGCATGCGTAAATCCGGAGACGATGACGCCGGCGATGGCCGCCAGCACCCCGGCAAAGAGCACCCAGGCCAGGCGCGTGACGGCGCTCAGGTTGCGATAGAGCAGTGCGGTGACCAGCAGGCAGGCTCCGGCGGCGGCAAAGCTCGAGAAGTGCAGCGCGGGCAAGGCGGCAAAGGGTGCGTGGTCCAGGCCGGGCCAGAACCAGGCCAGAAAGCCGGCCAGGCCGATGCAGCCCGAGGCGATGGAAAGCGGCGCGGTGAAGCTGACCTGCCAGACATAGAGAAAGCTGAGCCAGTTTCCGGCGCGCTGGGGGCCGTAGATCTCGCGCAGGAAGGCATAGGAGCCTCCGGCGCGCGGAAAGGCTGCGCCCAGCTCGGCCCAGACCAGGCCGTCAGCCACGACGATGGCGGCGCCCAGCACCCAGGCCCAGACAGAGAGCCGGAAGCCGGCGGCGGCGATGACCAGAGGCAAGGTGATGAAGGGGCCGACGCCGATCATCTCCAGCATGTTGAACAGCACGGCGGAGCGCAGGCCGATGCGGCGCTGGAGGAGAACTTCGGAGTTGGGCTGGGAATCTTCCATGCGGCTGTTTCGCTCCCCGGATTGTACACTGACGGCAACCATGATTTTTTCTGCGAGAACACATCGTCGTTTCGCGCTGGCAGCCCTTGCCGGCTTGTTGGGAGCGGGAAGGCTGGCGGTTGCAGCGCAACAGGGAACACCGCCATCCGCACCAAAGACGCCCCGGCAGTTCACGATTGCACCGCTCACGGCGGCGGAGATTCCGCCGCCGCAGCCGAGCGCCGCGGCCCTGCCCTTGCCGGAGGACCGCGGCGCGGCAGGCGTCGAGGAAGCACTGCGGCGGCTGAAGACCACGGCCAGCGTGCTGATGATCGTGGCTCATCCGGACGACGAGGACGGCGCGCTGCTGACCTATCTGTCGCGTGGAATGGGGGCGCGGGTGACGCTATTCACGCTGAACCGCGGCGAGGGCGGACAGAACGCGATGTCGGCCGACGCCGACGATGCGCTGGGGCTGATCCGGACCAATGAGCTGCTGAAGGCCGACGAATTTTATGGTGCGCAACAGCTCTGGGGGACCGAGGTGGACTTCGGCTTCTCGAAAACCCAGGAAGAATCCTTTGCCAAATGGGGCCACCGCCGGGTGCTCTACGACGCGGTGCTGGCGGTGAGGCGTACGCGGCCGCAGGTGATCGTCTCCACGTTTGTGGGCGGGGTGAGCGATGGGCACGGGCACCACCAGGTGGCGGGCGAGATTGCGCAGGAGGTCTTCAAGGCAGCGGGCGATGCGAAGGTTTTTCCCGGACAGATGAAAGCGTACGGCGTCACGCCCTGGCAGCCGCTGGCGGTCTATTCGATGCAGCCCTTTGCGCCGATTGTGGGCGGAAAAATCTTCGATTACGCGACCGGCAAGTGGGCTCCGGCGCGCTTCAGAAATTATGTCACCGGCGAGTGGACCGAAGGGGCGCTTTCGGCGGATGCGACGATGTCCGTTGGCTCTCTGGACCCGGTGCTGGGGCGCAGCTACGTGCAGATCGCGCGGGAGGGCTGGGGTGAGCAGAAGTCGCAAAACGGCGGCGCGAATCCGGCCCTGCGCGGGCCCGCGACGACCAGTTATCACCTGTGGGCCGTGGCTCCATTGGCAGCCGCACAAGCGGGAGGGAGCGCGGCAGACGGCAGTCTCTTCCAGAATCGCAAAGTCCAGATCGACACCAGTCTTGCCGGCCTGACTCATCTCGCAAAAGGCAATGCGCCCCTGTGGCTTTCTTCCGGCGTGCGCGTGATCGATGACAGTCTTGAAAAACTTCTGGGTGCCCCAGGTCCCGCTTTTGGGACCTGGGAAAGTAGCGTCGCCGTGGCTCATCAGCTCACGCCAATTTATCGCCAGACGCTGGCCCTGCGCAAGCAAGTGGCCGACGGCAATCTGGACGCGCAGGCAAAAGCTGATTTGCTTTTTGAACTGGACGCAAAGATCGGCGAGTTTCAGACGGCGCTCAAGGAATTGCTGGGCCTGGACCTGCTGGCGTTCACCACCAACGCAGAAAATGCGCGGAGCAGCGGTTCGTCGCGCGGAGCAACAGCCGATGAGACACCGCGCAACGTCACCCCCGGCGAGGAGTTTCACGTGCGCGTTCACGCGGCGCAGGCCACGGCGCAGACAAAGCTCAGCCGTGTGTGGCTGCAGAGCCGCGATGGCGATCCGTGGAAGGCTGAACAGCTGCCGGGTGAAAACGATCCCACTGAGCTGATTTCCGGGCCGGTCGAAGACGCGATCTTCCGTGTTCATGCCGCGGACAACGCCGCGCCCACTGAGCCCTACTTCACGCGGCCCAACATCGAGCAGGCCTGCTACGACCTGAAGCAGCCGGAGTGGCGCGAGCGGTCGTTTGCGCCCTGGCCGCTGGCCGCGTGGGCGGAATTTTACTTTGACGGTCTGCCGATCCGCGTGGGCAAAGTGGTGCAGACGAAGCAGCGGGTGCCCGGGCTCGGCGGGGTTTACGAGCCACTGGTGGTGACGCCGTCTATTGGTGTGCGCGTGGAGCCGGAGGCGCGGATTCTGCCCCTGGACGGATCGACGCTGCCGGTGCGGGTCACGGTGCACACCGAGGCCGCGTCCGAGGGAACCGTGTCGCTGGAGCTGCCGGCTGGATGGCGCGCGGAGCCTGGGGAAGCGCCGTTTCACACAGCCAGTGCCGGCGACGCCGAGCCGATTCTCTTTTCTGTAACTCCGGCGGCCTCCGAGGCCGGCGCCTACACCATCGCGGCAGTGGCGCGCTCTGGCGGGCACACCTACAAGACCGGCTGGCAGAGCGTGGGCTACGCTGGATTGCGGCCGTATAACCTCTACCGGGCAGCGGAATTCGAGACGCGCAAGATTGATGTGAAACTGGCAGCGGGGCTGCGCATCGGTTACGTGATGGGCACCGGCGACAGCGTCCCCGACGCCATTGAAGCGATGGGTGGCGCGCCCCACCTGCTGACCGCCGCGGAGCTGAGCAGCGGAGATTTGTCGGCATGGAATGTGATTATCGTCGGCATTCGCGCTTACTCCGTGCGTCCCGAACTCACCGCGGCCCAGCCTCGGCTGGACGAGTTTGTGCGCAAGGGAGGCACGCTGATTGTGCAGTACCAGAGCGCCAGCTTTCCCGCGCCGTTCCCGCTGGCGATGGGGCGGATGCCGGAGCGGGTGGTCGACGAAACCGCGCCGGTCAAGCTGCTGGACGCGGCGAACCCTCTGCTGAGCTGGCCCAATGCGATCAACTCCGCGGATTTCGACGGCTGGATCGAGGAACGCGGACACTCCTTCCTGGATAACTGGAGCCCGAGTTACACGGCGCTGACCGAGACGGCCGACCCCGGTCAGGCGCCGCAGCGGGGCGGATTGCTGGTGGCGCATTCCGGCAAGGGCACTTATATCTATGTCGCCTACGCGCTCTATCGGCAGCTTCCAGAGTTAGTTCCGGGATCTTATCGGATTCTGGCTAACTTGCTCAGTGCGGGGCAGGACAAATCCGGAAAATAAGCAAACTCAAGCGCAGTGCATCTGGCGCTTGAGTTTGTCTGTCCCCAGTCGATACAGGCGAACCTTCTATGTTAAGAGGATATTAATTTATAAGGCGATCCAAAATCGGAAACCCGGAAATGCCAGCAATATTACTGAAATCGGCATTGTTAAAAATACGTGAATTAGTCAAATATTCATATAAATCTGCGAGGCTAGTAATCGAAAGCGGGAGAGAGAGTTTGATCTTTCCGCGCTTCTGCGGAAATCGCATGACGGTCTGGCGCAATTTGGTTTTCTGTTCAGCATGGCCGGAATGCGCGAGTGGGGTGCGCTCGATTGGTCAAAGCGAGCGCAGGCATCATCCAATTTGAAACAAGAAGAAGAGAGAGGCCTAATGAACTTCAGATACAGAATTGCTGCCGCGGCAATCCTTGCAGCCAGTGTCGTTTCTGCTTACGGACAGAGCGGCGATATGCAGATGCCGATGAAGAAGCACACCTCCGCGCGGAAGGCCAAGACGCCTCCGCCGCCTAGTGTTACCGAGCAGATTCAGGCTCTTCGCGAGGAACTGGAAGGCCAGATCGACAAGTTGCAGAACAACCTGGCCGAAAAGGATGCGCAGTTGAAGCAGGCACAGCAGGCGGCTGCCGATGCGCAGGCCGCGGCGGCCAAGGCGCAGGCTGCCATCGATGCCCAGCAGCAGGCGGACACGCAGAACTCCGCGGCCGTCTCCACGCTGCAGTCCACGGTGACCGACCTGAAGGGCAATCAAGCCTCGCTGGCCGCCACCATCTCCGATGAAACTTCGACGATGAAGAAGGAGATTGCTCACCCCGAGGCGCTGCGCTACAAGGGCATCACGCTATCGCCGGCGGGCAGCTTCCTGGCGGCTGAAACTGTGTGGCGCAGCGCGGCCACGGGCGGCGGCATCAACACGGCCTTCACCGGAATTCCGCTGCAGTATGCGGACGCGGCGCAGATGAGCGAGTTCCAGGGTTCGGGACGCCAGTCGCGCCTGGCCGTCAAGGCCATCGGCAAGCTGGATAACATGACCCTGACCGGCTACTACGAGATGGACTGGCTGGGCACCGGCATCACCTCCAACAACAACCAGAGCAACAGCTACGTGCTGCGCCAGCGCCAACTGTGGGCCCAGGCCGCGCTCAAAAGCGGCTGGACCTTCACCGCCGGCCAGATGTGGTCGCTGGCCGCTGAGACCACGCAGGGGCTTTCCAACGGCAGCGAGGTTCTTCCCGCCGTCATCGATCCGCAGTACGAAGCCGGCTTTGTATGGGCACGCCAGTATGGCTTCCGCGTGTCCAAGGAGTTCAACAACAAGCTCTTCTTCGGCGTCTCGGCGGAGAACGCTGAAACTCTGAATCCGGCCGGCAACAACCTGCCGACCAACCTGCTGATCGGATCTGCGGGAACCGGCGGCGGCCTTTACAATCCGACCGCGAACTACTCCTTCAATCTTGCGCCGGACTTTGTGGCCAAGATGGCCTTCGAGCCGGGATGGGGCCACTGGGAGCTGTTCGGCATCAGCCGCTCCTTCCGCGATCGCATCTATCCGGCGACCGGCTCTCCCTCCAACAACACCAAGATGGGCGGCGGTGTTGGCGGCGGCTTCCGCGGCCCGCTCCTGAACAAGAAAGTCACGGTTGGCTTGAAGGGCCTGTGGGGGCAGGGCGTAGGCCGTTATGGCTCCTCCACGATTGCCGACATCACGCTGCGTCCCGACGGAAGCATCTCTCCCTTGCACGGCTTCTCCGGCCTCAGCACGGTGGAAGTGAATGCGACGCCACGGCTGTTGGTTTACATGAACTACGGCGGCGACTACATCGGCCGCGACTACTCAGGCACTGGGTCGGCCGCCATCGGTTACGGCGCGCCGGGCGTTGTCATGTCGGGCTGCACCACCGAAGTGCCTCCCTCTGGCGCCAACACCGGCGGCTTCAATCCCAGCGCCCCGGCCAACTGCAAAGCCAACAACAAAGATGTGCAGGAAGGCACCATCGGCTACTGGTACAACCTGTACAAAGGCTCGAAGGGAATGCTGCGGCAGGGCTTCCAGTACAGCTACTTTGCGCGCAACCTCTGGTCCGGCGCAGGGGGCACGACCAATCCCGGCAACAGCGCGCAAGGCACCGACAACGAAGTCTACACCTCACTGCGCTATTACCTGCCGTAACCCGCGAACCGGCGGAATTGGCAGTACCGGAAGAGGGCGGCCCCGGCGGGGGTCCGCGGCCGCGGGTTTGGGGGTTGGGGCGGGGACGGGCGGCCCGGGGTGTAGGGCAAGAGCCGAATGCGCACGGCTCG
>VFSW01002601.1_pt1 | contig 27303 bp, 34 predicted proteins | sample 5358111 | NCBI WGS metagenome assembly VFSW01 (sample SAMN11554181, study PRJNA540505) | mine drainage metagenome | isolation source: sediment from site ElyBrook_90M | place: USA: Ely Copper Mine, Vershire, VT | collected 2017 | reverse complement strand
CCCGCGCCCCCCTCCCGCCTCCCCACCCCGTTGTACCCCCCGGCCCCGGGGGCCCCGCGGGCGGGGGGGGCGGTTCCCCCCTTGGACGGGGCCACGCGCCGGAGAGATTCCATGGGGAATCCCTCTTCGACGATGAAGCCCGCGCTCAGATACAGCGGTGTCGCCCCACCCATGGCGAGATCGTTGACCGTGCCATGGACCGCAAGCGAGCCGATGTCGCCGCCGGGGAAGAACAGTGGTTTGACCACAAACGAATCGGTCGTGAAAGCGAGTTGCGATCCGCCGAATTCGAGAACAGCCTGATCGTCGAGGCGATCGAGCACGGGGTTGGAAAACAGAGGCAGAAAGATGTCGTTCAGCAGGTTGGCGCTGAGGTGGCCGCCGCTGCCGTGGCCGAGAACAATCCTGTCGTGGACAGCCGCCGGGGCGGGGCACACAAACGAAGCGGGATCGATCAGAATTTCAGGCATGGCGTTTGTATTGGTACCAGGCGGCGCAGGCGCCTTCGGCGGACACCATGGGCGCGCCCAGCGGCGTCATGGGAGTGCAGCGTCTCCCGAAGGCGGGGCAGTCGACCGGTTTTTTCAGACCCTGCAGCACGAGAGCGCTGATACACTCCCGCGGCTCTTCCACATGCAGGGGATCGAGTTGAAAGACGCGCTCGGCATCCCACGCGGCGTACTCGTCGCGCAGCCGCAAACCGCTTTGCGCGATCTCGCCGATTCCCCGCCATTTGCGATCCGCCACGGTGAAGACCTCGCGCATGATTTCCTGCGCGGGCACGTTTCCCTCGTAATCGACCGATCGCGAGTATTGATTCTCCACTTCGGCGCGGCCTTCTTCCAGCTGCGCGACCAGCATGGAGATCGCTTCGAGCAGGTCCACGGGCTCAAAACCGCCGACGACGATGGGCACATGAAACTCCGCCGCCAGTTGCTCGTATTCGCGGAAGCCCATGATCGAGCAGACGTGCCCGGGACCGATGAAGCCCTGTACGCGACTGGCGGGCGACTCGAGAATCAGGCGCATGGCAGGCGGCACCAGCACATGCGACACCAGCATGGAGAAATTCGTGAGACCCGCGCGCCGGGCCTGCCAGACCGCCATCGCATTGGCCGGCGCCGTGGTCTCAAAGCCGACGCCGAAGAATACGACCTGGCGCGCGGGATTTTCTCTGGCGATTTTCACCGCGTCGAGCGGTGAATAAACCACGCGCACGTCGGCTCCGCCGGCGCGCGCCTGGAACAGATCCAAGTGCGACCCGGGGACGCGCAACATGTCTCCGTAAGACGTAAACGTCACGCCCGGGAGTCCCGCAATGTGGATGGCCTGGTCGATCAGTTCGAGAGGCGTGACGCAGACGGGGCACCCCGGCCCGTGTACCAGTTCGATGCCTGCCGGCAGCAGATCGCCGATGCCATAACGCATGAGCGTGTGGGTTTGCCCCCCGCACACTTCCATGAGAACCCAGGGTTTCGTTGCGATGCGTGCCACCTGGCCGGCCAGAGCGTGGGCAATCCGAGGGTCGCGATACTCGTCGATGTATCTCACGTCGCGAGGCCCTCTTCGGCGAGCGCGCCAATCTCCTTGAGGTACTTGAAGGTGCGCGAGGCTTCTTCTTCATCGATACGCGAGATGGCGAAGCCGACGTGGACGAGGACGAAATCGCCCGGCTGGACTTCGGGAGTGAAAGCCAGGTTGACCGTCTTGCGCACTCCGCAGAAGTCAACGCTGCCGGACCGGAACGCCGGGTCGTCACCGAGGACATTCAATACTTTTCCAGGCACTGCGAGACACATAAAAGGAACTTCGTGGTCCTTCCCGCGACCGCATCGCGATTCGTCTACCGGCTCGCGATTATGCACGTGGCCAGCCAATCTGCAATAGCGGCCGATCGCGATGAAATGGGCTGGTGAGTGCGCGATCGGGCGCAGGGCGTTCGGCCGCGCCGCGTGAAATCGCGCAAAAGGCCAGGCGTTTTGGCGAAGAAATCGGGCGCGGGAACGGAATGCCGCGTGCCTTGAGGATTAACAGCGATGAACGGAACGCTCGCAGTTCTTCTGGTGCTTTCGACCGCGGCCCGCGCCGCCGTGCCATCCGCGGATTCCGCGCGCGGCGCGCAGGTGTTTCAGGGGCAGCACTGCGTCGAGTGCCATGCGCTGAACGGGATTGGCGCGAAGATCGGGCCGGATCTCGGACGCATGGTGGATCGCGGGTTTACTCCGGATATGTTCGCCGGCACGATGTGGAACCATGCTCCCTCCATGTGGAGCGCGATGGCCGCGCGCAGGATCCCGATGGCGCCGATGGGCGAACAGGCGGCCGCCGATCTCTTCGCCTTCTTCTATTCGACCCGCTTCTTCGAGGAACCGGGAGACGCGACTCGCGGCAAGCGCCTCTTCGCCTCGCTCTCCTGCGACCATTGCCATGGAATTACGGAATCGAAAATGGCGGGCGTGAAACCGGTCAGCCGGTGGACATCGCCGGCCGATCCGACCGCGATGATCGAAGTCATGTGGAATCACGCCGCGAACATGCGGGGCGAAATGGCGCGGCAGAAGATTGAATGGCCGCGGATTTCCGGCCAGGACGTTTCCGACATCCTGGTCTACGTCCGCAATCTGCCTTCGGCGCCGAAGAACAAAGGCGTCTTCCACACGACCTCGGGCATTGGCGCGCAGGCGCTGTTTATGGAGAAGCGTTGCGTGGTGTGCCACACCTCGGCCGAGCAGTTCCTCTCAAAAGGCGTGCGGGGCCAGACCTTGACCGATATCGCCGCGGACATGTGGAACCATGGATCGGACATGCGGGTGGCGCCGGTCCGGTTCGCACCCGGCGAGATGAGTGAAATTGTGAGTTTTGTCTGGGCGCAGCGGAACCTCGAAAACGACGGGAACCTCGAACGGGGGAAGAAGGTGTTTGCGGCGAAAAGCTGCGGCGCTTGCCATGGCGATCCGGCGAGCAGCGCGCCCCCGCTGACGTCCCGCAGCCGGGAATTCTCAGGGATTACGATGGTGTCCGTTTTGTGGGCGCACGGTCCCGCGATGCAAGCCCGCATGCGGGAGAAGCATATCGCCTGGCCCCACTTCGATACGCGCGAAATGTCCGATCTCATCGCCTATCTGAATGTGAGGGACGCGGGCGATGCCCGATAAACGTCAGTCGCGACGATGCTAATCTCGGGAAATGCGTTTTCTGACGGTCCTTCTATCGGTTGCAATAGTTTCGTGCTCGTCTTCGCCCTCGCTTTCGCGCGCCACGAGGACTGCGAGCGGCATGATTTATACCGAACTGACCCCAGGTTCGGGCCCCTCGCCCGCAGCGACCGACACGGTCAAGGTCAACTATCGCGGCACGCTGATGGATGGGACCGAGTTCGATAGTTCGTACAAGCGCAATGAGCCGGCCGAATTTCCCCTGAATCAGGTGATCCCGTGCTGGACGGAAGGCGTTCAAAAGATGAAGGTGGGAGGGAAATCCCGTCTGGTGTGCCCTGCGAACATCGCGTATGGAGATGAGGGAAGGCCTCCAGTGATTCCCGGCGGCGCCACGCTCGTCTTTGAGATCGAGCTGCTTTCCGTCGGAGAGGCACACTAAGATGTCCGCATCGATTTCGCGACTCGCACCGGGAGCGATTCCGGTCGTGGCCGCGTTGCTGCTGAGCGCATGCGCCGGACGTCTGGATCGCCCCGTGATACCCGCGGTCATCGCGGTTCCCAGCCCGGACGGCAGGACCGGCAACTATACGCTCGGCAACTACCAGCAGGACCTGTCCGCCTATTCCGCGGCTTCCGGTGACTCCGCCAAAGCGCTGAGAAATAAAATGGTGTACGGCGTGATGGCGGAAATCGACTACGCTTTCTACACCTACGAAATCAAGTTGTACGTGAATGAGGGCGCCTTCAATGTGGGCGCGGATTTCCTGCAGCTGGGGCTCGCCGCGGGAGGGACCATCGCCAACGGAGCGCGCGCCAAGACAGTGTTGAGCGCCGTGCTGTCGGGCGTGACCGGCGTAAATCTGTCGGTGGACAAGAATTTCTTCAGGCAGCAGACCGTGCAGGCGATCGCCAGCAGCATGGACGCAAACCGCGACAGGACTAAAAGCGTGATCCTGCAACAACTGGCCAAGGATACGACCGTGTATCCCTATCAGGCCGCCCGCGCCGACCTGATCGAATATTTCTTTGCCGGGACTCTGCCCGCGGGATTACAACAGCTCCACGAGGACTCGGCCGTGAACGCGCAACGGGAGCGCTCGGCCCTGAATCTGCTGCAGGTGAGCGGCATCACGCAGGCGGATTTGACATCGGCCACGGATCTTAATGCGGCGATCGCGGCGGCATTCAGGAGCGGAGACCTGAGCAAAGTCATCGCCACCCTGCAGGCCGCGGGAGTTTCGATCGACACCGGTGCGTCGCGGGCTTCGGTGGAGGCGGCTGTTCGCGAGCTGGGTCTGAAGACCGCGACCGATCCCGCGCTCCGGAAGAAATACTTCGAAGCGGCAAAAAGCACGGGGCTGATTCCGTAATTGGCAATGGGAGAAAGGATCGCGCGATGGCGGTGAGAAAAGTACTGGTAGACGGCAAGCAGACTCTGATCCAGCAGGAGATCGCACTCAACTATCTGGAGCAATCCTCTTTTGCGAAGGTCACGGCGTACGCAAAAAGCAGCGGCAATGTCCCTCCGGACTGCGCCAACGAAGCGGTGCTCGAAGATGTGCCGATCGGCGAGCAGCCGCCCCATCTGCATCTGGCGGACGCGAACGGCGCTGCTGGAGCGAAGGCCTTCGAGGGGGTGGCGTTTGTGGAATCGGCGGAGAAACTCATTCTCGGTTTTCGATAGGCGTTAATCGGGGAGGCCGGGCATCGGCCTCCAGCAGCCACGCACGGCGATCCGGATAGTATCGCCGCAGCGTGGCGTCCTCTTCCGGGCCGAGGTCGATCGCCCAGACAACGCGCGCGCCGTCGATATCGGCCGCGTTGTGAATCCAGTCGTGAGCGCCATGCGCGGGACCGTAACGGACGAAGACCAGCTGCTTGCCGGGCGCGTCAGCCAAACGTTCGTTAATGGCGATGCGTCCTTCGGGATCGCCGTAATTGATGGCGTCCCAGCTCGGGGTTCCGCTCATCGCGAGCAACAGGTTCCGGTTCCCGCTCAGCTGCATCCCGTAAAAGAACAGAAAATGCGCGAGGCACAGGATGAGAATCAGTGTGACGGCTTCCGTGCCCACGGCGAAATGGCGGATCTCCAGACGGCTCAACCGGTCCAGACCTTTGACGCTCACGAGGACGAAGAGACACGTCGCGGCCGCGATGTAGTGCGGATAGAAATACGGATAGAAGGAACTGCCAATCCAGAAGATCGCGAGCGCGATCCCGGCGAGCAGAAAGCGGCGCTGCCGCAGCGACGGCAGGAACGCCGGCAGGGCGAGCCAGAGCGGCGGAAGAAGGAAAAAACGAAAGAAGCGGATGCGTTCGCCGAGCCGCTCCGGCCAGGTTTCGAACGCATTGTGAACCGCGGCCTGGGAATCGTAATCGACCTGCTGTTCGACGCTCAAAGCCTGGTGGGGAATCGGGACCGGCTGGAACGTGAAGGTGGTGGGCACGCCGGTTCGATAACGGCCGAGCACATAGGGAAGGGTGGTCCAGGAGCCCGTGACCTGTTTGTTCTGCAGCAGGGTTAAGCCCGCGGCGGGCAGCAGAGCGAGGGCGGCGATCAGGAGGCTTCGAGTGGGAACCATGAACAACAGCACGATCGCCGCGAGGATCGTGAATTCAAACGGGCGGGCCAGCATTTGCAGGCCAAGACCGGCTCCCAGCAGGACGGCGTCTCTGGTCCGAGGGCCTTTTTTCAGACCGTCCCCGCACAAACGCCCCAGCGCGCCGAATACCAGGCATCCGGCGATACCGGAAGCCGCGCCGCCCCAATACGTATTCATCCACGGGCTCAGAGGTCCGAATTGAAGCGCGGCGAGCAAGCCTCCGGCCAGTGCCCACAACGGATCGATCCATGCGCGCAGCATCCAGTAGCAAAGGGCGCAGAGAGCCCCCGCGGAGAGCACGATCCCGGCCCACGGAAGCCCGAACAGCAGTTCTCCAAAGGCGAGGACCAGCCCTTGTCCGAGTGGATAGCTCGAACTGTACGAGGGCTGCTGCAGGACGAAGATGGCTTCGAAAAAACGGTGCATCGGATGCACCGGATTGGCGAGACGGAAGTGGGCGAGCGTGTCGCCCAGCAGCAGATAACTGAAGTCGTCCGCCACGGCGGGAGTGGGCACGGGGTGGTGCGGCAACAGGGCGAGGCGGAGAACGATCGGCAGGGCGGCGAGGAGCATCATGCACGGAAGCGTGCGATTTGCCAGTTTGCGCGCGAACGCAGTCAGCGGGGCACGCGCGAGAATCAGCGCCGCCAGAATCGCCGCCAGCGCCAGTTCGACGAAGTCGCTTCCACCGAACCCGATGGGATTCTGCATGGGCGGCAGGAAGCGGAAGAAGGGCAAGGAAGGCATGGAGACGGAAGCGGCGGAGACTTCCATTCTCACAAAACATCGCGCGGAGGTTTGAGGAGATCCGGTGATATGCTCAGGGCAAGGCTGTGCGGATCAATTTTCGAAACGCTTCGTGTGTATCGGCTTGCGCGCTCGCCTGTTTGGGAACTCTGTACGCGTTCCAGAAGCCCTTCCGGCAGTATCCAGGCGTGGAATACTCAAGCTTTGAAACGCCGCCCGATTATCAGGAAAAAACCGAATTTGCTTTCGCGCGCCTCATGTTCCCAGGCGGATGGAACGACGGCTACCGCGGGCGTTTCGATGGCGATTTCCGCCTTGGCATGTCTCTCTGGACCCAGGACTCCCCGCCCGCCGCCCGTCACTTCTCGCCGGCCGTCCGGCGGCTGACACGCATTCATATCCGTTCCGTGGAGCAGCCCGTCAACCTCGACGAAGGTGAAGAATTCGATTTGCCGTGGGTCTACGCCGTTCAGGTGGGCGAGTGGGGACTCACGCCCCGCGAGGGCAGGGAAATGCGCGAATACCTGCTGCGCGGCGGCTTCTTCATGGCCGACGATTTTCACGGCAACGAGGAACGGCAGGTGTTTGAAGACGCCATGAAACTGGTTTTTCCCGACCGTCCGATCGTGGAGATTCCGGACGACGATCCGATCTTTCATGTGGTTTACGATCTGAAAGACCGGTTCCAGGTGCCGGGCCAGGCCCATCTGCGGCAGGGCTGCAAGAACTGCGGGGATGGCGGACGCGGCGCGCACTGGCGCGGCATTTACGACGATAAGGGCCGGGTCATGATTGCCGCCTCGTACAACTCCGATCTGGGAGACGCCTGGGAGTGGGCGGACGATCCGTATTACCCGGAAAAAGCCTCATCGCTCGCGATTCGCATCGGCGTCAATTACATTGTTTACGCGATGACGCACTGAGCGGACGGCTGAGGGCCGCAGGCCGCGCTTTGCAGCCCTCACTGTTGACAGGGGACCTAATAGACGCAGGGCAAATAGCAATAGTAGGTGCAACTGTAGAAAGCCGCGCTGCACGAATTAATGCAATTCGTATCGCCATTGCAGGCGGCAACGCAGGAATCGAGGCTCGTGACGCAATAGCTGCAGTCGCAGTATTGCGCCCTGGCGGAGCGGGGGATGGCCATGTACGCGATCATCATGGCCAGCAGGGCGAGGTTACGCACGATTTTCATCATCGGTTGTTTCTTCCTTTCTTCGTGTTTTGGACAGGACGGGTTCGGCGGCCGGAATTTATGCCGCCACGCAATTGCGGCAAAGCTCCCCGATCTGCTTCAGGACTTCGCTTTGCCGCCCGGCATCGAGCAAACCGACCCAGACTGCTGTCACGTGCCGGTTGCCATCGAGCAGAACGAGAGTCGGCGTCGCCTGAAGGCCTGCCTGCTGTAGTGCAGTCGAGACGATGCCGTCCACCTGCAGACGGTTTTGAGAAAGATATTCCTGCGCTTCGCGGGCCGTTTGGGGCATCACGGCAAGGATTCCGAAATCGCCGGGAGACGCCGGCTTCATATCCGCGAGGCGGCGATAAAACGGCATGCTCTCGCTGCAGAAATGACATCCCTCGGCAACCACCAGCAGAAGAGTCGCCATCCTGCCGGTCTGGGATTTCGCGGGCAGGGGGAATGCCTTGCCCACCAGTTGCCGCGCCGCGGCCGCGGGATCGCCGGCTGTTTGTCCGGGAAAGAACCGGTCGCGCACCGTGAAGGCGATTACAAGCACGGCGGCGACGAGTACGGCGATCGTAGTGACACGTTCTACAAGCTTCATCGTCTTCATACCTTCCTTCATACCGATTGAAAGGCGCGACTTCGCGGTCGTCAATAAATCAGCTTTATATTGTCAGGGTTTTTTGATTTCGCGCCCCGTTTTCTGGTTTCCAGAGGATATCTTACTCCTTGAGTCCGGGATGTCAAGGTGTTTTTTGGGGAGATCGGTATGGCGCATTAATTGCACTGCGGAGAGGCGGGAGGCAACAAAATGTTGCATTGGACGCTGGTTTTCCTGATTATCGCGTTGATCGCGGGCGCATTGGGGCTATTTGGAATTGCGGGCGCAGCCGCGGGCATCGCGAAGATCCTGTTCTTCGTTTTTCTCGTGGTCTGGCTGATCAGTTTTCTGTCGCGCCGCCGCTCGGTATAAAAAGTCTATTGAACGAAGGCGACGGGATGCAGGCAAAAGTGGGAGTCGCTCCGGGTCCGGATTAAATGCGCGGTCTTCTCGATGGCCTCGGGAAGCCCGATATTCTGCATCGGAACGCCGATCAGTTCTCCGCTGGCTTTGTCGTACTCAACCACGCGAAACCGCAGGGTGAAAGGGTCGAGCGCGCCCGCCGAGATCGCTTCGTTTCGGATCGCCTCAAAGTCCGGCAAGTGGTTCGGAAAGTGAATCTCACGCTCCATATGAAGGTATGGTGCGCCGATCCCATGAATTGTTTCAGAAATATTTTCGATGGGGACCATACGCCTGGCTTTCCTCTCTCCGGACGGCTTCGAATGCCATCATGAGTTGTGGAGTTTGAGGATGAACTGAATGCGGTTTTGCCGGCCGATCTGCCTCGGCGCGAGTTCGCAATCCGGAAGGCCGCGGAGCACCTCGCCCTGATCGTGGAAGCGAACCGGCATCTCAACCTGACCCGCATCACCAGCCCCCGCGAGGCCGCGATCAAACACGTTCTCGATTCGGTCATCCCCTGTGCTCTGTTCGCCCATGCCCGGCAGATCCTCGATGCGGGCACGGGGCCCGGATTTCCCGGCATTCCCCTGGCCCTCGTGCTTCCGGATACCCGCTTTGTGCTGGCCGAATCGATCCGCAAAAAGGCGCGATTTCTCGAATCCGCTCTCGCGCAGCTGGAATTGCCGAATGTGACTGTTTCGCCCGAACGCGCGGAAGAAATCCTGCGCTGCGGCGGAATCGACGCGATCGTGGCCAGAGCGCTGGCGCCGATTCCTCGCGCTCTCGGTCTATTCGCGCCTGCGTTGAAGGCCGGGGCGAAGGTTTTCCTGTATAAAGGGCCGGATGCGGAGCGCGAGATCGCTGAAGCCGCGCAGGATGCCGCGAAAATCCGCGCCCGCATGCAGATCGCGATGCGCTACGATCTGCCGGATGGGCTGGGAACGCGCACCGTTGTTCAGATTACGGTGTAGCCGTTCGATCCGGTCTTTCGGACGTTCGGGCCACCTGTTTCGGCCCGTCGAAATGGCTTAACGACTGCGAATATTGCGCAAGGCCCTTGTACAAGGCCTCCGCAATCTTCTGCCGGTATTCCGGCTTGCGCAGGTTGGTCTCATCGCGGCTGTTGCTCAGGAAACCGATCTCCGCCAGCACGGAAGGCATGGAGGCTCCGATCAAGACCACAAAAGGCGCCCGCTTCACTCCCCGGTCGCGGGCCGCGGCGTTCGCATGCGCCGCCTGAGCCTCGATGGCGGTCTGGATATCCCGCGCAAAAGTATGCGATTCCTCGATCTTGTCGTTCATCGTGATGGACTGAATCAGATCCTTCAATTCGCCCACGCTCTTGTCCGCGCCGGCGTTCTCACGCGCCGCCACGTCCAGCGCTCCCGGCGAATTGGTGAAGTTCAGATAAAAGGTTTCGGTCCCCGCAACCGCCGGCGCCGGCGATGAGTTGGCGTGAATCGAGAGAAACAGATCCGCTTTGCGCGCATTCGCGATTTCGGTGCGTTCGTGGAGCGGGATGAACGTGTCGTCGGACCGCGTGAGCACGACTTCAGCGCCCATCCGTTCCCGCACCAGGCTGGCGACCCGCAGGGCAACATCGAGCACCACGTCTTTTTCCAGCAGGCCGTGCGGCCCGATCGTTCCATCGTCATGACCGCCATGGCCGGCGTCGATGACAATCCGGTTGACCTTGAGTCCCAGCGCGCGCGTGAGCGAACGCGACCCGTTTTCGGACGCCAGCGGCATGGCATCGCTTTCAGGCCGAACCGCGAATGTGGGAGCCGGGGGCGGCAGCGCACGAGCCGATATGGTCACGGGCTGAGATGGTGGCTTGATCCTCAGCGAAAACGCGGCGTTGGGCAACACGTCGGTCAGGAGCATTGTGGGCGCCGGCGCGAAAAGCACCGGTGGCGTTCCCGCCATCGGGATCTGGCGGCGCCGGGGCGCAGGCGGATAAACGAACGGGCGGCGCGCAATCGCTTCCGCCGGCGGCTGGCTTCCTCCAGGCGGCCGCACTTCGATCACCAGGCGGTTGGGTGCGTCGAGGCGCGTGATCTTGAAGTCAGCCGCCGACACCAGATCGAAAACAACGCGGGTTGTGCCGGGTGAGGTCTCCGCCACCCGCACGCGCCGGACCAGCCGGTCGCCGATCAGGTGCGTGGCCACGCGCCGGTGGGCAATCGACGGGCGCGCGTGCAGAATGTCCAGGAACAGGCGGTCCGGATTGCGGGCCCGATCCGACCGGTATTCGAACGGCCCGGTGGTTTCGATGATGACGCGGGTGGAATCGGCGTGCGACCACGACCGGACGGCTGTAACCTGAATTAAGCCGGAATTCGGCGAAGCCAGAGCGGGCAGGAGTCCAAGAAACGCTGCCGCTCGCGAGAATCGCCACAACATAAATTCGCTCTGCTATTAAGGAGTGCGGTAATAAATCCGGCCGTCTGAGCCTATCGACGTCTGAATAGGCCTGAATGTTTCTGTATTGCTGTTATTCACCGCTGTCGCAACCGGCGCGGGAGCGGAACTCGCCTGCTTCAGGCGGGCCGTTGTGAGGTTTCGCGCCACCTGCGAGACATAGTTCCGGGTTTCGGCGAATGGCGGAACCCCGTGGTACTTGTCCACAGCCGCTTCACCTGCGTTATACGCCGCGATGGACCTGGTGTAGTCGCCCCCGTAGTAATCGAGCAGATACCGGAGGTAGCGGACCCCGCCCTGAATGTTTTCCCGCGGATCGAACGTATTCGAAACCCCGAAACGCTTCGCCGTGGCGGGAATCAGCTGCATGATGCCCTGCGCGCCTTTGGGAGAAATGGCGTTCGGGTTGTAATTGCTTTCCGCGCGGATGACGGAGTGCACGAGCGGGCTCTCCACGCCCTGTTCGCCGGCGATGCGGTTCACCATTTCATCCAATTCCGCTTCATCGGGCTTCACTGTTTCCGCGGCGCTTTCCAGAACGACGCTTCGCACGAGCCTGCCGCTCTTCGCGTCGGCCTTTACCACGCTTCTGACGGCAGCGCGCGGCGATGCCCCGAAAACAGGCACGGTCATCATTAGTATAAAGCAATAACGCAAGGAATTGTTCCGCAAATCCGCCGGTGTCCTTAAGTGTGCCGCAAAGGGTAATGTTAACATTCTGATGATTTGACCTTCAGCGCGAGAGCCGGTTGGGTTCTGGTGGGTGGACGCAGCAGCCGGATGGGCGCCGACAAAGCGCTGATCGAGGTGGGCGACCAGCCGCTGGCGCAGCGCGTCGCCGCCCGCATCGGCCAGGTCTGCGGACAGGTTTCTCTGGTGGGCGAGCCGGAGCGGTATGGCGGCCTGGGGTTGCCCGTGGTTCCGGACCGCTTCCCCGGGCAGGGTCCTCTGGCGGGAATCGAAGCCGCGCTGGGCGCGACCGCGGCCGATTGGAATCTGGTCGTCGCCTGCGACATGCCGTCCCTCGACACCGGTATCCTCGAAGCCCTTTTCGCGGCCGCGGCAGCCGGCCCCGGTGCGGATGGCGCGGCGCCTGCGTACGGCGATGGACGCGTGGAGCCTCTCTGCGCCGTGCTCCACACCCGTTGCCACGCGGCTATTCTCGCGGCGCTCGAAGCCGGGGTCCGCAGGGTCACCGAAGCCCTCGCCCGGCTGGAGCTACGATATATTCCAGTGGCCACCGACCGCTCTTTCGCCAACCTGAACACTCCGGAAGATCTGGAGCGTTTCCGGAATGGCTGAAGAGTTCCCGCACTACATCGAGTTCCGGCACGTATACAAGACGTTCGACAAGCCGGTTTTAGTCGATTGCAATTTTTACGTCGATCCGGGCCAGACCGTGGCGATCATCGGCCGCTCGGGGGTCGGGAAGTCGGTCACGCTCGCCCACATCATGGGCTTTCTCAAGCCCGACCGGGGCGAGGTGATCGTCGCGAATGAGGATATCACCGGGTTTTCGGAACGGGAGCTCAACAGCGTCCGGCGCAAAGTCACCATGGTCTTCCAGTCCGGCGCGCTCTTCGATTCGCTGACGGTGGCGGAAAACATTTCGTTCTCGCTCGAACTGCGCGAGGACTACGACGCACAGAACAAAGACGACGTCGTCGAGGGTCTCCTCAAGATGGTCGACCTCTGGGACGCCCGCGACTCGTATCCGGGCGATCTTTCCATGGGCTACCGGCGCAGCGTGGCCATTGCCCGCGCGCTGGCGGCGCAACCCCAATGCATCCTGTACGACGAGCCCACCACCATGGTCGACCCGATCATGAGCGACCAGCTGACCCTCCTCATGCTGCGGCTGAAGAAGGAGCTGAAGTTGACTTCGGTCGTGGTGACGCACGATCTGGACCTGCTCAACCGGGTGGCCGATTCCGTCGTCTTCCTGCACCGGGGCGGCGTGGCCTTTTTCGGGCCGCCCGCCGATCTTTACCGGTCCACCGAGCCCGTCATTCAGGAGTTCCTGGAACTCGACAAGGTGATTCGCGGCGGGAAACTTGCGGAGAACGATCCCTTCCGGACAGGGCTCTCCGGTGCGGCGGATGCCGAGGTCTGACCTGACACAAGTACGTCTGACAGACTGAATCCAATGGAGCCGAACGATTCACGCGCAGCCCTGGGCAAGTACATGAACCTGGCGCTGCTGCTGCCGGTCGCCACACTGGTCGGCTACGCCATGGGTTACGGTCTCGACGCGCTGTTTCATACCGGCTGGCTGCGGTATGTTTTTCTCGTGCTCGGCGTAGTATCGGGATTCATCGAAGTCATCCGGGAGTTGAGCGAATAATATGGAAGCCGATCTGGACCGGGGTCTGGCCCGCGTGCCGCTGCTGATCGCCGCGATCGGCCTGGTGGGCGCGGGCGTGGCGTGGCGCATGGGCGGACTGCCGTACGCTACCGCGTTCCTCACCGGGGCGGTAGCCGCGTACTTCAATTTCCGCCTGCTGGAACGCTTCGTGGGACGGCTTCTCGAGCGGATGGCGGCTGAGCCCGCGAACCGTCCCAAAGCACCCGGAGCCAGGCTGTTTATTCAGCTCGCGGTGTTCGTTCTGGTGGCCTTTGTTATAATCCGTTTATCCGGATTTAACGTTGTGGTGGCGCTTTGCGGGTTCCTCGCGTGCCCGGCCGCCGTGACGGTCGAAATGCTCTACCAGCTGTTCAATTAGTCTTATTCACAACGATCTTATTCAATAACGATCTATGGTCACTCACGAAGCCTGGCTGACGAAATTGTTCAACGCGCACTTCGGCGCGTTTGGAAACTGGCTGCTTGCCCTGTTCCACCGCAAAGCGGAGAATCCCGCGGAACCGTGGGCCGATTTCATGGTGATGCAACTTCTGGTCGCCGTGATCCTCATCGTTCTGTTTGCACTCCTGCGCTCGCGGCTGTCGGTGACGAAGCCCGGCCCGATGCAACACATATTCGAACTGATTCACGGCTTTATTTCGGGCGAGGCGGAAGACCATCTTGGCCATGACAGCCCCCGCCACGTGGTGGTGTTCGAGACGCTGTTTGTCTTTCTTCTTCTTTCCAACCTCATCGGAATCGTTCCCGGGTTCGTGAGTCCGACGCAGGTGATCTACGTGCCCGCCGGATGCGCGCTGGTCACTTTCCTTTACTTCAACTGGATCGGGATCAGGAAGCACGGTCTGGTCAAATATTCGGCTCACTTCGCGGGCCCGATCTGGTGGATGTCGCCGCTTATGGTTGTGGTGGAAATCATCAGTACGCTGGCGCGGCCGCTTTCGCTTTCCATCCGTCTTTTCGCCAATATGTACGCGGGCGAACAGGTGACGCTGGTCTTTCTGAGTTTGACTTATCTGGTGCTGCCGGCCGTATTCATGGGGCTGCACGTTTTCGTGGGTTTGCTTCAGGCCTATGTCTTTGTCATCCTGACGATGATCTATGTGGCCGGGGCGGTCGCCGAAGAGCACTAGACGCTTTTATAAACCGGCTTTATGCCGTTTTCCGCGTGAGGCCTCCGGCCCCCAGGCCGGAACGCAACCACCTCCGGGAAACGATTTTCAACTGAAGGAGTAACACCGAATGAAGACGAAGTTGGTTTTACTGGCGATCGCGCTCATGTTTTGCGCGATCCCGATGTTCGCTCAGGGCGGCGCGGCCGCCGCACCCGCCGGCGGTAATATCTGGGTTCCGGTAGCGGCAGGTTTCTCGATGGCGATTGCATCGGGCCTCTGCGCGCTGGGCATGGGCAGAGCCGTTTCGGGCGCGGTCGAAGGCATTGCGCGCAACCCCGCCGCATTGAAGGGCATCAACAACGCGATGATTCTGGGGCTGGTTTTCATGGAATCCCTCGCGCTGTACGTGATTGTCATCATCTTCGTTAAAGTCGTCTGATCGAAGCCGATTCTGCGATTCGGACCGGGGCGCTTCGGCGCCCCGGGGCCATCCCGCCTTCTCTTTCCTGCCCGCTTCCAGGGCGCGGATATCATAATCAATTACACAATGAGCCAAATGCCCCCCATTACAGTCGCGCACGGCGATGGCATCGGCCCCGAGATCATGGACGCCTCGCTCCGCATCATTCAGGAATCCGGCGCGGCGCTCGAAATCGAGACCATCGAGATCGGTGAAAAGGTTTATCTTCGCGGGAACACCGCGGGCATCGATCCCAGCTCCTGGGAATCGCTTCGCCGCACCAAAGTCTTCTACAAAGCCCCCATCACCACCCCTCAGGGCGGCGGGTTCAAGAGCCTCAACGTCACGGCGCGCAAGCGCCTCGGCCTCTACGCCAACATCCGGCCCTGCGTGGCTTACGCCCCTTACGTCGATACCAAACATCCCGGCATGGATGTGGTCGTGGTGCGCGAGAACGAAGAAGATCTTTACGCCGGCATTGAATACCAGTTATCGAGCGACGTGATGGAATGCCTCAAGCTCATCTCGCGCCCCGGCACGGAAAAGATCGTCCGGTTTGCCTTCGAATATGCGAAGCAGAATGGCCGTAAAAAGGTCACCTGCTTCACGAAGGACAACATCATGAAGATGACCGACGGTCTCTTCCACAAGATCTACGACGAGATCTCGGCCGAGTATCCCGACATCGAAAAGGAACACTGGATTGTCGATATCGGCGCGGCCAAACTGGCCGATACCCCCACCGCGTTCGACGTCATCGTCATGCCGAATCTCTACGGCGACGTGCTTTCCGACGTAGCCGCGCAGATTGCCGGTTCGGTGGGTCTCGCGGGTTCGGCCAATGTCGGCATCACCGCTTCGATGTTCGAAGCCATTCACGGCTCAGCCCCGCGGCGGGCCGGTCAGAATCTGGCCAATCCCTCCGGACTGCTGCTCGGTGGCGTGATGATGCTGGTGCACATCGGCCAGTGGGAAGCGGCCGAGCGCATCCATAACGCCTGGCTGCGCACGCTTGAGGACGGCGTCCACACGTACGACATCTTCGAACCGGGCGTGAGCAGGGAGAAGGTGGGGACGAAGGAATTCGCCTCCGCCGTCATTGCCCGCATGGGACAGAAGCCGGAAAAGCTGAAGGCCGTCTCTTACGCCGGTTTTGCGTCGCCGCGCAGGGAATGGGTTCCGAACCCCGCGCGCCAGTTCGAGAAGATTGAGATCGTCGGCGTGGATCTCTACATGGGTTCCGGCGCCTTTGGGTCAAAGGGCAGAAACCCGCAGGAGTTCGGAGACGCCCTGAATCGGATCTCTCACGAAGGCATCGAGCTGCGCATGGTGGATAATCGCGGCACCATTGTCTGGCCGGGCGGCATGGCGGAAACGTTCGTGACCGACAGCTACCGTTGCCGCTTCCAGCCGGTGGCCTCCGCCGCCAGCCAGACTGTGACTCACGCTCAGATTTCGGCGCTCTACCAGAAGGTCACCGCCGCCGGATACGATATCGTCAAGACCGAAACGTTGCGTACCTTCGATGGCCAGCAGGGATTCACACTCGCGCAAGGTCAGTAGCAAGCCGGCCGCTCCCCCGGTCGTGTCCCCCGTCGTGTCCATTATTATGGGCAGCAAGTCGGACTGGGAGACGATGCGCGCCGCGAGCGAAATGCTGACGGAGTTCGGCGTCGCGCATGAGAACCGCGTCATTTCGGCCCATCGCACGCCGGAGCTGATGGCCGAGTTCGCCACGGGCGCGGAAGGGCGCGGGATTGAAGTGGTCATTGCGGGCGCGGGCGGCGCCGCGCACCTGCCCGGCATGACGGCGGCGCATACCACGCTGCCCGTGCTCGGCGTCCCCATCGAAACCCGTTCGCTGAAGGGCCTCGATTCGCTGCTCTCGATCGTTCAGATGCCCGCGGGCGTGCCCGTCGCGACGCTCGCGATCGGCACGGCGGGCGCGAAGAACGCGGCGCTGCTCGCAGTGGCCATTCTCGCCAACAAGCGCCGGCCTCTGCGGGAAAAGCTCAAAGCCTTCCGCGAAAAACAGAAACAAAAGGTACTCGAAGACTCTCTGTCGTGACAATCGCGCCCCGAACAATCCTTCCGGGTTCCACGATCGGTGTGCTGGGAAGCGGCCAGCTCGGCCGCATGTTCGCCATCGCGGCGCGCCGCATGGGTTACCGGGTCCACACATTTTCGCCCGATCGCGATTCCCCAACCGGCCAGATTGCCGATCTCGAAGTCGACGCACCGTACGAAGATCTCGACCGTGTCCGTGAGTTTGCCTCCGCGGTGGACGTGGTGACGTTCGAGTTCGAAAACGTGCCCGCGGCTACGGCGGAAGCGGCCTCGCAATGCGCTCTGGTCCGTCCGGCGGGAGAGGTTCTCCACACCACCCAGCACCGTCTGCGCGAGAAGATGTTTCTGCGCCGGCACGGGTTCCCGCTCACGCGTTTCGAACCCGTGCGCGAACTCTCCGACCTGCATCGCGCGGCGCCCGATTTCGGCCCGGCGATCCTCAAAACGGCGGGCTTCGGCTATGACGGCAAGGGCCAGTATCGCGTGCACACACTCGCCGAAGCCGTGTCCGCGTGGGACGCGATGGGCCGCCAGGAAGCGGTGCTCGAAGCCGTGGTCGATTTCGAAGCGGAGCTGTCGGTGGTCGGAGTGCGCGGCGCCGACGGCCAATGCGTCTTCTATGCGCCCTCGTGCAACCGTCACGTCGCGGGTGTGCTCGACGTCTCGCTGTCCCCCGCGCCTTTCGGGCCGCATGTGGTGAAGCAGGCCACCGCAATCGCGCAAGGCATTCTGGAACAGCTCAACATGACCGGGGTTCTCTGCGTCGAATTCTTCCTGACGCGCGACGAACGTCTGCTGGTCAACGAACTGGCGCCCAGACCGCACAATTCCGGGCACCTCACCATTGACGCCTGCGTGACCAGCCAGTTCGAGCAGCAGTTGCGGTCGGTGTGCGGCCTGCCGCTGGGCAGCACGGAGATGCCCCGGCCCGCCGCGATGGCGAACCTTCTGGGCGGCGTGTGGGAGCACGGCGAGCCCGACTGGCAGGCGGCGCTCGCTTTGCCTGAAGTCAAACTCCACCTGTACGGGAAGTCCGAACCGCGGCCCGGCCGCAAGATGGGCCACCTGACCGCAACCGCCGCCACCGTCCGCCAGGCCGGGGAACTGGTCCGCACGGCGCGCGCGCGATTAGCGCACGACTGCTGATTATGGCGCGGGGCAGGGCAAAAAACGATCGCTGGCTCTTCCTGATAGGAATCTTCAAGCTCCTGAAAGGAGTGAGCCTCCTGCTCCTCGGCTTCGGGCTGTTGAAGCTGTTGCACAGGGATGTGGCCGCGGTGACGCAACACTGGATCGAAGTCCTGCGGGTCGACCCGGACAACCGTTTCATTCACCGGGCGCTCGTCAGGATCTTCAACGTCAGCCCGAAGCAACTCAGGGAACTGAGCGCCGGCACCTTCATCTACGCCGCCGTCTTTTTGACGGAAGGCCTGGGCCTGCTCGCGCGCAAACACTGGGCCGAGTACATGACCCTTATCAGTACCGGCCTCTTCATTCCGCTCGAGGTCTATGAAATCTGGCGCCATCTCACGATGCTGAAGCTCGCCGTGACCGCCGTCAACATCGCGATCGTCTGGTATCTGGTCTTGCGCGTCAGACGTCCGAAGATCCCCCGCCGTCCGTAAAATCGTCGCCGGAATCGTCGCCGCCGCCGCCGAAAAATCCGCCGCCATGATTCCCGAAGATCGAGGCTATGCTGTCGAACGCAATTTCTCCGGCGATGACTCCGGCGGCGGTGGTCGCGGCGGTGCGCAAAAATCCACCGAAGCCGGCATGGGAAGGGGGCGGCGCTTCCTCCATGTGCAGGAAGCTGCTTTGCCCGGGTTGGGGCTGAGGCGCGCCTTGCTGCCGGAGTTGCTCAATCTGCGCATTGGCCCGATTCAGAGCCATTTCCTGCATCAGCACGGTCTGCGTCAACAGATAGAGCGCGTCCGGCCGCGCGCCGATGGTGCGCCGGATCAACTCATCGGCATCGCGATCCACTGACGCCGCCGGAGTCTTTCCGATTCTGTCGGCCAGTCCTGCAATCAACTGCTGTTCCTGTTCGGTCATTTCGCCTCCGCGTCGATTATAGTGGTTTTGCGCCCACTCCTCATGATTACAGCTTTCCTTTTTCCCGGCCAGGGCTCTCAATTCGCGGGCATGGGCAAGTCCCTCGCGGTAACGTTTCCCGCTGCCGCACGGTGTTTCGAACAGGCGGACGACGCGCTCGGCTTTGCGCTTTCGACGATCTGCTTCGAAGGCCCCGCCGAAACGCTCAAGCAGACGGAGTACCAGCAGCCGGCCCTGCTCGCGGTGTCGATCGCCGCATTTACCGTGCTGAAGGAGGAAGTTGGCGAGCCCCAATACGTCGCCGGACACAGCCTGGGCGAATATTCCGCCCTCGTCGCCGCCGGCTGCCTCGACTTCGCTGCCGCCCTGCGCCTGGTGCATCGGCGCGGCCGTTACATGCAGGAGGCGGTCCCCGAAGGTGTCGGCGCAATGGCCGCTCTGCTGAAACTGCCGGAAGGCAAGCTGGATGAGATCCTGGCCGCGGCCGCCCAGGGTGAAGTGGTGACGCCCGCCGGGTTCAATTCGCCGGACCAGGTCGCGATCGCGGGCAATCGCGGCGCCGTGGAGCGCGCCATGGAACTGGCCACCGCCGCGGGCGCGAAGCGGGCCATTGCGTTGCCCGTCAGCGCGCCGTTCCATTGCCCCCTCATGCGTCCCGCGCAGCAGCGCCTGCGCGTGGATCTCGATGCCACTCCCTTCGCCGATCTGCGCATTCCGCTGGTCAACAACTGGCAGGCGCGCGAAATCCGGACAGGCGATGAGGCGCGCGAAGGACTCTACCAGCAGGTCCCGAACCCCGTGCGCTGGACGGAATCCATCCGGTATCTGGCAAACCGCGGCGTGACGCGCTGGTTTGAGCCGGGAGCGGGCGCGGTGCTTTCCGGCTTGCTCCGGGCCATCGTCCCCGGCGCCCGTTGCACGCCCTTCGGCGAAGCGGAAGACCGCGCGAAACTGTCCGTTCCATAGCGCCCGCGGCCGGGAATCGACTCGCGGCGGTGCTATTCTACTTCACGAATGAAGGAGTGTGACGCGCTATCTCTGCGGGACCTGCTGGGGCGGCGGCCTTCGCGCATCGAAGCCGACCGGGCGGCGCTCGAGATCGCCCGCATCGAATACCCCGATCTCGACGCCGAGGAGTGGATCACCGAGCTCGACCGTCATGCGCTCGCCATCGCCGAGCGCGCCCGCGATCTTTCCGACGGCCGGAGCTTCGTCGAAGCCGCCAACCGGTACCTGTTCGAAGAGGCGGGATTCCGCGGCGCCATTGAGGACTATTACAATCCCGCCAACAGTTGTCTCAACCGCGTTCTCGAAACCAGACGCGGCATCCCGATTACGCTTTCCATCGTCTACATGGAAATCGCGCGCCGTCTGGCCAAGCATGTGCGCGGCGTCGGGCTGCCCGGGCACTTCGTGGTCCGGTATGACGACCCGGAGTACTCCGCGGTCATCGATCCGTTTCACGGCGGGGCGATTCTCGACGCCGCGCAGTGCTGCGAACTGGCGCAGGTGGAATCGTTCGATCCCGAAATGCTGGATCCGGTCGACCGCCGCCACATCGCCATGCGCCTGATCAATAACCTGCGCGGGATCTATTTCGCGCGCCACGAAGCCGGCAAAGCGCTGCAGTTACTCGATCTGTTGATCGCCGCCGCGCCCGACAGCGCCGACGAGCATAAGCAGAGGGCAGTGGCGCTGTTGCAGCAGCACCGGATTGCGGAGGCCCTGGCCGCGTTCCGGCGGTACCTGGAACTGTCCCCGGAGGCCCCGGATCGCGAGCGGGTCGAGGAGCAGATGCGCAGCATGGCGTTCTGGATCGCCTCCCGCAACTGACCGCTCGCGTTCAGGCTGTCTTTCTCACCACCCACGTAGTCATGCACCGCCGATTCTGCACGACGGTCGTCTTGAGCGGATCTTCGAAACGCCCGCCCAGCTCTTCCGTGAGCCGGACCAGAAGCTCCTCATCCGCCAGATAGCGCTCCGAACCGTCGGGCAGAAGGCAGCGTCGCCCCTCGATGTGCCTGACGCGGCTCTCCATTCCGATCGAAGACGCCAGGCGGCAGAAGAGCAGCCCGCCCGGTTTCAAAGCGCGCCACGTCCCGCGCAGCATCGCCTGAAAGCGATCGTCGTCGCGCGCGAAATGCAAAACCGCGCTGCTGACAACCACGTCCGCGACGCCGTCCGGGAAAGACATTGCCTCCACCGGTTCCACGCGAAAGCGATCCGCCGGAAGCCCTGGCGCGAGGGTTGCGGCCAGGCGCCGAACTCGCTCGATGGCCTGCGGATCCGAATCCGCGCCATAAACTTCATAGCCTTCCCTGAGAAAGTAGACGAGATTGCGGCCGGCCCCGCAGCCCGCATCGAGAATCCGCATCCCGGGCGCGATGCGGCCCCGCAGGATCTGGTCGAAAAGGTAAATATCGATCTGGCCGAACTGCTCGCGGAGGTCTGACATGCTCACAACCGATGGTACGGCGTGCAGCGTGGTGAAATGGTTAAGGCCCTCTCACTCACGCAGCGATGAAGAAAATCTGCCTGTTCGCCCTGCTCGCGATCGCCGTCTCATCGGCCTCCACGCGCCTGGGCGAGTTGCCTGCCGCCGAGCAGGTGGCTCTCGATCGCATCTCGCCCGATTCCCTTCGGACCAACCTCGCCTACCTCGCCTCGGATGAGTTGCAGGGCCGCGACACGCCGTCGCCCGGTCTGGATCTTGCAGCCGACTACATCGCCGCGCAGTTCCGCCGCGCCGGACTGGACCCGGCCGCCCCCGGCCACAGTTATTTTCAGGTCGCGAAATTCGATCGCGCCGAGACCCGCATGGAAGGCTTCCGGCTGGTTTTGCGATCCGGTCAAAAGCAGATCGATGTCCCGAACCACGAAGCGCGCGCGCGGTCGCTCGGCGCGCTCGACTTCGCCGACGCCCTGGTCGTCGCCCTTCCCGCCAACGGGGCGATCCCGCCCGTCGCGGGAACGATTGTCGCGGGCACGCTCGACCGTTACGGAGACGAGGCGCTGCTCGAAGAACTGCAGTCCCGGAAACCGGCCCTGATTCTTCTCTTTTCGAAAACCGTCCGGCACGATCCCGATCCCGGGTTTCTCGACGATCTGGAACTGCATCACGCGCCCGTGATCCGTATCGCCGATACCGAAGCTCTCGACTTTCTGACCGCTCATCCCCGCTTCGCCATGAGCCTGCATCTGGCGCAGCCCGCGGTTAAACCGGCAACGCTGCGGAATGTGGCGGCCGTGCTTCCCGGCTCCGACGCCGTATTGAGAAACCAATACCTGCTCGTCACCGCCCATTACGATCACCTCGGACGAAGCCCGAAGGGAATCTTCCACGGTGCGAACGATAACGGCAGCGGCACGGTATCGGTCATTGAAATCGCGGGCGCCCTGGCCACGCTCGCTCCGCGCCCGAAGCGCAGCATCCTCTTCATGACTTTTTTCGGCGAAGAAGAAGGGCTGCTGGGAAGTTATTACTACGCGCACAGTCCGCTCGTGCCGCTGCGCGATACGGTCGCGAACATCAACCTCGAACAGATGGGGCGCACCGATGAAAAAAGCGGCAAAAGGGTTCTTTCTTTCGCCTTCACCGGGCCGTCTTATTCGAATCTGCCGGCCATCGTGAGCGGCGCCGCGAAGGCGGAAGGAATCGGCACGTGGCAGATCGCGGATGGGGACAGTTACTTTTCCCGCAGCGATAACTATGCCCTTGCGCTCCGGGGCGTCGTGGCCCACACGATAGCGGTCGCCGCCGACTATCCCGATTATCACGACCTCGGCGACAAATGGGAGAAGATCGACTACGCGAACATGGCGAGCGTGGATCGCGGAGTCGCCGCCGGCATACTCCGCATCGCCGATGAGCCTGTCGCACCCCGCTGGAGCAATTCGAACGCCGCCGCCGTCTATCGCGAGGCGGGCGCGAAATAACCTGGTTTGACCCGTGTGATACACTCCAAAGTTTGTGTTTTGGGCATTGCCGAAGGCCTCTGCCCGCGGAAAGGTTTTAACTAACTATGAGTCATTCAAATCTGGAATCTTTGTTACAGACCATCAATCCGGTTGATTTGCTTCGCAACTCGAAGATCGGCGCCTACGTTTACCCTGTAGTCCCGTCCGAGTTCACGAACTGGCGCGACGAACAGCGCGGCTGGCGCGACACCGCCGTTCTTTTCGACCAGTCGCACCACATGGTGGATCTGTACATCGAGGGGCCCGATGCCCTCAAGTTACTCTCCCATCTGGCGATCAACAGCTTTGCGAAGTTCCCGGTCAACCGCGCCAAACAATTCATCCCGTGCAGCTACGGCGGCCATGTGATCGGCGACGGTATTCTCTTCCATCTGGAACAGAACAAACTGGTGTTCGTCGGCCGCGCGCCCTCCGCCAGCTGGATTGAATTCCATGCTCAGACCGGCGGATACGATGTCAAGACGGAGAAGGACGACCGCTCGCCCTCCCGCCCGATGGGCAAGCCCGTCGTGCGCAAGTCTTACCGGTACCAGATTCAGGGCCCGAACGCGAAACAGGTGATCGAGAAGCTCAACGGCGGTCCTATCCCCGAGATCAAGTTCTTCAGCATGGATGAAATCACCATCGCGGGACGCAAGGTTCGCGCTCTGCGTCACGGCATGGCCGGCGCGCCCGGCCTCGAAGTCTTCGGACCCTACGAAGAGGGCGAGGAAATCCGCGCCGCGATCGTGGAAGCAGGCAAGGATTTCGGTCTCGTCCAGGTCGGCAACCGCGCCTACGCCACCAACACTCTCGAATCCGGATGGATTCCGTCGCCTCTTCCCGCCGTTTATACCGGCGCACAGATGAAGGCCTACCGCGAGTGGCTCCCGGCCACCGGTTATGAGGGCACGGGCTCTCTGGGCGGCAGTTTCAATTCCAGCAACATTGAAGACTACTACCTCACGCCTTACGAACTTGGCTACGGGCCGTTCGTGAAATTCGACCACGACTTCATCGGCCGGGAAGCGCTGGAGAAGATCGCCGGTCAGCCGCACCGGAAGAAGGTGACGTTCGCATGGAATGCCGACGACGTCGGCAAGATCTTCCGCGCCATGTTCGAGCCGGGTGTCGACAAGTACAAATACATCGATCTGCCGCTGTCGAATTACGCATCGGCGTCTTATGACAAGCTGCTGCGCGGATCGAAGATCGCGGGCTTCTCCATGTTCGCCGGCTACAGCTACAACGAAAGCTCGATGCTTTCGCTGGGTATCGTGGATCCGGATGTCGAGATCGGCGCCGAACTCTCGCTCGTCTGGGGCGAGGAAAACGGCGGCTCGGGCAAGACCACGGTCGAACGCCACAAGCAGACCGAAATCCGGGCGATTGTCAGCTCCGTGCCGTATTCCAAGGTCGTGCGCGAAACATACGCCGAAGGCTGGCGCAGCGCGCGGAAGTAAGTCCTCCGCCGTGGATGGCGCCCGTTTGCGCCATCCACGGTCTCCAATCCCATCCCGCGCGCTCCGGACTCGTGACGCCGGACCGTTCCGCCCTGTTCCTGCGTGCGCAATCGCCGCTGCTGAGCCCAGCTTTTGAACTGTCCCGTGGGTTGCTCTTTATCTCGTGGAAACTGCGGCCGGCGACGCGGTAAAATGGCGGTTGAACGCAGTTTCGCTCCTCTGCAATGGCAATATACAAGATATGGACAGGGAACACATTATCGCCAAACTTCGCGAGCACGAAGCAGAGCTGAAAAACGCGGGACTCCAGCACCTGTCGCTCTTTGGTTCGTATGCGCGCGGAACGGCTGTTGAGTCTGTGTCAGACGTAGATGTTCTCGCTGATTTCGACCGCTCCAGGCGCTTGACGCTGTTCTCATTGGCAGGCCTCCGGTTACGCATTGTGGATATTCTGGAGATGCCGGTCGATTTGGCGGATCGCCGAACGTTGAAGGATCACGTGAAGGCCCGCGCCGAGCGGGAAGCTGTCCTTGTCTTTTAGAGAGCCTGCCCAACCTCTCCGCGATATTCTCGAAAGCGCCCTGACGATCGAGGATTTCACTCTCGGCATGAGCTTCGAACAGTTCCGCGAAGACCCGAAGACGGTCGCTGCCGTGGAACGGAAATTTCTGGTGATCGGCGAGGCGGCTGTCCGGCTGGGGCGCGAAGCTCCCCTTATTGTGGCGGACGTGCCATGGCGGCAAATCCGCGATCTCGGTAACCTGCTCCGCCACGCATACGACAAGGTCGATCTGGAAATCATCTGGCAGACGATTACGGACGACCTGCCGCCCTTGAAGGCCGCTGTTTTGAAGGCGCTACAGTCGCCGCCAGGCAATGCGAGCGCTGCGGGCTGATCCTGAGTTCACAGGGACCTGAGAGATCCAGATTGAAGCAAAAATGGTGGAGGCGGGGGGAGTCGAACCCCCGTCCGAAAAAGCCCGAAATGAAGAGCCTACGTGCGTAGCGCGGTTCTATTGATTCGGCCAGCGCTTCAGAACCAGCAAAAGCAGCGCCGCACCTAGTCCGATTGATCTCGGGTCTTGGCTCCGGACCGAAGCCTGCTCCCTATCCCACTGAATGACGCTCGCTGACCAACCCGCGGGCTGACTGGCCGGAGCGACGCTACTTAACTTTAATTAAGCAGCGTATGCAAACTGCATGTTATTGGCAGTTTTGTTTTTCCGATCGTTTTACGGGAGCTCGGAACCCGGCACGCCTCTCCATCGCGATTCAATCCCGTCGAAGCCGTTGCGCCCCCATTGTGGATACCCCATTCATCGTGCAAACAACGCTACCCGAGTGTAACATTCGGGTCTGCTGTTTGGATGAGACGAAAGCCCCGGAAGTTTCATTCCCGCGCAAACCGGCCCGATTCCGTTTATCCTGAAAGCCAGTGCCGATTACTTCTCATATTGAGCATCACTTCACGGCCACCGAAACCGTCCGCGATGTCGTCATCGGCATGTCGGACGGCTTGACCGTTCCCTTTGCGCTGGCCGCCGGGTTATCCGGCGCGAAGGTGGGCACGGCGGTTGTGGTGCTCGCGGGCCTGGCGGAAATTGCCGCGGGCGCGATCGCGATGGGCCTCGGTGGATTCCTCGCCGCCCGCACGGACCAGGAACATTACCAGAACGAACTGCAGCGCGAAACCCGGGAAACGCGCGAAATCCCCCATGAGGAAGCCGCCGAAGTGTCACGCGTTTTTGAAGGCTGGGGCCTCACCGACCAGCAGATTCAACCGATCGTGGCCGCAATCAGCGCCGACGAAAAACGCTGGGTGGATTTCATGATGCGATTTGAACTGGGGCTCGAAGAGCCGGACCCGAAGCGGGCGCTGCGCAGCGCGGCGACCATCGGAGTGTCGTATATCGCGGGCGGTTTCATACCGCTCGCTCCCTATTTCTTTCTGAAAGATCTGCACACCGGACTGGTGGCATCGGTTGCGGTAACCCTCTCCGCTTTATTCGTTTTCGGCTGTATCAAGGCCCGTTTTACGGGGATTCCGCTGTGGCGGGGCGGCTTCCAGACCACCCTGATCGGCGGTCTCGCGGCCGCGGCGGCGTTCGGGATCGCGCGATTATTTCAGTAACTCAATTTAACCTGCGTTGCGCCCGCTCGCGCGGTCCCTTAGACTAAAACTGGAAGTTGCACCGTTATTCATCTTTAGAACTCATAATTTTTTTGGAGGCCACTCAAGTGAGCATGTGGAATAAACGAGAAGAACCTCCGGCGCCGCGCCCGGCCAGCGCCCCGCCGGGGCCCGCACCTGTACCAGAGATCAAAAAGGAGCCTACGCCAGTGTCGTCAACTTCATTCCGGACACCAGAAACCGACCCGCGGAACGCCGCGACAATCGGCAAAGCAGTCAAAATCATCGGCCAGATCTTCACCAAAGAGGATCTGTACGTCGACGGGGACGTCGAAGGCACCATCGAATCCCAGGACAACAAGGTCACGATCGGTCCCAACGGACGCGTGCAGGCGAGCATCAAGGCCCGGGAAGTAACCATTCTCGGACAGGTGCAGGGCAACGTCGAGACCACCGACAAGGTGGATCTCCGCAAAGACGCGAAGCTGGTGGGCGACATCGTCACGGCGCGGATCAGCATTGAGGATGGCGCTCTGTTCAAGGGCAGCATCGATATCCGGAAGGCGGAGCCGAAG
>VFSW01002600.1_pt1 | contig 27303 bp, 20 predicted proteins | sample 5358111 | NCBI WGS metagenome assembly VFSW01 (sample SAMN11554181, study PRJNA540505) | mine drainage metagenome | isolation source: sediment from site ElyBrook_90M | place: USA: Ely Copper Mine, Vershire, VT | collected 2017 | reverse complement strand
GCCGCCAGCGTTTGTCCTGAGCCAGGATCAAACTCGCCATCCAATTTCTTTGCCCATTGCTGAGCGATTGGCTTACACCGAATGTATCAAAGGCGGGTTTGAACTCTCAAAGGTCTATTGACAAGACCTTTTGCTGCTCTCTCACTCTTCAATTGTTCATGTGCCGCATCGCCACTCGTTGCACTCAACGGGGGCAAGGAGAAATATACCATACTCTATGCGCTCTGTCAAGGTTTTTAGGATGTATGTTGCTATTCTGTGAATTGAGCCGGCGGCATGATTGATCGTGATCTTGCCGCCGGTGCTCGGTCGCCGCAAAAATAGATCCCCGATCCGCCTCACGCGGCGGCGTTTACGCCCTGGCTGAACTGTGCTATACTGGCGCGGGAACGGCCCTGTGCAAGGGTGCCCGCGCGCCACCCTACCACATTCGCGAGGACGAACGAGCATGCAGAGATACTCCACGCCAGCCGGACCGCCCCCAGCGGCGAGTGGTCCGCGCGTGCTGCTCTTCGAGCGCAACGACGCCGTCGCGGTTCCGCTCATCTCGCGGCTGCGCATGGCGGGCTATGATGTGCGCGCGGCGCGCATTCCCGTGGAGGTCTTTGACCTCATGGGGCGCGAGCCGATCGATCTGGTGCTTATCGACCTGGGTAATGCTGCCGCCAACCGGCGCGAATTTTGGGTGGGCCTCGACTCGCAGCGCAGCAAGCGCCCGATTCACGTGCTGACCTTTCGCTATATGCAGACCGGTGAGACAGGCCAGCTCGAGGAGGGCTTGCGCGTAGCCCGCGCCGATGTCGAGATTCAGAGCGCCAACGGCTTCGATCCGCTGATCGAGGCGGTCAAAGCGCGGCTGCCAGGCGCGAAGCCCGTCGCGGCGTGGCAAGGCGGGCCGCCGCCAAACCTCAATCCTCAGCCGCTGGCCCCTCTTTCCCCCTCGCCCGGCGGCGCGATGGACGGCAACGGTTGGGCGCCACCCAATGGGCACATGTCCCCAAGCGGCGCTCCTCCTTTCGAGACTGACGACTCGCCCTTCGCGCAGCCTTACGCGAGCAATCCCTTCAAGCGCAGGCTGGTGCGGCAGCAGCCACCGCCCGCCACAGGGCAACCGGCCGCGCCGCCACAGCCCGGGCAGCGCCCTTCGCCCGAGGTCTTTTCCGCTTTTGGCGCCAGTCTGCCACATGCCGATCCCTCCGGGCCGGTCGCACCGGTCGGGCAGCCTTCGCGCGACATCCCCGACACATGGGCGCCGCCGGAGCCATCTTGGCGCAAAGGCATCGCCTATCGCGGCTATGACGAAGAGCCGCTGGCTCCCGACGATCCACGCATCGACGACGCCACCTCGCCCGTGCCCGCCGTCGGCTTCGCGCCGCACGACTCACGGCGCAACGAGCGCGCGCTGAGCACCATCCTCGCCGAAGGGGCGGTCATGGCGCCGCAACGGCTCGACGCGCTGCGCTCCATCCAACAGACGCTCGTCGCCATTGGCATGAATTTCAGCCTCGCCGAGCTGGCGATGCTCTTTCGCTTCCTGACATCCGACCAGTTGCTGGCGGCGCTGCTCGTCAGCCGGGGCCTCGTCACCGCCGAGCGCATCGCGTCTTTGGGGCGCATCAAGCAAGAGCTGCTCGCCACTGGCAAAGACTACGACCTCGAGACACTGCTCATCATGTTTGACGTGCTGCCCGCCGAGCAGGTGCGCGCGCTGCGCGCCGAGCTGGGGTGAGCGACAAGCGATCGCCGGCGATCTTCGCATGGATCGCTTCTCCCGAATTCGCGTTAATACGATTCTGGAGGGTGCGGTGGACCTGACGCCGGCTCGCCGGGCTGGTGCGGCTCATTCGTCAGTGCGGGTCCGCGCGCGACATCTGCGGTGTTTGGCACGCCAACCAATGGGTTGTCGAGCAGCGGCTCATCTCCGCGCAGCTGCGCGTCGAGGCCCATGCCAGGCTCCTGGTTGCGCGAAACCCTTGCCCCTCGCGGTGACGCCGCCGGCATGACGAGCGCGCCAATCAGAGCCAGCAGGCCAATACCCATGAGAACGCCGCCGGCGACACCAGAGTGAACGATCAGCAAGACAATGCCGCCAGCAAGCACGATGACCCCCAAGACGATTAACAGCGGCTTCATGGAGATAACTCCTTGAAAACGATAGGCAGAGAATCAACAGGATAGCTGCCTGATCTTCGTCATCTCTTCCTCGCATAACACATGCCGCCACGCTTGCCAAGGGCAAGTGCGGAGCGTCATGTCAACCCGCACATCGATCCCTTGTCGTCGCGAGGGCTTGCGCCCGCGCCCGCGCTAGGGTAGAATCGAGCTGAGCGATTCACGCGCGTGTCACACACGAGCGCCATCCAGAAAGGGAAGCCAGCGCATGAGCACCGCACCCCACGCGGACCCCGGTCCGCAGCTCGATCGCGTTCCCCTTTTCAGCGAGCTTGACGCGACGAGCCTGCAACAGATTGTCCAGGTGATGAAGAAGCGCACCTTTCGCGCCGGCGAGGTCATCTTTCACCGCGAAGACGAGGGCAAAGTGCTCTTCGTCATCCGTGATGGCCGCGTCAGAATCCGCCTGACCAGCGCCGAGGGGCAAGAGGTCGCGCTGGCCGTCTTTGGCCCCGGCGACAGTTTTGGCGAGATGGCCATCCTCGATGGCATGCCCCGCTCGGCGGACGCCATCGCCCTCGACAAGGTCGAAGTCTGGAGCCTGACCCGCGAGGATTTTATCAGCGTCGTGCGCAGCCACCCCGACATCTCGGTCGAGGTCATGAAAACGCTCTCCAAGCGCATTCGCCAGGCGAACCAGATGGTCGAGGATCTGATCTTTTTGGATGTCTATGGCCGCGTGGCCAAAAAGCTGCTCGAGCTGTCGGAAGAGTATGGCGTGCCGGCGGGCGAGGGCGGCGTCAAGATCGATCTGCGCCTGACGCAGCAAGAGCTGGCGTCGATGGTGGGCGCCTCGCGCGAGAGTGTCAACAAAGTGATGGGCTATTTCGCCGACAAGAGCTACATCAGTACCGACAAACACAAGATCACCATCCTGCGCCTCGCCGAGCTGCGCAAGCGCATCTATTAGTGTGGGATCACCCACCCCCTCGCCATTCCGATGGCGAAGGGAGGACGATTCTGGCGCACATCCCCGCGCGAAGGGAAACAGCAGTCTGATGGGCAACTCGACGGCGACCCGGCCCGAGGCGGCGGCGCGTTCCACCGCGCGGCTCACGCTGCCGGGCCAGGCGCGAGCCGCCGTCGCGGCGATGCGTCCGCGCGAGTGGACCAAGAATCTGCTGCTCTTCGCGGGGATTCTCTTTTCGGGCCACGTGCTGCAAGCGATGGCGCTCAGTCGCGCCGTGCTGGCGGCGGCGGCGTTTTGTCTGGCCTCGGGCGCGATCTATCTGATCAACGACCTGGTGGATGTCGAGCGCGACCGGCAACATCCCAAAAAGCGGCTGCGCCCGCTGGCGTCGGGGCAGCTCTCGTCGACGGGCGCGATCGTCGCGGCGGTACTGGCGCTGGCGGGAGCGCTGGCGCTGGCGGTCGTCATGGGGCGCGTGCCGCTGGGCGGCGTGCCCGACGCGCTCCGCGCGCGTCTCTGGCCGCCGGCGCTCGCGCTCAACCCCAACCTACGCGCCGTTGTGGCAAGCGATCCCTATGCCTTGCTGGGGGGAAGCACCGTCCTTTTCACCCTCACGCTCGTCGGCTTTGTGGCGCTGCAATTCGCCTATTCCTTCCAGCTCAAGCACATCGTGCTGGTGGATGTCTTCGCCATCGCCGCTGGCTTTGTGCTGCGCGCGGTGGCCGGGGCCGTGGCCGTGGCCGTGCCGATCTCGCCATGGCTCTATCTGTGCACCATCTTGCTATCGCTGTTCCTGGCGCTGGCCAAGCGGCGCAACGAGGTCGTCACGCTCGCTGGGGGCGGCGTCGCGCACCGCCTAACGCTGCAAGACTATTCGCTGCCGCTGATCGATCAGCTCATCACGATTGTGACAGCGGCGACCATTATGGCGTATAGCTTGTATACCTTTCAGAGCGAGACAGGCGGCGCGCACTATCTGATGCTGACGATCCCCTTCGTGATCTATGGCATCTTTCGCTATCTTTATCTCATGCACGCGCGCCAGTTGGGGGGCAACCCCGCCGAGGTGCTCTGGCGCGATCGCCACGTGCAGTGGGCGGTCGCCGGCTGGGTGATCGTGGCCGGCCTCGCACTCTATGTCGTGCCGCGCTAATCGAAGACACTCCTCATCCCCCGGCCCACTCTCCATCCCGATGGAGTGTGGGGAGCGAAAAAATATCGCCGGAGGTCCACCCTTCATGCAGCCGCTGATCATCATGCCGACTTACAACGAGCGCGAGAATCTGGCCGACATCCTGGCCGGGACGCTGGCGGCGCTGCCCCAAACACACGTGCTGGTGGTGGACGATCACTCGCCCGACGGCACCGGCGATCTGGCCGACGACCTGGCGGCGCGCGACGGGCGCGTGCACGTGCTGCACCGGGCGGGCAAGATGGGGCTGGGCACGGCGTATATCGAGGGGTTTCGCTACGCTCTGGGCCAGGGCTATGACGCTATTTTCGAGATGGATGCCGACTTTTCGCACGATCCGCGCTACCTGCCGGCGATGCTCGCCGCCGCCGCCGAGGCGGATCTGGTGATCGGCTCACGCTACATCCCCGGCGGCGACACGCCCAACTGGTCGGCGCTGCGCCGCTTCATCAGCGGGGGCGGCAACCGCTTCGCGCGGGCGCTGCTGCGCTTGCCGGTGCGCGACTGCACGTCGGGCTTTCGCTGCTATCGCCGGCGCGCGCTCGAGGCGATCGAACTGGGCGCGATCAATTCACAGGGCTACGCCTTTCAGGTCGAGCTGGTCTATCAGGCGCTCAAGCACGACATGCGCGTGACAGAGGTACCCATCACGTTCATCGACCGGCGGGTGGGCCAGTCAAAGATGTCGCGGCGCATCTTCGTCGAGGCGTTTCGCTTCGTGCTGCGCACGCGGCGCACGACCGGCGCTCTGCCGCGCTCCGCGCGCGACCTGGCGCGCCGGCTGCCCGGCGCGCCGTTGCCCGCCACGCCGCACGAGGTCGCACGATAAAGGCGTTTCTGGCATATTCATCTGACCGTGTAATATTAAATCCGTTTGATCAGTATCTCTTTGGAAGAAGAGGAAAAAAGGGGTATGTGGGGACACCCCACACCCCGGCAAGGCGGGCTGCGCCCCCTTGCATCCCCTCCTCTCTCCTTTGCGGATGGTGTCTTACCGGATTTGGTATTACCCCTGATGGTTGCAGAAGTTAGGCACAATGCCCTTGATAGCTATCGGGTGCTTGTGGAGTGTTTCGATTCACAGTCGTATCGCTTCTAACCTAGACAAAACCAAGAGTTTGAGGTACCTGAGCAGTTACAACTCTGAACAATATCCCATTTATGGCGATTTGGTGGTTTGGCTGGCTGTGCGCTTTTTCCACCATTCCGTCACCGCGCCGATCAGATAGAGGCCACCGCCCAGACAGGCCGCGACGACGCCAAGCGTATCAGCGACGGCGTTGATGAGCGGCTGGAGAGAAGTGCTGGCAAGGCAATCGTCGGGATTCGCATGCGTGAGCAAGCAATTCGGGTCAATGGGGTGAAGAATATCTGCGGCATATGAGACGATAAACCCGGCAACACCGACCGCCGCCAGTGCCAGTCCGCCAAAGATCAGCGCCGCGAGCGCGCAATAGAGCGCCTGTTTGACGACCGGCCAGAGATCCTGTTTGAGAAAGGTTTGCGTGTTGCGGTCATAGCGCACCGCGACAAGAAATTGGATGATGCCAAAGATCGTGGCGATGCTGCTCAAAAGAGCAAACGCCGTTCCCACACCTGACATGAGCGGCACACCTCATTCCGCGAACGATTCAGATGACGCGCGCCAGCGCCTCGCGCGCCGCGACGAGCGTGCGGTCGATGTCGTCGTCGGAGTGGGCGAGCGAGACGAACGCCGCCTCGAATTGCGACGGCGCTAGATAGACTCCGCGATCGAGCATGGCATGAAAGAATCGCTTGAATCGCTCGGTGTCGGCGGCGCGCGCGGACGCATAATCGGTGACGGGGCCGGGGTGAAAGAAATAGCCCCACATGCCGCCGGCGCTGGCCGCTATGAGTGGTACTCCCGCGTCGCGCCCCGCCTGAGCGAAGCCCACTGCCAGCCGCTCGCCGAGCGCCGCCAGCCGCTCGTAAGCCCCCGGCTCCCGCATCGCCCGCAGCGTGGCGATTCCCGCTGCCATCGCCAGCGGATTGCCCGACAGCGTGCCCGCTTGATACACCGGACCCTCCGGCGCTACAAGATCCATGATCTCAGCGCGGCCGCCATACGCGCCGACCGGCAGCCCACCGCCGATTACTTTGCCCAGCGTCACCAGGTCAGGTCGCACGCCAAAGAGTTCCTGCGCGCCGCCACGCGCGACGCGAAAGCCAGTCATCACCTCGTCGAAGATCAAGAGCGCGCCGTGCTCCGTCGTGAGATCGCGCAATCCTACTAGAAATCCGGGCGTGGGGAGAACAAAACCCATATTGCCGGCGATCGGCTCGACGATGATCGCCGCGACAGCGCCGGCATGCTCGCGTAGTATCGCGCGCACGGTTTCGAGATCGTTATAGGGCGCGACGACCGTCAGGCGCGCCGCGTCGCGCGGCACCCCCGGCGAATCGGGCAGGCCCAGCGTCGCCACGCCAGAGCCGGCGCGCGCAAGCAATCCATCGGCGTGGCCATGATAGCATCCGTCGAATTTGACGACGATCTCGCGGCTGGTAAACGTCCGCGCCAGGCGCAGAGCACTCATCGTCGCCTCGGTGCCCGAATTGACGAAACGCACGCGCTCGACCGCCGGCATGAGCGACGCGACCAGCTCGGCCAGCTCGGTCTCGCGGGCGGTGGGCGCGCCAAAGCTGGTGCCCAGCGCCGCCGCGTCCGTGATCGCGCGCACGACGGCGGGGTGCGCATGTCCCAGAATCAGCGGCCCCCACGACAGCACGTAATCGATGTATTCATTGCCGTCGGCGTCCCAAACGCTCGCGCCCGCGCCGCGCTCGATAAAGCGTGGCACGCCGCCCACCGCGCGAAACGCGCGCACGGGGCTATCGACGCCGCCGGGGATGACGCGCCGCGCCGCCGCGAAAAGCGCCTCTGATCGCTCCGTTTTCATCGCCCGCCACCTCTCACTGAGAGACAGAGCCAACACCACGAGACATTTGTTTCTAGGCACATCTTATCAAAGGTCGCGGCGCGGAGACCCCCGCCTTCCAGGCGTGGGAGGAAGCGCCGCCCGCCCGCGGGTGGACTGTCCTTTCCGTGTTTGCCCCTTGCGGGGGCTGGCTTTTGTCTCAGGAGCCAGCGAACCCGCCGCGGTAACGCGGACCCTGGTTGCCCAGGTAAGGTCTCCCTCGCCAAGGTTATGGAGCGGTTTCAGGTGGCAGCAGCACTGGGTAGATCCCGTTTCCCTGTTTAACCACTGCCCGCAGAGCCTGGGACTGGGACGCCATCCCAGGGTGCCTATGCATTCGCTCCTAACGTAGGATTTCCACAGCCTTTGGGAATAGCAGCGTTTTGACGCTGACAGACTGTTTCCTCCTGAGGCTGGTCAGATCCGGGCTTGATCACTCAAGCCCACGCCTGGAAGGCGGGGGGTATCTGACTCAGTGAGAATGGCGGCTGCCCAATAAATGGCGTTGGCATACGGCGTCGGGGTAGCGACATGGCGCGCCGATGGCGTCGTCGCGTCGCCGGCGCCCGCCAGATCAGCGACTGCCCGCGCGATCTCATCCGACCGCGCGCCGCGCAGCCAGCGTGTGGCGTCGCGCAGCGCCCAGGCCGGGGACCGGTCGGGGTGCGCGCCCCATTCCGCCTCGTAGCGTGCCAGCAAGAGGCGCATCGCTGTGCCGCCAGACGGCCAGAGCAGCGTCACCGCCGGCGCACCCGTGCGTGCTGGCGCGGTCGAGCGAGTCGCTGCGAGAGACAATGCGCTGCGTGCGTAGGTGATCAGGCACGTGTCGCCCAGAGGCACGAGCGCATCGGCGCTGGCGTCTTGTCGTGCCCAGGCGGCGTGCAGCGGCAACGCGGAAAGATCGCCGCCCGCGACGAGCGCGATCGCCTGATCGGGATTCTCAAGCCCGGCGCGGTCCAGCCATTGACGCACATCGAGAGCAAGGGACTCAGACAGAGAATGTTGCACAGCCTCAAGCTCAGCCTGCAATACGAACCAGCTGAGCGACCGCACCACGTCGGCGTCGGCGAGGGCCTGGCTCAACGGCAGCGCCAGCTGCGCGTCACGACCCTCAGTCCGCCACAGCGCGATCACCCGCGCGACCGCTGACTTGAGCGGCGCATAGGGCGCGGCGAGCGCGTCGCGCGCGCCATCCAGCCGCAGAGACAGCCGATCGGCTGCTTGTTCGGCCCAGGCTCTCAGCACGTCCGCGCCGCGCTCATTGACCGCTGGCTCGAAGCCGCCGATCACGCGGCCATCGTCATCGACACGGCGCAGCCAGCCCGCGACCGCCTGGCGCGTCAGCTTGGGCAGCACGAGCAGCTCTGCTGCGATGCGCGCCGACGTGGCGGGTGCAAGCGCCACCGCCAGCCCGCCGCGCTCGGTCGCCGCGAGATAGAGCAGCGCCTGGCCGGGCGCCGCCGCGCGGGCGATGTCGTCATAGCGCGGCTCGCCGGGCAAAAACGACGGCTGGCAATGCGCACGAATCTGGTCACGCACCGCCAGGAACGCGGCCCGCGCCGCCCCCAGCGCCGAGTGATCGCCACCTTGCTGCGCGTCGCGCAAATCAGCGCGCTGCGACTGAAAGGCCGCCGCGTGCACCGCGCAGACGCCGGCCAGCGACGCATCGGCGCTGGCCGGGCCTGCGAGCGCGCTGCCCGCCTCGAGCGCGACCGCCGCGTCGCGGGCATTCGTCATCTGGGCCAGGCACCAGGCGTCGCGGGCATACATTTGACGCACGTCGTCCCACGCTGGCGAGGGCATCAGCGAGTCGCGGTCGCTCAGCGCCAGCCAGCTCACCTCGACTTGCGCTCCACGCGCCGCCGCGAAAGCCTGATGCGCGAGGGCAAACGTATCGCGCGCGGCGGCTGCGTCACCCTGCCGCTCGGCCAGGCCCGCCAGGTGCCAATAATACGCCCACGCCAGGTGCAGCTGGATGTCGCGGTGCTCTAGCGGGAACTCGGCCAGAGTAAAAATCTGGAGCGCGTTGTGATAGCATTGCACCGCCTGCTCGATATTGGCCCGCTTGTCGCCGTCCACGCGCTCCAGAAAGGTGTTGCCCAGATTGACCATCACCATTCCCCAATCCAGCGCTCCGCCGCCAGGCGAAAAGACGCGCAAAGCGTTTTGGAAGCACGCGATGGCAAGCTCGATATTCTCGCGCCGCTCGCCCGCCTCGCGTACCAGAAAGACGCTGCCCAGATTCGATTGCAGCGTGCCGTACTCTTGCGGGGCCGTGTCGGGCGTAAAGACTTGCAGCGCGGTCTGAAACGAGCGGATAGCTTCTTCCAGATTCACGCGGCGGTCGCCGATCTCGCGCTGGGCCAGCGCGCGTCCCAGGTGATGGTGGCTGGCCGCCCACTGATCGGGCGTGTCGTCGTGGTTGAAAACCCCGAGAGCCGCGCGATAGTGCCCGATGGCCGCTTCGATGTTGTCGCGATGGCTGCCCTCTACGCGCGAGCGATAGAGGTTGCCGAGCATGCCCTGCACGCTGGCCCACCGCTCTGGGGCGTTGTCGCGTGTGAAAAGCACCAGCGCCGCGTTGAAACAGCCGAGAGCTTCTTCCAGATTCGCGCCGCGATCACCGGTGGGGCGCTCCATCAGCGCGCTACCCAGGCCGACCTGCGCCACCGCCCACTGCACGGGCATGCGGTCGCGCGTGGCGATCTCGAGCACTTCGCGCCAGCACGAGATCGCGTGCTCGATATTGTCGCGCCGGTTGCCGCTCAGGCGATCCATATACGCCGCACCCATATTCGTCAGCGTGGTAACGCGCCGCTCAGGCATGGTTTCGCGCGAATTGATGTCGAGGGCGTTCTGATAGCAGCGCAGCGCCTGCTCTTGATTCTCACGCCGGTCGCCCGCGACGCGCAAGTTGTACGTATTGCCCAGATTGTTCATGGTCAGCGCCCACTCCTCAGGCGCGTCCTCGCGCGTGCGCACTTGCAGGGCGTTTTGATAGCACGCCAGGGATTGTTCCAGGTTGTCGTGCCGGTTGCCCGTCAGGCGCTCTTGATAGGCGTTGCCGATGTTGTTTTGCATCGTCGCCCATTCCTCGGGGTAGGATACGCGCGAATAGACCTGCAACGCCGCCTGATAGGACGCGATGGCGCGCTCGAGGTTTTCGCGCCGGCCACCGGTAGGGCGGTCCTGATAGTCGTTGCCCAGGTTGCCCTGCGTCATCGCCCACTGGTGCGGGAAGCGCTCCAGGGTATACACGCTCAGCGCGTCTTGCCGCAGATGAATCGCTTCCTCGATCGCTCTGGCGCGGTCAGTCGAGCGATCTTCTTTGGTGGCGCTGGCCAGCCGGTTTTGCATCTCGGCGATGGTTTCGAGGGGCACGCCGCCTTCGAGCCGCGCGCGGGCGATGGAGTCGCGCCACAGATTGGCGCGCTGGCGCGTGGCATCGGGAGTCGTGTTGCGCCGAAGATCGGCGGTGCGCTGCTCGACCTCCTCGAGCCAGGAGGGAATGTCAAGCATGAAGCCGCCGTTCCAGTTCACGTAGGCATCGCGAATGGCCGCGACGGAGCCGCCGCGCGCCCGTGCGTCGCGGAGCATCGCTTGCCGGTTCACCAGATCGCGGATCTGGCGCATGACCTGTTGCCGGTCGCCCGCGCCGGAGGAGATCAACTCGTCGACATGCTCGCGCGCCGCCTGAATCATCGCGTCGAGCACAAGATCGACCGCCTGCTCGAGCATCTCTGGGTGCCGCTCTAAATACGAGCGCTCGCCGCGATAGGTGGGCACGGCGTTCCATTCTTGCAAGAGGCGCGTGATGGCGTCGACTGACGCGCGCATGACTTCTTCGTTGTTGGCCGACGGCTCGCTGAGGGGATTGGGCGACGCGGCGCCGCCCTCACGCTCGCTCGCGCGCCGCCGCGCCTGCTCGAATGCCAGCCAGCCGGCGGCGATGCCTTGCGTGCGGCTGGCGCGAATGAAATCGAGCGAATCGCGCAGAAATTGCTGCTCGCGTGGTTGATCGGCGTATTGCTGGATCAAGCCTTGTAAGATGGTGTCAACGCGCTGGTCGAGCAACTCGCTGTGTTCTTCTAAAAAGCGACGCTGATCGCTATAGGTGCGTGTATTGAGCCAGTCGAGCACCATTTGTTCGAGTGGGGCGTTTTCTTGTTCGAGAGTCTGCAAAAACTCGCTCCAAGCCTGATCGATGCCGATCTGGCGGCTGCGGCGCAGCAGCGTGCGATGCTGTTCCAAAATGGCGCCGAACGCGCGGTGCTGGGGATCGTCGCTATTCTTGGCCTCGATGATCAGAATCGTGAGCAGTTGATCGGCCAGCTCAGTCAGCAGCAAAGATTGTTCGCGCTCGAGCACTTTGTGCGTCTCGCCCCACGTCTCAGCCATGACAAACGCCTGCACCGCGCGCAGGGTCGCCTCTTCTTTGCCGCCGCCCGACGACGAGCCACCAAACGGATTCTGCTTCACGGCAAACTTTCCTCTTCTAGACGCCCCCCGCGTCTCGCGCTCAACTATGACTCGAAATCGAAATAGAAGTATGACTATAATGTGAGCGAATCGCGTAGGCAGTGTATCATACAAGGAACCTGGGCGCACAGCGCCAGATTTGTGAAGCCGGTCACACTTTATAACGGTCTTTCACCCTGGTCAACCAGCACGCCAACGTGCGACAATGCCAGGGGATCGGTGAGGCTTTGCCCCACCGGCCTTGTGACGTATCGTATCACGGCGGTTGAGAGCATAGGTGGCGGCATGCAACTGGAGCCAGCGGAGCGCGAGCATTTCGAGCGCATCTTTGCCGCGCCGTCCGAAAAAGTGGTGCGCGATCTCTCGCCTGAGGCCTTCACGCGCTTCGTCGCGTATCTGTATGACCGCGACGGGGAATATGAGGCGATCGTGGTCGAGGGCAGCGAGGACGGCGGCATCGACATCGAGCTGTGGTCGCGCGACGCCGTCAATCGCGCGCTGATCATGGTCGTGCAGTGCAAGCGCTATAACACGCAAGAGGTCAAGCGCGTCGATATCGAGAGATTCATCGAAGCGCTCAGACGCGCGCGTGTCGAGCAGGGCGCGTTTTTTACCGTGCAAGGCTATAAGTCGGGCGCGCGTGACGCCGCCCGCGTGCACCAGCCGCGCATCCGGCTCTTCGACGTGGGCGATCTGCTCAGCTGGATCGCCGCCATTAGCACGCGCGAAACCCAGCCGGTCGCACCGGCTACGACAAGCGGCCAAGAGGCCACGCTGCCCTTTGTGCCCGCCGTGCCAGGGCTGGCGCCGGGGTCGGTCGGCCCACGCTTGGAGCATGGTGAAGCGACACTGACTCCCCCGATCATTTGCGTGACCAACAACAAGGGAGGCATCGGCAAGACAACCCTCGTCGGCAATCTCGCCGGGGCGCTCTCTGCCGCCGGCTTGCAGGTGTTGGTCATCGACGCCGATCCCCAGGCCAATCTGACCAGCTGGCTCGCCAATCAGCGCGACCGCCCCGCCGCCGTCTCGCTCTACGCCGTGCTGGTCGACGAGCATCCACTTTGGCCGCTGGTGCGCCCCGCGCTTGAGCCGCGCATATTCATCGTCCCAGGTAGCCCTTTGCTCGACGACATTCCGCGTGAATTACCGGCCTTTACTTTGGCGCGCCGTCTGGCGACCGCCATCGCCGCGCTGCCACCGGCTGAGCCGCGCCTCGACTTCATTCTGATCGACACGCCTCCAGCGCTCGGATTGCTCACCCGCAGCGCGCTCGTCGCCGCGACACATCTCTTGCTGCCGTTCGAGCTGGACAATCATTCGTTCGCGGGCGTGCAACGGCTGTTGAATTTCGTGGTCGAGACCGAAGAATCGTTCGCACTCACACCGCGCGCGATCCTGGGGGGCGTCGCCTCGCGCGTGCACCCCGACACGCGCCTCTCGCGCATGTTTTCCACATCGATCGCGCGCGAAGCCACGAAACATCCGCGTTTGCAAGCCGCGCACATCTCTGAGCAGCATTTCTGGCTGGGCGAGCTGCGCGACCTGGAGGACTTTCGCCGGGCCGTCAATCAGCGCCACTCGATCGTCGCGCATAATCCGGCGTCAGAAGCCGCCAGGCAAGTCATCCGCCTCGCGCAGGAGGTGCGCCGCCGTGTCGCCGCCACGCCAGCCCCACGCTGAGTTTGCACCCGACATCGAGCGCCAGATCGACGCGCTGCTCGCCGCACTGGCGACATTGCCCCCCGACGCTCGCGCCGAGACGCTGCGCCGCGCGTGCGAGCGCTGGCTCTCACCCGAGAGGGAGAGAGGGAGAGGGCGAAACAGGCATGACGACGACGAGATGCTCACGTCGCGGCTCTCCGCGCTCGACGATCCAAGCGATCCGCTCGCCGCCCTCGCCATCTGCGGCAGCCTCGACGACTTGAGGATCGCTCTGGCGCATGAGCCGCTGGGGGTGCTGCAGGCGATGCTGCGACATCCGCGCCTGCCGCCGGGGCCAGCGCCACGCGGCCAGACACGCGCCGCGCTCTCCCGCGCTATCGTGCGCCGGCTGGGCGCCAACGGCAGGTAAGCTCGCCCAGGCGCAGGCTTGACAACAGGCCGCACCGGCGGCCTTCGTGAACCCAGGAGCGGCTTCCAGCCGCCGGCCTAAAACACGCTCTGCGCGAAAGACCTAACTATGAGAGTATAATGTTAATTGAGCAATTGATTGATGGAAAGGCGGCAGGACTCGTGGCGAGCGATCAGACCATTCCGTCTGCCAAAGCCGGCGGCAAGCCAGCTCACACCCCGCACGGCAAAGCCCAGCGCCAGGCACTTATACTGGCGGCTTATCACCTCATCGCCGAAAAAGGCTTCGAGCAGCTGCGCACGCGAGACGTGGCCGCGCGCGCGGGCGTCAACATCGCCACGCTGCACTATTATTTCGCCAGCAAAGAAGATCTCGTGCGCGGCGTGGCGGACTATCTGAGCTGGCAATTCAGAGAGGTGCACGATCCCTCGCTGCTAGAGGTCTCGCCGACGCCCATCGAGTATTTGCGCCAGGAATTGTGGGATACCAATTATCTCATGCGCCAGTTCCCGGAAACGTATATCGTCATGTATGAGCTGGTCATGCATGGGCTGCGCGACCCCGCGACGAATGCTGTTTTGCGCGAGATGGACTCTCATTGGCACGAGCACATCAAGGAAGTGTTCGCGCTGGGTGTAAAGCAGGGTGTCTTTCGCGCCGATCTCGACCCCGACGCCGCCGCGTCGTTTCTGACCATCTTCATCAAAGGGTGCATCGCCCAGCTATTCTATAGCCCTGAGATGTTCCCCGCCGAGCGCGTCTATGCCGAGATCGAGCGCTGGATGACAAGCGCGCCGCCTGGAGCTGAGCGGTGACGCACGCGATGGTGGACGATCCTTCCGCTCTCTTCCGCGCCATATATTTCAATCAATTGATTGACTAACCCTTGCGGAGGATGGTAGAGTATCTACATCAATCACTTGATTGACTGATCTACCGCTAAAGGAGACATATCATGACTCAGATAACGAGCCAGGCCCCACAAAGCGCCGCCTGGCAGAGCGCCGCCAGCACGCCCGATCCGCGCCGGTGGTGGGCGCTCGCCGCGACCAGCTTCGGACTTTTCATGGCGCTGCTCGACGTGACCATCGTCAATGTCGCCCTGCCGACCATCGGCACGAACCTCAATGCGTCGTTCGCCGACCTGCAATGGGTCGTCAACGCCTATGCCCTGGTGCTGGCCGTGTTGCTGGTGACGGCGGGACGCCTGGGTGACATCTTCGGACGCAAGCGGCTCTTCATGATCGGCCTGGGGCTGTTTTCGCTCGGCTCGCTGATCTGCGGGCTGTCGGGCAACATTCAGTTCGGGAGCATCTCGCACATCAACGTGCTCATCGCAGCGCGCGCCTTTCAGGGCATTGGCGGCTCGATCATGCTGCCGCTGGCGCTGGCGATCATCGCCGCCACGTTTCACGGACGCGAGCGCGGCGTTGCCATCGGCCTCTATGGCGGCGTGACCGGCCTGGCGACGGCGATGGGGCCGGTCATCGGCGGTCTCTTGGTGGAAAAAGTCGGCTGGCAGTCGATCTTTTATCTCAACGTGCCCATCGGCATCGCCGGCATCGCTCTGTGCGCCTGGGCCGTCCGTGAATCATTCGACACCAGCGCCCCGCGCAGAGTGGATGTCTTTGGGCTGGCGACGCTCTCACTCAGCCTGTTTTGCCTGGTGCTGGCGCTCATTCAGGGCAATGACGCCGACAAAGGCTGGACCTCGCCCTATATTCTGACGCTGTTTGGTGTCGCCGCGCTGGCACTGATCGTCTTCGTCATCGGCGAATTGCGACTAAAAAGCCCGATGGTGGACCCGCGCCTGTTCGCGATTCCCAGCTTTACCGGCTCGGCGATCGTCGCCTTCGCTTTGAGTGGCGGCTTGTTTTCACTCTTTTTCTTCCTGGCGCTCTACCTGCAAAACTATCTGAGCTTTTCGGCGCTCGACGCGGGGTTGCGCGTCTTGCCGATGAGCGGCCTGATCCTCGTCGCCGCGCCAGTGGCGGGCGCGCTGGGCGAGCGATTCGGCTCGAAAGCGATCATGACCGCCGGGATGGCGATTGTGACGGCGGGCGTGCTCTTGATGACGCGCATCTCGCCGGCTGACACGCAGAGTGACTGGCTGGTACTCTTATTCCCCTTCATCCTGGGCGGCCTGGGCAGCGGCATGGTCAGCCCGCATATCTCCACCGTCGCGGTGGGCACAGTCAGCCGCGAGCGCGCCGGCATGGCGTCGGGCATCAGCGGCGTGTGCCGCCAGGTGGGCACGGCTTTTGGCATCGCCCTTCTGGGCGCGGTGCTCACGAGTCGATACAACTCGTCGGTGCAAGACAAGATCTCGCGGCTCACCGTGCCGGGCGCGCCGCCCGCCGCGCAGCACGGCATCCTGACCGGCATCATCAACGGCCTGCAACAAGCGGGCACCTTCGCCGCCAGCACGGGCCTACGCCAGCCGCCGCCGCAATTCGCGCAATACGCGCACTCGCCGCTCTATCCGCAGATTGCGTCGGCGGTGCAGGCATCCTACATCGACGCCAATCAGGTCATTTTCCGGCTGGCGGCTGCCTTGTTGGGGATCGGTATGGTGGCGGCGCTGGCACTCATCCGGCGGCGCGACATGCAGCACAACCAACCCGGCGAGCAGGTGCCGGTTGAGGTGGGGATGTAGCGGGATGAGCGCCAGCGCATCTCATTCCAACGCCTGCAAGGCGCGCATCACGCTATCCTCCGGGCTGACCTTGACCTGTGCGTCGGCGATGCGCCCCTCGGTGTCGATGACGAAATGCGAGCGGATCATGCCGAAAAACGTGCGACCGTACATCGAGCGCTCGCCCCAGACGCCATACGCTTCGGCGACCGTGTGATTGGCGTCAATGAGCAGCGTGAAGGGCAGGTTGTATTTCGTCTTAAATGCCTGGTGCGACGTTTCGCCGTCGGCGCTGACACCCAGCACCACCGCGTTGCGCTCGGTGATGTCGCCATAGGCGTCGCGAAAGCCGCATGCCTGCGCTGTGCAGCCGGGCGTGTCATCTTTGGGATAGAAATAGAGCACCACGCGCGTGCCGCGCAGGCTCGACAGCGTGAGCTGCCCGCCGCTGTCGGTCGGCAGCGTGAAATCAGGGGCGAGATCGCCCACCTTGAGAGTCTGCTCACTCATCGAAATGTCCCCTTATGCTACGTTGTTTTGGATCTATGCACGTCGCCGTGCCCAGAAATATGGTAGGGCGCGCGGATCGAGCGATGCCAGCGCTATTCTTTTATGAGCTTCCACACGCTTGACAGTGGAGCAAGCACTTGCTAGCATGGGTGGCGCTTTGACCGATGCGGCAAGTTCGCTGATCGCGCAATTGATGAGGGAGAAGATCTTATATGGCTTTTCCGACAGGGCCAGCGGCGCTGATCATAGCCGCCGCGCCTGGCGACGGACGCGCCGGCGCGCTGGCTGGCGAGCTGCGCGCGGGCGGCTGGCCGGCGGTGTTGGCGATAACGCCGGAGGCCGGCGCGCACACCTCTGGCCAGACCTGCGTGGCCGTGCTCTCACCGGCGACATGGAATCATCCGGCGATTGTAGCGGCAGTGACCTCGCGCCCCGCGCGGCTCATTCCCGTGCTGGCCGATCCGATGATGCTGCCGCAGGGGCCTTGGACGAGCGCGCCGCTGGCGCTGGCGCCCGACACAGGACGCCAGTTGCTGGCGATGCTGGGCACGCCCCCCGGCCCGCCGGTCATGCCTCAGCCGACATCGGGCTTTGTCCCTCCAGGCGTGTCTTTCGCCACTGGCGTACCACCCAGCGCGCCATATACCGGCGTGCAGCCACCGCCGATGCGCCCCACGCCGACATTCAGCACCGGCGCGACGCAAAGGACAAGAAGCACCCGATCGTTTCGCGGAAGTCCCTGGTATGTCGTTGCGGTCCTCGTCGTGGCTGCGATTGGTGTGATCACCAGACTCGGCGGCAATAATTCGTCCGGCGGGAGCGGCACGTTACAATCGTATTCCGCCGCCGTGCCGGGGCCAAGCTGTGACAAGGGCAGCGGCTTTTGGCAAATTCCGTCGGGGGAATCAAGCAACGTCACCACAACTTGCCAACCGGCCGGTATGCTGCTCACGCGCACAGGCGACAGCAGCCACGTCGCTCAGGTTGGCTTCAATGTGCCCAATCAAAGCTTTCCCTCTAGCTATGACGTCAAAGTGACCGGCACGATCGTCTCGGGCGACAGCGAGGCGGGTGTCGGGCTGGCGGTGCATCAGCCAGTCGGCACGGCCACAGGTGGTCAAGATTTCGTGGCGCGCGCCAATGGCGAGTGGCAAGCGCTCAGCGAGGTCTCGCAAGGTCAGCCGCCATTGCTGAATCTCGGCTTTTTGCCCAAGGGATTGAAGACCTATACACTCGATATACAAGTGCATGGGGCGGTGCTGGCGCTGAGCATCGACGGCGCCCAGGTGGGCACCGTGACCGACACCAGCAGCACCTCCACCGATTTCATCTCGTTGGTGCTGAGCGATCCCGGCAATAACAGCACAGTGTCGGAGGAGTTTTCGCAATTCGCCTTCACCGCGCTCAGCGATTCCACCCTTTCTGACACAGACGCTGTGGCCACGGCTACGGCTACGGCTCAGGCGCAAACGACCTTCTCGACTCCCTATAAAGCCACTGTGCCCGGCCAGGGCTGCGATACGGGCGGTGGCAAGTGGGCCAATCCCGCTGTCTTTGGGCTGGGAGCCAGCGCCGCGTGCACCAAGAGTGGCTTGCAGTTGACGGTCAGCAACAGCGCGGGAGCCATCTCTGAAGAAGAGTTCTACTTGCTCACCGGTTCCTTCCCCCAGAACTACGCGGTGCAGGTGACGGCGAGCCTCAACAAGTCGAGCGGTGGTTGCGCCCATATCTTCACACGTGAAACCGACCAGGGGGCGGCCTATTCTTTCGAAGTGTGCGCGGACGGCTCCTGGAGCCTGGACGCCTATTCCAGCTCGAATGCGACCAATCTGGCGCATGGCAGCGTCGCGGCGAAATCCAGCCATATCATCAGCGCGACCTCGAACGGCTCGACCCAGGTGCTCAAAATCGACGGCCATCAGGTCGCGTCGCAAAGCGACAGCACGCTGACGACGACGGACTCGATCGGGCTGGGCATCGATGTGCCCCAGGGCGCGTCAGGCTCGGTGACGTTCAGCGATTTCATTTTCACGCCGTTGCCCTGAAGATCCCCCTTGATTCGCCTGCTCGCCTGTTGGCGCGCGCGCGTATCATGGACTTGTCGGGTGGATGGAACCCGGCTGCCGGGCAACGTAGGATGCATGCTCTGGCACCCGCCCTTTTCCGCAGGGCACACGTCGCGCGTGGGGGCAGCAAGGAATGCGCTCATTCCCCCGCGCGCGGCTTTTTTGTGTCCGGTGTGGGGCGCGAGCGCGCGTTTCGTGATAAGATACGTGAGAACCAACAGACCATCAGCTGCGAGGGAAAAAGATGACCGTTGTCGTGCGCACCGTAACCGTGGGAATAGGCGAGCCGCACCCGATTAGCGATGGAGCGCTCGATCGCGCCGCGCGGGTGCTCGACGTAGCCAGCTCGACACTCACCAATGCCGGCTTCGAGGTGCAGACGCGCCGATTATCCACGCGCCCGCTCTTTCAGGATCGGCTGCACGCCCGCGACAGCGAGATTGTAAATTATGCTTCGGCGCTGCAAGAGCGCTGCGAGCAGCGAGGGATCGCCTATCTCTCATTAGGACCGGTGCTGGCCGACGACCCGACGCTGCCGCTGGAGCGCATCGGCCTCTTGCCCGACATGCTGGCGCCCAACGACGCGCTCAACGCCTCAGTGCAGATCGCCTCGACCCACAACGGTCTGCGCACCGAAGCCGCCGCGCCCACGGCGCGGGTTATCCGCGCGCTCAGCCGGCAAACGCCGGGGGGCATCGGCAACATGCGCTTCGCGATGGCGGCCAATTGCCCACAGCGCGGCCCGTTCTTTCCGGCGGCGTATCAGCCTGACAGTGAAGGGGGACTATCGGTTGGGCTGCAAAGCGCCAATCTGATTCGCGACGCCATCGCCGAGGCTGTGCGCGACCTCAAGCCGGGGCCAGCGGCACTCAAGGTCATCGGCCAGCGCATCGTCACCGCGCTCGAGCGCGAGGGGCGCGTCATCGCCGATCTGGCGACGCGCGTGGCGCAACAGCAAGCGATAGCCTATCACGGCATCGATCTCTCGCCAGCGACCAACGGCGAGGAGAGCATCGCCACCGCCATCGAGGGCGCGGGCATGGGCGAATTTGGTCAGGCGGGCACGCTGACGGTCATCTCAGTCATCACCGCCGCGCTCAAGGGCACGTCGCTTAAGTCGTGCGGCTATAACGGCATCTTTTTGCCCGTCCTCGAAGACGCCGGCATCGTGCGGCGACTGACCTCCAGCCACATCAGCCTGGCGTCGCTGCTGCTCTATTCGAGTGTGTGCGGCGCAGGCCTCGACACTATCCCCATCCCCGGCGACACGAGCATCGAGACGATGGCCGCCATCTTGCTCGACGTGGCGACGCTGGCGTTGCGCCACTCGAAGCCGCTTTCGGCGCGCCTCATGCCGATTATGGAGAAGCATGCCGGCGAGCTGTCCGCGTTCGATTCACCCTGGCTGACCAACGCGCCAATCATGGCTGTGTGATTCTCTTCTCAGCGAGAAAAAGGAGATTTGGGGACACCCCAATCCCCGGCAGAGGGCAGCATGTCCCCTGGCACCTCCTGTTGATGCAGCACTTCGCGCAGCGTCGCGCCGGCGATGTTGCGCCCGGTGAGGATGACGCCGACACGGCTGCCGGCAGGGGGCGTGAGGGCGCCGCTGAGCAACGCGGCGACGCCCACCGCGCCGGCTCCCTCGACGATCAGATGATGCTCGTCGGCCAGCCAGGCGATCGCGCCGGCGATGTCGCGCTCCGTCACCAACACGACGCCGGCCAGGGTGCGCTTGCACAGCGGCACGGTAATCGAGCCGGCTTCGATATTGCCCGCCAGTCCGTCGGCCAGCGACGGCGCCACCGGCACCGAGGCGATCACGCCGCCACGCGCCAGCGCCGCGTGCATAGCCGGCGACGCCTCGGACTGCGCGCCCCACACCGTCACCCTGCCGGGGCGGCTCTCCGCCCACACGCCGATGCCCGACGCGAGGCCTCCGCCGCCGACGGGCACGACGATGACATCCAGCTCTGGCACATCGTTGAGCAGCTCATAGCCGACGGTACCCTGGCCGGCGATGACCTCAGCGTCGTTATAGCCTGAAATGAAAATGCGGCCTGTCTGGCGCGCCAGATCGATGCCGCACGCCTCGGCCTCGTCGTAATCGCGTCCCTCCTGCCGCAATTCGACCCAGGCGGGGTCTGCCAGGCGCAGGGCAGCGACCTTGGCCGGCGAGGCATCGACAGGCACGATGATCGTCGCGTGCGCGCCCATTCGCTCGGCACAGGCGGCGATGCCCTGCGCGTGATTGCCGGCGGAAACCGTCACCACCCCTTGAGCGCGCTCCGACGGCTCGAGCTGGGCCATGCGGTTCGCCGCGCCGCGCATCTTGAAGCTGCCCGTCACCTGCCAGATCTCCATCTTGAGCCAGATCTCAGCGCCGGTGCGCGCGCTCAATGGGCGCGAGCGCTCGACCGGTGTGTGCCGCGTCCACGGGGCGATGCGCCCGGCGGCATCGGCAATCGCCGCCGGTGTGACGCGATTGATGTCGGCCATCACTCACCTCGGTCCTTTGGGCAACTAGACATCATGTTGAGAGCGTCACCTGGGGTGAGGGTCGGAGGATACGAGACACGAAGGTGAGCGAAAAGCACGAAAAGTTTCGTGTTCTTCGTGTCTCGCACCCCCGGCTTATTTGTCGCGCGTCTCGCCGGCGAGCTTGGCTTGCGCCGCCGCCAGGCGCGCCACCGGCACGCGGAAGGGCGAGCAGCTCACATAGTCCAACCCCGCGCTCTCGAAAAACGCCACTGAGTCGGGATCGCCCCCGTGCTCGCCGCAGACGCCGATCTCGAGATGCTCGTTGGCCGCCCGTCCCTCGCGCACCGCGATCTCGACCAGACGGCCCACGCCCTCGCGGTCGATCGTCTGGAAGGGATTGACCGCCAGGATCTTGACCAGCTCGGCCTTGCCGTCGGCATCGAGGATGGGCTTGCCGTGCACGTCGAGCTTGGGCAATCCATCGACGTAGCGCAACAGGAATTTGCCCTCGGCGTCGTCGCGGCTAAAGCCGAACGTCGTTTGCGTCAGATCGTTGGTGCCAAAGCTGAAAAACTCCGCCACTTTGGCAATCTCGCCGGCGGTGAGCGCCGCGCGCGGCAGCTCGATCATCGTGCCAAATTTGTAATCCACTGTGGCGTGGGATTTTTCGACGACCTCGGCGGCGGCGGCTTCGAGCTGGCGGCGCACCTCGGCCAGCTCGTTGACGTGGCCGACCAGCGGGATCATGATCTTGGGCTTGGCGTGCACGCCCTCTTTGGCGACCTCGATCGCCGCCTCGAGGATGGCGCGCGTCTGCATGACATTGATCTCAGGAAAGAGCAGCCCCAGTCGGCAGCCGCGCAAGCCCAGCATGGGGTTCGACTCGCGCATCTGGGCGACCGCCCGCAACAGATCGCGCTTCTCGGCCAGCTCTTGGGGATTGTCGCCCGTGTCTTCCAGGCGCGTGACCTCGACCAGCAATTCCTCATAGGACGGCAAGAACTCGTGCAGCGGCGGGTCGATCAGGCGAATGACGACCGGGTAGGCCTCGCCGTTCTTGGGGTCGCGCATGGCGCGGAATATGCCCGCGAAATCGTTCCGTTGCAATGGCAGCAAGATATCGAGTGCTTTTTGGCGCTCGGCGGCCGTCGGCGCCAGAATCATCCGGCGGACGACAGGCAGGCGCTCGGCCTCGAAGAACATATGCTCGGTGCGGCACAAGCCGATGCCCTCCGCGCCATAGCGCACGGCACGCTCGGCGTCCCGCGGATAGTCGGCGTTGGCCCACACGCCCAGCCGGCGAATGCCGTCCGCCCATTCCAGCACGGTGCGGAGATCCCGCTCCTCTTCATAATTCGGCTCGACGGTGGGAATGATGCCGGCGAAGACCTCGCCGGTCGAGCCGTCGATCGAGATGTCGGCGCCCTCATCGAGCCGGGTGTCGGTGCCGATGACGCTGAGATATTTCTCTTCTTCGTCCACGCGGATGGCCTCGCAGCCAGCGACACAGGGCAGGCCCAGGCCGCGCGCCACGACGGCGGCGTGGCTGGTGGCGCCTCCGCGCGCCGTTAAGATGCCCTTGGCCTGCAACATGCCGTGCACGTCGTCGGGTGAGGTCTCTGGCCGCACGAGCACCACGCGCTCGCCTGCTTTGCCGCGCTTCTCAGCTGTGTCGGCGTCAAAGACAGCCTTGCCATACGCCGCGCCGGGTGAAGCGTTGAGACCCTTGGCAAGCAGGCGCCCATCATTGATCGCTTGTTCTTTGGCGACGGGGTCGAAGCGCGGCAGCAGCAATTGCACGACCTGACCCGGCTCGACGCGCTGCACGGCTTCTGCTTTAGTGAGGACGCCGTCGCTCTGCATATCCACGGCGATCTTGACGGCGGCGGCGGCGGTGCGCTTGGCCGAGCGCGTCTGAAGCATGAAGAGCTTGCCGTGCTCGATAGTGAATTCGAGGTCCTGCACGTCGCGATAGTGGCGCTCGAGCAGCTCGGCGATGGCGACGAACTCGGCGTAGACCTGGGGCATATCGGCCTCGAGCTGATCGATCTTGAGCGGCGTGCGAATGCCGGCGACGACATCCTCGCCCTGAGCGTTGGGCAGATATTCGGCGTAGATCTTCTTTTCACCCGTGTTGGGGTCGCGCGTAAAGGCGACGCCGGTGCCGGAGTCCCAGCCCAGGTTGCCAAAGACCATCGTCTGCACGTTGACTGCGGTGCCCAGATCGTGCGGGATCTTTTGCGCGTTGCGATAGGCGATGGCGCGGGCGTTGTTCCACGACGAAAAGACGGCCTCGATCGCCTGGCTGAGCTGCTCGGTGGGGTTCGTCGGGAAGGGCTGACCGGACTGCTGTTGCGCGATCGCCTTGAAATCCGCGACGAGCTGCTTGAGCGCGGCGGCGGGGATCTCGGCGTCGGTCTTGACGCCGGCGGCCACGCGCGCCTCGTCGAGCCGTGCCTCGAACGCCTTGGGGTCCGCGCCCTGCACGATCTTAGCGAACATCTGAATGAAGCGGCGATAGGCGTCGTAAGCGAAGCGCTCGTCGCCCGACTGCGCGATGAGACCCTGCACCGTCTCGTCGTTCAGGCCGAGATTGAGGACGGTATCCATCATGCCGGGCATCGAAAACTTGGCGCCGCTGCGTACTGACACCAGCAGCGGATTCGCGGGATCTCCCAGGCGCTTGCCCATTGTGTCTTCGGTGATGCGCAGCGCGGCTGTCACCTGGTCCCACATACCTTCGGGGAACTTTTTGCCGGCGTGATAATATTCGTTGCATGTCTCTGTGGTGATGGTGAAGCCGGGGGGCACAGGCAGGCCGGCGTTGGTCATCTCGGCGACGCCTGCGCCTTTGCCGCCAAGCAGGTCGCGCATCTTGGCGTTGCCCTCAGTAAAGAGGTAGACCCATTTGCGCGGTGATGCCTTCACTGCCGCGTCGAGACTGGTGGTTGTTGATTGAGTCACGAGATTCCGTCTCCTTATGATCGTGGGGCCCCCGGTGGTCATGACGCCGGGCGAGTGTGTGAGCCAGGAACATTCTTCCGGAGTCAGCATAGATCATGGGGAGCGCGCAGCGCAACCATGTCAGAGCGTACCCCCAGGGCCTGCTCCTGCTCGATCGTGAAGAGGCCGGCGATAAATTGATCATAAACTTGTGCGCCTCTGGGCCTGCTGGCCGCGCAGGCGGACTTGACGGCGGTCCGCAGACCACCCTGAGGCGCGATTTCGACCGCCGGGGAGGCTTGTGTGCCATTTTCACTAAAGGAATTGGGAAGGAATACGCGCGATTGACACGGCGCCGCTCCCAGCGTATAATCAGGATGAGGAACGCCACCCATTGGCGGTTTCTATCCATGGGGACAACCAGAAAGGGACGTGCCGCCACGCTGGCGCGCCGTCATCGATCATCATGAAACGGACGTATCAGCCCAAGCGCATTCCACGCTTGCGCGTTCACGGCTTTATGCGGCGCATGTCGACCCACAACGGGCGCAAAGTCCTCAAATCCCGCCGCTTGAAGGGCCGCTGGCGCCTGACCGTCGAAAAATAAAGCGGCGGAACACCAATCGAGAGGGGGCGCGGGCATGCGTCGAGCCGAGCGTGTGCGCTCTGCCAGCGAGTATGCCACAGTGCGCGCGGCAGGCCACGTCACTGGCGTCGCGGCTCTCTCGGTACGCTGGGCGACCACCACGCGACCCTTCAGCCGTTTTGGCATCGTGGCGGGCAAGCAGGTCGGCAACGCCGTCATCCGCAATCGCGTCAAGCGGCGCCTGCGCGCGATTTTGCGCGAGCGGCATGCGCGCATCGCCTCCGGCTTTGATATCGTGATCACCGCGCGTTCCGGCGCGGACCAGCTTGCATTCGATCGGTTGGCGCACGACACCGAGCAGGTGTTGCGGCGCGCGCGCCTCTGGCTTCCGGTGGCTCCCACGCAGACGGTCCCCTCAAGCCCAGTGGAGAATTCCGGCTTATGAAGTATGTAACCCTGGGGTTGATTCGCCTCTATCAGCACACGTTTTCGCTGATCATGCCATCGACCTGTCGCTTTACTCCTTCGTGCTCGGCCTATGGCTATGAAGCGATCGAGCGCTATGGCGTGCTGCGCGGGGGATTGCTGACCGTCAAGCGCCTCGGGCGCTGTCAACCGTTCTATCACGGCGACAGTTACGACCCTGTGCCGTGACGGGCGCGTCGCGCGCTCGCCGTGCCATCGCCGCGAGGTCACGATGGCAGCCGTCAAACTACCAGCGCCGGGAGGCCATCCGTGAGCTTATTAGGCAACGTCTTTAACTACGCCTTTCAAGAGCCGGCGTATAACCTGCTCATGCTGCTCTATGGCATTGTCCACAGCTTTGGCCTGGCGATTATCCTGGTCACGCTGCTCATCCGCGCGGCGATGATCCCGCTTTATCGCCGCCAGCTTAAATCAAGCCTGGTCATGCAGCAGCTAGGGCCGCAGATCCAAGAGATTCAGCGCAAATATCGCTCCGAGCCGCTGGTCATGCAGCAACACCTGAGCGCCCTGTACAAAGAGAACCACTATAATCCCTATGCCAGCTGCCTGCCACTGCTGGTGCAGATGCCGTTCCTCTACGGCCTCTACGGCGCGTTCCGGCTGATTTTGAATAATCAGACTTCGTCAACCGCGCTGACGAGCGACCTGTATCCTTTCATCAAGCCGATCTTTGGCGCGTTGGGCGTCGCGCACATCAGCACGAACTTCTTTTTCATCGATCTGGCCAAGCCCGATCCGACCTACATCCTGCCCATCGTCGCGGCGATCGCGACGTTCGTGCAGATTCGCATGTCGCTGGCGCGCAGCAAAGCGCAAATGGCCAACCGCCCCAAGACGTCCGGCGCGCCCGACCCCAACGCGGCGACGATGAAGATGATGCAATTCTTGATGCCCGGCATCACGCTCATCATGGGCATCCGCTTCCAGGCGGGTCTGGCGCTCTATTGGACCATCTCAACGCTCTTTACGGTCGGCCAGCAATATTTCGTGAACGGCCGCAACTGGGGGGGGTTGCTCGACGGCTTGCCGTTGATCGGCAAGCCGGTGACGACGGTTCCGGCGATTGTTGATGCCGCGTCCGGGCCGTCACCCTATCGCAACCGCTTCTCGTCCAAGGGCGATCCGGGCGCGACCACCGTCACCGAGGAGCGCCCAGCGACCAAAGCACGCCCGGCGCTGCCCCCGCCAGGGAAGAACGGCGCGCGTGAGATGAGCGACGACACGGTCGCAAACAAGGCGGCTGACGCGCCTGCCCCGGAGTCGCCCAAGCCGGCGACGAAGCCCGCCACGAACGGCGCGTCACGCCCCGCGCCTTCGAAAAAAGACGCCGTGCGGCTCGTCACCGCCAACAACGCCGGCGGGTCAGTCACATCGCCGTCGGCAGTCGTGCGCGCGCCGGTGACACGACCGACCACGGCGGCCAATCGCGCTGTGGCGGGGTCAAAGCCCAAGAGCAATGCCTCGAAATCGACCCGCAAGAAGCGCTGAGCCGTGCGAAACGCCGCGCGCACCGTGTCGCCACATCTGAGGGCGCGGGTGCGGCGTCGCAAAGGGGGACGATCGATGGATTCCGTTGAAGCTTCGGGCAAATCGGGTGATGACGCGATCTTGCAAGCTCTGGCGCGGCTGGGCCGGCGTCGCGACGAGGTCGAGGTCACCGTGTTGCAAGAGCCGAGCCGCGGCTATCGCGGTGTGGGCGCGCATGAGGCCCGCGTGCGCGTCTGGCTGAAACCGCAACGGTCCCGCGCTCCATTGCCACCGCGCGCGCCCGGCCAGAGCGGCGCGGTGCTCACCCCCGATATGGCCCAACAGTGGCTCGGCGACCTCGACGAC
>VFSW01002599.1_pt1 | contig 27309 bp, 23 predicted proteins | sample 5358111 | NCBI WGS metagenome assembly VFSW01 (sample SAMN11554181, study PRJNA540505) | mine drainage metagenome | isolation source: sediment from site ElyBrook_90M | place: USA: Ely Copper Mine, Vershire, VT | collected 2017 | reverse complement strand
GGGCAGCGGGCCGGGCGGGCGCGGCGGGCTTGAGGGCCGCCGGCAGGGGACGCCCGAACAGAATCGCGAAGAAGGCTCGGAAGGCTAACAAAATACGGCTCACTCGTTGTGCTCCAAGTACTTAGGATAGCATCCGGTCCACGGCCGGCCGGGCGGCGAGCGGGCCGCGCACCGGTCTGATAGACTGAACGGTCGAAATTCTTATGCGGCTCAGCACCATCTTACTCGTGCCGGTTTGCTTACTGGCTCAGAGCCAGGACGCGCCCAACCCGGCCGGGCAACCTTCATCCGCCAATTCGGACGCGAATTATCGCGCGTTGCGCGACGGGAAGCTGGCCGAATCCTACACCGCGGAAAACATCGTGCTGGAGCGCGACGCCGGGACCGTGACTCTCAAGTCCGGCGAGCTCAGTTTTCTGGCGCCGGTCCTGGAACGCCAGGCGGTGGCCGTGTTTACGGGCCAGGGCCATTTCCACCTGAAGCCGGCGCTGCCGGTGGAGGCGGCGCGGTTGCGCTTCACCACCGGCGCGGCCGAGGCGGACGAGGATTTCGACGCGGCGCTGCTGTATTTTACGGATGGAACCGCGGGCGAGGTCCGCCAGCAGGCCAAGGCCGGGCCGGTCCCGGCGAAGAACGAGGCCGAGTTACAAAAGTTCCGCTCCCAGTTGCGGACGCGCGTGGAGTCGCCGCGCAGCTTCATGGAGGCGGAGATGTTCGGCGAGAGCATCCCGAACCTGGACGCGCAGTTACTGGCCGAGTTGTACAATCCCGCGCGGGGAGGCTCGTTCATGGCCTTGCTGCACGGGCGCAAGCATTCGCGGATGCGTTTCGTGGTGCGGCCGGACGGGGCCGTTCCGTGGCTCGGTCCGGAAGAGGTGGCGCTGATCAATGTGGACCCGGGCGAGCAGCAGGACGGCATCTGGTACATGGCGCACACCATGGCGGAGATCCAGGCGCACACGGCTTCATCGAGCGAAGAGAAGCGTCCGGTAGCGCCCCAGCATTATCAGATGGACGTGCGCGTGGGCCGGAACGACCGGCTGGCCGCCAAAGTGACGGTCACTTTCCGGGCGCTGCGCGACGGCTGCCGCGCCATCCCCTTCACCCTGTTCCCCAACCTGCGTGTATCCGGGGCGAGCCTGGACGGTGCCCCCACCGGCTTCATCCAGGAAGGCGCCAAGCAGGACGCGGCCCTGTTCCTGATCCTACCGCGCCCCATGGTGAAGGATCGCGTGTACGCCGCGGAACTGGAATACGAAGGCAACAAGGTGATCTCCAAGGAAGGCAGCGGCAATTATTCCGTCGAGGCGCGCGAGAACTGGTATCCGGCGGTTTCGCCTTTTCGCGACTGGGCCACCTATGACATCACCTTCCATTCGCCAGACAGACTCACCCTGGTCGGTGTCGGCAAACTGGTTGCGCAGAAGCGCGAGGGCGGCGAGATGGTGACCGAGTGGAAGTCGGACCAGCCGATGCCGGTGGCAGGCTTCAATTTCGGCGATTTCAAAAAGAAGGAACGCGAGGACGAGGCCGACCACTACACCGTAGAAGCCTACGCCACCACCGAGCCGCCGGACTGGCTGAAAGGCGAGACGGAGGGCCATGTCCTGCTCACGCCGTCCAGCATGGCCGGGAACGTGCTGGTGGACGCCCTCAACTCGGTGCGCCTGTACACGCAGTGGTTCGGCCCCACGGCCTTCGGACGGCTGGCCGTGACACAGCAGCCGGCCTTCGATTTCGGACAGTCGTGGCCCACGCTGGTGTACCTGCCGGTGAGCGCCTTTCTCGATCCCACCGAGCGCTGGAAGCTTCTGGGTCTGAATACCTTCCAGTTTTCCAAGGAGTTCATCAACGTGGTCACGGCGCACGAGGTGGCCCATCAATGGTGGGGGCACACGGTAGGCTGGGCGTCGTATCACGACCAGTGGCTGTCGGAGGGCTTCGCCGATTTTTCCGCCGGCCTGTTCCTGGAGGCCACCGAGTCCAAGGGCGACAGCGCGCGCGCCTTTTGGGACAGCGAACGCCGCCTGATCGTGGAAAAGAACGAGTTCGGCAACCGCGCCAACGATGCGGGGCCCTTGTGGATGGGCCTGCGCCTGAACTCTTTCAAGGCCCAGGGCGCTTACCGGCACATCATCTATGCCAAGGGCGCCTTCGTACTGAACATGCTGCGAAACATGATGCGGGGCCGGCAAACGGGCGACCAGGCGTTCATCGACATGATGCACGACTTCGTGACTACCTATCGCGGCAGGAGCGCCTCCACCGAGGATTTTCAGCGCATTGTGGAGAAGCACATGCGGCCGGAGATGAACCTGGATGGCAACGGGCGGATGGACTGGTTCTTCCAGGAATGGGTGTATGGCGCCGAGGCGCCCCGCTATCGTCTGGAATACACGCTGGCGGACGCGGGGGGCGGGAAGACGCTCCTTACTTTGAAGATCTCGCAGCAGGACGTGGGCCCGGCCTTCAAGATGCCGGTGCCGGTGTACGTGGATTACGACGGGCGGCCCGCCAAGATGGGCAACGTGCCCATGACCGGCTCTTCGAGCTCCGCCGAGATCAAGGTCACGCTGGGGAAGCGGCCGCGCCGCGTGCTGTTGAACGCCAATAACGACATCCTGGCCGCCGCGGTGGCGCAGAAGTAGCGGAAACCCACCCAGCGCATGGCGCGTCATTTTACTATAGTTTTAGCGGGGTATTCGTATGTCTATGCGATGCGCAGTTCTGGCGGCTCTTTTGGCGATCACCACTTCCTGCTTCGCGCAGGACCAGGAAGGTCCCTCGAAGGACACGGGGACCACCGTCGCCAAGCCGCGGCAACCCGCCGGCGAGCCTGAAGCGGCCCCTATTCCGTCCAAGCTGAGCAAGAAAGCGCAGCCCGACCTGCCGGCCACGCTGCCGAGCTTCAAGAGCGACGTGAGCCTGGTGAGCGTGGATGTGGCGGTGCTCGACAACCGGGGCCACTTCATTCCCAACATTCCGCGGGGCAACTTCCGCGTGCTGGAGGACAACGTTCCGCAGCAGATCAAGTCGTTCGGCAAGAGCGAAGCGCCCATGACCGTGTGCCTGCTGATCGAGTTCAGCAACCGGTTTCAGTGGTACGGGTCGGATACCTGGTTCCAAACCCTGCTGGCCGCGTACGGATTCGTGGAGACGCTCAAGCCCAACGACTACGTGGCGGTGATCGCCTACGATATGCGGGACGAGATTCTATCCGACTTCACCACCGACCGGCGCGAGACCAACGACGCCCTGCAGCGCCTGCGCATTCCGGGTTTCTCGGAAGCCAACCTGTTCGACGCGCTGGCCGACACCGAGGAACGCATGTCGAAGATCGAAGGCCGCAAGGCCATCGTGCTGCTCTCCTCCGGCGTGGACACCTTCAGCAGGATCACCTACGACAAGGCGCGCAAAGCGGTGCAGGAAGGCGGCGTTCCGGTGTATGCCATCGGCCTGATGCAGGCGCTGCGCATCATGATGGAGCCCTACATGAGCGGGAGCGCCGAAATCGGCTTGTTGCAGGCCGACAACCAGATGACGACCTTCGCCCGGGAGAGCGGCGGGATGGCCTTTTTCCCGCGTTTTTACGGCGAATTTCCGAACATTTTCGCGGCCATTGCGGCTTCCCTGCGCAACCAGTACACAATCGGCTATGATCCGTCCAACAAGGCGCGCGACGGGAAATTCCGCAAGATCAAAGTGGAACTGGTGAATCCCGCCACCAACCAGCCGCTGCGCGTGACCGACGAAAAGGGCAAACCCATCAAGTACCAGATCATCGCCAAAGCCGGCTACACCGCGCCTCGCGAAGTGGAATAGCGCGCGCATTTGTCAAGCACTCGATCTTTCGTCTTTCCAAGCCGATGCAAAAGTGTTGACACTTCCGTTACAGGTCTGTTAACCTCGCCTGCGTTAGCATGAGACAATCGCCCGCCTCACCGCCTCCACGAATCCCCGAGATCCTCCTGGTCGACGACAACCGCCAGGGACTGATCGCGCGCCGCTCCTTGTTGCAGGAGCTCGGGTACAACATCTCGACCGCCACCAGCGGCGACGAGGCTATGGAACTTTTCGCCAGGCAGAAGTTCGATGTGATCATCACGGATTACAAGATGCCACGCATGGACGGCGTGGAGTTGATCCAGCGCATTCGCGGCGCGGATGCCGGCGCGCGGATCATTCTGCTTTCGGGATTCGTGGAGCCGCTCGGTTTGACCGAGGAGTCCACGGGAGCGGACGTGGTGATCGCCAAAAGCGCCGGCGAAGTGGGACGGCTGACGCGTTCGGTGAAGCGTCTGTTAAGCCAGCCGGCGCGCAAGCCCGCCGCTTCGGCGGAGGTCCCGGTCCGCTCCAAGGCCAAAGTCCGGCACGTGTAGCCGCATACCAGGCGTTAGTGGCGCCGCCGCCGGCGTTGTGCGTGGGCCGCGCCGAACACCGCCAGAAACCCGGCCATCAAACCCAAGGAAGCGCCCAGGCCGATCAGGCGCGGCTGCTGCGAGCGCAGGCTCAACGTCAGGGTCATATTCACGAGCACGGGGATGAAGGACGCGGCCAGCGCCGGGGCCGGACGGTCCAGCGCGAACAGCGCCCGCCCGGTGAGTTCCAGCAGGCTCCAGCCGACCAGGCTGGGCGCCAGGCCGAGAAAGACGGCCGACACCAGGCTGGTGGATTGCGCCGTGAAATTGCCGTGTTGAAACAGGAGGGCGATGGCGGGCCGCCGGAACGCCAGCGCCACGCCGCATCCGGCGACGGCCGCCGCGGCGGCCACTCCCAGCGTCCGGTCGATCAGGTGGTAGGCTTCGCCCAGGCGCAACTGGCTGCGCAGCCGGGCGATCTCCGGCAGCAACGAGTTGGAGATCGGGCTTACCAGGAACGCCATCGGCACTCCCACGCCGCGCAGGCAATAATCCAGGGCCGCCGCCATTCCGGGGCCAAGGTGAGTGGCCCAGGCGCGGGTGAAGACGATGTTGGCCGCCAGGCTCACGGCGTACAGCGAGACGGCGAAGGGACGCGTCAGGATCTCCCGCCAGTGGACCGCGCACGGCGGCAGGTTGCGGGTGTCCAGCCCGGCGCGCGCGCAATAGTGCACCACCACGAGCTGGACCCAGGCGCCCGCCGTGTAGCCGATGGCGAACCCGTACACTCCCAGCCAGGCCCACAGGCCGAGGGCGCCGGCCACGGTGAACAGGTTGAGGCAAGCCTGGTAGAAGGCGAAGGGCGCGAAGCGCCGGCCGGTGTACAGCAGCGCGCAGTTGATGGCCGCCGCCCCGGCCGCCATGATGGAGAAGGCGGCGATGCGCAGGATGGTCACGGAGGTGTGCTGGTTGCGCGGGTCCAGGCCCGGCGCCAGAATCCGGATCAGCCAGGGCGCCGCCACCACGATGACCAGGGTGAGCAGCGAGAACACCCAGGCGAACCATTCGTTGAGCTTCAGAAAGAGGGCCGTGCGTTGTGCGCCGCTGCGCTCCGTCAGCATGGGCACGAAGGCAAACACCATGGTGTTGATCAGGACGGAATTGAGCGCGTCCAGGGGGCCCACGGCGACGGCCAGGGAATCGGCCCGCGCGTGGGTGCCCAGCAGATAGGCGGTCAGGGCCACGCGCGCGAATCCGAGAATGTTGCCGGTAACGATGCCGGCCCCGATGGTCAGGCTGCCGCGCAGCAGCGGGCTGGCGGCGGCCCAGGTGAGCACGCATCCGGCCAGCAGCGGCGTTGGGGCCTTCGTACTCAGGTGACGTCCTGCGCGCGGCTCAGTGTCCGGCCGCGCCGCGGGCCGCCGCCAGCGCGCTGTCGTAGTTGGGGTAGTCCCCCACTTCCTTGACGTACTCGGCGTGCCGGATGGTGTTGTCCCGGTCCACCACGAAGATAGCGCGGCTTTCGATGCGCAGTTCCTTGATGAGCGTGCCGAAGCGGCTGCCGAAGGAGCCGTCCACGTGGTCCGACAGCATCTTGATCTTATCGACTCCAAAGGCGCCGCACCAGCGCTTCTGGGCGAAGGGAAGGTCCATGCTGACGGTGAAGAAATCGACTTGCGGCAACTTGGCGGCTTCCTCGTTGAAGCGCTTGGTCTGCGCATCGCACACCGGCGTATCGAGCGAGGGCACCACACTGAAGACGCGCACGTGGTTGCCGGTGCCGGCCAGGGTGACCGGCCGCAGGTTGCCGTCCACCACCTGGAAATCGGGGGCCGGGTCGCCGGGCTTCAGTTCCGGCCCGATCAGCGTCTTGGGTTCTCCGCGCAGCGTTGTTGCTCCTGGCCGTTCCATCTATCCATCCTCCTCTTGGTTGGGGTGAACCATTATTGTAACAACTGCTCCAGGGTCTTTACGTCCGCGGCCGGCAGTTGACAGGCGTAATTCTCACAAACGTAGGCTGTCGCGCGGCCCCCCAGGGCGGTCATGGCGGCCACCGCGGGAAGTCGCCGGGCCAGCGCCGCCCGGGACTCCCCATCCACCAGCAGCACCACGCGATGGGGCAGGAAGCGGGCGTGCACGGCGGCGAGCAGGCGGCCCATATCCGGCGCGCCGCGTTCGCCCACCAGCACGATCTGGCGGGGCCTGGCGAGACTGAATTCGTAAGCTGCCAGCATTTGCGGCAGGCCCGACGGCGCTGCCGCCAGGCGGGGTCCGAAAGCGGCCAGGGCGCGTTCGGCGGAAACCCGGAAATCGCCGCGGCCGGTCATCTCCGCCAGGCGCAGCAGGTTCAGCACGGCGATGGAGTTGCCGGAGGGTTCCGCGCCGTCGTAATCGTCCTTCAGGCGCATGACCAGCGCCGCATCGTCCGCGGCCGTGCTGAAAAACGCGCCGTCCGCGGTGTCCTCGAACAACGCGGCCTGCTTCTCCGCCAGGCGGATGGCCAGTTCCAGATCGCGCCATTCCAGGCCGGTCTCGTACAGGTCCAGCAGGGCCTGGGTAAAAAAGGCGTAGTCGTCCAGAAAGCCCGGAATGGCGGCTTCGCCTTGGCGGTAGCGGCGCAGCAGGATGCCGGCCGCGCCATCGACCATACGGTCCGCGATGAAATCCGCCGCGCGCCGCGCCGCCGCGGCATAGCGGGCCTCGCCCAGCACCGCGCCGCCCTTGGCCAACGCTGAAATCATGAGGCCGTTCCAGGCGGTCAGGACTTTGTCGTCCAGGTGCGGGCGCACCCGCGCCGCGCGGGCTTCCAGGAGCTTGTGCGCGGCATCGGCAATGGCGGCCTGTTGCGCGGGGTCCTCGACCGGATGCGCCTGGTACAGGATATTCCTGCCGGTGAACTCGCCGTGCGGATCGTTCTCCACATTGCCTTCGGGCTGGACGCCGAAACGGCGGCAGAACCACGCCGCGGCGGGCTGGCCGGCGGCCGCTTCGATCTCCGGTTGCGTCCAAATGTAGAACGCGCCTTCGCCCTTTTCCGCGGGGTGCGCCGGGTCGATCACGCTATCGGCATCCTCGGCGGAGTAGAAGGCCCCGCCCGCGTCCGGCAGGTCGCGCAGCACGTAGTCCAGAATGCCCCGCGCCGTCTCGGCGTAGGCCGCCTGGCCGGTAATCTGGAACGCTTCCAGGTAGCACAGGGCCAGTTGGGCCTGGTCGTACAGCATCTTTTCAAAGTGCGGAACGAACCAGCGCGCGTCCACGGAATAGCGATGAAAACCGCCGCCGAGCTGATCGTACATGCCGCCCCGGGCCATTTCGCGCAGGGTGGCGAGGGCCATGTCGAGGGCCTCCTGGTTCCCGGTGCGGGCGTGATAGCGCAGCAGGAAATTCAGCGTGGCCGGGCGGGGGAACTTGGGCGCATCGCCGAAGCCCCCATAACGCGCGTCGAAGCCGCGGCGGAAGGCGTAGAAGCCGGCGTCGAGCGCCCCGGCATCCAGGCGCAGGACCGTGCCGGCCCCGGCGGCCACGCGCGATTGCGCGGTCAACTGCTCGACGGCCTGGCGGCTGGATTCCTGGATGCTTTCGCGGTCCATGCGCCAGGCCTCGGCCACGCGCTCCAGCACCATGGAAAAACCCGGATGCCCATAGCGCTGTTCCGGCGGGAAGTACGTGCCGCCGTAGAAGGGCTTCAAATCCGGTGTGAGCCAGACGGACATGGGCCAGCCGCCGCCGCCCGTGCTGGCCTGCACGAAAGCCATGTAAATGCGGTCCACGTCGGGGCGCTCTTCGCGGTCCACCTTGATGGGCACGAAGTGCCGGTTCAGGAGCGCGGCGATGGCCTCGTTCTCGAAGGATTCACGCTCCATGACGTGGCACCAGTGGCAGGTGGAATAGCCGATGGAGAGGAAGATCGGCTTGTCTTCCCGGCGTGCTGTTTCGAACGCTTCCGGCCCCCATGGGCGCCAGTCCACCGGGTTATGGGCGTGCTGGAGCAGGTAGGGACTCTTTTCGTGAATTAAGCGGTTGTCAGGCATGAATGGAATAGTACCGGCGCCCTTATCTTAGCGCGGGTGGGAGGCCGTGTCCGTGAAATGGTTTCCGGAGCGCGGTCACTATACAGTTTGGAGCGTGAACGGCCCGTCAGAATGCTGCCTGTACCCTGCCAGCTTATCCCAGACCAGCCTTCCAGCCTTAACCTTCCTTAACACCGTTCACGCTCGGGCCGGAGGCGCGGGCGGCTATTGGATGCGCAGGCGCGCGCCGGCGCTCGCGCGCCCCAGGAAGTCCACCAGGGCCTGGTCCGGTTCGCTCTCGCCGCCGCGCAGGATGCGGTAGAGGGTAGCGCGGCCGATTCCCAGGATCTGGGCCGCGCGCAGCTTGTTGCCGCCCACCCGTTCGAGCACGTACTGGGCATAGCGCCGGTCCAGGCCGGCCAGCGGCATCAACTCCGGATCGGGGACGGCGGCGGCGCCCGTTCCGCCGCGCAGATACTCGGGCAGGTCGCGCACGTCGATGAACTCGGATTCCGCCATCATGCAGGCGTGTCCGAGCACGTTCTCCAGTTCCCGGACGTTGCCCGGCCAGCCGTGGCGCGAAAGGACCGCCTGCGCCCGCCGCGATATGCCGGCGACGCGCTTGCCGTAACTTTGCGCGAAGCGGCGCACGAAATGCCGTTCGAGCAGCGGCAGATCCTCGCGGCGCTCGGCCAGCGGCGGCATCCGCAGCTCCACCATGGAAAGGCGGTAGTACAGGTCTTCGCGGAACAGGTTCCGGGCCACCAGCGCGCGCACATCGCGGTTGGTGGCGGCGATCACCCGCACATCCACCTGGCGCACCGCCGGCGATCCCACCCGCTGCAGTTCCTGGTTCTGCACCACGCGCAGCAACTTGGATTGGGCCGCCAGCGGCATGTCGGCGATCTCGTCGAGGAACACGGCGCCGCCCTGGGCGTATTCGAAAAACCCCGCGCGGTCCTGGGTGGCGCCGGTGAAGGCGCCCTTCACATGGCCGAACAGCTCGCTCTCAAACAGGGTCTCCACGATGGCCGAGCAGTTGCACACCACGAATCGCCTGGCCGCCACCGGGCTGAGCGCGTGCAGGGCCTGCGCCACCAGTTCCTTGCCGGTGCCGGTCGGGCCGCTGATCAGCGCGATGCGGTAATGCGGCGCCACGCGCCGGACGCGGTCGAACGTATCCAGCATGCGCGGACTGCGGCCCACCATGCCCTGGAACTGGAAACTCTCCACCAGGCGTTCGTCGATCTCCTGGGTTTCGCGCCGCAGGCGCGTCTCGCTCAGCAACTCCGCCACCCGCCGGCGGAGCGTTTCGGGGGCAAACGGTTTGCCGATACAATCGCAGGCGCCGCGCTCGATGCCCTGCACGGCGACCTCGGGGCTGTAGCGGCCGGTCAGCAGCAGCACGTGCGCGCCGGGGTCCCACCCCGCGATGCGCTCCAGCAGGGCGGCGCTGCCCGGCAGGCCGTCGTCGAGCAGAATGACGCCGGCGCGCGCGCGATGGATCAGATCCCAACCCTGTTCGGCGTCGGGCGCCGCCGCCACGGCGATGTCCGCGGGGGCCATGGCCGCCCGAATTGCCTCCAGGCTGGCGGGATCGCGTACGATGGCGGCAACGGTCCGTTTCGGCTCCACGCCACCTTATCGGCGCCGGACGCGCGAAGCTTTAACCGATTCAGCGCGCCGCGAGAGCCGTCTCGTCCGGATTCAGGTACGACACGAACTCCCAGTTGTTGTTGTTCAGTTGGAACACGGCCACCTGGTTGCCCGACAACTCAAATCGCGGGATGCAGGCCTTCAGATCGTCCGGCGCCTTGGCCCAATCGATATCCCAGCGGAAGGCCACGTGTTTGACGCCGGGCTGGCCGCCATCGGCGACCGACCCTACGGTCACGCGATAGGGGCCCCTCAGCAGAATCTCGTGCCCGCGGCCGGATTCCTTCAGATTGATGGCGGTGACCATGCGGCTGCCGCGCTCGGTCAGTTGGTAGCCTGTGCTCCACGCCTTGCCGCTGCGGTCCGTCACGGAGGCCAGTTTCCAGAGATCGTTCTTCACGCCGCAGGCCACCAGGCCGCCGGAATGGAACGTCACTTTGAAGTGATTCATCTCCTGCCGCGACCATTTTTCCATGATGGCGGCCGCCGCGGCCTGGGGCGTCAGGTCCGGCGGGGGCGGCGGCCCGGAGGCGCAGCCGCACAAAATGCCCATGGCCGCCATCAATGGAACCAGCGTGCAGTTTCCCGGGCTCGAATCGGTGGATCCGCGCATCGTATGTGATGCATTCAGGATAGAACCCGGGCAGGGGTTGGCGCACGCTGCCAAAGGTTAACGGGCCGGCCGGGTCAATTCAGCAGGCGGCCCTGCCGCATATAAGCCGGCGTCTCCAGGTCCTCCGGATCGATGACCACCTCGGGCTCGGCTTCGAGCACCGGAATGGGGTCGGGCGGCCGCGCGGCAATTGGCTCGGCCACGCACACGGGCGGGGGCGGCGGCGGTGGTGGTTCGATCGCGGCCGGCAGGTGCGGCTGGAAGCCGGTGGCGATCACCGTGATCTTCACCGCGTCGGCCATGGATTCGTCCATGGTCACGCCGAAGCTGATCTGCACGTCGTCGCAGTTGGCGGCCTCGCGGATGATGGAGCAGGCCTCGTTGACTTCGTGCAGGCCCAGGCGGCTGGATCCGGTGATGTTGATCAGCACGCCGCGCGCGCCGCTGATGCGGGAATCTTCCAGCAGCGGCGAATTGATGGCCTGGCGGGCGGCCTCGACGGCGGCTTGTTCGCCGCGCGCCTCGGCAGTGCCCATCATGGCATAGCCCATGCCCAGCATGGTGGCCTTGATGTCGGCGAAGTCGCGATTGATGATGCCGGGCGTATTGATAATGTCGCTGATGCCTTGCACCGCCTGGCGCAACAGATCGTCGGCCAGCTTAAAGGCGTCGAAGAAGCTGCCGCCGCGCGGCACCAGCGCCAGCAGCCGGTCGTTGGGGATGGCGATCACCGTATCCACGGTGGAGGCGAGCTTGGTCAGACCCTGCTCGGCCAGGCGCATGCGGCGGGCGCCCTCGAAGGAGAAGGGCTTGGTCACCACGGCGATGGTCAGCGCCTCCAGTTCCTTGGCCAGCGAAGCGATGACCGGCGCCGCGCCCGTGCCGGTGCCGCCGCCCAGGCCCGCGCTGACGAACACCATGTCCGCGCCCTGCAGCAGCTCGACGATCTTGTCCGTGTTCTCCAGCGCCGCCTGGCGGCCGATCTCCGGGTTGTTGCCCGCGCCCAGCCCGTTGGTGATCTTGGCTCCAAGCTGCAGCTTGGCGGGCGCCTCGCAAGCGGCCAGCGCCTGCGCGTCGGTGTTCATGGCGCAGAATTCCACGCCCGGCATGCCTTCGCGAAACAGGCGCGCCACGGCGTTGCAGCCGCCCCCGCCCACGCCAATCACCTTGATGCGCGCGCCGCCCGCGGCTTCCTCTTGGATCTCGTATTTCAAATCGTCGTTGCCGGAATCGATCAGCCCCATACTTGCCTCCTTCACTTCAGAATTTTCCCCAGCAGACCGTAGGCCTGCCGCTGGATCTCGCGCTGCGATTTCAATTTAGCCGAGTACATGGCCAGGCCCGCGGCGGTGGTCCAGGCCGGGTCGCACAGTTCGTCCGGCCAGTCCAGGATGCCCAGCGGCAGGGCGTTGCAGACCCGGCAATGCAGGATTTCCTCGGCGATCTCGCAAAGGCCCTCCAGGTGCGCGCCGCCGCCGGCCAGGAACATGCCGCCGATCAGGGCGTCCGCCATTCCGGCGCGCGCCAGGGCGCGCCGCACCAGTTGGAAGAGATCCATGGCGCGGGCTTCCAGAATGCAATTCAACGTGCGGCGGGGGACGTCCCGCTCTTCGCGCGAGGCCACTTCCACGAAGCAATTGCTCGCCGCGGCGTCCTCGCGGGCGCAGCCGAACTCGTGTTTGATGACGGCGGCCTCTTCGAAGCCGATGCACAGCCCGCGGGCCACGTCGCGCGTGAAATGATCGCCGGCCACGGGCAGGCTGACCGCCAGTTGCAGCGCATCGCCGTAGTAGACCACCAGTTCCGAGGAGTGCGCGCCGATATTCAGCAGGGCCGCGCCCTCGCGGCGATCCTCGGGCCGCACCGCGGCATAGGAGGCGGCCACGGCCTCCGAGACGGTCTCTTCCACCGCCAGGTGGGCCTGGTTCACGGCGGTCACCAGGCATTCGTGCTGGCTCTGGGAGGTCATCACCAGGTGCACGTTGGCCTCGATCCGGCCGGCCTTCATCCTGCGCGGATCGCGGAGGCCATGCTGGCCCTCCACCACGAAATCCCGGGGGAACATCTGCAGGATCATGGCGCCCTCCGGCAAGGTCACGCGGCAGGCGCGCTCCACGGCGCGGTTGACGTCCCGCTGCTCGACCACGCGGACGCGGCCCAGGTCGTGAAGGCCGCTGCAGTTGGCGCCTTGTATGGCGGCGCCCACGCCCACTACGGCGCCTTCCACGGACAGGCGCGCGCCGGCTTCGGCCTGGCGAAGGGCCTCCAGCATCGACTGCGACGCGGCGTTCTGATCGGCCATCAGCCCCTTAATCCAGCCCTGCGAGGGAGCCAGGCCGCAACCCAGGAAGCGCAGGCAGCCGTCCTCGAGGCGGCCAATGACGCAGCGCGTCCACACGCTGCCCGCATCCAGTCCCACGGCCTCGAACGTTTTCGGCGGGTTCATGGATTGGACCGCTCCCCGGCGGTAATGCGGTCGTCCAAACGCAGATCGAAGCTGGTGAGGTTGGCCGCGTGTTTGCGAATCTCGGGATAATGGAGCAGGAAATTCTGCATGCGCCGGGCATAGTTGCCGTCGCCCAGGTTGAGCTCCAGCGGGCGGCCCTCGACCTGGGCCATCACGATGAGATCGTCGGGGACGGACGCGTTGATTTCGGAGATGTTCTGGCCGGCGGGTCCGAGGTCCTCCATCAGGTCGCGCATGGCGCGCACGCGGAGGCGGCGGTCGGCGTCGGATTGCTCTTCGCCCAGGCCGGTCAGCACGGGGAAGGCGAATTGCGAGCGCAGGGGCGGGTCCAGCAGCACGCCTTGCGCGTCCACCAGCAGGAAACGCGCGGGCGAGCCCGGCCCGCGCAGGGGCAGGCTGACGAAGGCCACCGGCGTGCGCTCGGTGACGCGCACCAGCAGGCGATTGGGCCAGATGCGCGACACGGAGGCGTCTTCCACCCAGTCCACCGCCAGCAGGCGGCGGCGGCGTTCGGCCAGCGGAACGGCGAAGATGCTGCGGCCGTAATCGGCCGCGAAGACCCGCAGCAGCTTGGCGCGGGAGGCGTAGCGCGCGCCCTCGATGGCGATCGCGCCGCGCTGGCCGGCGGACAGCATGAACTGCGCGTCCCGCAGCACAAAGCGGTGCGCCTGCCGCGCGGCCAGGGCGCTCGAGACGCACACTCCGCACCACAGGCAGGCGCTCAGCCAGAATCGCCAGCGGAACGGGGCGCGGGCTTTTTCGCGCGGCATCAGTGCACCTCTCCCCTCTGTTTCAGGCGCGCCAGCAGCATGTCGCCGGCCTGCCACACGTTGCCGGCGCCCAGGGTCAGGGCCAGGTCGCCTTCCCGGGCGATCTCCAGCAGGCGCTCCACGCCGCGGCCGATGGTCCCCACGTATTCCACGCCCCGGTGGCCGAACTGCCGGATGCGGGCCGCCAGGGCCTCGGCGCTGACGCCTTCGATGGGCCGCTCGGAGGCGGCGTAGATATCCATGACCAGCACCGTGTCGGCCTGGTGAAAGGCGCCCCCGAATTCATCGAGCAAATGCAAGGTGCGCGTGTAGCGGTGGGGCTGAAACAGCACGTGCACCTGCCGGAAGCCGCACAGCCGCGCGGCCGCCAGGGTGGCCCGGATCTCCGTGGGATGATGGCCGTAGTCGTCGATCACGGTGACGCCGCGCTCCACGCCGCGCGTCTGGAAACGGCGCTCCACGCCGCTGAAGGCGGCCAGCGCTTCGCGAATCCGGTCCGGCGGGACGTCCAGCTCCAGCGCTACGGCCGCGGCCGCGGAGGCGTTCAACACGTTGTGGCGCCCCGGAATGCGCAGGTGAAACCGGCCCAGCGCGGTCTGGCGGTAGCGCAGGGTGAAATCGCTCGCAAACGGACCGCAGCAGATATCCGAGGCCTCCAGGTCCGCCTGGGCGCTGGCGCCATAGGTGATGGTGCGGCGGCGAATGGACGGCAGGATGGCCTTGACGTTGTCGTCCTCCAGGCAGACGATGGCCGCGCCGTAAAACGGCACCTTGTTGACGAACTCGATGAAGGCGCCGCGGATCTCCTCGATCGAGGCGTAGTGGTCCAGGTGCTCCCGGTCGATGTTGGTGACGATGGCCAGGATGGGGGCGAGCTTCAGAAAGGAGCCGTCGCTCTCGTCGGATTCCACCACCAGAAAATCGCTGCGGCCGACGCGCGCGTTGGAACCGCCCATGGCCGCCACCCGCCCGCCCACCATGACCGTGGGGTCCAGGCCGGCGTGGTTCAGGATGGCCGCCGTCAGCGAGGTGGTAGTGGTCTTGCCGTGGCTTCCGGCGACGGCGATGCCGTATTTCAGGCGCATCAGCTCGGCCAGCAGCTCGCCGCGAGGGATCACCGGAATCTGCAGGCGGCGGGCTTCCCGCACCTCCGGGTTCTCCTCGCCGACCGCGGAGCTGACCACCAGCACGCGCGCTCCGGCGACGTTGGACGCGGCGTGGCCCTCGTGGACCGCGGCGCCCATCGCGGCCAGCCGCTCCGTGATGGGCGTCAGTTTCAGGTCCGATCCGCTCACCGTGTAGCCCAGATCGAGCAGCACTTCGGCGATGCCGCTCATGCCGATGCCGCCGATCCCCGTGAAGTGCAGGTGCTGCTTTTTAAAAAACATTTCCTTCTCGTATTGTTCCGGCTTCCGGAGCCGCTGTCAATGAAAAAATTCGAGGCTCAGGCATGCGCCGCCTCTTCCAGGATCTCGGCGGCGCGGCGGGCCGCTCCGGGATGCGCCAGGCGGCGGGCGGCGGACGCCATACGTTCCAGTTCGTCCGGCGCGGCTGCCAGGGCCGCGACGGCCGCGAACAGCCGTTCGCCGGTCATTTCCCGGTCCTCGACCAGCCGCGCGGCGCCCGCGCGCGCGAAGGCTTGCGCGTTGCGCAACTGGTGCTGATCCGCGGCGAAGGGAAAGGGCGAAAGGATGGAGGGCTTGCCCGCGGCGGCCAGTTCCGCCACGGCCCCGGCGCCGGCGCGGCACACCACCAGGTCGGCCCGCGCGAAGGCCTCCGGCATGCCGGCGATGAACGGCAAGACCTCGCCCTCCAGACCGGATGCGGCGAAGGCCGCGCGCCACTCCTCGAAGGCGGCGGGTCCGGTCTGGTGAATCAGGCGCACCGGGAGCCGCGCCGCGCGAAACAGCGGCCAGCTTTGGCGCGCGGCCTGGTTCAGCGTGCGCGATCCCTGGCTGCCGCCGGTAATCAGCACCGTGAAACCATCGCCGCGCGGCTTGGCGGGCAGGGCGAAAAATTCCTCCCGCACCGGCAGTCCGGTGAGTTCGGTGCGGCCGGCGGGAAAGTAGCGGGCCGTCTCGGGGAAGCTGATCAGCGCCCGGCGGACATACATGGCGATACGCCGGTTGGTGAATCCGGGGACCGCGTTGGGCTCCATGACCGCGACCGGCGTCTGGCGCGCCAGCGCGGCAATCACGGGCGGACCGGCGACGTATCCGCCCATGCTGAAGACCGCCGCCACGCCATAGCGCTCCAGCAACCCGCCGGCTTGCAGGATGCTGGCGGGCAGTTGGAACAGCGTGGCGGCGGTTTGGCGCCATCCCACGCGCTTCAGCCCGCCGATGCGCACCAGTTCCAGCGGAAAACCCTCGCCGGGCACCAGCCTGGCTTCCAGACCGCGCTCCGTGCCCACGAAGAAAACGAAGTGCCCGCGCCGGCGGAGTTCGCGCGCCACCGCCAGAGCGGGAATGACGTGGCCGCCGGTGCCGCCGCCGGCGAGCAGGAAAACGGCCCTCGCGGCTGCGCCGCCGGGGCTGGTGGATGGTGGCTGGTGGCTGGTGGTTTTGTCGCCGGTCACTTGCGGGCCTCCAGCGCGTTGCGCGATGCGCGAAGTTGTTTGTCCAGCTTTTGGATGCCGGAAACCGTCGCGGTTGCCTGCTGGACGGTGAGGTATCCCAGCCGGACCGCGGGTTCGATCCGGGTCTCGGTCAGGCGCATCGCGCCCTGCCAGACCCAAAGCTCCTTAAGATTACGAATTTTCTCACTCACGATCCAAACCACCAGCCACCCACCACCAGACACGGCGCAAGGCGCGCAGGCCGCGTGCTACCCAGCGTGCTCGGACACGTTCATCAGGATCCCCAGCGACGCCAGGGTCGAGAGCAGCGAACTGCCTCCAGAGCTGATCAGCGGCAGGGGGATTCCCTTGGTCGGCATCATGCCCAGAACTACGCTGATGTTCATGAAGCCCTGCACCACCACCACCGTGGTGACGCCCAGGGCCAGGTAGCGGCCGAAATCGTCGGGCATGCGCGCGGCCGCCCGCAAGCCGCGCCACAGGATCAGGACGAACGCCAGCAACACCGCCGTGCAACCGGCCAGGCCCAGTTCCTCGCCGACCACGGCGTAGATGAAGTCGGTATGCGCTTCCGGCAGGTACAGCAGCTTCTGCTTGCCCTGCCCCAGGCCCGCGCCCAGCACGCCGCCGGCGCCCACGGCGATCATGGACTGCTGCGCCTGGTACTTGGTGTCGCGCGAGGTGAGCGACTGGTGCATGTACTGGCGGATATGGCCCGCCGGGTCGAGGCGCGCCAGGATCTTGTTGCCGGGGTCGAGGTAGGCCGCCACGCGCGCCAGGCGGTAGGGCTGAAGCGCGATGAACACCAACAGCAGCACCAGCGCGCTCCCCGCGGCGATCAGGCACAGGCGCCAGTGGAGGCCGGCCACGAAGAAGACCACCGTGGCCGTGGCGCCGAGCACCACCGCGGTGCCCAGGTCGGCCACCGCCACCGTTGTGATCACCAGCCCCGCGACCAGCGCGGCGGGCAGCAGCGTGTAGCGCGTATTGATGGCCCGCGCCCGCCAGGCGACGAAATACGCCAGAAAAATCACCAGCGCGGGCTTGGCCAGCTCGGAAGGCTGAAATCCGAGCGGTCCCATGCGCAGCCAGCGATGGTGCGCCGAATCCACCAGGTACACCAGGCCCAGCAGCATCACCACCATGCCGATACCGGTGAACGCCACCGCGGGACTTTGCAGCTTGCGGTAGTGGGTGCGCTTCAACCACATCATCAGCCCGAGGGACGGCAGGAACCAGGTGGCCTGCTTGAACACGAAGTGCAGCGGCGAGCCGAACTTCATCTCGGCCACCACCGAAGACGCGCTGTACAGGATCACCACGCCAAAGGCGGCCATCCCGATGGTTGCGCCGAAGAGGGTCCGGTCGGTTTTCAGTTTCTGTGCCATGTCAGTTTCCGGGTGGAAGTTGTGCGACGAGGCTTTTGAAGACCCGGCCGCGATGCTCGAAGCTCTGGAACTGGTCGAAGCTGGCGCAAGCCGGCGCCAGCAGGACCGTATCGCCGGGCCGCGCGTGGAGGGCGGCGAATCGCACCGCCTCCTCCAGGGTCCCGGAGAGCTCCAGGGGCAGCGCGCCGCCGAGCTGTTCGGCGATCTTGGGAGCGGCCGCGCCGATCAGCAGCGCGGCGTGCGCTTTGGCCGCCAGGGGCGCGCGCAGGGCGGTGTAGTCGAGACCCTTGTCCTTGCCCCCCAGGATCACCCACAGGCCGCCCGGGAAGGCGTCCAGCGCCTTCAGGGTGGCGTCCACGCTGGTGGCCTTGGAATCGTTATAGAAATCCACAGCGTTGACCGCGCGCACGAATTCGAGGCGATGCTCGACGGCTTGGAAGGTGCGCACCGCGGCCGCGATGGATCCGAGCGAAGCTCCCGCCACCCGGGCCGCCGCCGCGGCCGCCATGGTGTTTTCGATGTTGTGCCGGCCGCGAATGGGGATCTCGCCGGCCGCCATCAGCAATTCGCCGTCGAAGAGGATCTCGCCGCCGGCCAGCCATACTCCCGGGGCCACCGCCCGCGTGCCGCTGAACCACCGCGGCGCGCCCGGGGTCAGCGCGGCGTAGCTCACGCACGTGGGATCGTCGGCGTTCAGCACCGCGATGGCCCCCGGCCGCTGCGTCGCGAACAGCCGCGCCTTGGCGGCGGCATAGGCGGCAAAGGTATGATGGCGGTCCAGGTGGTTCTGCGTCACATTGAGGGCGACCCCGATATCGGCGTGAAACGCGGCGATGGTTTCGAGCTGGAAGCTGGAGAGCTCCAGCACGTTCCACCGGTCCGGCCGCGAGCTTTCGATCATGGCGGCAACCGGCGTGCCGATGTTGCCGCCGACCTGCGCGGCAATGCCGGACTCGCGCAGAATATGCCCGATCAGCGCGGTCGTGGTGGTCTTGCCGTTGGAGCCGGTGATGCCGATGGTGCGCCCCCGCAGATACGGCGCGGCCAGTTCCACCTCGCCGATGACGTGGACGCCGCGGCCGCGAGCGGACTCGAGCGCGGGAAGATCGGCGGGCACGCCGGGCGACAGGACAATCAGATCGAACTCAGGGCCGAACTCCTCCGATTGCCGCTCGAATGGCACGCGCAGGCGTTCCAGTTCCCCGGCCGCTTCCGGCAGTTGCGACAGTGGTTTCACATCCGCCGCGGTCACCACGGCGGATTGCGCCAGGAGCAGCCGGATGGAAGCCAGGCCCGATTTCTCCAGGCCCACAACCAGCACGCGCGCCCCCGCCAATGTATTGGTCTGGTCCATCACCGTAATTTCAATGTCGTCAGCGCGAACAGCGCCAGCACCAGCCCCGCGATCCAAAAACGGGCGATGATCTTCGACTCCTCCCAGCCCAGCGCTTCAAAATGATGGTGCAGCGGGGCCATCTTGAAAATCCGCTTGCCGCGCAGCTTGAAGCTGCCCACCTGCAGGATCACCGACAATGTCTCCAGCACGAAGATGCCGCCGATGAACAGCAGCAGGATCTCCTGCTTGATCAGGATGGCCACCACGGCCAGCGCCGCGCCCAGTCCCAGCGACCCCACGTCGCCCATGAAGATCTCCGCCGGGTGCGCGTTGTACCACAGGAAGCCCAGGCTGGCGCCGGTGATGGAACCGCAGAAGATGGTCAGCTCCGAGGTGCGGGCGTTGCGGGCGATCTGCAGATACTCGGCCAGCGTGGCGTGGCCTCCGGCGTAGGTCAGCACGGTCAGGGCGCCCGAGGCCACCACCATCAGGCCGATGGCCAGGCCGTCCAGGCCATCGGTGAGGTTCACCCCGTTGGACGATCCCACGATCACCAGGGCCACGAAAATGAAAAACGGCAGAACGCCGATCAGGTAGGTCCAAGGACTGGCCAGCAGGCCCGAGATCAGCAGCGTGGGTTTGAAGTTCTTCAGAAAGGGGACGTTCATGACGGTCGAGTATCCGCCGAACGTGCGCATAAACATGAGCACGGCGGCGATGGCAAAAGCCAGCAGAACCTGGTATGCCATCTTGGCGCGCGCCGTAAGCCCCAGGTTGCGATGCCTGGCGACTTTGGAATAGTCGTCCAGAAAACCGACGCCGCCATAGGCGAGCAGCGTGAACACGGCAATCCACACATAAAGGTTGCCGAGGTCCGCCCACAGCAGCGTGGGGATCACAATGGAAACAATAATGAGCACGCCGCCCATGGTGGGCGTGCCGGCCTTTTTCCGGTGCGACTTGGGACCGTCTTCGCGGATGTACTGGCCGATCTGGAACTGGCGCAGCTTGGCGATCAGCCAGGGTCCCAGGGCGATGCACAGGAACAGCGCGGTCAGGCTGGCGAAGGCGGTGCGCGACGTGACATAACGGAAGACGCGGAACCACGAAACCAGGGGCGCCAGTTTTTCATATAGCAGGAAGTAGAGCATGATTTACCCGAGCACCCTCTGCATGGCCAGTTCTATGCGCACGCCGCGCGAGCCTTTGAACAGGATGGCGTCGCCGGGCCGGGCTATCTCGCGGACGAAGCCGCCGGCTTCGGCGGACTGTTCAAAAAAGTGCACGGAGTGTGGCGGCATGCCCGCGCGCACGGCCTCCTCCGCCATGAAATGGGCCGCGCCGCCGACCGCTACCAGGGCATCCAGGCCGTGATCCGCGGCCCGCCTGCCCAGCTCCCGGTGCAGCACCTCGGCGGCGTGGCCGAGCTCGAGCATCTCGCCCAGAACCGCGATGTGGCGGCCGGCGGGCGTGGCGCGCAGCACCTCCAGCATCGCGGCGGCCGCCTCGGGATTGGAATTGTAGCAATCGTTCCAGACCACCATGCCCTGGTGCTCCAGCCGTTCGCCGCGCATGGCGCCGATGGTGAAGGTGGCGGCGGCTTCCCGCAGGCGCTCGGGCGGGATGTCGAATACGCGCGCCACCGCGATACCCGCCAGCAGATTCAGCACGCCATGGCGGCCGGCCAGGGTCGTGCGAAAATCGGCGCCATCCACGCGGAAGCGCGCGCCGCCGGGCACGAACGCGACATCCGTGGCGCGCACCTCCGCGCCTTCCGCCAGGCCGAACGTGACGGTGCGGCCGGGATGCGTGTCCCGGAAGCGCAGCACGCGCGGGTCGTCGGCGTTCAGCACCGCGACGCCCGCCCGGGGATCCAGCGCCTCGATCAGTTCCCGCTTGGCCAGGGCTACGCCTTCAATGGAATCGAACGCCTCCACGTGCGCGTAGCCCACGTTGGTGACCACGCCGATGTCCAGCCGCGCGATAGCCGCCAGCGCGCGGATCTCGCCCGCGTGATTCATGCCCATTTCCAGCACGCCCACGCGCGATTCGTCCGGCAGGCGCAGGATGGAGAGAGGCACGCCGACATGATTGTTGAGGTTGCCGACGGTCTTGCCTACGGGCAATTCGGCGGCCAGCAGGTGGGCGATGGCGTCCTTGGCGGTGGTCTTCCCCGCGCTGCCTGTCACCCCCACGACGCTGCCGCCCCAACGCTCGCGCGCCCGGGTGGCCATGCCTTGCAGCGCGGTCAGCGTATCGGGCGCCACCAGGGCGCAGGCGCCCGGTATGGGGCGCTCGACCACCACACCCGCGGCGCCTTTCTCTAAAGCCAGCGCGGCGTAGGCATGGCCGTCATGATTGGGGCCGCGCAAGGCGAAGAAGAGATCGCCCGGCGCCAGCGTGCGCGTGTCCACGCTCCAGCCGGTCACCACCACTCCCTCACAGCAGGGGCTCGCCAGCCCGAGGTTTTTCAAGGGAATGATCATTGCGGCTCCCGGTGGTAACCGAAACCCCGTAGCACTCCACGGGCCACCTCGCGGTCGTCGAAATGGATGGTCTTGTCTTTCAACACCTGGTAGGTTTCGTGCCCCTTGCCCGCGAGAATCACGATGTCGCCGGGGCGCGCTTCCTTGATCGCCCGGGCGATGGCCGTGGCCCGGTCGGGCTCCACCACCAGCGGCACGTCGGTGCGGCGGATGCCCACCAGCGCGTCGTTCATGATCGCCAGCGGATCTTCCGAGCGCGGATTGTCGCTGGTGAGGAACACCAGGTCGCTGCTCTCGGCCGCCGCCTGCCCCATCAGCGGACGTTTGGCGCGGTCGCGGTCGCCGCCGCATCCGAATAAAGTAATGATGCGCTTGGGCCCCAGCCCGCGCGCCACCGCGATGGTGTTGCGCAGCGCGTCGTCGGTATGCGCATAGTCCACCACCACGCCGAACGGCTGGCCCTCGTCGATGCGTTCGAAACGGCCCGGCACCGCGCGGCGCCCGGCGATGCCCGCGGCGATGGTCTCCGGCGCGAAACCGTAGCTGATCCCCGCGCAGCACGCCGCCAGCGCGTTGTACACGTTGATCCTGCCAAGCAGCGGCGAGTCCACCGTGAAACGCGCCTTGCCCCACTGCACTTCGAAGTGCAGCCCCTGCAGGCCGGACGAAATGTGCCGCGCGCGCACCGTGGCGCCCTGGCCCAGGCCGTACCAGAGCGCTTCGCAGCCGGGCGGGATGGCCACGCGGCGGCACCACTGGTCGTCGCGATTCAGCGCGGCCCAGGCGGGCGGCGCCGCGCCCGCGCCCGCGAACAGTGCCGCCTTGGCGGCGAAATAATCTTCCATGGTCTGATGGAAGTCCAGATGATCGCGCGTCAGGTTGGTAAAGATTGCCGTGTGGAAATGCATGCCGTAAACGCGGCCGAGCGCCAGCGCGTGCGACGAGACTTCCAGGGTGGCGTGGGTTCCGCCCGCGGCTTCCAGCTCCGCCAACAGGCGATGCAGGTCCAGCGATTCCGGCGTGGTGTTCACCGCCGGCAGGACTCGCCCCGCCAGGTGATATTCGATGGTGCCGATCAGCGCCGTGGTGCGGCCGGCCGCGCGCAGGATGGAATCGATCAAATAGGACGTGGTGGTCTTGCCGTTGGTCCCGGTGATGCCGGTCAGCGCGATGCGCTCATCGGGCCGGCGGTAGAAATTGCGCGCGGCCAGCGCCAGCGCGCGCCGCCCGTGCTCCACCCCGATCCAGGGCGCGGCAAAGCCCTCCGGCGCGGGCGATTCGCTGGCCACCGCCGCCGCGCCGCGCTCCACGGCGTCGCGCGCGAACTGGCGGCCGTCCGCCCGGCTGCCGGGAAATGCGAAGAACAGAAATCCGGGTTGCACGCGGCGCGAATCGTACTCCAGGCCGGCAATGGCTATCCGGGAAACGAGCGGGGACAGTGGCGTCCTCAGCCCAACGTCCGCCAGTATTTCTCCCAGGGTCATCGGGCAAGATCGACTCGAATCCTTTCTCCGCCGCGCAGAGGCGCGCCCGGCGGCGGCGACTGCGCGCGGACCGTCCCGGCGCCCGCCAGGATCACTTCCAGGCCCCGCTCCTGGGCCATAGACACCACCGCGCGCATGGGCATCCCGAGGAAGTTGGGCGCCGTGGGGCCGGTGGGCGGCGCCGGTGCAGGTGCGGGCGCCGGCGGAGCGTCCGTCTCCGCGGCCGCGTCCAGGACCGGCGGATCCACCGGTCCATCCACGGTGGACGCGTCGTCCAGATCGGCCAACTGGGTCTCGTTCTTGTCCGGCGCGGCATCCGGCACATCCCGCGGCACATCCATCACCCGCAGCGCCTCCGTGGCCACATCGTGGAATACGGGGGCCGCCACCACGCCTCCAAAACCGGCGGATCCGTGCGTGCCATTCAACGTTACGACTACCACAATGGCCGGATTGGTTACCGGCGCAAAGCCCATGAACGAGGCGTTGTAACTGTGCGTATAATGGCCGGTCTGGAAGTCGAAGATCTGGGCCGAGCCGGTTTTGCCGCCCGTCGAATACCCCTCCAGCCGGGCTCGTTTCCCGGTGCCGTAGAGCACCACGCCCTCCATCATCTGGCGCATGGTGATGGCCGTTTCGGGCCGCAGTATCCGGCGCGGCGTTGACGGCGGCGCCTCCTGGCCGCCGCGCTTCAGGATCAGCCGCGGATGGACCAGCAGTCCGCCATTGGCCACTGCCGAGCAGGCTTGCGCAAGCTGCAGCGTGGTGACGCCGACCTCGTGGCCCATGGACACCGACATCAGCGATGTGGTCCGCCATTTCGACAGCTTGCGCACCATGCCGGGAGACTCGGCCGGCAGCGGGATCCCGGTGCGCGACCCGAGTCCGAAGCGCCGCACGTAATCGTAAAGGTTGGCCGACCCCACCTTCAGGCCAACCTGGATGGCGCCGATGTTGCTGGATTTGGCCAGCACCATAGCCATGGGCATGACGCCGTAGCCGTGGTGCGCCTCGTGCACCGTGCGGCCGGCCATGGCGAAGGCGCCGTTGCCGCAGTTAATCATGCTCTCCGGCCGTAAACTGGTGGTTTCCAGCGCGGCCGAAAGCGTGATCACCTTGAACACGGAGCCTGGCTCGAAGGGCACGGAAACCGCGTGGTTGAAGCGCGCCTGCTGCGACTCCCTGCCGGGAGCGGGCGGCTGGTTGGGATCGAAGGCCGGAAAGCTGGCGATAGCCAGCACGTCGCCGTTGTTGGGATCCATCACCACCACGCTGCCACTCTCGGCGTGCGCGTCCTCGACGGCGCGGGCGATGGCCTCCTGGGCCGGCAACTGGATGCGCTCGTCGATGGTCAGGGTCACATCCATGCCCGGCCGCGGCTCGGCTTCCACGTGCGAATCGATGGCGCGCCCTTTGGCGTCGGTGAGCATGCGCACCTTGCCCGGCACGCCGCGCAACTCCGCTTCCAGGCTCTTCTCGAGGCCCCATTGACCGGTCACGCGGCTGTCCACCGCCCCGATGACGTGCGCCGCCAGCATGTTGCCCGGATAGGTGCGGCGGCTCTCCTTGGTGAAGCGGATCCAATCCAGGCGGAGACTGCGCAGTTGTTCGTATTGTTCCGGCTCGATGGCGTGCGCCACCCACATGAAGCCCTTCTTGCCCTCCGCGTACCACCGCATGCGGCCGTACAGTTCCGTCCGGTCGGCGTGCAGGATGTCCGCCAGGATGGACGATGCCATTTGCAGATCCGGCGCCCGCAAGGGATTGATGTACACCGAATCGCGGTTCACGCTGCCCGCCAGCAGTTGCCCGGAGCGGTCGAAGATGGAACCGCGCGGCGCCGCGATTTCGACGCTCTCCTCCTGCTGGCGGTGCGCGGCCCGCACGTATTCGGCGTGGTGCGCGACCTGCAGGCTGAACAGGCGCAGCAGAATCGCCGCGCCCCACAGCAGGGCGGCCGCGCCAAATATCAGCAGGCGGCGGTTGGCCGGCCTCAAGGGCGGAGATCCCGGCGCGCGTGGGTCCCCCGGGGCGGCGGGCGGCCTTGCCGGCTCCGCAAGCGGGACGCTGGCCACGGATTTCATAGCGGTCCGGCGCTCAGTGGCGGTTCATGGCCAGCTTGCCGTCGCCCTTCGGGTCCAGATGAATCACCTGTCCCGGCCCCGGCACGCTCAGATCGCGCTGCCTGGCGATGGTCTCCAGGTTCTCCTCGCGCGACAGCCGCGCCACCGTCAGGTCCAGTTCCCGCTGCTCGTCGAGCAGATGCTGGTGCTCCTGCTTCAGCGACTCCAGTTGATAGCCCGCGAACACGTTGGCCACTCTCGGGGTCAGCACCGCTATGAACAGCAGCGCCGCCAGCGCCAGCGCGCCGATGGCCGGCCAGTCGCCGCGCGCCGCCGGATCCGCTTCCCGCACGATACGCGAGTTGTCGATGCGCTTGGAGTACAGAAAGACATCCTCGTTGGGCAGGGCCCTCAGGCGGAAGCCGTCATCCCGCGCGCCGGCCGTGTTGGTGGGGTCCCCGCCCGCCACCGCGGCCAACTGGGGTCTGCGAAAATAAGTTGCCAGCGTCGCCATGACTTTTACCTCGCTACTTCATCTCCAGCGCGCGCAGCTTCGCGCTGCGCGATGCCGGATTCGAAAACGTCTCCTCCGCCGTGGGCGTCACAGGGTGTTTGGTCAAAATAGTGGCCCGTCCCTCGGCCGCCAGGCCGCGGAACCGCTCCTTCACCTTGCGGTCTTCGAGCGACATGAACGAGATCACCACCATGCGTCCGCCTGCGGCCAGCAGCTCCGGCCCGATCCGCAGCAGGCTGTCCAGCTCGCCCTGCTCGTCGTTCACCACCATGCGCAGCGCCATGAAAGTCCGAGTCGCGGGATGCAGATGACTCGTCCGAGGCACGGCCCGCTCCACTACCCTGGCCAGGTGTAGTGTGCTCCGAATGGGCCGTGCTCGAACGATTGCTCTGGCGATTCTCCGCGCTCTCCTTTCTTCGCCTAACTGATGTATCAGGTCGGCGAGCGCCTTTTCGGCGTATTGATTGACCAGGTCCGCCGCCGTGATGCCCATGCTCTGATTCATGCGCATATCCAGCGGCCCCTCTGCCAAAAACGAAAATCCGCGCGCCGGCTCCGTCAGTTGATGCCGGCTCACGCCCAGGTCGGCCAGCAGGCCGTCCACCTTCTCCGCGCCGCAGGCCGCCAGTGCCCGCTCCAACTGCGAAAAAGTCCCCAGGTGAAAACAAATCCTGTCGGCGTATTCCACCGTGTTGCGCCGCGCCAGTTCCAGCGATTCCGGATCGCGGTCGTTGGCGATCACGCGCCCCGCCGTCAACCGGCGCGCGATCTGCCCGGCATGGCCCCCCAACCCCGCCGTGGCATCCAAAAAGGCGCCCTCCGGCCGGATCGCCAGCCATTCCATCGCCTCGGCCGCCATCACCGCCTGGTGCATACGCCATTTATTTCAGCCCGGCCCGTTGCAGCGCCTTCACGTCGGCTTCGGGCGACTTCGCCGCGCGCGACCGCCGCGACTGGTAGATCGCGTCGTTCAATACCTGGATGGTGCCGTTGAACGCCTGCAAGCGCACCGGCTGATTCTCCAGGTCCAGATCCCGCCGCAGCTTGCTCGAGAACTGCACCCGGCCCTGCCCGTCCGGCTCGCCCTCCAACCCCAGATCCGCCGCGTTGAACGACACGTTTTCCAGGATCTCCGGCTCCGCTGTATAACTGTTAAAAAACTTCTCGTTCTCTATCCACACCGTAATGGGATATATTGTGGCTATGCGGCGGTCCAGCGACGTCACAAAAAGTCTCTTGTCCGGCAGTTTCGCCAGGTACTTCTGGAAGTCCGCCGGGAGCTTCAGGCGGCCCTTGTCGTCCAGTTTGGCCTCATACATCCCCCTCGGAGGTTCCACCGGCGCCGCTTGCTGAGGCCTCTCGTCGTCCACTTTGCTCTACTTTCGTCCACTTTGGACCACAACAAATTGTGGCACGAAAACCTCCTTTGTTGCAAGAGAAATTTGTAAGAAACTATTGACTCGATTTGAGTTAGTCTGCCACTACAAGATCTACCTAAGTCACGCGACACCACAATATCTTGTTTTCTTGGCGAATGAATAGCGAAAGTGTCCAGCCGCCGCCCTCCCAACCCGCCTCCCACAGCC
>VFSW01002598.1_pt1 | contig 27316 bp, 24 predicted proteins | sample 5358111 | NCBI WGS metagenome assembly VFSW01 (sample SAMN11554181, study PRJNA540505) | mine drainage metagenome | isolation source: sediment from site ElyBrook_90M | place: USA: Ely Copper Mine, Vershire, VT | collected 2017 | reverse complement strand
GGCGTCCGCAATGGCCGAGGATTGCTAGCTCCCCGTGTTGTGCGTGACCGTCTGGAACTGGCACACAACGGTACTTCATGTTGCTATATTACTTGCCGCAAAGCTGCCCTTCAAATTTCTCTGCCAAGTCATTCCGGTCAAATCACTTGGATGACACTATACCGCTACGTGGTCGGTATTCACTCGGATCCAACCCCTGCAATGTCAACTGATTAAGCTCATCATCTTCTTGCCCTTCAAGCGGTCAAGCCATTGAAGCGCTGCCTTGCCACGACCGACGGTCTCCAACCTCACCATCCCGTCCGGCTTTACCGAAATGTCAGTTTTGAGCCGTCGCCCGCGAATGTAGTCGCCCCTGAAATGCAGCTCGCCGCTAACGAAACTGAAGCCTTCCAAGAAATCCATTAGCGTGATCTGATCGTCAGCTTGATAATCGATCTCGGATGCGCCTCTTGGCCTAGCGTCGGCGAACGAGAGCACCGCGAGCGCAAAGCAGAATCCGAGCCCACCCCACTCCACATCGTTCGAGTCTTCCTCATCCCCGAGTCGCAGATCAATCCGAAAACCGAACTCAGCATCATCGGAGCTGGGCAATACCTGCACGTCGAGAATCTTGAACTCGACTAGCAATCCATTATCGATAAGGTGCATGCCTGCTGATTTATCTTCAGGTGTCATTTGTGCAGTCAATGTCTCTCCTTTGATAAATACCAATAGATAGCTCAAAAAGGACAATCAAGATAATCCATTTTTTGTCGCCGCCGCATTCCTTTTATCCAAGCCTTAAGCTTCTTGATGTCTTGGAATACAAGCAGGTCACTTTTTTGTTCGCGGATGGCTTGCTGAACACTGACAATGTCGGCAGCGAGGCTGCGCATAATGGTGCTCGGTGTCAGCCGTTCGAAGGGTGATATGCCAAATTGCGATTTGAACATATCCTCAGTTTCAAAGATTTCGTGTTCTAGCTCATTGAGCTGTTCTTTCAAAATCTTGTTGTAGTGTTTCAGCCGACTTGAGGTAATGCTGTTGATAGTGGTCTGATCGATGTGCTCCAGTTCCAGTTGCAACTCCAACAGTAGCAACAGATTCTTCTGGTCATAGGCTTGGTTAATGCTTTGCATCAAGCGTGTTTTTCTTTCGCGCTCCTGTGGGTCAGGTTCGCGGTCTGGGTGCAAGGCACTGACCAGTTTTCGGTACAACTCGCGAATGGACTGGCTGGTTTGTTGCTCCTCAGCCTGTTGCTGCGACTCTTTGGCTAGTTGCTTGGCCGTCTTTTTTCGCTTTGCCTGACGTTCCTCGTATGCCTGTCGATCGGCATCAAATTGTGTCTGCTGTTCATGCATGTGCGCCTGAGTCCGCTTGAATATTTCTTCTGGGGAACTCATGTCCAGATCGTCGCCCAAGTCAACGCCTATCACTTCCTCCAGCATGGATTTCAGGCCATCCAGGGAAGCAGCGGCTTCCTTGTCAAAGTCAGAGCCACTGTGCTTGTTGTATATGTTTTTCAATTCTTCATCATTACGTTCTGCTGCGAGTTCACCGGCCATCTCGCTAATCAAGTCATGAATCATGCGGCGCTCTGGTGCTGTAAGCCCTTTTTGATCACAGGCACGATCAAGGCATCGCACTAACTCGATTTGTATTTCCTGGGAGGCTTCGACCAGCGGGAAAAATTCGCTGGCGTATTTCTTCTGATAAGCCGGAATAATCTCTTGCCAGGCTGCAAGGCTGGCGCGCTTTTCATCAATCTTTCTGATCAGGGTGTTGAACGCTTTTTGTTCTTTGGACAGATGGGGATGATCTTTGCCAGTGACGATGCAAATGGCTTTGGTCTGAGTCTTGAGCATGACGGTCTCGGTCTTATGCGAGTGGCTTACCATGATAGTTCTTCTCTACCATGCTCTTGAGTATCTGACTTGGATGGAAAGTCACCACGCGCCGTGCGGTAATCGGAATATCCTCGCCAGTCTTTGGGTTTCGCCCTGGACGTGAAGGTTTGTCGCGCAGCTGGAAGTTGCCAAAGCCCGCTAACTTGACGCTTTCACCCAGTTCAAGCTGGACGCGGATTTCCTCAAAAAACGATTCCACCATATCTTTTGCCTCACGCTTGTTCAGGCCAACTTTTTCAAACAATAAATCTGCGAGTTCAGCTTTCGTCAACGTCATGCTTTTCCCTATTTACACAATTGATACCAAGCGCTTGATTTTACACCTGCGCCGGCCAGTCTCACAATTCTCATTGCAATTTGAAACTCCGCACCAGGTCAACTATAGAGGGCAGGTATTTCCTCTGCTCTATATGCCGTCGTAAATCCCGATCCCAGAAAATTTCAGACCTATATTACATATATAAGACTAGCAATGGTTTGCGCTAATCCGTCCACATAATCGTCAAACCCGTATTGACTACCCCAGTCCACGTTCCGTTTCTGACGGTCGTGGGCTTTTCATTTGGAGAGAAACATGAACGCAATCGCAAAAACCAGTCTGTATTATTCCGAAGGCAGCAGTGACAAGGAATATCACGCAGAAATTATAGAAGTCGCAGGCGGCAACGTCGTCAATTTCCGGTATGGCCGTCGTGGATCTTCACTGACTTCCGGCACCAAAACATCCGCGCCAGTCGATTTCGCACAAGCCCAGAAGATCTACGACAAGCTGGTAAAGGAAAAAACCGCCAAAGGCTACACCCCCGACGTATCAGGAGCTGCTTACCAGGGCACAGAACGCGCCGGCCTGAAATCCGACTTCACGCCCCAGTTGCTCAACCCCATCACCGAAGACGAGGCCATGCGCCTGATCAAGGAAGACCGCTGGGCAGCCCAGGAGAAGATGGACGGCGAACGGCGTGCTGCTCATGCCGATGGCGGCGGCGTATTCGGTATCAACCGCAAAGGGCTGGTCGTCCCGTTGCCCCAGGCTATCGCGGATGAACTGCAGTCGATTGCCGACAGCAAGGGAGCCATACGCGTTGACGGCGAGATCATCGGCGAAATCCTGTACGTTTTCGACCTGCACATTCATCAGGGTATACGCCTGCATCCGGAGCCCTGGTTGAAGCGTATGCAACTCGCCACAAACGCCCTTGCCGGATGCCAGCACATCAAAGCCCTGCCCGTTTCCCTCACCCAGCGTGGAAAGCTCAGCCTGTGGCACAAGGTCAAGGCAGCGCACGGTGAAGGCGTGGTCTTCAAGCTTGTGGATAGTCCTGTCACAGCAGGCCGTCCCAATACCGGCGGCGACTGGCTGAAGTTCAAGTTCACGGAATCGGCCAGCTGCTGCGTGCTGGAAGTCAATGTGGGCAGGCGCAGCGTCAGGCTTGGTCTGCTGGACACCAGTACACGTCCGGATGTGATCAAAGGTCAGCCGTTGATTCCAGTCGGCAATGTGACCATTCCGCGCAACCATGACGTGCCAGCAGCAGGGGAAATCGTTGAGGTCGAATATCTGTACGCATACAAAGGCGGAAGTCTTTACCAGCCTGTCTATCGCGGCAAGCGTACCGATCTGGATATCAATGCCTGCACCACAAACCAGTTGAAGTACAAGCCGGACGGACGCGATGACGATGATGCATGAATAACGTCATCAGCAATTTGCATGGCACTGCCACAACTCAGCCCTCTTTCTCTCCGAGATCGAGGGCTTTTTGTTTATTCAACCGATGGCAATTCAAGAGGAGATCAGCATGAGAAACCATCTCATTACAGCAGCATTCTTCATGGAAGGTCTGCACGACGCAAGGTCAGAACCCAACACAAAACCGAACTACGACACCCTGATTGCAATCTGGAACAAGGGCTGTATAGAACTCGTGGATGCACTGGTTGGCTATGTCCCCTACACGCTCAAGCTGTGCGAGGCTGGAGCAACGGCTTGTGACGGGAATTACCCAGGCGTATTCGATTATGAGGTCAGCACCTGTTTCGGCAAGTGGTTCGCAGAACACATTCTTGAACACGGCGGCGATGAACCTCCGCAGATTGATGCCTGTGCGCGGCTGGTCACGGCAGTGGGTGCATTTTTTGTCCAGGGCATGGCGGACGAACAGGCACATGACATCAAGACCGCAATCAACAAGGCTTCACTTCGACATTATCAACTGATTTCAACGGCACCTATGCCGTCATGACTGGCGGTTGCCGGTTTTCCGGTGACATAGCTGATATGGACTGGCGATGGTCTGTTCCATTCACTCATTCGTATCCTCAAGATTTTTCAACCAAACATTAACCATTCAAAGGAGTCAACATGAAACAGGGCGACGTCGTATTCGTAAATCAAAGTGACGATGTTCCAATCAAATGCCCCATTTGCGAGTCTGAGCATATCGAGACTCGGAACATCGGAAAGAGAACGGGCCGCACCATTGGTACTGCGGCAGGTGGTGTAGTAGGCATAACTGCAGCAATGAGCGGTGCCGAAACGGGTGCGGCAGTTGGATTAGTCGGTGGTCCTGTTGGCGTTGCCGTGGGCAGTATCTTTGGCGCCCTCATTGGTGGAATTATCGGAGCAGCCGCAGGCGGCACGGTCGGCGCGAATCTGGGCAAGGTGGTCGATGACACGATGCTGGAAAACTATTACTGTCCGGCATGCGACCATTCGTTCGGCAAGCAAGATATCTAACCTCTCAGTTCCATCGCAATCTGTATCAGCAAGCATCACCCCTCGTTTAGCGTCACTCATCCCTTCACCCCAAACGTAATCCGTTCTGGGGCTTTATTCATTTCAGAAAAGGAAAATCATCATGGCACACGAACTCGCTTCATCGAACGACATGGCCTTTGTCGGGGAAACACCCTGGCACGGCCTGGGTAATAAACTGCCGAAGAATCAGCCCATCGAAGTCTGGCAGAAGTCCGCCGGCATGGACTTCGAGATCAAGCAAACCGAAGTGCTGTTCAATGCCGGAAACGAGAATGGCAATATGCTGAACCTGCGCAGTAACCCAGATTCAACAGTCCTGTACCGCAGTGACACCTGCGAACCGCTCTCGGTTGTCTCCAAGCGTTACAAGGTGGTGCAGCCGAAGGACGTGCTGGGTTTCTATCGCGATCTTGTATCGGTCGGCGGCTTTGAACTGGAAACGGCTGGCGTGCTTAAAGGCGGCAAAAAGCTTTGGGCACTCGCCAAAACCGGTCAGGAAACAATACTGGCCGGTGGTGACAAGGTGAAAGCCTATCTGCTGCTGGCTACCAGCTGCGATGGCAGCCTTGCAACCACTGCACAGTTCACCAGTGTCCGCGTCGTGTGCAATAACACGCTGCAGATGGCCGTGGGTCTGAGCAAGGGTGCTGTCCGTGTTTCTCACTCCACTACCTTTGATCCAGTAGCAGTCAAACGCGAGCTGGGATTAGGGATGTCTTCATGGGATCAGTTCATGGCTTCAATCAAGGTCATGTCGGAACGGCCCGTAAACAAGTTCGAGGCCATGTCCTATCTCATCAATGTGCTGGGCGATCCTGCCCTGCCCCTCAACGAGCAACCCAACCAGAAAGCCATCCAGACGGTCTACGGCCTGTACTCTGGCGAAGGCAAGGGAAGCAAGCTGCCGTCCGCTGCCGGCACGGCATGGGGGCTGGTCAACGGCATCACGGAATACGTGGACCAGCATCGACGCGCCCGAAACCAGGACTATCGCTTGGACAGTGCATGGTTCGGCCAGGGCGCGCAGATCAAGCAGCGTGGCCTGGAAGGAGCGATGGCATTGGCCGCTTGATCATATCAACAGCTCACCCAGTAAATTTTATCCATGGTGGGCACATCAAACTGGATACGTTACCCCCTCAACCCGATACAGGTTCGTCCTGTCCGGGTTTTTCCTATTCAGGAGATCGACATGAATACAACAGTACCCCTGAAGCATCCTTCATCCGGCAAACGTCCTGCACTGAAGCTGGTCAAGACGAACGATCTGAGCAGGGATGAGTGGCTGGAAGTCCGCAAGACCGGTATCGGCAGCAGTGATGCCGCCGCATCCGTGGGACTCAACCCCTATCAATCGCAACTGGAACTGTGGATGGTGAAAACCGGCAGAGGTGCCGCCTTGCCTCAGATCGATCCCAATGACGACAGCAGTCCAACGTTCTGGGGCAGTCTGCTCGAATCCTTCGTCGCAGCGCATTACACCAAAAAGTCCGGCAACCGTGTCAGGAAGATCAATGCCGTACTCCAACATCCGGTGCATGCCTGGATGCTGGCCAATCTCGACCGCGAGGTAATGGGTTCATTGGAAGTGCAAATCCTCGAATGCAAGACGGCCGGCATGAACGGGGCCAAGCTCTGGCGAGACGGCGTACCGGAATATGTGCAGTTGCAAGTGCATCACCAATTGGCGGTGACCGGAAAGCAAGCAGCGGATGTAGCAGTACTGGTATGTGGTAATGAGTTCCGCACCTATCGGATTGAGCGAGATGATGTATTGATCGCTCGCCTGATCGAACTGGAGGCTAAATTCTGGGATTACGTTGTCCGGGATATTCCACCACCAGCGGATGGCAGTGACTCAGCGGCAATGGCCTTGCAAGCGCTCTACCCCTACGACAACAGTGCAGTAGTGGATCTGTCTGAGGATGTGGAAATGTGCGCCGCGTTTGCCGACCTGAATGCAGTGCGTTCAGTACTGTCCAGCAACAATGAGACTGAGGCCCAACTCAAGCAAAGAATCCAGCAACGCATGGGTGATGCAAGCCAGGCGGTTTTCGACAGCGGTACGGTGAGTTGGAAACGTAGTAAGGACAGCGTAGTTCTGGATACTGACAAGCTGCTCGCTAATCAACCTGATCTGTTGCAACGCTATCCCCTTCCACGTTCCGGCAGTCGTCGCTTCCTGATATCAATCTGAGACAAACCCCATTCCGAGGGATACCACATATAGCCCACCCTGCGGAATCAGGGTGGGCTTTTTACATAGGAGTTCACCATGATTAAAGGTCTGGCAATTACGCCGCCAGTAGTAGGGCGAATCAGTATAGGGATGGTCGTAGAGAAGAATGGCAAACGTCTTCCCGAGAAGGACGACCAGTTCACCATTACCACGCAGGTACAGAACAAGGATGGCTGGGTGTTGCACCCTCTCGACAAAGCCATACGCACTGCATCGGACAACAAGATACGGGCGATACCCATCCAGTTGATGTTCAACGACCCCGATCTAAATCTGCGTGCTGAATACAGTCTGTTTGACCGCGAAACCGGTCGGCCAATCTGTGTCGGTAACGGGGAAACCTGCAAGCGAGTCGGTGCGGAAGGAATGCAGTCGCTTCCCTGCCCTTCACCCAGCAGTTGTGTCTGGGGTGGCAAGGCCGGATGCAAACCGTATGCCAGGCTCAACGTGCTGATAGCGGAACAGGAGGATGCATTCGGTAGTTTTATCTTCAGGACAACGGGATTCAACTCGATTCGCACCTTGTCGGCACGGCTGAGCTATTTCAAGGCAGTTTCCGGAGGATTGCTGTCATGCATGCCATTGACTATGCGGTTGAGAGGCAAGTCCAGTACGCAAAGTCATCGTGCAGCAATTTATTTCGTGGACATCACCACGCGTGACGGAATGAAATTGCATGACGCCATTGCCGAGGCAAAAGCTCAGCATGAAAGCCGACTAAATTCTGGCTTTGACCAGGATGCACTGGAGGTAGCAGCCCGAGAAGGATTCCAGAATGGTGCATTCGAGGAATCGGAGGACGATATCCCGGACGTGCTGGAGGAATTTTTCCCTGACAAGGGTGCAGAAGGCTCTACGGCAGGCGAAGACAAAAGCAACGCCAAGCAGAGCCTGAAAGACAAGCTGGACAGCAAGGCAAGTACTTAAACTTAAACCAATTGAACGAATTCGTGTCGTGGCGTTTGCTTCGGCATGATTTTGTTCGTCAATCTTTTAATCAGGAGACAAACATGAACATCACCATCAACACTAACATTTTCGCCGCCGTTTCACTCTTTCGCGGAATTGACGACATTCGTTATTACCTTAACGGTCTGTATCTCGAAACAGGAGCCAACGGTGCACGACTCGTCGCAACTGACGGTCACCAGCTCACCGTAGCCAAACTCGAAGGCTGCTATCCGGAATCTTCCATCATCCTGCCGGGCAGTCTTGTTGCCGTAGTTAAATCCAAAGCGAAAAGGCCGCAGCAGGTGATGCTGGAATTCAATGACGGCCACCAACTGTTTGAGAAAAAGAAGAATGTCGAAGGCGTATTCGTACCACGCGACATCACGCTGACGTTTGGTGAAATAACAACCACTGCCAAAGAACTGGACGGCAAATTCCCGGATTACCGCCGTGTCGTTCCCAACGATGTGGATGGAACAACAGCCCAGTTTGAACCCCGCCTGATCAATCGAATTGAAAATGCCTGCTCCACTCTTGGCTATAAGTCATTCACCGGCATTGCTTATAACGGGGATAAGTCTGGCTTGTCGGTCATCGACGAAAGCTTTGTAGTGGTCACGATGCCGTACAAAACATATCCCACGAGTATTTCTCCGGCATGGGTGCAGGAATCGTTGTGCAAACCAGCGCCAGTTCTTTTGGCGGCATAGACAGGAGAACATGATGAATACCGAACAATCATTGTATTCCGGCCTGTCGGATACCGAATTGCTGGGTAAGCTTATTGGTGTACGGCAAACACAAAAACGCTATCGGGGATCACTGGGCGCCATGTTCGCCCCGGTACATGGCAAAGACATGCAGCAGCCTGACAAATGCGTAGTAGCTCGGGAATTGGTCAGGCGGTGGCTGGTTGAGGAAATCAGGCATGGTGACATGCTGAACTCTCCGGCTACTGTGCGTGACTACCTGCGCATACACTTTGCTGGACGAGAGCATGAGTCATTTGTAGCGATCTTCCTGGACGCCCAGCATCAGGTGATTGTTGTCGATGAGCTTTTCCGTGGCACGCTGACGCAAACATCTGTGTACCCACGGGAGGTGGTCAAGGCAGCACTCCATCACAATGCTGCTGCCGTGATATTTGCACACAACCACCCCAGCGGCGTGGCCGAACCTAGCAAGTCTGATGAACTGCTGACACAGGCTCTCAAGCAGGCTTTATCGCTGGTTGATGTTCGTGTGCTCGACCATATCATCGTGGCGGGAGCATCGGTACTCAGTTTTGCCGAACGCGGGCTTCTGTAGGTTACAGGCACTCAGCATTCTGATAACTCATCACCGGCTTTCGCCGGTGGTGATATCTGAATAGCTAATTTAGCAGTGAAAAACCTCGGCCTTACCGGACGCTGGCTGTAGGCTGAAAAGGCTGTCTGTTCGGGCTGCAGGGCGGTCTGCTTCCAACTTCTTCTAACCGTAATGTTCGACACCAAGCCGCAATTAAAAATGAGACCTTCGACTGCCTGCAATCTGAAGACGTTCAGTCGGGCGTAGATAGGTCATGTCTGGCATCTCGTCGTAATCCAATATGGACAAGTTGTGATTCAACACCTTAGATCACCACATTCATGGTCGCGCAACCACCATATTGAAAACTAGTTCCACCAATAAGCTTGAATATTGCAAATATTAATGTACAATTTACAATAATAATTTAACTTAGAGGTGGTTATGACTATTGATACAGTAATTTCACGTCAGAATGCGATTTCAGTGGGAAGCGGAGTTTCTTTAAATCTTCCTTCTTACAATAGCTATGCTATTTGTAACTTACGCGGAGGCATCGGAAAAACGTCTTTGGCATTCAATTTGTCATATTTAACCGATGACCTGCTAGCCGTTGATACTTGTCCACAGGGAAATTTGTCGTATTTTTACGACGGAGGCTACTATCAAAACGTCTCAACAACAGTATATGACATGCTCTTGCCGTACTTTTTCAATGGACTAGCGAGGGCAAGTCGTGTCGCACAGCGTATTGGCGCAACAAACCGTTTTTTCTCAGCAAAGAACAGTTACTTCCTCCCTTCCTCCAGCGAGCTGTATACACTCCCGTCGCAAATGGCTAATGCAATTGCAGGAGCCAATCAACTACCTGCGCCCCAAAAAAGCACAGTTATTGATAGCCTTCTTTATTCACTTAAGACTGAGATTTTGCGTGAACAGCAGGAAACTGGAACCAACAAATTCCTTATTGATACATCACCATTCTTTTCTGGATGCACTCATCTTGCGTGGCATGCAGTTGATGCTTTGGTCGTTCCAGTCAGAACCGATAAGCAATCCATAAACTCGTTGGCGTTGCTCTTGAAAACACTTTCGAATCCGGGAAGCGAGTTTCGTCGCACAATGCCGACAGATTTGCATACGCCGAAGATTCAAATGATCGTTTTGACTGGCTGTGGTTGGACTACTCGTGCGGGCGCAAGAAATGAACCGAACCAACAAACAAAAGTCTTCTTGGAAGAGGTTTACGACATCATAAGCAGAAATATCGCTCATTTCACAACTACCGATCCGAACAATCACATCGTTCTGTCAGATGATTTTCTGGGATCTGGCCGAATTTCTTCAGCACTATCAAAACCTATTGAATTGATGAACCCGGGTGATTCGGCACGCATTAATAGAATTAAAACGGATGTAAACGGTTCCGTTGATAAAATAAAAAATCAGCTAAATTTTATCAACGACAATCTCTGGTAATTGAAGATGCTCAGAGTTGAGGGTGGGTATACCGTGCGGTGACAAGAAATGGCTATCGATAAAAAGGTAAGTCACCTCAACGTTTTCCTGGTTAAAGGGGAATACACGAATAGCCAACAGACCATTAAAACGGAATCTTGCGAGCCAGCTATTGAGATTCAAATTGCCGGTCATGGCAGCGGTCAGATATTCATTAAGAAGTCCCCCCCTTCACCGCCCAAATGGGCGAGTCTCTTTCAGGATTACTTAAACCCAAGCGCCCTTGCCACTTGTGGAGTCTCAGCAGCGTTTTACATCAACGTCAGTGGCAAGTGCTTTGTAATTGCCTTTGGCCAGGGCGGCCGATTTCTAATTAGGGACGATGTGTGCGAAGAGCGTTTCGGTCTTCTTTGCGCACTTAATTCTGTCGATCCAAAAAGCTTCCGATGTGTCGATGTTCAATCGTTGGATGCCATCGATAGCCACACGCGAATCCAATCCGGGCAGGAGACAACCCCCGATCAATTCGGCTTAGACGTTGAGCAGGACATGCTTAAAGCAATTGTTGGCGCGCCTTTGAATCATGCACTAGGTAGCCGTATGACAGGCAGCGACTCTCTATCAGTTGCCGTTAAACTGGACTTGTCTGACCTCCCCTTTCTTTTGAATGAATACAGAATGAAATTTGAGGCCGACCTCAACGCACAGGATCATCAGTGGGTCAACAATATCTCGATCACGAAAAGCGCTTCCGTTATTAGCACCTTAGAAACTGAATTGAACACTAGACTGGCGGCACGGAACTTCGAAGGTATTTGGCTTTCGATTCCTGAAATCATAGATTGGACGACTGTTCAAGGATTCATGTACTCACATGGTAGCAAAGAGGTGCACCCCGATATCAATTTGCATGGATTTCTAAAAACGGTTAATTCAGAGACAACACTTACTTTGGATTTGCTGCGCGAACGAGCAGTCCATTGCGCCGATGCCGATTTCAAAAAGGTGTTTAAGTCTTGGCCTGTCTTCAAGTGCCTGTACGCCGAAATTGATCTCGGCGGAAACAAATATCTGCTTAACGATGGCAAATGGTTCAATGTGGCAACAGATTTTGTCACCAAGACTAATGCTGACTTCGCCGTGATTCCAAAATCCAACTTGAAGCTGCCGGAGTACAAAGGGGGTGGCGAGGGTGCGTACAACACTAGCGTCGCTACAGCGGAGCCCGCACGCTTTGCACTTCTTGATGATAAGAAGAAGGTTATGCACGGAGGCGGACATGGGCAGATTGAAATTTGCGACCTGCTCTCCATTGACCGAGAACTCATTCATGTGAAAATGTATGGGAAGTCTGCGGTTTTTAGCCACCTCTTTGCACAAGGCTTCGTCTCCGGCCAATTAATTCAAATTGATGCCGACTTCAGACAAAAAGTGCGAGGACAATTAGCAGCGCCATTTGTTGACTTGATCCAAATCGAAAAGAAGCCGATGCCTGGTGAATTCACCATTGTCTTCGCTGTCATCAGCGATCACGAGGCTGACAATCTTTATCTGCCATTCTTCTCCAGGGTAAATCTGAACAACACTGCAAAGATATTGAGGGGATTTGGTTACAAGGTTGAACTCTTGAAGATAGCCGTTGAAGACAATTTTGCGAAGACAGTTAAAGTCGCACCTAGAAAGCCAAAGGTGCCTTAGGGCTATCGGCCCAATTGCCGCCATTGATCTATCTTAAAATTAGCTTGACCAGCTTCGGAATTTCACCGTGCCACCCTAAAGAATGGTATTAGGTACAATGCCAAAACATATACGATTGTTGCCTGAAGCCTTTTGCCTATGAGCCTGATCAAATCACGTAAACGCGTCGCTGACCACGGAGAGGTATTCACTCCCGCGTGGATGGTTGATGCCATGCTCGACCTCGTTAAGGACGAGTCGGAGCGCATTGATTCACGCTTTCTGGAACCGGCATGCGGAAGCGGTAACTTTATTGTCAAGGTCTTGCGGCGCAAGCTCGCGGCCGTCGAATGCAAGTTCGGGGAATCTGACTTCGAAAAGCAGCACTATGCGCTTTTTGCATTGATGTGCATCTATGGAATCGAGCTTCTGGAAGACAACATCGCCGAGTGCCGGGAGAACATGCTGGAAATCTTCGCCGACTATCTGAAACTGCAGGAGTCAGATGATCTCTACCGCGCCGCTTCCTACGTGCTATCGCAGAATCTAGTACATGGTGACGCCTTGACGATGTGCACCAGCCACAACGAGCCGATTACCTTTGCAGAATGGGGCTACCTGAGCAAGGGCAAGTTTCAGCGCCGCGACTTCCGCTTCGACACCCTAACCCATTCGTCGGCCTACAGTCAGGAAGGGACACTTTTTGCGCACCTCGGCAAGCATGAGATATTCACACCGATCAAGTCCTATTCGCCAATGACAGTCGGAGAACTCGCGTCCGCTTTGGTCAATGAGACGCTGAAAGAGACCCAATGACCGAGCTGGCCAGTTTCTCCTTGCGTGGGCGCAATCCAGATGTGCTGACCTGCATCGCGAACCTTTCCAACGACGAGGTATTCACGCCGCCGGAGTTCGCCAAACAGATGCTGGATACCCTTGCCGAGGCGTGGGCAGCCAGCCACAACGGGGCGAACATTTGGGCGGACAAAACCGTGAAGTTCCTTGATCCGTGTACAAAGACGGGCGTGTTCCTGCGGGAAATCACTAGCCGCCTCACCAAGGGGCTTGCGGACGAAATGCCGGTCCTCGACGAGCGCGTCAATCACATTCTGACGAAGCAGGTGTTCGGTATCGGCATCACGAATCTCACCAGTCTGCTGGCACGGCGGAGCGTGTATTGTTCGAAGCACGCCAATGGCCAACACTCTATTGCCACGGGGTTTGCCAGTGAGGCGGGTAATATCTGGTTTGAGCGTACTGAACACACGTGGGACAAGGGTAAGTGCTTGTACTGCGGTGCCAACCAAATGGCTTATGGTCGCGGCGAAGGGCTGGAAACCCACGCCTATGCATTCATTCACACAGATGACATCAAGACTCGGGTCACCGAGTTGTTTGGAGACAATATGCAGTTCGACGTAATCATCGGAAATCCGCCGTACCAACTTGGCTCGGACGGCGGCACACGCGACGTGCCGATTTACCAGCACTTTGTCGAGCAGGCGAAGAAGCTTGAGCCACGTTTTCTCACAGTGGTCATTCCGTCGAGGTGGATGGCTACTGGTCTTGGGCTTAGTGAGTTCCGCCAGATGATGCTCGGAGACAGGCGGTTGAGCGAACTTATCGACTATCCGGCGGCAAGCGATGTGTTCCCGGGTGTCGAGGTTAAGGCTGGCGTTTGCTATTTCCTGTGGGATGCGACGCACGACGGCGATTGCAACGTGACGACCATCAGGGGTGGAGAAGTTGTGGGCCCGACGGCGCGCGATCTCGGCGAGTTCGACGTGTTTGTGCGGGATGGGCGTGCCATGTCAATTCTGCGAAAAGTACAGAAGCACGGTGAACCGTCTATCAACACGATTCTCGCTCGCGACAAGGAGTTTGGATGGACATCAAACTTCGACGGCTTCCATGAGACGAAGCGTGCTGGAGATTTGCCGTTCTACTACATCCGCACAATGAAGCGCGGCGTAGGCTATATCGCTCGCAAGGCGGTCACCAAGAGCACACATCTCATCGACACGTGGAAGGTTCTCGTCCCGCAGGCATTCAATGGCGGTGACGCACTGCCGCATCAGATCTTGGGAAAACCGCTGATCGCACCATCTCCATCAGTTTGCACGCAGTCTTTTCTGTTCTTTTCCGTTGACTCGGAGAAGAAGGCCAAGAGTCTCCAGTCTTACTACACAACCAGATTGTTTCGCTTCCTTGTCTCACTACGAAAGATCACTCAGCACGCAACGCACTCCACGTACACGTGGGTTCCAATGCAGAAGTGGAATTGCACGTGGACCGACGATGCTCTCTACGAGAAGTACGGCATTACAAAACAGGAAAGAGCTTTTATCGAGTCCCAAGTCAGGGCGTTGAATCTCGACAGTGGTGCTGATGAGTAAGCCCACCATCGAGGAAATCCTTGCGCCAAAGCCGGAAGCCCGGCCGCGCATCTATGCCTACTCGATTGCTGACACGGCGCACAAAGGTCTTCTCAAGGTGGGTCAGACGGCGCGCGCCGTTATGAAGCGTATCCAGCAGCAGACGAAGACGGCCGGTATCGAAGTGACCGTTGAACTCGACGAGACTGCCGAGCGCAACGATGGCTCGATCTTCACCGACCAAGAGGTGCGCGACCGCCTAAATTCCAAGGGTTTCGAGAGCGTGAAACCGTTCAAGAATTCTGGACGCGAGTGGGTGCGCTGTGCAGTCAAGGACGTAAAGTCCGTACTGACCGAGCTGCGCACCGGCCAGCGGTTCATGGGTACGCATCACGAAACCTTCCCGATGCGCCGCGAACAGGCCGAGGCCGTGGACAAAACTTTTGACTACTTCAAGTCGATATGGGCTGAAAACAAGAACTCCGCTCCGCGCTTTCTGTGGAACGCGAAGATGCGCTTTGGCAAAACCTTTACCGCCTACCAGTTGGTCAAGAAGCTCGGCGCTAAGCGGGTACTGGTGCTCACCTTCAAACCGGCGGTGGAAGATGCCTGGCAGACTGACCTGGAAAACCATGTGGACTTCGACGGGTGGCAGTACCTCTCGCGTTCGTCCGGCAGCGATCCAACGCAGATTGATCGCAAAAAGCCGGTCGTCTATTTCGGTTCTTTTCAGGACCTGCTCGGCCGCGATGCGGTTGGCAATATCAAGCCAAAGAACGAGTGGCTGCACACGGTGAACTGGGACCTCGTGGTGTTCGACGAATATCACTTTGGTGCGTGGCGCGACACAGCGAAGGAATTGTTCGAAGGCGAAGAGGAGGCCGTCGCAAAGAAGGAGGCCAAACTCGAATACGCCACCGGTCTTGAAGACATGAACGAAGACTTCACCGTGCTCTCGGAGAAGGAAACCGAGTTCCTGCCCATCACCACCAAGGCTTATTTGTACCTATCCGGCACGCCGTTCAAGGCGCTGGCGACCGGCGAGTTCATCGAGGAACAGATTTTCAACTGGACCTACACCGACGAGCAGCGCGCCAAGGAGGCGTTTGCCGCCCAGCATCCGGGCCAGCGGAACCCCTACGCTGCGCTGCCGCAAATGCGGCTGCTGACCTATCAGATGCCGGATGAACTACTGGCCATTGCGAGCGGCGGCGAGTTTGACGAGTTCGATCTCAATGCGTTCTTCGAGGCATCAGGCACGGATAGCAAGGCGCAGTTCAAGCACAAGAGCGATGTGCAAAAGTGGCTGGACATCATCCGTGGAGGCTACGCGTCAAAATCGGTCGAGCATCTGAAGACGGGTACGCGGCCGCCGTTCCCGTATTCCGATGTGCGCCTACTGCCTTACCTGCAACATTCGTTCTGGTTCCTGCCCAACGTCGCGGCCTGCCATGCGATGGCGAACCTGCTGGCCGAGAAGCACAATGTGTTCTGGCGGGAATACACTGTGGCCGTCACCGCAGGTGCCTCAGCGGGGATCGGACTGGATGCGTTGCCGCCGGTGCGTAAGGCAATCGGCAGCGGATTCGACACCAAGACCATCACGCTCTCGTGCGGCAAGCTCACCACCGGCGTCACCGTGGCGCAGTGGTCTTCCATCCTTATGCTGCGCAACCTCAAGTCGCCCGAGACTTATTTTCAGGCGGCGTTCCGCGTGCAGTCGCCGTGGTCCATCAAGAACCCCAACGGCGACAACCCGAATGAGGAGGAGATTCTCAAACCTGTTTGCTTCGTGTTCGATTTCGCGCCCACCCGCGCGCTACGACAGCTCTCCGAGTACGGGATCGGCCTGTCGCCCAACGAATCGAACCCGGAAAATGCGGTCAAGGAGCTTGTGTCGTTTCTACCCGTGCTGGCCTACGATGGGGCGAACATGACGCAGATTGACGCAGGCGGCATTCTTGATATTGCGATGGCAGGCACTTCGGCTACGCTACTGGCCCGCAAGTGGGAGAGCGCACTGCTGGTGAACGTGGACAACGACACGCTGCGCCGCATTCTGGACAATGCCGAGGCGATGGCCGCCGTGGAGCGGATCGAGGGCTGGCGTTCGCTAGGTGACAATATCATCGAGACGATCATCAACAAGAGCGAGAAGGTCAAGGAGCTCAAGAACAAGGCGAAGGACAAGGACTTGTCGGCAAGGGAGAAGAAGGAACTCTCCGACGAAGAGAAGGAATACAAGTCAAAGCGCAAGCTGGTGCAGGAGAAGCTGATCAAGTTCGCAACCCGCATACCGGCGTTCATGTACCTCACGGACTTCCGAGAAAACACGTTGCGAGATGTGATCACCAAGCTCGAACCGGACCTGTTTCTAGCTGTCACCGGATTGACGGTCAAAGACTTCCACCTGCTCGTCCGTCTCAAGGTTTTCAATACTGAGCAGATGAACCAAGCCGTATTCGCCTTTCGTCGTTACGAAGATGCGTCACTTAGCTATACGGGAATCGAGAGCCATGAGGGCTTAAGACACTATGGACTGTACGACACCGTGGTGGCAAAGGTTTGAAGAGATGGTTAGCCCCGTGCATGTTTCCTTCTGTTTTCGGCAGAAGAATGTAACTGGCCTGCTCGCTCAAGTAGAGACTCCCAGTCTTCAAGAAGTTGTTTGTACTTCTTTTGTTCATCTGGCGAAAGTGCCGAATCCAGTGATGGCGGATGATAGGGGTGGCGCTTCAGGTAATCCTCAATTCTCGCGATCTGTGCTTCTGGGTCATTTGGAAATGTTGCTTTAACGAATGGTCTCCAATCTTTATCTCCTCGCGAGTCATTGCACTTTTGGCAAGCTGGGACTGTGTTTCCGGTGACTAGCTCGCCGAAGCGCGTGACCGGAATTAGATGGTCAGGTACAAGGCCTCTGTTTTCTTTAGTTGCACCACTACTACAGAAGACGCAGACGCCACCAAATTCATCCTTTATACGCTCCCACTCAGCGGTTGGCATCGTTTGGCGTGGAGCGACAATTTCCCGGAGACCGCGAGAGACGTTGTATTTCATGCGTGTAAAATGTTTCGTGCCGGGCATAGACGAGAGTCTACTCTGCTAGCTTTTCAAGGATGGCATCGACCTCTCGTTTACCCATCCCGCGCAACATTACGATCCTGACCATTTGCTGTTCACGCGGGCTGGAATTACCGGCTTCCCAGTTGTATATCGTTTGTGCCGATACCCCAAGCAGTGAGGCTATTTCCTCTGCCGTCAAACCCAGTCTCTGCCTTAAGGTTTTAAACCCTTTAGCAGTAAACCGTGCCTTAGTCGTTCCATCCGGATTGGTTTTGACCTCAACGTTCTTCGTACCACCCTTTTCAAGACGTGATACTTGCTTTTCCAGTTCCACTGAACGCCGTTTCAATGCGGCGATCTCTGAGCGGTATTGCGCCGATGCTTTCTTAAGCTTCTCGGTCTCGCTTCGAAGCTCTTTGCGCGCCAGGCGGATAATTTCTTCCTTCATTACGGATGCGATGTTTGCCATGCTACTGCTCCTTCAATATTACTGATTCAATCCAGCTGATGACTTTAAGACGATGAATGCATGATTGCAAGTCATGCTATCCGCTCACTTGTGAATTTGATCAACCGTCTTCGCCAATTGAGGTTCCGCAACTGCAGGTTGTACTGCCGGTGACTCCCTTACCAATCTGTCATGCGTCCAATCTGCTGCATCACCTGCTCCCCAGGATAGCAGTGAGGCGATTCCAAGTACCCATAAGTTACGTTTTTGCCCTTCTGGCATACCACGTCGACGAAAATGACTGTGAATGTATTTGGCTGCTATGGAGAACACGATGGTGGAAATAATCAAATTCCATATGGATGGCAGTGAGAATATGCTCATTGGTGATCCACACGCTCACGCAATTCCTTGCCGGCTCTGAAATGCGGCACATCCTTGGCGGGCACCGCGACAGTTACGCCTGTCTTGGGATTGCGACCTGTGCGTGGTGGTCGATGATTTATATCGAAGCAGCCAAAGCCTCTTATCTCGACACGACCACCGTTCGACAATGTGTTGGATATCGCATCAAGGATTTCATTGACCGCCAACTCTGAATCCTTGGCAAGAAGTTGTGGGTGCAGTTCGGATAAGTGCTTTATGAGGTCAGAACGGTTCATGCGTACAAGGCTATTTCTTGATAATTGTCGAATTTTACTCTAGAGATGATAATCCCTGGCGCGAACAATCGGGAAGCCGCAGTGCGCCTATGAAGTTTCAGTCATGGCACGCAGCGGTTACATCACCTTTCCAACAGATTAAGCCTTATACAGCACGTCAGCCATGTGCCTGTACGTTCTCTCTACGACGCCCTTCAAATCTACGGGAATGTCTCGACCAGGATCATCGCCAACGGTGCGAACGCTAACAGTCACGGAATAGTCCTCGCCCGAAGATGGCCTGCTTAATGATGTCTGGAAGAATAATTCGTGCGCATCGGAGAGCATTGGAACAACATCGGGCATGGCTTCGAAATAATCATTAAGTGCTTTGGCTACAATCAGCTTGGCCGCGCCGACTCCGTGATCGATTTTGTTTTTTTCATACAATTCTGCCGCAACCTGATTTCCAATCACCTGAATACCGACAATGCATGAAAATGACAGAGTGTGGTGCATCAGCACGTAGGTGAATATGGCGATCAATCTGCCGTCCACAACTCTCCATTCAATTGCCCAGTCCTGATTGTAGCGATGCTGTATGACTCGTGCCTGCATCGGATTGGTGACCCTGGCCACTTCTTCGATGATTGTGCACAGACCATCGTCACAGCTCGTTCTGAAGTCAGCTGTTGGTTTGCCTTTTGCAAACTTTGGCACATCGCAGTCATCGACCATGACTGGCATGACCACTACATTCTTTTTCTCCAGTTCGCGTAGCAACTCAGGAGACAGATCATTCCTGCACCATTCTGTTTTTGTGGATTCCTTCGACAGGATAACAAGGAGCGCACTGGTACCGTGCAGATCTTCCTGAATCTTGGTACTCAATGAGTCGCTATTTGCTAGTTGCCATTGGTCTATCCAGACATTTACGTTGTGCTGAGCTAGCTGAACAGCCAGTTTGTCTGCGAACTGCATGTCTGTGGGTGCATGAGTGATGAAAATGGGCATTTGAATACTCCTGGTGAGTTAATTGGAAATGAAGCCAGGCATTACGTACAGATGTGACCTGACTACATAGCAATCAACCGGAGTAGTATTTTTTAATGGCTAGCGTCTACCACGTCATCACAACGGTAGATATCGAGTGATATTCCATAAGGGGATTATTCTCTTCCAACAATATGCTGAAGCATTGATAACTACGGCCAGGAAGGCCTGTGGCTGACGTTTGCACCTTCTTTGATCCAACCACCCTGCTCTACCATCAAAACTCGATCCAGAGCTTCGCAATGGCTTGCAATGACATAACCTGACGACCGCCGTAATCCGCAGTGAACAATGGATCCACCTTGCAAGTCTGTTCAATCGAAGCTATCAAACATCATCACAGATTTTCGCATAACTTGTTATGTGTAAGAAACTATCAAGATACCGGATTAACTCGTGAATATTGATTTCAATTTGCGATATGAATATCAATTCCAGCTCTCAGTAATCAGGGTATTAATATTTAATATAAGTTCTATATACGGTAGCTGTTCTGCATACGTTCATAGTTTTAATATCTGAATATCCCCTCTCATTACCAATCCTCTTGCCATGAAGCTATTCAGAATAATTAGCTGAGCCAGTAATTATTAACTTGTTATCCATTGTATGAGTCAACCACAACGGATAACTGAAATGAGAAATAAACACGAGAACACTGAATTAACCAAGCAAGAAATCCGCGAACTGTTCAAATGGATTGCCCTTGAATCCTCATGCGATGAAAAAGCTGCCAATGGTATTCCAATGGCAGCTCTCTACCAGGCATGTTTTGAATTATTCGATGCACTTATTCGAATCGAAGAATTTGTAACGAAGGTTTTATCCAGTGATGATCCTGGTTTCGTAAAGCAGAATAGATTACTTGGAAGAGGCGACTTAAGAATTGCAAAGGAAAGCATCAAGAGACTACCACTGGCAGACTACTTCCCCCATGTCATCCCACTTTTTCAGAATTATTCTCCTGAGTACCGTTATAGCCACGCAGTTGATCTGTTTTTCAAATGTTGCTTCAAACTAGAGCTTGGCAAGGAATGGTTCAGCGATCCCAAGGGCTACACCACCATGAGAGGAGATAAACCGAAAACTCAACTAGAGTTATTCCACGATCTGATTGATTTGATTCGTACTGAATCTAGATCAGCTGAGTTCAACGGCAAGATAAGTCGCAGGGAACATAGCGCTAATAGAAATTATGAGAGCGCATTACCATTTGTCACCGGACTATTCTCAAAACGCCAACTCGTTTTGAGAGTGGATTTGTACTACATGCCTGAGTACGCGATCAGCACATCTGCTGAAGATGCGAAATCTGACCTGGCTCACTTCCTCTATACCTTCAGACACAATAAGGGGCTAACAAAATATTTGAATGCGTATTTCTGGAAGATGGAATTTGGACATCAGAAGGGTATGCATATTCACATGCTGTTCTTTTATGACGGGCATGAAGTAAAGGATGATGAATACTGCGCAAACCGCATCGGCACTTTCTGGAAAAATGTGATCACAAATGGTCGCGGTCGTTTTTATAACGGAAACACAGCTGAGCACAAGGCAGAATACGCGAAAGTTGGCTTGCTGGGTATTGGGATGATCGACCGTATCAATGAAGATCCGGATAAAGATACTAGCAAAATAACACGCGATATTTTGCTAAACAAAATCCTCAAGTATCTACTCAAGGCAGATCAGTACTTGTTGGCTACAAAGCTTGACAACATCAAGGGCAGGATCTACGGAAAGGGGTACGGGCCCAATGGGCGGGGAAGAAAGAAGGCGTGAGTGTGCATATTTCACCCATCTAGTTTGACTGACCTACTTCAGCCAACGTGTCCGATAACCCAGCCGCGATCAACTAGAGCCGCCTTACACTCATCGGACACGCGCTCAGTGTTCGCAGCTAGGGTAAGGAAGCTAGTCGGGCGAGACATGCCGACATATAGGTTCCGATACTGAGAAAGGTGGCTTTCCTTCAACTTAGGGTCTCGAACGGAGAGCCCAGCGATTACAGGCAGGGCCTCCTCAACGTCGAAACGCTTGCCTGGATGGCCGTAGGATTCAAGCACCAATGTTGCCAAGTGCGTTTCCCCCTTCATGGATGCGAGAGTGCCAATTTGAACGTCGAGCTGCCTACCACTATGCTCCACTGAGCAGACTTTCCAATCCACCTGAGGTGAAGTCGGTGCTTCAGGCTCTGCAAATACGGACAATGCCGCAAAATTGGAAAGCGTTACTCCTTCAGGCAGGAGTTTTTGCAGCGGTCCAAACAGCATCGCGGGAATCTGCTTACGCCCTGCTTCAGTGGCTGTCAAATTACCAGCGAGGGTTACGTCCCGCATGAGACGGCGAACAGGCGTCGTGTCAAACCCGGCGTCGCCAAGTCTGCGGAGCAACTGATTCCCGTCCCAGATACCCCTGACTGCCTCTGTGCCGGCAGCACGCAGCACCATTAGTACAGCCCTGCGAATATCCCTTGTGCGGTCAGCCAACGTTCCGGAATCTTGTTGCGCACCGGCCGGTTCTGACACCAAAGACCAAAACCGCTCGATGCGTGAACTAGCCAACTTGCTCTCATCCGCGAAACCCGGCCAGTAGTCCTGCAGTGTCCTCCCCGGCAACGCTTTTTTCGCATCACCCTGCTTCCGTGCACAGAGTGCCTTTACAACACCAGTCCGAAGCGCCGCATCGTCAAACCGATCGAGTACTTCAAGACCAAACGCGGCGATGACTTTACTCACTTGTCCGGTAGTGTAGGTCATAAGCATCGGGGGGTGATGATCGGCACGCTCGCCGACGACGGGCGCACCTGCAAGCTGCGCGCCGGCGACAACCTTCGCAATTGCCGGACCAAACCGTTTGCTGGTGCTGATTGGCAGCGCCCCCGTCTTGGGGAAGGTAAGATTCTCAGCGCCCTCGTTGTTGCCGAGAATTCGCTGATTAACGTCACCAAATCGTTGGATAACAACCGAGTCGTCAAACATCAACTGAAGCAAGCGCTCTTGGTCCCACGAGGTGTCCTGCATCTCGTCGATGAACACCAAAGGAAATCGTTGTGACAGCCGAGTTCTAAGATGGGGAGATTTCGCCAGAAGATGCTCCGCGAAGGCAAACATGTCCGCATAGCGGTAAACACCTTGTGTTGTCAGCGTCTGCTTAATGCCCAAGATAAATGGGAGCGTCTTTGCACCTATCCCGGGTAACTTGCCCCCCTCACTATCCACCTCAAGGTTTTGGCCCCGATAAACGAGCCCTGCAACCATTGGGGCGACACCGGGGTTCTTGTCCATGTAGGCGCGAAAATTCCAGTTTGTTCTTGCAATCGCAATGGCTCGCCGGCTGAACACCTCGTCGTCAATGATATCAACCGGCATGCCACTGCTACGAATGTACGGCAGCGCTAGGAACTGGTTCACGAGAGCGTGGATTGTCCCGATGAAGTGCGGGTATGCCAGGAGGCGGCAGCCGTCCACGGTTGCTCCGAGCCGCCGCTGAATTTCTTCACGCGCGACATTCGTGTGGCTCAGCACGCATATTCCTTTCCTCTCTTGAGCCCACTTTCGCCCCAGCAGCAAGAGTTTAGCAGCCAGCACAGTTGTTTTGCCGCTACCTGGAGCGGCGTTGATATCCCGAGTTCCGTTTTCCAGCAGGACTGCACGCCTCTCTGCATCAGTGAAGTTGAGGTCTGTGGTGAAGCTGGAGAGTTCCGCAAGGTCCGGTTCAGTAATTACAGGAACCGTCATGCTTTCGCTGCCTTGCCAGTAAGGTGCTTCATTGCACGCTGAAGATATGGGGGCAACCTCTTGAGCAGCTCTTCGCCTTTCCCATAGGTTCCAGTGGCTATGAGGTGCGCAGCATACTGGGCGGCGACGGCCTTTGACGCATCTCCTTCGGCCAAGGGCTGGTAGATGAGGGCCGCGAGCTTCTCCGGAGTGTGGCCAGCAGCGAGCAACTTCTCCCAGAGCCCGTGTGACTCAACCAAGGCCTTCACTTCGTCTTCTTCACTCAAACGTTCGCCTTTGGTATCTGCCTTCTTAGCCAAGTGGATGGCTGTATGCATGAGTTCGCCACAACCATAGAGTGCAAGGTCGAATTCCAGGGTCCAGCGATTGGATACGCAAACGATTGTGCTGCCGCCTTGGGCCCGTAGCTCTTTGGTCTTAACCAACTCATCTAGCTTTTCGGCAGTATAGTCAGCATCGAAACGCGGCTTACCATTCTTCGGTGGCTCGATGTAGTCTACTTCGTTGGGTACCACATCCCTGTCTGTAATACAGACGACAGGAATGGGGAGACAAATCGCATCATCAGCTCGTTGAAGGATGCGGGCGTAATGATATAACCCAACGCCGCCCACATTGACGATGGAAATACCGTATTCATTGAACGAGAGACCACATGCCTCGGCCAGCGCCGGAAGCAAGAGCGCTTCAGCTGGACCTTCCACAATGGCCACACCCCGAGCGAAGAACAGGTTCGCCTTAGAGGCATCGATAAACCGCCGCAGGAAGTCGTAGTCACTCTTCTTCAGCTTAGTCTTGCCGTGCGCCAAACTAAACAATTGTGCCTTGTGAACCAGCGTCATGCTTGCAATGTCTGCACCGGCCGCCAGCGATGGGCTGTGCGTCGTCATGACGACCTGTACTGGGCGCTTGCCCTCTTCCGGCTTGGTGGCGCTTCGTTCAAGCAGTTGCTGAACGCGTTCTTGGAGTTGCGGATGCAAGTGCGCTTCTGGTTCCTCTATCAACAAGAGGGCAAGCTCATCTCCATCCCGCAGGAGCACCAGTTCTGTGGCCATGAAAAGCGTATTGTTATAGCCAAGACCCCGCGCACAACGTTCGTCAGGATGAATACCCTCTGAAGGGAGTAGACCGAGCTCGAACTTCTCAAGGATGGGCTGGAGAGCAAGGTCGGAAGCTATTTGAATGCGTGAAGACAGATCTCCGCCAGCGAAGGCAAACTTGCTCAAGTAGTTGTCGTTGATGTCATCTTGGACACCTTTGATGACATCGTGCTTGCCAAGGTGATGCTGCGTGAATGCCATCAACCCGACCAAATTCTTCGGGACCTCATTAGCGTTGGCGGTGTCGAAATCATTCTTTTCTTGCCCCTGGATGCTCTGATGGGCACCAAGAATCTGGGATAGGCGCGACTGTCGGCCGGGGCGAAGCTCTGCCTCCGCGTCACGGAGCGGCCGCAAATATGTCGCACGAATGAACTCGCGAACGACTGCCCCAACTTCTGGACCAATGCCGTCGCGCCCTGATCGGGTGACGGCCTCGACCCGCCCGCGCTTATTGTTTTGGGGCGGAATCCATCGAGCTTGCAGATGGACGATGAGACTAAGAGAGCCATCTGCCTCGTGGGTTAGAAACTCCAGTACAGCAGCCTCTTGATCCGGGTTTAAGTCAGCAAGTGTTGCCTCAATGAACAGCGTTTGGGCTCGGTTGGCTCCGCTGACATGGAAATCGGTCTCGAACAGTCGGATGAACTCGTAGCTGGTTGTCCAAAGAACATACCGAATTGCGTCTACCACGGCGGTCTTACCCGCATCGTTCTCGCCAACGAGGATATTCAAACCGGGCGAAAGCTCCCAGTCCAAGATAGGAGCGGTAGTTCCATCTCCAAACGCGCGGAAGTTGAACGCGCGTATCCGTTTTAGGTGCATTTTTTGTCTCCCTGATCAGATGTCAACGTATATTACGCCATCGATATACGCAAAACATCAAACGACAGGTCGGCAATTCATATTGGAATATCGTGAACTCGGGTGCAATCGTCAATTTTGGCCGAAAGACTGGACTGCTGCAGATCATCTGAGGCCGGGTGGAATACTGGGATCACTGAGAAGGATTACCATGGTTAGTGCATCTTGCTTGGTTGAACCGATCAAATCGCCATTGCTGCGGCGATCATTTGCAATTTGACCAACTGAGAGGGGTGCTATTTCTGATATTCCAGCGATTGAGTAGCGAAAATATCAGAAATAGCGATGCACTAGGCTGCCTTCTTCAACTGCGCAGCAGTCCTGCTATTATCAGACCGCATCGGATGGATGTAGTCCAGATTTGCTTCGCCCCTAGCAACAGGGGAATGATTTGGGATGGATAAAAAAGCTTTACGTATTGCCATAGCTTGAGCCGTGCTGCATTTTAAGAGTTTACGAATAGACTCAACAGTCGGTTGGATCTCCCCGGTATCGACTGCCTGCTTCACGATAGCCAGCTTTGCATCTACTGATGAAATTGGGACTTCCGGTACCGGCAATTTTGTCAATTCAGTTGAACCTGACGGAACTAGAGTTTCCGGTTTAACTTCCTGGTCCGATTTGGATCGCAATAAGTACCACCAAAATGCGGCAAGCAATTCCAACACAAGTGCACTGGCAGTTCCGATAGTAATTGAAATTGCTGCAGCATTACTATGTGTTACTTTTTCGAGTAACGTAATTACTGGGTCATTACTTTCCGCGCTCTGAATAGTATCAGCGTTACTCAAAAGAGTAATGAGGGTGTCGTGCAATTTTTCGGCGCGCTTAGCCTCTTCCAGTTCAGCGTTCAATGCGACAATTCTTTTATCATTTGTTGTTTTAGACAAGGCACGCGCAACCTCGGCTAGCGGCCTCGCGGAGATGTGGCTAAGCGCCTGTTTAACAGTTTCGATTTGTTGATTTGAACTGATTACCTGTACTGAGTTTATGGCCCTGCTTTCACCGGCATCGGCTGAAACGCTTGTAAAAAATGACATCTGAAAATACATAGTAACCACCAAACAAGCGCTCCATATTACCCAAGCGACAAGCTTTTCCCAACCCGTAAGATATTTTGACCATGCTGGCAACAGGTGCGTACCCAAACAGATTGCAAACGCAAATATCGATAGTATCGTTTGATAAGTCGGCCCTACTCCGTGTGTAATGGCATTGCTGACAACCATTGATACAGAAGCACCAGTGGTAATTGAAGCGAGTGATAAAAGTAAAATATTTTTTTTGTTTATCATGATGTATCTCTTTTTTAATGTCTTCGAGTCAATTCTCCGCCCTTGGGGCAAAGGCTGGTTTTAGCCAGCGACTTGAAGAACGTTGTAATTACCCGCTGCTTGCGCGGGGTGCTTTGCTTGCCAGTATTGAAACGGGAATGTCATAGTGCAACCAATCTGGATCAACATCCCGGATACCAGTGGAACGTCAATTCCACTGACCTTCATTGAAATGCTCCAACGCATCACGCACCGCGTTATAAACCGCATCGTCTGCCGCATCGTGGTTGTCGGTGGCCTCATATGCGGCCTTTGTTGCGTGCGCCGTGGCGATGTCACTATTGCCAGTAGCCATTAGTGCTTCGTACGCAGCTGGTCGAGCTACAACGTACGCGGCGTCATAAGAGGCCTTATACGTTGCGTCATCATCGGCAACATACCCAGGTTCAGCAGGTTCAGCAGGTTCAGCAGGTTCAGCAGGTTCAGCAGGTGCAGC
>VFSW01002597.1_pt1 | contig 27319 bp, 20 predicted proteins | sample 5358111 | NCBI WGS metagenome assembly VFSW01 (sample SAMN11554181, study PRJNA540505) | mine drainage metagenome | isolation source: sediment from site ElyBrook_90M | place: USA: Ely Copper Mine, Vershire, VT | collected 2017 | reverse complement strand
AAACTGCCCCTGCCGGCTCCTGATTTTCATGCTCATCTTGCATTGGATAATTCTGGGCAGCAAGCCCCAGTTGCGGAGGCGCGCCGTTGTGTGTATCCTAAGAGGGCATAGAAAAAACGAAGATTAAGTAAGACGAGGAGTATCTATTCGCGAATGGCACTGGCATCCGAGGTTAAGCAGCAGGTAATTGCAAAGTTCAAGCAGCACAAAACCGACAGCGGGTCGCCAGAGGTACAGGTAGCCATCCTGAGCCAGCGTATTCTGGATCTCACGGAGCATGTGAAGGCGAACAGGCAGGATCATCATTCGCGGCGCGGTTTGCTGTCGATGGTGGCCCGTCGCAGGCGCCTCGTTGGCTATCTAAAAAGCCGTAGCCCGGAAAGGTACAAAACCCTGATTCAGAGCCTCGGCATACGCCGTTAGTTGCTGGGCTCAGGGTAGAACCGCCCTGGTGGGCGGTGACCCATCCATTCAGTCCCTCCCCGCCCTCTTAATCGGAACGGCCCGCGGGTTCGCTCGCGGACCGGGATTATAAGGACACTCTCGATGTTACATATTGTTGAAGTCGACCTGGACGGTCGCAAAATTACCCTGGAGACGGGGAAAGTCGCCAAGCAGGCCAATGGGGCCGTGGTGGTCCGCTCCGGAGATTCGGTGGTGCTGGTCACCGCCTGTACGGCCGAACAGCCGAAGCTGGGGGCGTCGTTCTTTCCCCTCACCGTCGATTACCGCGAGTACACCTACGCGGCGGGCAAGTTCCCGGGCGGATATATCAAGCGCGAAGGCCGGCCGTCGGAGAAGGAAATCCTCACCAGCCGGCTGATCGACCGGCCGATCCGGCCGTTGTTCCCCGAGGGTTATTCGCACGAGACGCAGGTGATCGCCATGGTCCTCTCGGCCGATCCGGAAAACGATCCGAGCATCCTGGCCATCATCGGCGCGGGTGCGGCGCTGGCGATCTCCGACATTCCGTTCCACCACGTGCTGGCGGGCATTCGCATCGGCTACGTGGGCGGCAAGCTGGTGGTGAATCCGACCTATGAGGAGTCGCGCGAGTCGAAGCTGAACATCGCCGTGGCGGGCAGCGAGGACGGCATCGTGATGGTCGAGGCGGGCGCCCAGCAGGCGACCGAGGAAGAAGTGCTGACGGCCATCGACTACGGTCACTTGTGCTGCACGAAGATCGCCGGGGCGATCCGCGAGCTAGTGGCCAAGACCGGCAAGCCGAAGCGTGAGTTTACACCGGCGCCGGTGAACGAGGCGATGTACGCTCAGATCGAGTCCGCCATCCGGGCCGAACTGACGGACGGGCTGAACACCTCTAAGTACCCGAAGCTCGAAAGCTATCATCGCGTGGACGAAGCGAAGGCCAAGGCCGTCGCGGCGTTCCCTGAAGAGCAGCAGGCGGAAGCGGGCAAGCTGTTTAACCTGTTGAAGGAGAAGATCTTTCGGGACGAGATGCTGGATAACCGCCGGCGTCCGGATGGGCGCAAGTTCGACGAGATCCGCGCCATCGAAGTCGAGGCGGGAGTGCTGCCGCGCACCCATGGCTCATCGCTGTTCACCCGCGGCGAGACGCAGGCGCTGGTCACCTGCACGCTCGGCACGAAGGACGACGAGCAGCGGATCGAGATGTTCGACCCGTCCGAGACGGCCAAGCGCTTCATGCTGCACTACAACTTCCCCCCGTTCAGCGTGGGCGAAGTTGGCTTTCTGCGCGGGCCCGGCCGGCGCGAAATCGGCCACGGCGCGCTCGCCGAGCGTTCGCTCGCCGCCGTGATCCCCGACGAAAAGGCATTTCCTTACACGCTGCGCGTGGTGAGCGACATTCTCGAGTCGAACGGATCGAGCTCGATGGCCACCGTCTGCGGCGCGACCATGGCGCTGATGGATGCCGCCGTGCCGATCGCGGCGCCGGTGGCGGGCATCGCGATGGGCCTGGTCAAGGAGGGCGAAAAGTACGCCATCCTCACCGACATCGCCGGCGCCGAGGACCACTACGGCGATATGGACTTCAAGGTCGCCGGCACCGAGGCCGGCATCACCGGCCTGCAGATGGACATCAAGGTCCCCAACATCACCGTCGCCATCATGCGCGAGGCGCTCGAACAGGCCCGCAAGGCCCGCCTGTTCATCCTCGGCAAAATGAACGCCGTGCTCGCCACGCCGCGCGCCGAGATGTCGAAGTACGCGCCGCGCATCTACACGCTGCAGATCCCGGTGGACAAGATCCGCGAGCTGATCGGGCCGGGCGGCAAGGTCATCCGCGGCATCGTCGACGAGACGGGTTGCAAGATCGACGTGAGCGACGACGGAACGGTGAACATCTACGCCTCCGACGGCATCGCCGCCGAGAAGGCCATCCAGCGCGTCACCGATATCGGCGCCGTGGCCGAGGTCGGCAAAACCTACCTGGGCAAGGTCGTTCGGCTCGCCGAGTTCGGCGCCTTCGTCGAGATCTTCCCCGGCACCGACGGCCTGCTGCACATCAGCGAGATCTCGGAGAACCGCATCAAGAACGTGCGGGACGAGTTGAAGGAAGGCGACCAGATCCTGGTGAAGGTGCTGGCGCTCGAGGGCAACAAGATCAAGCTCAGCCGCAAGGCCATCCTGCGCGAGCAGCGCGAGAAGCTGAAGGCCGGCACGAGCGCCTGACGCGCGCGCGCCGGAACGGATCGAGCCGATTCGCTCCGGCGCGCGCCCGCGCTAAACCGCCTGCATCCCGGCCAGCACGCCGCGCATGTAGGCGAAGGACCGCTGCATGCCCGGCATCGGGTCGTCGGCGTGAATTTCGTACTCGAGCATCGCCCCGCCCGAGTATCCCATCTCGATCAGTTGCGCGAAGATCGCGCGGATCGGCATCTTCCCGTCTCCCACCGCGACCTGGCTTTCCTTCGCGCCCATGTCCGCCAGATCCTTGAGGTGCATGCTGAGCAGCCGCGGCCCGGCCGTGCGAATCGACTCGACCACGTCCGCGCCCGTGCGCGCCGTGTGCCCAACGTCGATGCACAGGCCGCAGCGCGGGTCCATGTCGCGCACCGCGTCGAGCGCGCTCTGGGGCGTGGGAAAATTGTGATCCTCCGGCCCATGGTTATGGATCGCGATCTTGATGTCGAATTCCTTGACGTACTTCTCGAGCATCGGCAACGTCGTGTGGGTCGGCGCGCAAACGATCAGCGGCAGGCCGGCCATCTTCGCGTAGTCGAACTTGTGCCGGATGTCGGCCTCGTCGGGCTTCGAGAACGAAATGTTGCCTCCGCCTTCGATGTGCAGCCCGGCGTCTTCGAACTCCTTGCGCGCGGCGCGGATCTCGTCCGGCGTGCTGGTGAGCGCGAGATGAAAATCCTTGATGTCGATCCAGTTCACGCCGAGTTCCTTGGTCATCTGGATGGCCTGGGCGCGGGAAAATTTGCGAAACGAATAGCTGGCGACGCCGAGATGGAACTGCGCCTTGCCTTCGGGCGCGGCGCCGAGTTTCACTCCGGACAGAGCGGCCGCGGAGGCCGACGTGGCCAGCAGCGCGCGACGGGAAATCATGATAGGGTCTCCTTACCTTCGATGATCGTAACGTATTTGTCGATCGGTGGACTGGCGAACCGCTGTTTGCGCGCGCCCGGCGCGGGCCACTGGATCTCGACCCAGTCGATCTTCGTCGCCGCGCCGATGCCGAGGATCTCGCGCGGATCGTGCGCGGACAAGTAGCTGCCGCCGCCGTTGCGCAGACGCGAGCGGACCTGGCCGGCCGCCGACCACGCGATGCGGGCGCCGATGGCGTCGCGCGTGCATTGCCGGCCCTCGAGCCGCAGCCCCAGCCAATGATTGCCCTGCCCGGCGTTGTTCTTGAGCAGCACCGGCGCGCCGCCGTTGTTACCGATCAGGACGTCGGGGCGGCCGTCGTTGTTGAAGTCGCCGATCGCCAGTCCGCGCGCCGGGAACGAACGCGTGAACGCGGGCCCGCCTTCGTCGCTCACGTTGCGCATGCGCGCGCCGTCGTTGTGGAACAACAGCAGCGGCTCCTTGTAGCGCACCTGCTGCGAATACTGGTCGATCATGTCGTCGGGATGTCCGTTCGCCAGGATCAGATCCAGCCGGCCGTCGTTGTCGTAGTCGAAGAACTTCAGCCCCCACCCGCTTAACAGGCGCGTGGCGCGGGCGATCTCGTTCTTCGGCGCGACGTCGGTGAAGTCCTCGTTGTGGTTGTTGCGATAGAGCGAGAACATCTCCTGATCGACGTTGGCGACGAACAGATCCTGCCAGCCGTCGCCGTCGATGTCGCCGGCGTCGACGCCCATGCCCGAACGCGCCTGCCCGTTGTCGCTGAACCCCACCTCGGCGGCCAGGCCGATCTCCTCCCACTTCGTCTTGCCGTCGCGCCCCTTGCCGCGATTCATGTAGAGAAAGTTCTGCACCGTGTCGTTGGCCACGAACAGATCCATGCGGCCGTCGTTGTTGAGGTCGGTGGCGACGACGCCAAGGCCCTTGCCAAGGGATTTCTCGATGTCGGTGCCCTGGCTCGCCAGCGTGAACGTGCCGTCGCCGTTGTTATGGAATAGCAGGCTGGGCGTGCCCTTGAACACGCGGGGGATGCAGTAAAAGTGCCGGCCGAGCTTGTTGTCGCCGCACATCATCATGTGCTCGCGCCCGTATTCGACGAAGCTGCAAACGAACAGATCCAGCCGTCCGTCGTTGTCGTAGTCGAACCAGACGGCGCTGGTGGTCCAGTGGCCCCGGAAAACCTCGGGTCCGAGCCCGGCCTTCGCGCTGACGTCGGTGAACGTGCCGTCGTGATTATTGCGATAGAGCGCCGGCGGGCCGTAGGCGGTGACGAACAGATCCGGATAGCCGTCGTTGTCGTAGTCGCCCACGGCCACGCCCATGCCGAAGCCGGTGGATGTCACCCCGGCGCGCTCGGTGACGTCGGTGAACGTGCCGTCGCGATTGTTGCGGTAGAGCGCGTTGCGCAGCGGCTTCGGCGGCGTGTAAAAATCCGACGGGCCGCTGTTGACCAGAAAGATGTCCATCCAGCCGTCGTTGTCGAAGTCGAAGAAGGCGCAGCCCGGACCCATGGTCTCCGGCAGGTAGCGGTTCGGCGACATGGCGTTTTCATGGGTCCAGACGATGCCGCTCGCCGAAGCGGGGATCTCTTCGAACAACGGCGCGGCGGCCTCGGTAGCGGCGGCCAGACGCGCGGCGCCGCAGCCGGCCAGCGCCGACAGCCATCGGCGGCGGGTGAGCTTCATCTCTTCAATCGTAAGCAACGCCGTCCGGTCGCGCGGCGGACGCTAGTTGGGATACGGGTCATTTTTCCTCGCGATGCGGATCTGATGGTCCGCGAACTGGTAGTGCGCGCCGGGCAGCTCGATCTTCGGCATGTGGCACGAGGCGCAGCGGTCGTGGCCCACCGGGCAGGCGGGGGCGGCGCGCGCCAGGCGCGGCTTCGCGCCGCTCGCATGACAGGCCAGGCATTTTGTATCGTAATGCGATATATCCCGCTCGAGATCCCCGTGCGGGTCGTGGCAGGCCGTGCAGCGGATGCGCGGATCCGCCGCATCGTAACACTTGCTGTTGGCGAGCCGGTACGGCTGGAAACGCACGTTCGGAACGCCCCGTGGCCCGTCGGAGGCGATCTGCGCCCAGGTGCGGTGGCACTGCCCGCAAAAGTCCGACACCTCCTCGGTGGTCATGGCTTCGAGCTTCCGTGGAGCGAAGCTCCGGGCGTCGCCACGGCGAATGGCTTCGACGTGTTGCGCCTCGGGCCCGTGGCAGTTCTCGCACTGGATGCCCGGGATTGCGGCCTGTACGTCGAGCGTTTGGCCATGTACTCCGCCGGTCGAATGGCAACCGAAACAATCTTGTGCGTCCTTGGCGGACATCAGCCTCCCGGCCGCTTCGTCAATCGAACGCGGCTTGGCCGACGTGGCGCCGATTGTGTGGTCGAGCCGCTGTGTCGCGTTGAAGAAGCTCACGCGGCTCTCGTACCACTGGCCGCCGCGCTCGAAGACGTAGGTCTGGCCCGCCGCGCCCAGGCCGAACGCCCACGCGAGCGTCACGGTGAGTGTCTGCCGCCCGTCGCTCACGTGGTAGACGCTCTCGCCGCCTTCGCGAACGATCTCGTAGGAATACGGGCCATCGCGGAATGTCAGGCGAGGATGGTCGCGCAGGATGGCGCAGGTCGAGACGGGCTCGAGCGCGCGCGCCATCGCGCTCGATGCCGAAGGCGCGGTCTTGTCGCGGTGGCAGGCGGCGCAGGCGGGCGTACCCGCGTAGCCAGCCGGAAGCGCGGCGCGCCCGGCCACGCCCGCTGCCAGCATCGGCGCCAGCCATCTTGACGCAGCCAGGAGGCGGATCACGGCGCGGCGCCGGGCCGGGCGATCATGGCTTCTCCGCGGCGGGCGCCGGGTTCACAACCTGCACGCCCGGCTGTTTGGCCTGCGCTTCGGCGTTCAGCCGCTGGACGATCGCGCGCTCGCGGTCGCCGTCGGCCTTGCGCTTCAGCTTGTAGTACACGGTGGCGAGAGTCACGTGCGCCTCGGTGAAGCGCGGCGACTCCTTCACGATGGCTTCGAGTTCGCGCCGCGCCTGGTCCAGCGCACCATTGGCCGCGTGAATCGTCGCGATCTGGTAGCGCACGCCCGCGTCGCCGGGGCGCAAATCGAGCGCGCGCTCGAAATGCGGCAAGGCATTCGCGTAGTCCTGATCCTGTTTGAGCAGCACGCCGGTGTAAAGTTGCGCATTGAAGTCGTTGGGATTCGACCGCAGTTCGCGCTGGAACGCCTCGGCCGCGCGGGGCGTGTCGCCAGTACGCATCAGCGCGGCCCCGTAATACGAGTAGAGGTCCGGCAGGTCCGGGTTGATCTGAACGGCCTTCTCGAGATCGGCCCGCGCGCCGGCGAAATCGGACACCATCAACTTTGTCATGCCCATCAGCAGCAGCGCTTCGGCCGAGCCACCGTTCTTGAGAATGCGCTCCACCAGCACCTGCCCTTCTTCCGGGCGCTTGTCGCGAATGAGCGCGGTGCCGAGCATGTAGTCGACCGCCATCGAAACCGCGGGCCGCGCGGCGAGCGGCTGCAGAAGCGCAATCACGTCGGCGTTGCGGCCCAGCCGCAAGTAACAGTCGGCCAGCAGCAGCGTGGCCTGGTCGTTATCCGGAAGCGAACGCCGCGCGGCGGTCAAATGATCGATCGCGGGCTGGTACTGCCCCATCTTGTAATAGGCGAGCGCGAGGTTCAGTTGGATGCCCGCGTTGTTCGGGCTCTCGCGAAGCGCCTCGCGATATTCGGCGACGGCCTCCTGATAGTGCCCGGTATGGGCGAGCGCCGCGCCGAGGTTCGAGTGCGCCATCGCGACGTCGGGCCGCAGCTTGAGAAACTCGCGGTAGGCGCCGATCGCGCCGTCGAAATCGCCCGCCTGCTGCAGTTCGACCGCGTGGCGCAGCAGCGCGTTGGCCGCCTCGCCCGCGGCCGCGGCTTGTATCCGGGGAGCGGCGAAACAGAGAAGAAAAACCGCGAACCACTTCATGGCGGGGATCCCTTCCATCTAATCACAGCGCGAGCGCGCACGCGGGCATGCGCGCGGACGCCGCCCGCCAACGCGAAACCGGATACGATAGCACTGATCTCCCGCACCTCGTGGAGGAGATCGCAAGGTGGGAAGCGGGCGAGAGGTTCACCGATGATGAAGAGAGACCGAGTCACGCGAAGCGAAACCGGCCGCCAGCGGGCGTCGCGCCACGCGATTCCCGCGTTTGCGGCGGTCGCGCTGATGGTCGTCTGCCGGCCCGTGCATGCGCAGTCCCAGGCCGAACAGCTCGTCGAACGCTCCATCGAAGCCGGCCAAACCGCCGACCTGACCACGCTGCCCGACGGCCAGCGGACCCTCGGCGCGGCGTCGCTCGTGCAACTCCTCGGCAAGGCGCAACCCAACGCCCGGTCGATCACCATCCGGGGCGCGGAGATCGGCGACGCGTCCCCGATCAACGACGAGACCGGTTCGCTCGACGTGCCGAACAGCGTCCGGCTGGAACAGTGCCACTTCGCGAAGCGGCTGCAATTGGCGAACTGCCACTTCCATGGCGGCCTCGCGTTCGTGAGATGCCGGTTCGACGGAGGCGTGGACCTGTCGGGCAGTACGGTGGATGGCGACCTGTTGCTGGGCGAGATCGTGATCTCCGCCGCGCCCGAGAAACAGCGCGCCATGCTTCTCACCGACATGCGCATCGGCGGCGAGCTTTTCCTCGGCCGGCCGCGAATCGAAGGAGGCATCGCGGCGGGCGGAGTCACGGCGCGCGAGCTGAACGTCAACCTGGCCGGCGCGCGCGTTGGCGAGGTGAGTTTCTCGCACCTTACCGCCGATTCCGCGGTGCTTTCGAGCGGCGGAAAAGCCGAGGCGGAGTTGCCGCTCGTCGCAATGCCGGGCGCGACGGTGAAGGACGTGCTCGTCCTTCGCGGCCTGGTGTTGCGGAACCTGAACCTGTCGCTCGCGAATGTCGCGGGTACGGCGTCGCTGGAAAATGTCCGCGTCGTCAAGGAACTCAACTTCTCTGGAGCGACGCTGGGTTCTTTCCGCTGGACGCTCGCGGCGCCGCTCAAGCCGGGCCCGGTCTGGCCCGGCAGCATGCTTTTCGCCGGGTTCACATTTCAGAACGCCATGGTGCAGTTGCCGCCGCCGGCCGCCGGGACCGTCGACAGCGACGACCTGCCGCCCGCGGACATCGGCGACACGCTTCGCTGCTTCATGCACGCGCATTATTCGCAGTCGGCGTTCCAGTCGCTCGAAGCGGAACTCACTCGGCAAGGCGAGATCCCGGATGCCGAGGATGTGTTCTTCGCCATGCACCACGCCAACCGCGCCGCCGCCTGGACCTGGAACCCGGCCACCTGGCCTTGGGGCGTTTTCGATTTCTTTCAGGAGTATGTCCTCGGCTACGAGCGGTCCGTGCTGACGCCGCTCGTCTGGGCCCTGGTGTTCGTAATTTGCGGGACGAACCTGTTCCGGCGCTCCGGCGCGATGACGCCGGCCGGCGAAGGAGGGAAGGCGCCGGCGTTTTCGGCCGCCTGGTACAGCCTCGAGCTGTTCCTTCCGGTGGTCGATCTTGGCATGGCGAAGTCGTGGCGGCCCGCCAACCGCTCGTTGCAGGCCTACGCCCGCGTGCAGCAGATCGCCGGATGGGTGCTCGTGCCGGTGGCGCTCGCGGCCGCGACAGGCGTGACGCACTGACGCCGGAAAAGTCCGCCAATCCTCGGCCGGTAGCTCGCCCATGTCGCGGCTCCCGCCGGAAGCACCCCAATCGAGGAGCACGCCCGTGACGCCGTCGCGCTCGTTGAGCGGATGCACGATCGGGCTGACGTAAACCAGCGGCGCCTCGCAGGCGGCCTTCGCGACGGGATGTTATTGCGACCCGGCGAGTTTTCTGATGTCGATCGACCCGTTCGAGGTGTTCAGGTCAATCATCGGGCCGCCGCTGCCGAGATCCGCATCCAGGCGGTTCTTAGATTGCGTCGCGCCAGCCGGGAGCGTCAGCGCGAAATCGGTCGAGATGCGGCTGTTCGACGTGCTCGCATGCACATGGGCGTTCGCGTGGTCCGGCAGGCGCACTTCAATCGACGAGTTCGACGTTTCGGCCTTTATATCGGGAAGCGTGGCGGCGTCGAGCGAAAGGGAGATGTGGCCGTTCGACGAGTTGAGTTTCACGGGCTGGCCGGGGCGCGGGTCGCGCAGACGGCCGTCAATGGCGCTGTTCGAGGTTTCGGCCCGCAGCGCGCCTCCGGTAGACTCCGTCCGGATGTGCCCATTCGAGCTATGTGCGTCGATGTCGCCGCGATGATCCTCGATCTCGATCGCGCTGTTCGAGGTCACGGCCTCGAGCCGGCCGCTCGTCGATGCGTCGTAGATTGCGCCGTTCGACGTGTGCAGCCGCGCGTCGCCCTGCACGCCCTCGACGCGCAGCGTGCCGTTCGAGCTTGCGATGCGGTCTAGCGTGGCGTCGCGCGGCACGTGGATCGTGTAACGTGCGCCCGCCATGTGGTGCATGCCGGGCGGAACGATCGTCCGCAGCGTGATCGAGTCGGGATTCGAAGCGTTCGCGTCGATGCGAATCTCTCGCAACAGGCTCTCGGTGGCCGCAAGCTTTTCCCCATCCACTTCCACCGAGTTCTTGTCCCAGCTCGAGATCTCCACCTCGCCGTTCTGCGTCTCCACCGTCAGGCGCACACCCGGATTGGCGTTGAACGTGAAGTGAAACGGCTCGCGGTAGCGCGCGCCTTCGATGAAGTCGCCTACCTCGCAGCCGGCCAGGAGCGCCGGCAGGATCAGCAGCGCCGTCCGTGGAACGGTCTTCATGGGAGATCCCCCTACGAACCGTATTACGAACCGCGCCGCGAAAAGTTCCCCAAGCTCACGGCCGCGAAGTACTAGAACGTCAGGTGCAGCGACATCTGAATGAAGCGCGGGCTGCCCAGCGTGTGCTGAATCATGCCCAGGCTGCCGTGCGGCGGATTGTACTGCGTGGGTGGATTGTTGAAGTTGTAGAACTGCACGTTGTTGTTCGGCGTATCGAAGCTCGGCTGGTTGAACAGATTGAAAAAATCGGCCTCGTAGCGCAGCCGGAACCGCTCGGTGAGCTGGAATTCCTTGAACGCCGCCAAATCGAAGCGCGTCTGGAACGGACCCCGGAACATGTTCCGGCCCGCATTGCCGAACGTGGTCTCGAACGTGTCGCAGGCGGGGGCGCCGCTCGAGTTCACGCCGCAGGGTGGAACGCCGTTCGTGCCCGGCGCGACCGTCGGAACGTAGAACGCGTTGGGATTCAGCACCGGGTTGTTCGCATTCACGCCCAGCGTCCCCTGCAACTGCGCCGAGCCGGCCGTGAAGCCGTTCGCGATCGGCACGAACGGGTTGGTGATGAAGTCGTTGTTGCTGTAATACTGGCTTGCCACCGCGCCGCTGAAATCGTACACGCCATACGGCTGGCCGCTCTCGGCCACCGTGATCCCGCTCAGCCCCCAGCCGTTCAACGCCGTCCCCAGCGCCTTGTTACTGGTCACGTTCGGCGTGGTGTACAGGTAGTTAATCGTGATCACGTGCGTGCGGTCGAAGTCCGAGTTGCCGTATGCCTGGCTCAGATTCAGAGGATTGTTGCCGTTGTAGAACAAACCGAGACCGCTCTGATCGTCCAGGCTGTGGGACCATGTGTAGCTCGCGTTGATCATGAAGCTGCGGCTGAGCCTCTTGCGCACCTGAAACTGAAGCGCGTTGTAATTCGAAATTCCGGCCGCTTCGTAATAGACCGAGTTTGGGTTGTAGCCAAGATAGGGCACGCGCAAGTCGGTGTTGCCGCCGTCGGCGGTTGCGTAGGGCTCGAGCGTCGTCACGTTATAACCGTACGAGTACTGCTCGCCGTGGACCGGATGCGAGGGCGTGGCGATTTGCGCCTGGTTGAACGGCACGGGCACCGTAAGGTTGGTTCCGTGATTGCCGACGTAGGCAAGATCGAACACCCAGTCGTTGGCGGGCTGCCACTGCACGTCGAAGGTCCAATTCTGCGTGAACGGCAGGTTGTTGTTCGGGTCGTAGCCGCCGAACAGGAAGGGTGTCGCGCCGTTGATGATGCCTGCCTTGTTCGGCAACAGGCTGGCGAAGCTCGCCACGGTGCCGGGCGGCGCCGTGGGCGGCGTCGTGCCGAAAGGATTCTCGAACGTGGTCCCCTGCGGGGCGGCGAAGGGGACGACAAATGGCGGCTCGAGGGTCACACCGAACGGCCCGTTGTATCCGAAGCCCGCGCTCGGCGACAGCTCGCTGAAGAACTCGCCGCGGTCGTAGTACATTCCCCAGCCCGCGCGAATCACGACGTTTTTCAGCGCCGCCGGACTCCACACCGCGCCGAAACGCGGCGCGAAGCCCCACTGGTTCGCCAGCATCGTCGAGGCGCTCACGCCCTTCGTCCCTACGGTCGCGTTATTCCCGGCGATGACCAGGCCGGAGTTCGTCAGAGTATCGGTCGAGTCGCTGTAGGAATACTGGTTCGGATAGAAGTTGGTCAGGCGCCCGTACTTCTCCGAGAGCGGCCCATCGTAGTCGTAGCGGATTCCCAGGTTCACCGTCAGATTGCTCTTGATGCGCCAGTTGTCGGTCACATACGCGCCCGCCGTGGTGGCGCGATAGTAGCGGTTCGACGAACCCGTGAACAGCGTCGAGTTGCCAAGCCCCGGCTTTACTTCGCCGAGCATGAACGTCGAGAAGTCGGCGAAGGTGAGGTTCGCCACCTGGTTGTTGTCGTTCACGATATTAAGCTGTGTCAGATCGAACGTCGTGCCCGCCTTGATGGTGTGTTTGCCAACCACCCAACCCAGTCCGGTGCCGTATTCGTACTGGTTCTGATAAACGCCGGCATTGGAGAAATTCGACGCCGGCCCGATCGACAGGGCGCCGCCGACGTTGGGGTCCGAGAAGGCGATGTTGATGCCCGGAAACTTCGTCAGCCCGAACATGTTGATTCCGAAGTCCTGCGCCGTGTACTGCGGAGTGTCGCCGGCGAAGGCGCGCTGCCGCGTGAAACCGGCGTGCAAGTCCCAGGTCAGATTCGGCGACAGAATCCTCGAGTTGTCGATCGATACCGCCTGCGCGCCCGCGAACAGCGTCTGCGGGAAGCCGAACGTCTGGCTCACGGCGAACGGGCTGTTGTTCGGGTTGTCCTGGTAAAAGTACTTTCCCGACAGCCGGTCGTTGCTGCTCACCACGTAATCGAGGTTGCCGTTGATCTGCGTCACGGTATAGAGCGGCGTGGGCGCGGTGAGCACGGCGTTATATCCCACCTGCGCGGCCTGGGCGGGGTCGGTGATCGTGGGCGTGGGGATCATGTACTGGCCATTCGACGTCTTGGCCTGCATCAGCTTCAGCGCCACCGAGTCCATCTGGCTGGCCGCCGCCGTCGTTCCGAAGTCGTTGTTGATCAGGTTCGCCAGCGCGCCGGCGCTGCGGTCGTTGGTGAGGCCTTGCGGCGCGTCGAGAAAACTCTCGCCCAACAGCGCGTCGTGTACCCGGGTACCCTGATACGAGCCGAAGAAAAACAGCTTGTTCTTCACGACCGGCCCGCCGAGCGTGAAGCCATATTTGCGGCTGTCCAGATACGGCGTCTTCTGATCGGCCGGAATCGCGGGCGAGGCGTTGCGGAAAAACGGCGCCGCGTTCCACGAGCTGGTCTGATAGTAGCCATACGCCTGCCCGTGCAACTCGTTCGTGCCGCTCTTCGTCGTCAGCTCGATCTGAGCCCCGCTGTGCGCCCCCTGCGAAGCGTCGTACATCGACGTGTTCACCCGCAACTCTTCGATCGTCTCCGGCGGCGGCGTCGGCAGCCCCTGCCCGATCGCGTCATACACCGACGTGTTCGTCACGATCGTTCCGTCCGGAAGGAAATTCTCGTTGGTGTTTAATACGAACCGGTTCGAGGTGACCTGGCTGCTCGAGTTGCCGTTGAACAGATTGTTCGAGCTGACGCCGTTGATCGAAAAGCTGTTCGAGGAATCGCGCTGGCCATTGGCGAAAATCGCCTGATTGCCGAGCCCCGTGTTCGATCCGGCCCCGGCGAGGAAATCCGCGTTCACGCCGGGCGCGAGAATCGCAAGCTGCGTGAAGCTGCCCGTGCCGAGCGGCGTGTTCTGAATCGTCAGCGAGTCCAGAATGTAGCCGTTCGTCGTATCGACCTGGTTCATCAGCGGCGTCGCCGTCACCTGCACCGTGGCGCTCACCGCGCCGGGCTTCAGACTGCCATTGACGGTGGTGGTGCGGCCGCCTTGCACCAGGATCTGCGTGTGCTCCTCGGTCTCGAATCCCTGGAGCGCGATCGTGAGCCGGTAGGCCCCGATCGGCAGGTCCGGAATCTGGTACGAGCCGTCTCCCGTGGTCGTGGCCGTCTGCTCGAAGTTGGTGGCTACGTTGTGAGCCGTGACTTTCGCCCCCATCACCGCCGCCCCGCTCGCGTCGGTCACCGTCCCGGTGATCGCGCCCAGCAGCGACTGCTGCGCCAGCACGCGGGCCGGGTCCCCCAACCCAAGCCAAAGTACACACATCACCGCCAGCGAAACGCGAACCGGATTTCCGGAACGAATCTTCGACATAAGTCTCCTTCAGCGCGGACGTGGTTGGCCCGCAATGGAAAAAGTGAAATTCAGCGCTTCCCCAAAACCCATCGAGCTACGACAGTGTAGCCACTACTCGTTAAACGCAAGTTGCGGAACCGTGACAAGATTGCGACGCCGCTCGCGATGTCGTCCGGGACAGCCGCGGCCCCAACGCTACCATGTATAGCGGCGATTGTAACATTTCGCCAAACGCAGGCCCCGTGGACCGCACAAGCCGCCTGGCCCGATCCGGCCAAGCCGGTACAATGGGGCAAAGCCTCATGATTCAGACTCTGTTTGGCTCGGTTCCGCAGGAGCCGAATCTTCTCGACCGGCTCAAGGCGGGCATTCAAAAGACCCGCGCCGGGCTCGTCGACCGGATCGAAGACGCGCTCGCCGGCCGGAAAGAGATCGACGCCGATCTGATCGAGGAACTCGAATTCACGCTGATCGGCGCGGACATCGGCGTGCAGGCCACGCAGGAGATTCTCGAAAGCATTCGCCAGCGCGTGGACCGCCGCCTCATCGGCGAGGCGGCCGAACTGAAGACGCTGATCCGGGACAGTCTGCTCGAAACCTTGCAGGCCGCCGAGCGCCCGGTCCCGCGCGTCGAGGAGCCGCCGGCAGTGGTGCTCGTGGTCGGCGTAAACGGCGCGGGCAAGACCACCACCATCGGCAAACTCGCGGCGCGCTACCGGGCCGAGGGCCGTGGCGTGCTGCTGTGCGCGGGCGACACGTTTCGCGCGGCGGCGATCGAGCAGCTCGAAATCTGGGGCACGCGAGCCGGCGCCGAGGTGATCCGCCAATCGCCCGGCGCGGACCCGAGCGCCGTGCTGTTCGATGCCCTGCAAGCCGCCCGCGCGCGCAAGGTGGACTACGTGATCGCCGACACCGCGGGCCGTCTGCACAACAAGGCCAACCTCATGGCCGAACTCGAAAAAATGCGCCGCACCGCCTCGCGCGTGATTCCCGGCTCGCCCCACGAAGTGCTGCTGGTCATCGACGCGACCACCGGACAGAACGGCCTCGAACAGGCGCGGCGGTTCACCGAATCGAGCGGCGTCACCGGCATCGTGCTCACCAAACTGGACGGAACGGCGAAGGGCGGCGTCATCGTCGCCATCGCCCGTGAACTGGCGCTGCCGATCCGCTACGTCGGCGTGGGAGAGAAGGTGGACGACCTGCTGCCGTTCGAGCCGGACAAATTCATCGATTCGCTGTTCGCGCCCGCCTCGAGCGGCGCCTCATGAAGAATCCGTACCTCGACGAAGCGTTCGAGCTGGCGCGGCGGGGCCTTGGAAGAACCAGCCCGAATCCGGCGGTTGGCGCGGTACTGGTCCGCTCTGGCGAGATCGCCGGCCGCGGGTTCCACACCTGGGCCGGGGTCAAGCACGCCGAGATCCTCGCGCTCGAACAGGCCGGCGAGCGCGCGCGGGGCGCCGATCTGTATCTCACGCTCGAGCCCTGTTCGCACCGCGGCCGCACCGGCCCCTGCGCCGAAGCGATCGCCGCGGCCGGCGTGGCGCGCGTCGTGGCGGCGATGGCCGATCCGAATCCGCTCGTTTCCGGCCGCGGCTTCGAGCGCCTGCGCGCCGCCGGCATCGCCGTCGAGATGGCGCCCGATTACGAAGCCGAAGCCACCTCGCTCAACGAGGCGTTCGTACACGCCATGCGCACCGGCCTCCCGCTGGTGACGCTGAAAGCCGCGCTCACGCTCGACGGCAAGATCGCCGCGCCCGAAGACAACGCCGGATGGATCACCAGCGAGCGCGCCCGCGCGCATGTCCAACAGGTCCGTCATTTCTCCGATGCCATCGCGACCGGCATCGGCACCGTGCTCGCCGACGATTGCCGGCTCACCGACCGCACGGGCCTCGAGCGCAGCCGCCCGCTGCTCCGCATCGTCGCCGATTCCACGCTGCGGATTCCGCTCGACTCGAAGATGGTTCGCGAGGCGAATGGCGATCTGCTCGTAATCGCGACCTCCGCCGCGCCCACCGCTCGCCGCGAGTCGCTCGAGCGGCGCGGCGTCGAGGTGGAGATCATGGATGGCGCGGGCGGCCGGCCCTCGCTGCGGCGACTCGTCGAGCATCTCGGCTCGCGCGAGATCCGTTCGCTCATGATCGAGGCCGGCAGCAAGCTCAACTGGGCCGCCCTCGAGGAGCGCATCGTGGACAAAATTCTCTTCTACTACGCGCCCAAAATTCTCGGCGGCCTCGAGTCGCTGCCGGTGGCGGGCGGCGCCGGACGTAAGCGCCGCGCCGACGCGATCCGTCTCACCGGCGTCCACCTGCACCCGATCCCGCCCGACGAGTTCGCCGTCGAGGCGAGAGTGGAAAAGTAAACGCCATGTTCACCGGAATCGTCGAAGAAGTTGGCAAGGTGAAATCGCTGGATGCCCGCGGCGCCGGCGCGCGCCTTGCCATAGCCTGTTCGCGCGTTCTCGCGGACGCGATGCCGGGCTCGAGCATCGCCGTCAACGGCGTCTGCCTGACCGCCGCCGCGCTCGGCCCCGGATGGTTCGCCGCCGACCTTGCCCCCGAGACCCTCGCCCGCACGAACCTCGGCCGCCTGGATCCCGGCGCCAGCGTCAACCTCGAGCGGCCGCTCGCCTTCAACGGCCGCATCGGCGGCCACCTCGTGCAGGGCCATGTCGAGTCGACCGCCGAGCTGCTCTCGCTCGACCCGCTCGGCGACGGCAACTGGTGGCTGAAGGTCCGCCTCCCCGCCGAGGCCGCGCGCTACGCGATTCACAAGGGATCGATCGCGCTCGAAGGCGTCAGCCTCACCGTCGCCGCGCTCGACGATGCGTCCCTCTCCGCCGCCATCATCCCCCACACCTACGAGAACACCAGCTTCCGCACGCTGCGGCCCGGCTGGCCGCTCAATCTCGAAACGGATCTCATCGCCAAGCACCTCGAACGCCTCATCGCGCCCACGCGCTGAGCCCGCGCTCAGGCCGACAATTCGTCGCGAATCTCCGCGGCCACCTTCCGCGCCCGCTCCACTTCGCCCGGCTCGAAGCTGATTGCGCCCACGCGCGGATGCCCTCCGCCCCCGTACCGCTCGCAGATCGTCGCCAGGTTGTACTTGAGCGGGCCCGGCGACCACGGGCTCGATCCCACGGACACCTTCGTGCGGAAGCTTTGATTGCTCACCGACACCGTGTAAGTGCCGTCGGGAAACAAGTAATACGGAATGAACTTGTTATAGCCGGTAATCTCGTCGCCGGCCAGGTCGAAGTAAATCACCCCGCGCGAAGACGCGGCGCGCTCGCGGATCAGCCCGATCGCCGCCACGTGCGCCTCATAGAGCGGCGCGAACGCGCGCGCGATGGCCGGCTCGGCGACGATCCGATCCAGTTTCGATCGCCGCATGAGCCGGATAATCCGCTGCACAGTCTCGGAGTCCTTCACGCCCTCGATCACCAGCGTCAGTTTCATCGCGGGCGCCTTCAGCTCCACGGCGTCCTTCGCGCTCGCATAGCGCGCTCCATCCACGATGTCGGCCCACTTGACCAGCTCGTCCAGATCCGGGGCGCGATAGCCGAACTTCGACTCCACCACGGTCGCAATGTATTTCGTACACGAGGCAAACGACGGATCGAACATTTTCTTTCCGCTCGTGTCGTGGCTGAAATGTTCCGCGTCCTGCGGGCTTAAGAACGCGCTCTGGTGATGATCGAACCACCAGGTAAGCCTCGGGTTCGTCGAATATTTAAAATCGACGATCGCGTTCTCGTCGCCGTCAAACAGCGCATCGTCGAAGATCTGCGAGGCTTTATGGGCCATGCCGGTGAACTGGAACTCGGCGCCCGGAGCAAGGCGCTCTTCATAGAAGCGGCTGAAAAACGCGGCGGAAGCCGCTCCATCGAAACAGTGGTCGTGATAAAGAATTCTGACGCGCATTGCTTATGGCTCAGGCCGGAAAACTCACTAGCTTGCACTATACGGTGGGTAAATTGCAAGCGGAGGCGCGTCAGAGCAGTGCTGGAAGCCGCCCTTCGTTCAGGCCCGAGGCAGGCCAAACTCCCCGCCAATCGGCCTGCGGCCGCCAAATCCGTCCTCGACGCGGTGCCAGTAGCCGATCTCCGGTTCGCCCAGTTTCCAGCACAGCAGGACTTCCTCGCCTTCGAGCAGCGCCGGAAAATCGATGAGGCCGGCGTCGAGGTCTTTCACGACACACCCAGTCGACTGGATCTCTTCGATCAGCTCGCGAAGTAGCGTTCCTTCCGTGGCCAGACGGGTCCGCAAACTGAAGAACTCGCCATGATCGATCCGCATGCCGCCGGCCCCGTTGAGCCGCGAGCGCCACGCACGCAACTCGGCTTCGGCTCTTGCGGTATCTTGCTTGATCTCCGAGGCTCGCTGGAGCGCCTCGCGAAGCGACGGCAGAAGGGCCTCGGCCTCTTCGAGCTTGAAGTAGCGCGGCACGCGGGCGGAAGCTTCCCTAGACGCCGCTCACCTGAACCGCCACGGACCGGCTGCGCGGCCCGTCGAACTCCGCGAAGATGATGCTCTGCCAGGTGCCGAGCAGGATCGCCGCGTTCCGCACCTGGAGGCACTGCGTCTGCCCCATCAGCATGCCCCGCATGTGCGAGTCGGCGTTGCGCCGCTCGCAGTCCGAGTACAGCGGATCGTTGTGCCGGTAGTAGCGGTTCTGATCCACAACTTCGTCAAAAAATGTCCTGGCGTCGCACAGCAGCGCGTCCTGCCATTCGGTCAGGATCAACGCCGACGTCGTGTGCAGCGACTGCAGATGCACCAGGCCGTCGCGCACCCCGCTCTTGCGCACGATCTCGTTAATCCGGTCGGTGATGTTCAGCAACTGCATCCGGTCGGTCGTGATCCAGTCGAGAATGCGGCTGAATACCTTGTACCCGCCGAGCCCGACGGCTTCGCCGGCGGCCGCCGGACGCGCGTCGGGCTCCACAACTTGAATCTTGGCTGTTTTCATGTGTGAACTCCTCGGTGACCTCCCGCTTGCCCCTGACGTCATTGGATCGAACGCGGTAGCGAGGCGATGCGAACAATTCCAGGCCCGCCCCTGACGGCATCCTGGACTTCGAATCTAGGTTATTAGATGTAAGCCTGCCCGGCGCCGTTTCAGATCCGTGGTCCTCAGCCCACGAACCGCTGGCCCGCTCGCGGCCCCTACGCGATGCCGGCCTCCCTTCCGCAGGCGGCCAGAATCTCGGCCGCCCGGTCCAACTGTTCCACAGTGTGCGCCGCGGTCACGATCGTCCGCACCCGCGCCCGGCCTTCGGGCACGGTGGGGAACCCGATCCCGGTTGCGAACAACCCGTTCTCGAACAGCTTCCGCGAGAACGCGTGCGCCTTCGCCGCTTCGCCCACCATCACCGGAATGATCGGCGTCTCGCTCGCTCCGGTATTGAACCCGGCCGAGCGCAGCGCCGCGCGAAAGCGGGCCGTGTTCGCCCACAGCCTCTCGATCCGCTCCGGCTCCTGTTCGAGAATCTCGAACGCCGCCAGGCACGCGGCCGCCACCGCCGGCGGATGCGACGTCGAAAACAGGAACGGCCTGGCGCGGTGATGCAAATAATCGATCAGGTCCCGCGACCCGCATACATATCCGCCCAGCACGCCGACGGCCTTCGACAGGGTGCCCACCTGAATGTCGACCCGCCCGTGAAGGCCGAAGTGATCCACCGTACCCCGTCCGCTCCGGCCCAGCACGCCCGATGCGTGCGCATCGTCCACCATCATGATGGCGCCGTAACGCTCGGCGAGCGCGGTCAACTCCGCCAGCGGACCGATGTCGCCGTCCATCGAAAACACGCCGTCGGTGATCAGCAGCTTCCGTCCCGCCGCTCCCGCGAGAGCGGCGAGTTTCTGCTCCGCCGCCACCACGTCGCGGTGGGGAAATACGTGAATCTTCGCCCGCGACAGCCGGCAGCCGTCGATGATGCTCGCATGATTCAACTCGTCGGAGACGATATGGTCCTCGGAAGTAAGAATCGCCGCTACCGTGCCCGCGTTCGCCGCGAAGCCCGATTGGAATACGACACTCGCCTCGGTCCGCTTGAACGCGGCGATCCGCTCCTCGAGCTGCACGTGAAGGCTCATCGTGCCCGAGATCGTCCGCACCGCGCCCGACCCCGCGCCATAACGCTTCACCGCCTCGATCGCCGCTTCGCGCAGCTTCGGATGATTGGCAAGCCCGAGGTAGTTATTGCTCGCCAGGTTGATCACTTCACGTCCGTCGACGCGCGACACCGGCTCGCACGCCGACTCGAGCACGCGCAGGCGCGTGAAACCGCCCGCCGCCCGGATCGAATCCAGTTGCCCGGCAAGAAACGCAAGGGCGCCGCGATTGGTTGGCGTCATGGCTCGTCTACCATCCTATCGCCGCCACCGGGCGCCCGCCGGGCTATACCTTGTCGGGCACCACAAACGGCTTGCGGTAATGCCGCTTTATCATCGCGTTCGCTTCCGTGTCCCCCACGAAGCTGTATGTCTCCGGATCGAAGGTCAGCGTCCGGCCCAGCCGGTACGAAATGTTCGCCATATGCACCAGGTTCGCCGACAGCGCCCCTTCCTCGATCGGCGCGTTCAGCTTACTCGCGTCGCGCGCCCGCAGCGCTTCGATGAAGTTGGCCCAGTTGTTGCCCGCCTCGTGCTTCGACGGCCCCGGCTGCTGATCCTTGCCGAGCCAGCTCCGGTACTGCTCGTACCACTCGACGGCAAGGTAACCCTTCGACCCGTAAAAGATGTTGCCCACCGTGTCCGAATCGTTCTTCCGGTCCTCGTCGATCCCGGCCTCGTGATTCGTCATCCAGTGCCGCACCTCGAATACCAGATGCTTCTGCTTGCCGCCCTCGTGGAACTCGTACATCGCCGTCAGCGTGTTCGGCGTCTGCTGATCGTCGTCGAACATGAAGTGCCCGCCCATCGCGCTGATCTTCGTGGGGTACTTGACGCCCAGGCCCCAGCGGCAGATGTCCATCTCGTGTATGCCCTGGTTGCCGAGATCCCCGTTGCCGTAATCCCAGAACCAGTGCCACTTGTAATGAAAGCGGTTCTCCGTGAACGCGTGCTCGGGCGCGGGGCCGAGCCACAGGTCGTAATGCACGCCGGGAGGGACTGGCGCGGCCGGCGCGCGGCCGATTGTGTCGCGCCACTTGAAGCACAGCCCGCGCGCCATGTACACGTCGCCGATCAACCCGTTGCCGATCTGGTCGATCGCCTCGCGCACCGCGGGCCCCGAGCGGCTGTTCGTGCCGTGCTGGACCAGCTTGTTGTACTTCTTCTGGGCCGCCACAATCTGCCGGCTCTCGAACAGATCGTGCGAACAGGGCTTCTCGACATACACGTCCTTGCCCGCCTGCAACGACCAGATCGTCTGCAGCGTGTGCGAGTGATTCGGGGTGGCGATCGACACCGCGTCGATCGTCTTGTCCTCGAGCATCTTCCGGATGTCGCTGTAAGCCGCCGGCCGCTTGCCCGTCTTGTCTTCGACCATCTTGAGCCGGCTGTTGAGAATGCTATCGTCGATGTCGCAGATCGCCGCCACTTCGACGTTCTTCATCGCCATGTAATGGCTCAGGTGCGCCCGGCCCTGGCTTCGCACACCCACGCAGCCGATCCGAATGGCGTCATTGGGGCTGGCCAGACCCTTCACCGCAACCTGGCTGGCCGTCGCGGCCGCGCCCATAAGAAAATATCTACGATTCATCCCGGCGTCTCCTTGTTGCTCCCCGCCCCATATGATATGCCGCGCCGCGTGGCCGCGCTTACTGCCGCCGCCGCATCCGGTAATCTTCCACCGCCGGCATCCGCACGATCCGGCACATCTCGAACAGCCGCGACCGCGCCCGCATGCCGATCCGTTCTTCGAGGAGAAACTTGCTCTGTAAGTCCGCCTCGAGCCCCGTCGCGCGACGCTCGCCGGCCTCCGGATCGCGCAGGTTGGTGGTCGCGATCAGCGGCTTGCGGTAATTGCAGCGGTAGGTGATGATCGACGTCACCGTGTCTTCCACCCAGTCCGTGACGCGGTGCGCGCCGAGGTCGTCGAGCAGCAGGATCTCGGCATCGAGCGCCGTCTGGTACGCCTCGCGGTCGATGACGCCCGAAGCTTTGTCGTAGCCCGAGCGAATGCGGTCGAGCAGGTTCTGGTAATCGAAAAACAGCCCTTCGAACCCCCGGCCGATCAGCTCGCGCAGCGCGGCTGCCGCCAGGTGCGTCTTCCCCGTGCCAGGCGGGCCGAGAAGCAGCAGCCCCGGACGGTCCGCTACGGGATATTCGCGGATGTAATTCTTCACCGTCAGCACCACGTCGGCCATCGCGCTGCGCCCCACCGGGTTATCGCGGGGCAAATTAAAATTGTCGATCGAGGCATTCGCGTAGTTCGGGGGAATGCCGGCGCGCTCGATCTGCCGCTTCTCGCGATCCGTGTCCTGGCACTCGCAACGGGACGCCGACGAGATCCCGTCCTGCTCTTGAATGACCCAGCCCGTGCCGTGGCAGTGCGGGCAGACCGCTTCAGCCATCATCCCTCCATCCTAGCCACGCTCAGTCCACCACCACCAGCACGTCCCCCGCGTTCACCGTCACGCCCGCCCGCGCCCGCAGCTCTACCACCCGCCCCGTCTTCGGCGATTTGATCTCGTTCTGCATCTTCATCGCCTCCACCACCACCAGTCCCTCGCCCGCGGCCACCTCCGCGCCGGCCTCGACCAGCGTGCGAATCACCTTCCCCGGCATCGGCGCGGTGACGCTCTGCGGGCCCTGACGCGCGTTCGCCGCAGACGCGCTCTTGCGATCCCGGGGATCGAACAGCTCGACCTCGAACCGCCGCCCGCCCGCATACACCGCGTAGCCCGCGCCGTTCGCGATCACTCGCACTTCAAGACTTCGCTCGCCATCGAGAACCGAATAGACACCCGGCCCGACCTCGACAATCTCCGCGCCCACCGCTTCGTCCGGATTCGCCAGCCGTCCGTCCACCAGCGCCATCCACTTCATCCGAGGCCCTCCGCGCGCCCCAGCGCGGCCCACCGGCTGCCGTTCCCCGGCGCCGCCTCCGGCTCGGGCGCCCGCGCGTGCGCCCCCGCCGCCCGCGCCGCCCGCCGCGCCCGCCGCCCCTCGCGCGCCGCCCGCCGGCGGCGCGCCTCGAAGGCTTCCAGAAATCCCGTATCGAGCCCCCCCGCGCGAAACGGCTCGTCGCGCAAAATTTCGCGAAAATAGCCGATATTCGTCCGGATTCCCGCCACCGCGTACTCGGCCAGCGCGCGATCCAGCCGCGCCAGCGCCGTCCCGCGGTCCGGTCCCCACGCCACCAGTTTCGCCAGCAGCGGATCGTATTCGAACGGCACGCGCCAGCCCTCGTATACGCCGGAATCGAGCCGGATCCCCGGCCCCGCCGGCTCGCGCAACTGTTCGATCCGCCCCGGCGACGGCAGAAAGCCGTTGTCCGGATCTTCCGCGTAGATCCGGCACTCGACCGCCGAGCCGCGCCACGCCACGTCGCTTTGCCCGATGCCCAGCGGCTCTCCCGCCGCCACGCGCAACTGCATGTGAACCAGATCGAGACCGGTCACCAGCTCCGTCACCGGATGCTCCACCTGCAGCCGCGTGTTCATCTCGAGAAAATAAAACTCCCCGTGCCGGTCGACGAGAAACTCCGCCGTGCCCGCGTTCCGGTACCCGGCCGCCCGCGCGATCTTCAGCGCCGCTTCGCCCATCGCCCACCGCAGCCCGCCGCGGTCCGCCATCAGTGGCGAAGGGCTCTCTTCGATGACCTTCTGGTGCCGCCGCTGCAGCGAACACTCGCGCTCGCCCAGATGCACCACGTTGCCGTGACGGTCGCCGAAGACCTGGATCTCGACATGGCGCGGCAGCTCGAGCAGCTTTTCGAGATACACCTCGCCGCTTCCGAACGCGCGCTCGGCTTCGCTCGACGCCTCGCGCAGCGCGGCCTCGAGCTCGCCTTCGGCGTCCACCTGCCGCATCCCCTTGCCCCCGCCGCCCGCGCTCGCCTTCAGCAGCACCGGATACCCGATTCGCCGCGCCGCCCCGCGCGCCTCCGCAATGTCCGTAAGCGGCGTCTCCGTCCCGGGAACCGTCGGTGCGCCCACCTCGCGCGCCAGCTTCCGCGCCTCGATCTTCGACCCCAGCCGTCGCATCGCCCCCGCCGGAGGCCCGATGAACACGATCCCCGCCGCTTCGCACGCCGCGGCGAAATCGGCGTTCTCGCTCAGGAATCCGTACCCTGGATGGATCGCGTCCGCGCCCGCGCGCCGCGCCGTCTCGACCATGCGGCCGATGTGCAGATAGCTCTCCGCGGGCGCCGCCGGGCCCACCGCGTACGCTTCGTCCGCCAGGCGCGTGTGCAGCGACGTCCGGTCGGCCTCCGAGTACACCGCCGCGCTCGCAATCCCCATCTCGCGCAGCCCGCGGATCAGCCGCACGGCGATCTCGCCGCGGTTCGCGACCAGCACCTTGCGGAACATGCATCGAGGATTGTACCAGCCCGGCCCGTGGCTCACTCATGTACCATGACGGGGAGACCCGCCATGGACCCCATCGCATATCTAAAAACCATCGACACGCCAACGCTCGCCAACGCCATCGAGCTTCTAAACCTGCGCCCACGCTCGGCCGGTTTCACGCCCCTCTCGATCCGCTGCCTCTTCCCCGAAATGGGGCGCATGTGCGGCTACGCCGTCACCTCGCACGTCGAGACCGTCAGCCGCGCCTCGGGAACGGACCGCGGCCCCTTCGGTGATCTGTTCTCCGCCATCGACGCCTCGCCCAAGCCCGCCATCGTCGTCATGCAGGAGGCCGGCGGCCTGCGCGACTACGCCGCCCACTGCGGCGAAATCCTCGCCTCGATCTTCACCCGCCTCGGCGCCACCGGACTCGTCAGCGACTGCGCCGTCCGCGACATTCCCGAGGTCCGCGCCATCGGCATGCAGTACTTCGCCCGCGGCACGGTCGCCAGCCACGCCTACTTCCGTATGGTGCGCGCCGGCGAGCCGGTCCAGATCGAAGGCCTCGAAATCCGCCCCGGCGATCTGCTCCACGGGGACGAGAACGGGCTCATCTCCGTTCCGCCCTGCCCGATCGAGGACATCGCCGCCGCCGTCGACAAAATCAAATCGCGCGAAGGCCGCTTGCTCGAATTCGTCCGCGGCCCCGGCTTCGCGCTCGAGGGCCTGAAAACCCGCTTCTTCGAATAATGAACCGCCGCGGCTTCCTCGAACGCGCGGTCGCATCGCTCGCGCTGGCCCGCCGGCCGCGCGCGCAACCTGCCGCGCGGCTCGATCTCGCGAACGCCGCCGTCGTCGCGCCCGCGCACCTCAACGCAGTCGAAGAGGCCGCCCTCGCGCTGCTCATCGACGAAGCCGAAAAACGCTGCGGCACGCGCTGGCCCATCCGCGAGCAGGCGCCGCGCGACGCGCCCGCGATCCACCTCGATCCGCGCCCGCGCGGCGCGCTCGCGCCCGAGGCCTACTCGATCGCGACGACGCCCGACGCGGTGTCGCTCGCTTACTCCGATGCGCGCGGACTGCTCTACTCGGCCGGCCGGCTGCTGCGCTCGATCGCCTGGGCGCCGGGCGAGGCCCTTGCGCCGCGGCTCAACCTGACCTCGGCCCCGCGCTATCCACTGCGCGGCCACCAGCTCGGCTATCGCCCGAAGACCAACTCCTACGACGGCTGGAACGTCGCCCAGTGGGAGCAGTACATCCGCGATCTCGCCGTCTTCGGCGTCAACGCGATCGAGCTGATCCCGCCGCGCTCCGACGACCAGCCGACGAGCCCTCATTTCCCGCTCCCGCCCGCGCGCATGATGGTCGAGATGTCGCGCCTCGCCGCCCGCTACGGCCTCGACGTCTGGATCTGGTATCCGGCGATGGACAAAGACTACAGCGATGCCGGCACCCTCGAAGCGGCGATTGCCGAATGGGCCCAGGTGTTCTCGAGCCTCCCGCGCATCGACGCGATCTTCGTGCCCGGCGGCGACCCAGGACACACGGCCCCGCGCCCTCTGCTCGCGCTCCTCGAACGCCAGAAACAAAGCCTCCGCCGCTTCCACCCGCAAGCCCGCGTCTGGGTCTCGCCGCAGTCGTTCGACGCGGCCTGGGTCGACGAATTCCTTGACATCGCCGCCCAGCCAACGACGCGCCAGTGGCTCGATGGCGTCGTCTACGGGCCTCAATCCCGGCTGCCTCTCGCCGAACTGCGCCGCCGCCTGCCCGCGTCCTACCCGATCCGCCTCTACCCCGACATCACGCACAGCGTCCAGTGCCAGTACCCCGTGCCCGATTGGGACGTTGCTTTCGCGCTCACCGAAGGCCGCGAGGTCATCAACCCTCGCCCCACGGATCACGCGGCGATCCTGCGCGCCGCCCTGCCGTTCTCGGCCGGCTTCATCTCTTACTCGGAAGGCTGCAATGACGACGTGAATAAATTCGTCTGGAGCGAGCTCGCCTGCGCGCCCGAGACTCCGGTGATCGACGTCCTGCGCGACTACGCCCGGTACTTCCTCGGCGCGGCCGAAACCGAAGGCTTCGCGCAGGGCCTGCTCGACCTCGAATCCAACTGGCGCGGCCCACTCGCAATCAACGAGGCCGTCGACGAAACCTTCGCCCGCTTCTCGGACCTCGAGCGCCGCGCGTCGCCCGCGACGCTCGCCAACTGGCGCTTCCAGCAGGCTCTCTACCGCGCCAACTACGACATGAGCGTCCGCGCCCGCCTGCTTGGCGAAACTTCCGCCGTCGAGCGCGCCTATGAGATCCTCGCACGCATCGGCTCGATCGGCTGGAGCGAGCGCGCGCCGCTGCTCATCGAAAAGGCCGAAAGCGTCCTCGCCAACGCGCTCCTCGATCCCGCCGGTTCGGTCGCGCGCGCCCGCGTGCTCGAGCTCGGCGAAGCGCTGTTCCAAAGCATCCGCATGCAGCTCGCCGTCGAGCGCTACCGCGGCGAGTCCGTCTCGCGCGGCGCCAACCTCGATACCCTCGACGCACCTGTCACCGACGTCGCCTGGCTGCGCGAGCGCCTTCGCGAAATCCGCTCGCTCCCCGGCGCGAGCCAGGCCGCGGCCCTCCGCGCGCTGCTCGACCGCGCCAACCCCGGCCCCGGCGGCTTCTACGACGATCTCGGCCACCCCTCCAACCGCCCGCCCCTCGCCCGCGGCCCCGGCCCCGCCCCCGCCCCGGAGCTCCGCGCCGCCGCCCTCCC